>Ga0179593_1460581_pt1 | contig 16652 bp, 25 predicted proteins | sample CZODoug2_1_08_16_FD_185931 | JGI IMG/M metagenome (GOLD analysis project Ga0179593, IMG submission 185931) | Vadose zone soil fungal communities from Angelo Coast Range Reserve, California, USA - CZODoug2_1_08_16fungal (PacBio error correction) | ecosystem: Environmental > Terrestrial > Soil >... | reverse complement strand
TGTCCATTCCTTGTCATGAAGGGTTTTTTGTCTTTTTCGCGCGTTCCCACCCTTTTCAATGCACATTCCCCCTGAGGAGGAAAACCTCATTTCCGCTTCCTTGCGATTTAGTACGTTTCGCCTTTAGTTTCCCCCTGATAACACTTCCACCTGACTTTTTGGTCCTTCTTTCTGCAAGCGGTCCCCTTCCCTTTTTGCGGCCCCGTTCCCTTTCAGGTGGGTTTCCCACCTCTCGTCGGTCCCCGGGCTCCGCCTGTGCGGTATTTTTTTTTCTGTCTTTGCTCCCTGCAAGCATTTCTCTCACCGAGACAGAGATTTCCTCCCTCCCCCCCATACCCTCCATTCCGTGTGATGTTCTCTTTCCTTCAAGCAGAAGCCCTTCTTGATTAACATCTTATTGCTTTTCCCTGGCAACACCCCCGAATTGCCGCGGACAAGAGTATGGATTAAGGTCTTCCTCCTTTTGCCCATTTACCGTTGCAGGTCTTGTGGTTGTTTTCTCCGTCGCTGGCTTTTGTTGCCTTTGCGCGACTTTAACTTTCTTGTGCCTTTGCTTTGGGGCGGCTTTTTTGCCATTGAGGTCCACTTACTTTTTTCCCTTCCCCCATTTCTCCAAATGTTTCTCCAGAGGTGTTTCTATTAATCGAAACCCCTTACTGGAAATTCTATGCATGTTCGTCCGCCTGACGCCCACCGCATGCTGGCACTGATTCAAAGGTCTCAGCGAGTTTGCCTACGTTTTTGTTCGACTTTTAGTCCTCTTTTTTCGGAAAGAGAGCTCGTTTTCGAATTTGATCTTCCCTCTGCGTCATGCTCCCCCCAGGAAACTAGGAGGGCTGTCCTGCCAAGCGGCTGCTTTTTCTGATTATTTATAAAGCTTTTGATTTTTCTCCCTGATCCGTGTCTCTTTCTTTCCTGGTTCTATCTCTGCCTTCGGAACTACCTTCCAGGTTATAGTTAGCTCTTTTTTTCCTGCTCTGCTCCCCCCGGCTTCTGAGTAGACTTCGAGATTCCCCACTGGTCATGTGGGCCTTACCTCGCCTTTCCAAGAGAGACGCGTCTTTCTTTGGGAGCATTTTTTGTTAGCCTTTCCTGGTAGGTTGCTTTTATTTCGGCGTGTATCGCTCCGAGCTTCTTTTGATACTTTTGCATTTTGGGTCCGCTTTTTCTTTGAGACCACCCTTGGATTACTTCATGCCTGCCGTTTCTGCCCTGTCCTCCAACCCCATGGTTCCACGGTTCGCGGCGTGTTGATCCCACGGTCGCTAGGTTCTTCCGTGTTGCCGCTCGGGGGTGTCGCTGTGGTCTTTTTTTATTGCGGCAAAGGTTTTTTGCAGTTGTCTTTTGCCTGTCCCCACCCCTGCTTTTTATTTGAATGACAGTTTGTTTTTCACTTTAAGGGCCTTTCTTATATGGAAGGGACACATCTGGCTTTTCGCCCGTCCACGTTTCCTGCCTTTTTTAAGCCTCTTCTTTTCATTCCGTTTTTGTTGATTGAGTATCCTTTTTTTTCCCCTTGCCACTTTTCCTAAGGCTTTTCATTACCTCCTCCCTCCCTCGGTCCTAAGGTACCAGCAATCGTAAAGATGCCTTTTAGGTGAAGCACCCTATATCCACCAAATACGCCCTGGTCTGGTCTCGCCTCAGCACCCTTTTCCCCCCTCCTGACCGAAAGCCCTCGGAACGTTCACAACGCACCCCGTTGCGAAACGTTTAGCACGCATTTAACCGTTTTCATTTGGTTTTCCCTGTTCTTCTCCTTTTTTTTTTGAAGAGAGCATGAAGGCGTCCAGCTGTGTTGTCTCCCCAATCTCGCGGTATTATCCCCCCCCCCCCCTGATTCGTCATCACTTCCCGGCTTGATGCATAACGTTTCTTATACACAATCAGTTTTTTTTCAAGCTCAAAGATCGCTCTGAATCCCCTCTCGTTTTGACCGGATCCTCTGATTCTTTTCTCCAACCTTTCCGTTGGTGTTCGTCCCCGTCTTTGCGACTTTGCCGCTTGATCGCGAGAAGAGTCAAACCCTTTTTCCTTCCACGAGAGCTGTTTTCTTCAGCACGGCATTTCCTCTCCTTTTTCTACGCGGAAATTTCCTCAGCCCATGGATAGTGGTCGTTTTTTATATTCTCCCGCCCCCCCCCTCCAAGCTGCTTGATTACGTATCTCCTAGTTTAGGACTTCTTGATTACGATTTAAAGGATTCGGCTCTCTACGCCCCCCAACCGCTACCTTAGTACCACGCGACACCACTTTTTCCCGCCTTCGCGGAGAAGAAGCAGTTCCCGCCTCTTTTTTTTCATTAGACCCACCGACATTCATCGGTCCCGGTCGGTTTTGGTGTTCTGCACAAATCTGGTTCCGCAATTGCTACATCTCTTTTTTTCCCTTTTCCTGAGTCCCTTGAACTGGTTCCCTCCATGTGCCCCCCCCTGCGAAAGAAAACCCCTCTATCACGTGCAAGTCTTATTGCTCTTCTGCTCACCGTGTTTCCGGCACTAACCGCCTGAGTGTTTTGCCAACCCCCCTCGCAAATGATGGTTTTCTTTCCTTATGGAAGCCCTTGAATTTCAATTCGTGGTCGGCCAGGAACCAACTTTGAGAGTTGTATAAGAAGTCATTTGCTGAGCATAAGCCCCCCCCCACCGTCGCACCACCTTTCTTTGTGGCGGGGGCGCTTCTGGATCGCCTTTGAGAGGGTTATTCCCCCTGGGCGCGGTCCCTCCCGCCATTCCCCCACACATGACTCGGTGAGGAATGTAGTCCCAAATCTTTACCCCTCCTCCGCTCGTCTGTTCCTTCAGCTAATGCGGTATTGAATAGCGCCGGCATGAAGTTTTTTGCCGCCCCCCTTTCAACTCCTCTTTTTTACTACGCCATTCCCCTCAGGGAAGTTACTTATCGTGGGTTTCTTCACCATTGTCCGGTTTTTTTTTGTTACTTTAGGGCGCACCCCCTGTCACCGTTTTTCAATGACAGCTGGAAAGTGGAAATTCCTCCTCTCCCTCCTTTTTGTTTTTTTTTTTTAGCGATCACACTTTCCTTTAAGTGTTTACTGTCCTCCGACCCCCAACCCCCCAACCCCCCCCTTACAAAACCCACGTCGGGCAAATTTCATAGTTTCCTCTCCAGTACCCGCCCCTCGTTCGGTTTCAATATAAAAAGTAAAGGCCGTCGATTATTGAGATATCACTTCTCTTCATTTTTCCAAAGTAAGAGCGCGTTGGTGCCTTCCAGATTTTCCCTCCCCAGTGTCTCCCCTTCTCGTGCGTTTCTTTGTTACCTGAGGGTTTTTTTGACACTAGCCTCCCCCCACCCTTGCTTTTTTTTTTTGATCCGCGCCAGTCGTCCTCCCCAGGCGACATAAAGAATTTTCCTTTACGTTTTTTTTTGCTGTGCACGATTTCCCCATATTTTTAGTAACCCGTTCTCATGATTTCTTTCCGACACTTCCCTTGAGAAGCTGGTATTTCTTTAAGCTTCTCCGGTGAATTCCCCTTCCTTGCTTTTTCTCGATTCGTGTGGCTTCACCTTTCCCCCCGTTACAAGATTGCTTTTTGTACGTCGGCTTTCGCCTTTGGGGCCCCTTCTTCTCTTTTTGCCCTGCGGTCCACTTCCGTGTTCGTTCCATTTGATTATGAAACAATTTACCCCTCTCCGTAGCCTCGATGGTGATCTTCTCTCCTTCCTCACTGCTCATGCTTGAAGTCTTTCCATCCTAACCCTGGCATTTTCTTTGAATGGTCGCAAAGGTCTCGCCCCTAAGTAGTCCCCTTACGGTGGTGAGATTTTTTAGCGTTTTTTTTTCCCCCGGCGCTTCGCTCGTCTCTAGTGATCGTCGCGTATGATGCTAGGCGGCTACTGACCCACCTTTCCGCTCGGGTCGGTCTTCACCCCCTACCTCTCCTTCCTTTGTTCCTTTCACAAGGATAATTTTGCTTTATTCTCTCCCCTTCTCGGTGGCGCCTGCCTTTTTACAAGCCGTTATATTCTGAGCTTGTTTGCCGTTTGCTTGCTCTCTATCTCGGCGGTTTCGCCTCTCGAAAAAATTCAGGTTCGACCTCGCCGTCCCTTCCCCCTTTTGCTCTGATCGAAGGCGATCGCCCCTTTCGTGCCTACTTCCTCTTTTCTGCCGTACCCGGCGTGATAGAGCTTTCTTTTAGTTCGCTCCCGTCGTTTTTTTTCTCTCTCCGTGTGTGATTAGACTGCGCGATGCTCACTGGACGCCTTAATGGATTTTTTCCCCCTTTTGACGCCTTTCCCCCAGCTGATCCATTAGATTTAGGTGACACGAGCGTTCCCGGTTCGGTTTTTTTCCCAGCGGCTGTCCTCCTTTCGAGCTGTCCCGGCTGTTCGATGGTGATGTCTTCTTGGCCCCCATTCGATTTGGCAATGCTTGTGTTTCCCCCAACTGAGTTTCCCTCCGTTTAATGACCCTGGGCGACCTTCGGGTCCCTTCTTCTGTTCTGGCGGTCCAATCCTTTCTTCGCACGGATTGAAGAATCTTTTTTTTCTTTTTTGGGTGTGGTGGTCGAGTGCTTCGGGAACTTTTCCCTGCTCCTACCCCTTTTTGCTTTTGCCATCCAGCAACTCCGAAGGTCCCTATCCTTTCCCGCAAAACTTCTCCCTAGGTTCACTCATTTCGTCATGCCCAAACACCATCCCAAATACGTCACTGTGTCCCACCTCTGAAAATCAGCAAATAAGACCCCCCCCCCCTCCTCGCTATCGTACCGCCCCCAACAGCCGTCCGTCGTTTCCCATTTTTCTGAACACGCGCGACCAACCTTTTATCATTTTCTCCTTTTGGGACGCGAAGTAAGCTCCCAAGTCGCAGCTCCCTGTTCTCTCCCACCCCCCCCACTTCTTAGCATCAAAAATTTTTGTTGCCTCGCGTCGGCTCGATTCCCCGCCTTTCCCAGAAAAAGGCCCCGAAAATCAGTAGTCCAGCGACCTCTCCCCAGATAGACCGACCCTTTCTGCGCTTGTGTAATGTCGCCAATTTCTTTTTCAGGTCTGGATTCCCTTTTTGCCGCTCTGTCCGGGGGTGTACCAATGCTCGAAGAGAATTTTTTCATTGTCACCCCCGACCGTTTTTTCTTAAGATACTCCCCCGTATCCTTGCAGTTCCCTATAAGGACCCCGAGCTGATCTCCGCATGCGCCTCTTTGCCCCGTTATTTCTCTTTTCCCTTTCCCCCTATCGGATGAAGGAGGACTCCTCCCCCACCATCTTAATCGACAGACTGCCCCATGTAGGGCCGGATTTTTTCTCCTTTTCTAAGCCCGCCCTGCGTTTTCGGAGACTACTCCCCCAACACCATTTTCCGGTGTGCTCTTTGGTTAGCTTCTGACCAACCAACTTTGGTTTTTGGACCCCAATGAATACATTATATTTTTTCTTTTCCATTTCTCCCTTGACCAACGCCAACTGCAGTGGACCTCATTTTGCACCTGCAGGGCTAACAAGCGCAATCCTGCCCCGGTCTCCACTTAGGTCCCTTCTTTCTTTTTCTTTTCAGCCAACGAATCCTCTTCTTTTCCCCCCAAACACTCCCCTCCAACCCTTTTGGGGAAAGCGATTTTGTTCCTTTGTGCCTCTTTTCCACGCTGCTCCCTGAGTCGGCCAGGAAATCATTTCCTTCGTCGTTAATCCTCCGGGCTGACTTGCCTTTCCCCTCCATCCCCTTTCAATCCCTACTTATGGAGGGTCCCCACTGTTCTGGATCCGACGGGCGTTGGCTCCCACCATTCGGGGTCGGTTTCCCCCTCCATTCCCCCTGCTCTTTTGGGCCCTGTTCTACCCTTGAGTTTCCAGAGTCCCCCTTTACCCCTTTGACCTGGTTTTTCAAACAGCCTTGCCTATGTCCCGTAGTCGGCAGAATAGCTTTTTAAGTCTTTTGAAAACTGGCCCCCCAAATCTTTTACCTTTTTATCTCCAGGCATTCCTCCCGACCCTTTGGTGTTTGAAATGGCCCGTTTTGGTTCATCGCCCTGCGGCTTCGTCCCCCGTGGACTTTTCCCATCTGAGTTCCCCCCCCCATCTCTCTCTCCCTCTCCTTGATGAGAGCTTCCCAAGTTTTCCGCTGTCATCCGTGTGGTACTGTGTTCTTTTTTGCGCAAGCTATCCAAACCCCCCCCCACCCTCGGACATTAAAACCCTTTCGTCGGGCAAGCTTTCAATGAGAATAGGGTCGCCTTCGGTTTCCCCATTTGCTCAACAGTCAAGCCGGCGCTATTCTGCCTTTTTCCCGCAAGTAGCCCCTTTTTTTCTTGGACTCCTCCTTCTTTTTTTTGCCGTCGATTCGCCCGTGTTATAACATTCAGTCTTGGGTGTGGAAGGGATGGTTCCGCACTCTCCTTTTGACATTGCGTCTCTCGCTCCTTTCCGTATCCGACCTCACTTTCAAGAATGGTTTTTGACTTCTTTATGGCTATTGCATTCCCCCTCGCCGTCTGTTCTAAACACTTCGCGTCCTACGCGAAAAAGCTTGCTGGAGACATCTCTTACCCCCTTTTTCCAACTTTTTGTTTAACATGGTTGCGGCTTCTTTTGTTTTTGCGACACTCCGTTTTCTTTTCTTTGTTTCACGTTGCTTTGATGGGCTTTCTTGCGCTTTTTGGCCTGTTTTTTAAATTTGAGTTCCCCTTTCGTCCTCAATGCTTCCAATTCCTATGTAGCATTGTTCCCTGACCAAGAGTGGCTATAACTCCCCCACTTCATCACTGACATTCTGAATGTTCTTAGACGAACAAGACTTTTGAAATGCACCCGACAACGGTTCCTTTTCAGCCCCAGTGAATTCTGCAACTCCCGGGGTGTGCAGCGTTTAGAAGGTTGGGGTTTGGATTAAGGTTTCGAGCCTCGGTCATCGACGTGGACCTAGACGTAATGCTTCCCCCTCAATAGGCCCGGAAAGCTTCTGCGGGACTTCTCCGTGATCAACTATTAATTTTCTGCTTCCTGCAAAGTCCGTTTGCCGTATCTCGGCCCGGTAGATCTCGTCTGCCCGACACAATCCCCGTTCTCGTTTTTCGGGTTGTCGGTTCTGATCAGCGTTTTCAGTCAGTCCCGCCGAGAGACACAACTCCCCCCTTTTTTGACCTTAGCATCTGACTTGCTTCCTAGGCGATCGGTCTCCCCGATGTTGTGAGTGTTGTGAACGTTTGATTGCATCTCGGCATTTAGCGTCTTCCACCCCCCCCCCCCCCCCCCCCCCCCCCCCCCCCCGCGTCTGACTGAAGCGGTTTTTTAGCCCCGCGAGATTACCAATCTGGACTCCTCATGGTATTTTTTGAGCGGAAATGTAGAGCACCGGTATTTGTGGCAGTCTCCCACCCGGGCTTTTTCGTGCCCGTCTGCGAGCGGCTGGTGATTTTTCGTGTACGCTTTCGATCGGGCTGCGGCTGTCTATGTGGCTTTGGATTTCCCCCGCGGCGGGCCCGTCGTATTTGGGGCAGGGATCCTTTTTTTTTGCGCCCCACCATCTCATCTCTTGAAGTGGAGTTCTTTTTCCTTTTTTAAAGCGGTCTTCATTGTTCTGGCCTTTTTGGCAAAAGCGGACGATCACGGACGTTCCGACCTTTTTTATTCTTTTTCCACTCCTTCATTTTTTGGTATTCTTCGGGAAAAGTTTCTCCTAAGTTTTTCCGTCAGCCCCTGGTCCCTTCTACCTCCTTTGCCGCACCACTTCAAGATTGGCCACGCAGGTGGTTTTTTAACGTCACACATGAACCTCTTCCCCCTGGGCCGCTTAAAATTCCCCTACCCATACCCTGACAAGAAGACGTCCAATCGTTACCGCCCCCCGTTCACCCTACACCGGTCCGCTCTCCAGTGTAGCCCCACGCTCGTAAAAGTGTGGATAAGATTGGTCTTTTTTTGACCTTGTCGTGCCTGAAGGAGTCCCCCTCTTTTTTTTGTAGTCCCTTCCCCCTGTTCCCCCCCCCCCACCTGATTCCTACAAACACCTGCCGTTACTCTACGCAGAATTACAGGCTCCTCTCAGCCTGCCTTGCCCCTCATTTGTAAGAACCGCCCTGACCTAACCTGTTCGCAGTTTAGGATCGATTGGATTCGGAGAACCCAAATGTTGTTTTTATCGCGGGTCCTTTCCCCCAGACTAGCTCTCGAAAGATGGTTTTTCCGCTCTCGACCCAGAGTAACTTTTTTCTGTAGTCGTCGTCTTTCGAGATCAGAGAACGGTCCCTCCTCACTCCTTATTCCACAGGCTAGGCTTTTTTTTCCGAGTTCGCCCTCCAGCTGGTCCCTTTCTTAGGCTTTGTCGGCATCCTGAAGTCGAGGCGTATTTCCCTGAATTGATTCCAACCCCATGCTCCCTAACAAAACCCATTACGCCTTCGATGCGACCTTGCCCTCAGCCTACCATGCGTTTTTCGTTCCTTCGAACACTCCTCCCTTCTGTAAGGAGGATGGGCTGATGATAGCACCCCTTTTGACGCCCACTGACCCATTCTATTTGGAGCATTTTTTTCATACATAGTCCAACTTTCCCAGAAGTGGCATAATGGCCCCCCCCCCAGTCTCATCGCCCCCCAAAGAGCTAATTCCCCTGTCGCCAAGTCTCTGATATTCCGGAATCACCTGCCAGTATGCGTTATGTCTTCCCCCCCACCACACCCACCTCCCTTCCTTTGGCACCGTGTCTCTTTCCTTGATCTGATCTCCAGCCCCGGTCCCCCCGGTTCAGGGAAATCATGGTACTTTCTGGCCTCCAAGACTGTTTTGCCCCTCTTATGGTGGAGCATAGCCTACAATGAGCCCCTTCCCCCTCCATTTGGGCAGTTGATAGCCTTTCGCGTGATCTTCAATTTCTTTCCCGAGTTCTAACATCCCTTCCAACATGCCGTTCACGGATTTCTTCCGGTCGTTCTTTCCCCCGCCTCTCCCTATTTCATGTTTCACCCTACGAGTAGTCCCGTCTCATAGACTCTTCCCCTATGTTGAGCAATTGGCCCCGACTATGGGAGAAAGGTACTATCTTCTTCCTTCAGACGCTCCGCTTTATGGTGTTTGTTTGTGTTCTATGCTGCGGCGCCACACTTAAACCCCCGGACTTTCAAAGGGGTAACCTCCCTTTCATCCTACCTTTTCTTTTGATATATCTGTTCCCCCCCCCCCAAGGTCCCGTTCAGTCGGTGTCTTTCGCTTTCCCCTGCATTGACCAACCCCCCTTCTGAATCCCCCTCGGGCCAGCCTTCTTTCCTATTTTGGTGACATTTCAGAACTTCTCCATTTTCGTTCTTTTTCCGTTTTCCCCCGTCCCCCCTCGTAGTAATGCAGACGAACTCCCCCTCTCCTTTTTTGTTTGACCCCATTTCTCTCCTGTCTGTTTGACACAACGTCGATTTTCCGGTAAAAGGGTCGTCCCTGCGCATGTTGGAATGGTGTTCTACCATCGCCACTTCTTGCTCCGATCCCGTCCGTCCAGATCCAGAACCCCTTCAGAATTGACTTTCTTTTTGCTCTTGTCTCAGCTCCTGCCCCCCTTGACATTCATTGAGTAACCACTCTTCGGCCATGATTTCCGACAAACTTCAATTGACGATGTCAATCGACTTCAGGCTCCATCCCCCTGTGCCCCAGGGTTTGCCCTGTTTGCTTCTTTTCCGACCCTTCTTCCTTTTTTGTTGTTCCTTTACAGGGACTTGCTCTGTCCTTCTTTTGTAGATTTGCTTTTTTGCGTTCGTTCTGTTCTTTCGTCACACTGCTCCCCCCTCGTTTTGTCGACCAAGATGGTGGGCTACCTGGCCCACTTCCTCTCCTGACTTGTCCTCTTCGTTCTTGACCCAGAAACCCCTTTCATCTTTCAAATGTCCTTTCCATCTGCCGTTCCAATCCGGTGGGGCGCGTTCGACGGTAGGTGAGGGTTTGGAGGAGGCGGCCGAATTACGAGTTCTTTCTAGAATTCCCGTAAAACGCGGCTCCAATGGCCACTCTTGCTGCGGAGGGTTTGAACTTCCCTCCATCTGATGCTACTGCCAAAGTTATGGGCGGCTAGCTCACTTCCGATTTGATGCGACGCCCACTATGGACCCAGCCGTCAGTTTTTTCCTCTCGATTTTTCCCGTTTGACTGTTCTCTACGTTCTCCGCGGACTCTAGCGTAGAAAGTCCCCAGATCCCAACCTTTTTTGGCGCCCCTTAGCTCCATTCTGCCACGCGAGCCTCTATCTACGCTCTTCGCATTGATTACACCTGGCCTGAGTTTGAGCCCGGAACTTTTTTTCTGCATCTGTCTTTCCTCGTTATCCTTTTTTTGATTCTTGGGGGAATGATTCGTTATGCCCACCAGCTGGAATCATTTCTGCAGCTGGCTCTCCTGTCGAGAAAAGTTTTCTTTTTTTTCCCCCCCCCCTTTTACACTTTCGCTTCGTTTTTCCCCCGTGTTATCGGGACGGTTGCATTGCTGCACTTCTCGTTCTGACTTAGTCCCCTGTGGTATGTGCTTTCTCGCTTGCCTTCTTTTTGGCAGGATTTTTTTTTGCCAAACCTTTCTCTGTTTATTGTTCCGACAGTTTTTTTCAGACTGTCTATGGAGGTGTTCTGGAAGGGCCCCACGGATCCCAGTTTTTTTCCTTCCTTCGCGAGAATCCTTCCTTTTTCCTTGTGTTTGAGAGAGATTTTTTTTTTGGTCAAGGTTCAGTCGCTCCGGCTTTTTCCTGTCCCCTCCGAATTTCCCTTTATTACCTACCCCTCCCGCTGCAACGGTGGTTTTCTACAACAGGCCCCCTCAGCAACCAATACGCACGGGCCATCTCCGAAACCAAACCTTTTTCCCAAGCCTACATCAGCAGCTCTCTCTTCTTCCGTTCCAACGCCCGTCTTTTTGCACTTGGTATTCCCATCAGTGAAAACTGTGGCTCAGCTTGGGTCCCGGTTTGTCTACCTTCTCAGCGCCTAATTTTTTTTTCCGAGGAACGCGTGTTTTATCCCCCGCGGTCAACACTATCTGCCTCCAACACTTGACTGAGACGACTTTAAGGCGCGATGAATATGCCTTCCTTTTTTCCTTCCCCCAAGTTTTGAAATGCGGATTCTCCCATCTCATTCCCTTTTTTAAGAGGAAATCTTCGACGTCCCCCCCCTTACTTTGGTTCGCTTCGGGCGATTTTTTTCGTGATCAGCCGCGCATCGTCCCCCCAATCTCTCCCCCCCGAGAGCTTTTTCCTCTGTTTCAAGACTTTTTCAGCCGACCACCCGATCTCTGCACCGATAAGTGCGGTCAAAAGGGCGTCGTGATACCCTACGCATGCCAGTTTTATTTACGTTTCTCCCCTAGTGGTCTTAATGCTTCTTTACTATTTACCCCTCGGCCGCGCTCCACTTGTACCGTCGAACGCGCACCCTTCTTCCTTCCCTCTGTCCAGCAGGTCCACCTCCCCTTGTTTTTTCGTCTACCTGCTCTACGCCCATGGCTTCTCCCAGGTGGCGGGGCGATGACAGCCACCCCATCTGAGTCCGACCCTTTTTTTTCTCAGTGGAGACCTTTTTTTGACTTCCAGTTCCCCCCACCGTCCCCGTACCTGGACCATTCCCAAAGTAATTGACCCCCTTCGCCGTCCTGCCGTCTGCCCAGTTGTAGCTCCTCGATTTTTGAAGCCCTCCCCTCTCGTCTTTGTCAAAACCCCCCACTCCCGCAACATGTTCCCTGGTGTTTTCTTCTTTGACATTTTGACTTCCGCTGATCCAGCGGCCCTTTTCTTTTTTTTTCCCCTATGGCGCGTGTCTCCTCTTGCATGGAGCATCTCCCCCTCAAGAGCATTCCCCCTACCTGTTAGTTAGTTCTTCTCCCACTGGCGCGTGATCGTCGTTCCTTTTGTTTCTACCCCTCCTCAAACTTTCCACCAGGCGGAGTCACTTTTTTTCGGTCGACCTCACGCCGCGCGCTTTTCCTGGGTAACCCTTTTTAGATGCTGTTCTCTCGGTCCCTTTGATGACTATTGCCAAACCGAAACTTCCCCTTTTTGACAGTTGACTATTGCCCTTCCTTTTTGAAGAAGTTTTTCGTGGGTTTTTTTCGTCCATTCCTTTTTTTTTGTTATAGTTCTTGCTCCCCCTCCCCGTTATTTGTCCCGAGTCGTTGTACAATCTCTTTTGTTCCCTCCCCTTTTGCGAATACAATTCGATTATTTGTTTTTTTTGGAGTTTTTTGCCCGTGCCTGCCCAAACCACCCCTTCACCCCCCTCAAACCCACTAGGAGGGAAACCCCCCTATCTTACATTCTTCCACGCCAAATGCGGTTTCCACTTTTTTCCTACCCCCTCCATGAATAGCCTATTCACCGTCAATTAGCCCCTTCTGTCTTGCTGAAAAACGCCGAGCGGCGGTTTTTTCCCCCAAGGAGATTTCGTCCATTTTGATCCTTTTGGTGGATGTTAGCAAAATCCGCCTTATTTTCCTTCCCTTTCCCCTCCGTCATTCGATCCCAGAATTTCGAGCCGCCAGGATTTCTTAATTGATCGTTTTGTGTTCCTATCTTTTCCCCTTGCAGCCTGTGACTCCCATTTCTTTTCATGTCGCCGAATGAAGATGGAGCCTGGCCATTCCTTTTTGCTGCCCCTTTTTGCCCCCCTTTCCCTTTTTTTTTGCGACCCACTCCTCTTTGATTGGCCTCCTTGTCGCCTCCCTCCCGACTTGAGTTTCTGGTTGGGTTTCTTTTCGCCTCTGGAAGGTCCTTTTTTTTTTCATTCTTATTCCCCCATGCTGTGTTAGCTTTCTTCCCCCCCCGATGAGGGGGGATTAGCGGGGCGCAGATCATGAAGGTTAGGCCCGGAGATGACCGATCCTGTCGGCCACGGCGAGCAAAGGGCCTCCTCAGCTTTCCGCACATCCCGGGTTGTCTGCGTTCTTTGTGTGTTTTGTTTTTGAATCGGAATGTCGCCGTTTCCGACCGATTGGAAACCTGGATGAAGAAATTCCGCGCTTCTTTGGATCAAGATCACACGCCTACCTTTGATGCTGCTGCCGGACGGTGCAGTCTAGTTTCCGGATCTCTCTTCTTTCGCCGAAATGACCCCGCCTTTTTTTTCCGTTGTTTCTCGGCCCCTTACATTCCACAATAGTGCAGAGTAGCCCCCGCTCCCCTAACACTTCGTGCTACCAGTCCCCCCCTATCCTCAAGGAGACGTATCGGGCGATACGGTCATTTCGATTCCCCTCAATTTTTTTTCTTTCCCCTTCCGATGCATCGCTCGACGCGTGTCTCCCGGGGACTTGTTTGACCAATCGTTTTTGGTACCCTGGACCGCGCGATTGATAAAAAACCGGGGACCTCTTCCTGCAGTCTGCTGCCGTCTGAAGGTAGCCTCCGGGTTTTTGATCTCCAAATCTGCTTCACAAAACCGTTTTTGTATTTTGCTACCACTGTGCGCGTAAGTTGGACAGTGAATGGACTCCCTGATGGAGTCTGTTTTGCGGCTGTTCTTTTTGGTATTTTTTCTCTGTTTCCGTGAGTATTTGTTTCCTTTAGCTTGTGGCTCCCCCTTTCATCGTGACTTTGCGGGGCCCGCATTTTCTTCGGTCTTTTTTCTTTTCTGTGCACCTTTATCTGAGCACCGTGTTTTCGCCTAATTATCATACTCCTCTTGCCCTATTATTCTTGAGGTCGTCAGGGCCTCTGATAGTTTTTCCCTCCCCCCTCCGAATCCGCCTTTCTTCCCCCTTGTAAAACTGTTAATTACTCTGTCCGGTTGCGCTCAAAACCCACCCCATGAAATGACAACCCCACTTTTTTCGCGTTTCCCCTCTCCCCTCAAACTAGCACATACAAAGCCTCCCGCGCTATCGACGCTTCGGCACGTTCCCACTCATGTCGCCGAACGTTTTTCCCCAGTGTGGGATCTCTTGGGTTCGTCTAACATTCTCCTATTCTGCCGGGAGTAATTTGGTTGTCTCCCCTCTCCCCTTCGTTTCCCAAACTATTCTCATCCTCACCCTTTCCGGGAGCCTCGTCTACGGACGCGTTCCCTCAGGCAAATGGTAACTGATTCCCTACCTTCTCTCCGAATCAGTCCTCGCCTTTTTCCCCCCAGGTCGGAGGCTAAGGTCGTCCAATTTTTCGCTGTCGGAGACTCTTCCTCCTTCTGATCGAGCGTGACCGCGGGGTCCATTTCTTTTTTCCCTTACCCTTCTTTGTAATGTAGTCATCAGGACGTGCCTATCCGATCACTTTTTCAGTAGCGTAGGGGTCTTTCTCAGCCCTTGCCAGAGTTTTTCCTTTTCTTTTCGCTTTTTCCTTCCTCGGTCCCCCTGATCACGTCGCATTTCTGCGCCTCCTCCCAAACTAACCGTTCACGCGCAACCCTTATTTTTTCTCCCTTTGCGTTCAGTTCCCGCATTTTCGTCTTCCTCTAAGAAGAAATTTTTCATGCCTGTGAGGGGTGGGCGCTTCGTAACCCCTTTTTCTTCCCCCCCTCTCGGAGCATGGTGAAGTTCCTTTGACAACGAACCGGGAGTGGACAATTTTGCAAAGAGAACAGCCGCGAAAACCCTTCCGTGCAAGTCGTAGCTCTCGACGCCCCCCCGTCCCTCCGAGGAGTGCGACAAAAAACAAGCCGTCCCCCATGCCTTGGTGGTCCTTCTCTTCCCCCCGCCCTGCATCTTTCTCAGCGGCAATTGTGGCATAAACATGTGGTCGGCGCGCATTGTTTGTTTTTTTTTTTTTTTTTTTTTTTTTTTTTTTTACCCCTACCCCCTTTTTTGTGGCCTGGAGAATAGTGACCTGAGCATATCCACCCCCCGAGCAATCACCCATCTTCTGGCGTCCTTTCCTCTTTTCGTGATCGGTCAAGCGGTCCTCTGTCCCCCCCTACCCCTTTTTTCACCAGGCGGCGGACAGGTAGTCCTTAGCCTTGAGAAGTCTGTTTTCACCTCCTTTCTCCTTTCTGGTTCAAACCACTAATCGCCCTTGCTGTAGTCGTCAGCAAGACTATCTCGATTCAGGGTTTGAGCACACTGTGGGTTAACCCCTTAACGCGGCTGGTAGTTTTCCGACTTCCCTGATTTTACTTTTTTTTCCTTTTTTTTTTCTTCCCCCTGAAAGGTTTTGTGCCTAGCTGACGGCTTGAAAGTCCCCCCCGACTCCTCGGTTTTTTTCTTCAATCTTTTTTTTTTAAGAGATTAAACTTTCCGCTGGCTTTTTTGGACGGTTTATGGCTCAGCTTCTTCCCCCCCCCCCCACCTTCAATGAAGCACCCACGCGGTCGTTGCCCCTCCTTTATTCGCGACATTGTTCTCGCCCTTTCGCCATCTTTTCGGTTTCCAATTTTATCAACATCACCGCACTTTCGCTCCCCTAACGCAAGTATTACGTATGTTGCCCTCACTCTCTCTTGGTTGTAAACAGTAGGGGTAGACATGTCTACCAGGGATAGAGTTTTTTTTTTTTTTTTCCTTCTTTTAGCCTTCTCCTCCTTGACTCTCCCCGAGCCCAGCCCCGCTTCCCACGTCCCTCAGAATTTTTCACTGCTTGTTGTCGGATGATGATGCTGATGCGCCCTTTTCGCCCATTTTCCCCCTGCTTTCTGCCGACCACTTTCTCTTTGGAGCCTCTTGCTTCAGTCTTCTCGAACTTCCAGCACCCTTTTTTTTTGGGTTTTGCCTTTTCACTCCGAGCTTTTGTTCACGTTGAGCTCCAGTCTTAAGACTTCTCCCCTTCTTGCGCTTTGGGGGTTTTTTCAATTCGTCCACTTCCGTGTTCCCCCTGGTAACCATGATACCCCTTCGCTCGACCAAGAGGGGCACAATAATTTACCCTATAAGGACCGTCTTAGTCTCGACTTCCTCCCCTTTTGGCCCCCTCGCAAAGGTTTTCTAATCTGAAGTCGCCATTACCCCTTGGTGGCTTCCCTTTCTATGGTTTGGAGGCGCGATCCTCTCCGAGTGATAGTCTCCTCCCCTTCCTCCATTAAAAATAGTCTTGGCCTACCTCAAATTTTCCCTCCTTTCTGCTGGGTAATTCACTACGCATCAATTGATGAATGCCCCCCCCCAATTTCTCCCCCGTGGCTGTCGGTCAGTTTTCTCGATCGTTCCTACACCTGACCCCCTCTGTTGCGAGCGGCTTGTTGCCCTTTCCTTTTGCGATCCCTCTTCTCTTTCGCCCCCTGCCTCGGACCAATTAAGTTTGGGCCCCCTTCTCTCCACTTTTCCTTCCCACGCGCGCATTGAGGGCGTATCGTTCCTTCGGTACCCAAGGACTTTTTAGCTTCTGGATAGTCTTGATCCATCGTTAAAGCGTTTTTCTGGTTTTTAACCCCCGCTGTTTTTGGGATATCCCCGCGGATGATTTTCTTGTGCCCAACCTTTCCTTCCCAGCATCTTGCGACGAGGCACTTCACTACCCGTTTTTCCTTCCCCCCCACTTGATTCCACCACGGTTCGCGGTGGGCTACACGGTTTTTCCCGACGCGGATAGTGCGTGTGTCCCGTTCTCTTTCGTGTGTTTTTTTGGGGGTTTTTGCGGAATGTAGCTTTGGTATTTTTTGATTTTTCGAGCTGCGACAGTTTTTTGCATTTCTTTTCTTTTTTCTGCGCCACCACCTGGGTCCCCGACCCGTGTCCGGTGATCCAACTTGAACTCGTTCTGTGTTCGGATCAAGCGTTTGCACTCAAGTTTTCCTAATCCATTA
>Ga0179593_1354306_pt1 | contig 16652 bp, 13 predicted proteins | sample CZODoug2_1_08_16_FD_185931 | JGI IMG/M metagenome (GOLD analysis project Ga0179593, IMG submission 185931) | Vadose zone soil fungal communities from Angelo Coast Range Reserve, California, USA - CZODoug2_1_08_16fungal (PacBio error correction) | ecosystem: Environmental > Terrestrial > Soil >... | reverse complement strand
TGCCCCTTCGTCTCGGGGTCTGCGTCGGCAGTTACCCCTTGGTTCCCTTTTTCAATCCTTTCCTTGCCGGCGGCATCGCGCGGTGGACGTACCTCCCCAGAGAATAGACTTTGATAAACGCCTTCCCGCGGTCAGCCTTATGACGCGGAAGTAGTGGTACCTCCGCATTTACCTTTATTAGTTTGTTCCGTTTTGCTCGGAAGTGAATCTACCGTGCCCGCCCGCGCGGATGGTTCAGTTCTCCCCCCCCGTGTCCCGCTCGACTTAGCGCAGAAGCGAATTCACTTCTTCCTTATCGTGCTTTTACTGTTCGCTAGCCTTTAGGTCTACGTTTTGTTAGTAGATGGGAGTGTTCCTGTCCTCAGATTCTTTCTCTCCTTTCGGGCGTCATATAACGCATCTGGCCCTTAAGAATTCCGGCGCCTTGACGGCGCTTTACTTGGAATTTTCTGTATGCGCGGCCCTTTGGACCCTTTGGCCTAATTTTCTTCCGACCCAATTCGTTCTGTTCTCCGGCGCTCGCTGCGGGATTGTGACTCTACGCCCCTCTCGGCGTTATCTCTCCATTTGGAGTTTCATTCCTCCCTCTGCACCCTTCTAGCCTTTGATTGTAATCTCACAGTCCCCGCTCGCCGTGGACACGCGTCCGAACTTTTTTCTCCCCGATGCTTTTACCCTCTTTGTATACAGACTTCTGCCCCTCCTTGGACAGACTGTAGCACGGTTTAATCGATTCCCACTTCTCTGATCCGTCCATGATTTCGGTATTTTCTTCACGCCTTCTAATATTTTTATATATTTTTACCGCGCGTCCCTCAGTGGGAGTACATGCGCCGCACTTGGACCTTATGCACCTTCCAGTTGAAGTGTCCTTTTTACCGTTCGCTGCTAGTGGTCGAACGCGTCTGCCCGTCTTTTGTCCTGTTTTGACCCAAATCGCTTCGATTTTCGTGAATCCTGATTGCGCTGACAATTACCTTTCCCACGCTATTCTCATTTCTGATCGTACCCGCCTGCTTCCCTGCCGTCGGGCCGCGCTAAGTCAATCTGCGTATGCTCAGCGACAGCTGCCCGAGCTGGATGATTCGTCTTCAGTCTTTCCATCGTCGAGGGAAGTCTTTTCCCTCTACCTGGCCGGCTCGCGTCGCATTGGAGACGCGGCGATTCCTAAGTTCTTTCTGCGGCAGGCCCTTTCTGGCGCGGGCGCCTCTGCCCCTCCCTTTGGCATTCTTTTTACTAACCGCCCAAAGTTCCGCTTCGTACGATTTTATAGCTCATTCAGTAGTCCTGATGGCTCTCTTTGCGGTGATGCCTTGGCGAGAACGTGTCCCCTCCGTGGCCTTGTTTTTCCTCTTTTCAGCTTACGAGCAATGATCGTAAGTTTTTTTTTTGGAAACTCTCTTCTCCCTTCCTGAATCCTCTGGGTTTTTATTCGTTTGTGTGTCAGACTGAAATTTAGTTCTCCCCTCCCCCCCCCCCCCCCCCCCCCCCCCCCCCCCCATCCTAAGTTAGTGGGCCTTCAGTACGAAATACTTCGGACGGTTGATCTGCGTTGTGCATGGACTCGATGATTCCTCCCCTTGAAGCCGAAACGACTGGTTCGCGCGCCATAGGCGCAGGAGTCACGCCCGCCCCCCGATCTTTTCTTAAGACTTGCGGTTTGCAGCCGCGTGAATTCCCCCCCCCTCTTTCTTTATCCCGACAGTTGTGTGATTTCCGGTTGGCCGTGATCGAGTTCGCCTGCGTGTCTCCAGTGTAGCCGCCCCCCTACCCGTCCCTCCCCCGGTTAACGCCCCCCATTGCGTGCCACGGATCTCTCGGCAACAAACTACCGTGATGGCTCCTCCAAACGGTCACCTTACCTCGAAAGGTCCCTTTTTACCAGTTCCTATGCACCATACGAAGGCCGACCTTCGTCGTTTGATGCCACGACACAATTTGCCTGAGAACCCGAGCTAAAACGGTATTCCCGGTCAAGTTGCCGAGCAGGTCGGAAACAGAGTATTGCGTTCGGCCGTTGTGGGTACCCTACAGAGGGTATTGGGCTAGTTCTCATCGCCTATTTAACAAAGATAAGTGGCTGGTTGTTTTTGGGCCCTGACGTGAGGCAACTAGCGTTGACAACTCTCTTTTACTTCAAAGTGGGACCCTCTTTCCTTTTCGACGGACAGTCGATTTGCCCCTTCCCTTCTTTTTACGTTGCGACCTCGGACACGCTCCGTACTTCGGTCCTCCCCATCTACGGCACTCCCAATAGCGTTACCACCATTTCTTTTTTCGTATTGCGGCAGACGCTCTAGCCCTTAGCGTTTTTCGCCTGTGTGCGCTCGTTGCTCTTAATTCCCGCCGTGGACCTCCCTTCCCCGGCATCATTTTCTCCGTAGGCCGGAAGCTTTAGCCGTCCTTTTAAGTAGTCTCAGCCGGTTTCCCCCTTGGCGAAAAACCCATTGAATCTTCTAGGGTCCAACCGCCACCATCTTCTTTTCCCATCTGACGCTCCCCCCTTTGATCCCAGCTCCCCCGCGTGAAGGCGGTCCGACTGCTTCCTCTTTTGTGTCGACGGGCTCTCCGATTCACTAGAAGTTTCTTCCATCTGCCGCGGCAGTGTAGTAGTTCAGGGTACGCAGCAATAGACCTTGTTTTGTCTTTACGGTCACGGCGTAGGACAGGGCGTCCCTTACCTGTGGCGAGCGGCTCTTTCGTAGCGACGTCAGGGTTTTTTTTTTCTTTTTTTTTTTTTTTTTCCCTTCTCGTCCTCTTTTGGGGACCTCGGTTCCAAGCTCATCCCCTCCTCCTTCTGGCTGGCGTTCGCCGGCGTTGTCGTCTGTCCCTTTGCCGACTCATCTAAAGAGCTGCACCTGGCGTGGCGTCGCTAATCCGCAGACGATTTTCTTTTCCTCTCCCTTTGTCTTGGTTTTGTGTGATCACACAAGTCCCCCAACAAACAACGCACCTCCTCCGCCCCTTTTTCGTCTCTGACCATCCCACACAAAGTTCAACGTGTGACTGCATAAACGCGCCGTTTTTCGTTTCCCCGTTGTTCTTCTCCCTCCCCCCAATCGGGATATAGAGTCTCCCTTTTGGCTCTTCCGATCGGGCTGGCCTCTGTTCCTCTTCTTTTTTTTCGCGTCCAGAGTCTTTGTTTTGCTTTGTTTCGCGCCTGTTTCGTTTTCTCTTCCTAGGCGGACCAGCAGCGACCGGCTACACTTAGTCTGTTTCGGCTCTTTCACGTCCTATATTCATCCGTGTTGTAAGACCCTCACTTTTTCCTTATTAGGGCCCTGATTTCTAATCCCGATTCCTCACGGTTCCCGTCGCGGCGGCCGCCGCGTCCGCGTCGTCATCGCCCTTTTGTCCTTTTTTTTATAGAACTTCCCCCCTTTTGGGCCGTGATGCCGCTTTTCTTTCACGACGCCCTGACTTTGTCGGCTCTGGACGTCGATGATCGTTTTTTCATGTCGATCAAGAGCAATAGCTATTTGCTCTTTTCCTACCTCCCCTTCTTTTTTTTTTTTCCGATGAGTCTGATTTTCCGACGGGACACCCTACTATTCCCTTCCTCCTTTGTCATGTTCCGTGACCCGAGATAACATTCGGTGCCGCACGGTTCCCTAGATTTTAATCGATTGCTCCCCAGTTAACACCCTTTTATCTCTTACGAACGCGGCGCAGGCGACCAGCCTCCTAGATTGACCAGTGTCCCGTTTTCCGGGCTTGAGGGTCGTGCTTTACGCATGAACCCTCTTTTATACCCCCCTGGTGCCCATCATCGACTTTTTCCCTCGAACGTCTGATTTAACCTTTCGTTTCTGGCTGGCTTGCCGCTGGCACTTGCCCCTTGCCCCCCCCCCTTCTCTACGGACGTTCGCGGCCGCTTTGCGAACTCTGTTGAATTACTCGGTCTCCGCCTTTTGCTTAGCGAAAGTAGCAGTTCTGGTTTCCTTCGACCGCGGGCTCATCAATCTTTTGTGTTCTCCGCTAACCCTTGTTTTCTTTCGCCACGGCTTTCGTGTGCCAGTTCCCTTCTCCCTCCCCCCCATTTCTTTCCTCTCCCGTTTTCTTTGTTTGTGTTCGTGTGGAGTCACACCCCCATGAGAGAAGCAGTGTACGTATGTTTCCTCCCTTCAGGCTTAGCTCGTCAAACCCCTCATGGTTGTCCCAGGGAATGTGCTCTACTGCTTGCGGTCATTAATTGACCTGCGCTCCGCCGGGCTCGGCGCATCAGGAAGTTCCCCCCCTTCTTTTTTTTCACAGCTGTTTGCCCCTAGGTCCCCCGCCCTCGCCCCGTAACTTTCCCCCTGCGTTGGACGTCTCCGACTCGAGGCCGCCGTATTCACTTCAGTCTGAGTTTTGTGTAGCATCATTGCCTCTCCCTAGTTTCCCCTCGATCTTATGCCCACCATACAAACTTTTTTTTCTATTGTCCTCACACCTTTGAGCATATTCTCTTCGCTGCTACGTTCGTATCTATTTAGCGATTACCCCTTTCTCTCCCCTTTCGGCGCAGCGGTCGTACCTCTTCAAGATTCCTTTGGATCGGTTGTCTTTTCTCGCGGAGAAAGTATGGTCTTCCCCCATGATTGAGTTTTCCACAATGGTTTGTACGCCATTTCACCGCGCTGACGAAATCTTTACCTGCTCCGGCCATCCTTCTTGCCCGACAGGCGAGCCCCAGCTGCCGATGCTGCCACGGCGTTTTCTGAGACCGTACTCTTTAACACGGCGTACATATTCATCTTCGTCATTCCTATGATTCTTCGTGCCGTCACCGTCCTCGCGATTACCCCCCTGCCTGGAACGCGCGCGTCGGTCATCCGTACCCTCCAGCCGTCATTACCGCCTATGCGAGTCCCCCTTGTTTTCAGCTTATCATTTCCCCATCCTCTCATGTTCACGGTCTATTTTCGTAGAACTTGCTTTTACCCCATTCCTGTCCGGCATTTTTGTGGCCCCGCCGGGTGTCTCGGTTCGTACCCCACCGCCTTTATATGTTTGTTCCCTGGACGGCTTTTTTCTCTACCCTTTCCATTCCCACTTTATATTCGTAGTCCACACGTGACTTTGTCAACGACGCCACCAGTTGTTTCCTCGGCTATTTCCCTAAGGAGCGACTCTTTCCTTCTGAGCCACGTGACGCGTTGACGTTTCCAGTTTCTGACCCTTTCTTCCAGTGTAATACCGTTTTCACCCTGTTGGTGTAGCTGACGGCCTGGGTTCCGCGAGGTTGTTTTGATTTTTTCCCTTTTCGTGTTGTTCCCCTGCCGGGTTTGCTCGATACGACGGGACCTTTCCTGTGAGTACATACTTTTCGGGCGAGCGCTTTCCGCCTTTTCTCATCTCGTGCCGGTCCGACTTTTCCTTCCCACCGTCTGTAATCCTGCGGTCTGGATTCCCCTCTCTGTCCTCCACCGTGTTTGTTTTTGCTGTCGCGCCAAGTAGTCCTCAGCTGCTTGCGTTATCTGACTTTTCCCACCATCCGTGGCATATGCGCCCTGCTCTCTAGACCCTTATTTGAGATTCATTGCACAGCCCAGTCCTTAGAATCCTTGAGTGGGCGGCCCCTCCTCTGACCCATCTGCACTTTTGAGGACGCGACACGACGTCCGCTCGAGGCGGCTGGGACAGCCTTGTTGCACCCCCTCCTGAGGACGGTTCTGACTACGCGCAAGTTCAGGTTTACAAGCGCAAGCCCTTCCCTCCTCTTCTGGATTCTGGGCCTCCATTTTTAGGGTCCCGCACCCTTTGTCTCAGAGGCTTTTCATGTATGCGGTTTTACACATCTGAAGCCCCTCGGTCGGAAACTGCGTCAATTATTTGTTAACACGTTTCCGCGAATTTTGCACAGTCACTCTCCTCTCCTGCGATTTTGATAGAACAATGTCCCCTAACCGAGTCCTTTTTGGCTGTTTTGAATGACACTGTGATTGCCCCTAGATCCCTCCTCCGTCCCTGGAACAGTACCCTTTCCCCACTGAAGTTTACTGACCCAAGAGCTCCGCGCTCTTCACTCACACCGGCCCCGCTTATTCTACTAGAGACGTCCCGTCTCTTCGATCAGCCGACTCCGCGGATTTGCCGATCCCTCCTCTGTTCGTTGCTTGAGGTTTTAATTGCTAGTTCCCCTTTGTCAGCGCGGTGAAGCCGTCTTGTCCCAATGAATTCCTCTCTCCCCCCCCCCTTTCTCTACTCCGCGAATTCTGTCTTCTCTGTCAGGGCTCGCACCCTCTTCCCTCTCTTCCTCCTGACGCGGCCGCAACGCAATCGGTTCTAGCTCGATATCCGAGCCGTCACTTCTCTCTTTCTTTTCTTTTCCCCTCTCACCCCCTAGTCACTTTCAGCAAGTCCCTGCTTCGGGCACATACCATTGGCCGTCCATTTAACTCTCTTTTGCCCCGTAGATGCAGGCCCCGAATCGAATTCATGGCGGGCGCGACATTTGGCGCGAGGAATTCTCCCTTGCCCATCCGGGTGGTCGCATACCGCGTCGAGCGCATTGGTATACGCTGGGGACCTCCCTCTCCATTTCTTTCCATACACACCGGATGTCGGCTGCGGTTTGTCCACGAGCGGACGATTCCCTGCTCCATCCTCCCACGTCTGCATGCGACTCTATCTCGTCCTTACGGTACACATCTGGAGATCTCCCCTTTCGCCTTTCCGTTGTCAGAGTGCTGCTTCGCGGCGGTGTCCGGTACGCTCTTTGAACGCCTGGCTTTATAATGTCGGCCACTGTTTCCTCCCTCTCCATTCCAACCTTCCCGGTTGCGAGTTTCCTGTCAGGCGACGGATTTTCGTCCGGTGCGTGGCGGGATTTTATTCCATTCAAGCACACCGTCGTGCCAGACGAGCGCCACTTCCATGCGAGACCTCCCTTTGTATTCTGCTGCATCTCTCCCCCAATTCCGCTGTTAACGGCGTCTTTTTACTCGGCGGCGGCGCGTCGAGAAGCTCTTGTTTCCCTATAGCAGGTAATGTGCACTCCCCCAGTATTATCCATACTAATCGAGGGGCGGCCGGGTCTTTAACTGTTCCTATCACAGTGCCAGCAAGCTAATGTCTGTACATTTACCCGGTACTTCCTTGGAAGTTTCGTCGTAGCGGTTGCTGAAAGTGGTGACGCAGATTTTTTTTTTTTTTTAGTCCCCTCGCGACACGCGAGACGGCCAGTTTCTTCGCTTTCCCCAGCGGTGTTTCCCCCATTTACTGGCTCCATACCACGCCCGCGCACAACCGCACGTTAGACGTGTTCCAATCCCGCGTCGATGGTCCCGTTGTCCAGATTCTTACTTCTTCAGCCCCCCTGTGTGTGCATCTGTCACGATGACTTCCTTTATTTCTGCTAGATCCAGAACACGTATTGGTATCTCCCTCTTTTCCGCGCCGCCGGGCCTGACGCCGGCTCGCGTGTATCAAGGACTGGCCGGCGTGCTTTTTCAGCTTCTTCCCCCGCTTCCCGCAAACCCATTGTTTTGCATTGCGATGGTGCGCAGCGTCCCTTGAGGAGCTCCTTCAACCATCCCTTGGAGGTCTTTTTTTTTTCCCGTTGCCATCCGAGGAGCCGTGTCTATCGATTTCAGCAGGAAGCCGTCCTCCTTTATCCCTCCTGGTACGTTAACGCGGTGTAAATGTGCGGTCATATCTCCGTCTCGTTTTCGTCGGTCTTCCCTCCTGTCGTACCCAGATTTTTTCCTTTTCATCGCGATTTTCAGACATCCCCGCTACCGAGTGAGATGATGCCCCCCCTCATCAGTTCAATCCTTTCGGCGAGGGCGACTTCTGTCTTCCGTCTTATCACCATGATTTATAGTCACTACAATCGAAAGCTCTCATTTTTTTACATTCTTGACCTTGGACAGTTGCCTTGCCTCACCATACTGGATATCGTTTTTTCGGCCGCGCGTCAGAGCTTTGAAAGATAGTCTACTCCCTCCCCTCTTCCATCTTCATATTTCCTCTATATACTGTTTTTTGAGACAGATGAGCTTGCCCCTGTCCGTCTGTCGAGCGGTTCCTGGCGCTTCTTCCCCTTCCCCCTCCCTCTGAAAGTCCTCAAGAGTGGATAGTCAAGTCCATAAGTTTCTCGCTGTCCGATCTGAGCGTACTGCTCTTTTAATGCCTCGTTCCCTGTTTCTTCCCTTACGGAGCATCAGTCGCCCCCCAAGCAGCGATCGTTCTGGTTACGGCGTGCTGGGTATCAGCTATCTTTTCCTTTTAGTGAGTTTCAATCAGCGTAGTTCATGCGCTTCCATGTCGACGGGCTTATATAGACGACCCTTCCCCTTTTCCTCCTTTTCCCCCCCCTGTGACCTTGTCTGAAAACCGTTTTCGTTCCAGACTTCCGTGGCGTGCGCTCTCTCGTATTTATTTGTTCCAAGAGTGGATTGTTCCTCCCCGGCCTACCGGCGCTTGCTTTTCCACCAGCCGCATGCTTGTGGGAGATAGATTTGCTTGGTCCTTCTTGCGGCTCCCCTTGTCCGACGCGGCTTTTTCAGGTTTGCAGCGATTGAGAGCGGCGATTGCACTATACGTATTGAGACTTCACTCTCCTAGGACCATTGGGAGGCGCTCATCGCGCGAGTTCTTCCCCTCGACCCGTATTCTGAAAATCGACGCGAGGGCCATGGTTCTTTCTCGGCTAGAGCATATGTCGCGGCCAGTTCCCGGTCAAGAAGTATCTTTTACTACGGTCTTGAATGCTCCCCCCCTGACTTTACCCCCGCTTGCACTCTGATCCAACCCCCTTTTTTTTCGTAGGTCCAAAAGTTGCCTATTCGAGAGTACACCCTAATCTCTTACAACCGCCAACTAAATAACCCTCAATTTCGCCAACCCCCCGTCGCTGTCAAGTTGAATCGGGATACAGACTCCATGTCATCGTGTTTGGCGCTGCAAGTGCGGCACCTTTTCCCTGTCCTTGGACTCCTCGAGGCTTCATTGTTTTCGAATTGTTTCAACTCAGATCTGCCTTTTAATAGGACTTCGCACTACGCTCAGTCGTCGTTTCTTTGCTTTTGCGTTCGGTTCGCGTCGGCAGGGCTGGTATTCGCTGGCGTTTTTTGCTCTCTTTTGATGGCGGTGCACCTTTGCGGGCGGACGCCTCCCTTCCAATTGGAGACAGTAGTGGTCCTTCGCCCTTCCAGGCAGCTCCACCTGTATCATTTTGCGCTTGTTGCTCGGTCCCAATTTCACACGTGGGTCCGACACTACATGTCACCCTCACCTGGTTCTTTTGTGCTACTAAGTTTGTGGCGTCCCTCCGCGCGACTGTCCACCCTGAAACTGACAGAGTACTCATTGACTTGACTGACCCACTCTCAAGAGGTTTGGACCTCAGCGCCTTATCAAGGATAGCGCGGATTTTTTGGTAGAATCGCTTTCGGGGACCCCCTCCCTCCTCCCAGTTTTTTTGATTGCTCTGGCTGTCCGTTGTTACGCGTTCGTACCTCCTCCTCCCTATTTCCGGCGCCTCGAGTCCAATTCTCGCTCCCCTCATGTGCATTCGGATTCGGCTGCCGACTCTTTTTTTATTTTTATCACACCTCTCTCAATTTGTCCCGCGTTAAACTTTTTCAGGGCCGCAGCAGACTTTTTTTCTTTAAAGGACTTTGCATTTCGTCAACCTTCTTCCCCCTGTTGAGTCGTGGCTCGACTCCCCGTTTCGACTACAGCACCGATAGCTTTTCGCCGCAGTCGACATCTCTATTATTTTTCTTATCCGACTCCCTCCCCTAACCGTCTCATGACGAACTCATACCGGCATTTGGAGCCTTAAGAAGCGTACTTCTCATTTCTTTTCCTCCTTCCCACCGTTCGCGACAGCGACCGCGTAGATGATCGTAGTCCCTACCGACTTCGAGATACTTTGTTCCATCCCGAAACTTTCATCAGCATCACGGGTTGCGTGTTATTGAAATCCTTCTTTTGGCATGGGGCCTCGGTCGCAGGCCGATCAGTTTTCCATGCCGTCTCGAGCGGACTGGTCCTTTCTCATCATTATATGAAGTTGCCTCCACCAACCTTCACCCCCACATTGTCCGATTAGTCCGCTATTTCTCTTTCTCAAGTCTGCCTTGGCTACTGGTGGCGGTGAGCTTCGCGACTGTGGAAATTCCGTGGATTGTCTTCCGCCATTACCCCTCGGGTGCGGCGTTGTCTCCGAGAATGACTTCTCTTATGTTTTTGCTTTTAAAATCTTACGGCCTCCGCAGTGGCGTTGTGTCATGTACTTTCACTTACGTGTCCGACTGAAACTTGTCCTTTTTCCCGTTTATCTCCTTTCTCTTTTCCCCCTTTTTCCCCCCTCCTCATTTCTCTTCCTTGCTCTCGCTAGCCGGCGGCCGTGGTAACTTGCTCAGCTGTCTTTAACTTTCCCCCTCCCCCATGCCATGAGTACCACAGACATGGTCTGTCGCTCTCCCAATCATGGTAGAATGCGCTTCACGCTGCCAAAGAGCGATGTAGGACCTTAACTGTGGCCGTCATTTCCTTCCCCTCCTGTGTTGCATCCTTTTTCCTGCTCTTACAGAGAAGATCTCCGGGTCCCCGTGAACGTTTGTTTGGACTCCCCCCCTTACCCCCTATTTTTATCGGAGTTGTCTCCTAGCCTTGCTTCTAAGCCCAGGTGCCTTCCTTCAGGTCATCATTTCCGCGCATCTAACCACGGTCTTTCGCCCAAGGTCCAGACTAACCTCGCCGTTTCGGTTCAGATCACACCCACTGTCGACGCGCTTAACGTTCACGCGTCGTCCCTCCGTCCACCGTCGTCCACGTTCTAGTCGTTCGGCGTCAAATGAGTTCGACTATGTGGCCCTACGAGGTGTCTGGTCTCTCTTTTTCGCGCTCTGCAGTCTCCCAAGATCCTGGGTTTATTTTGCTCTGACCGGCGGCACTAGAGGGGCCCTGAATCTTCTCCCCCCCCCCCCAATGGACGCCTTAGTCGAGTCCCCAAAATTCTATTCCCCCTGCTTGCAGTTCCCCTTCCTGACAGTTCCGGCCCTGATTTTGTGCAATTGTAGTCCGGCATAAGCGCAGGCTGCCGTCACCACATCCCTCGCAAGGGACAGGATGCGGCACGCCTTTTTTCCACTTCGACGTTCCTCATTTTCCGCTCGCGCTAAGCACCACCCGCCTTTTTTCCCCTCCTCGTCAGCATGGCGCCCGTCCCGAGTGCACTACGCTGATCATTCTGTACTTACTTTCCCCTCTCCCGGTGTTCCAGTCCAAAAGTGGACGCTATTTGTATCACGTACACATCTTTGCCGCTCACGAGGACTCTTCATCCTTCCTCCAGACCGATTGCTCGGTCGACGGTGGACTTTGTGTTAGTCCGTCCTCTTTTCAGGACCTGCCCTTCCCGCTCGTTCACTATGGCTCGGCAGTTGAACTTTCTTCATTCATGGTCTCTAGAAGCCCCTCTCATCGTTTTTTTTTCTCCTTTTTATTTGGACGGCGATTGATCCTAGCTTTTTTTGACTTTCCTCCATTTACCCCAAGCCCGACGATTAGCGCTCGCCGCAGTCGCCTTTTAGAGGCGGAAGTCACGCTTCCTTTCTTATTTTAGTTCCTCTTTCTTGTTCCCTCTGTCAACCGCTGAAGAAATAGATGAAAGAGGGCCGTTATGTCACCTACCTTCTGTCATGAGGTCCCCGACCGACAGCATTGACTAGGAGCTGCAATTGTCGTTTAAGCTCCCTCTGCCGCATCCTGTCGTCCATACAGTATTCTTTTTTCGTAAACGCCCATGCCCCCCCTCCATGTCCGGACACTGTTTTTATCCAGTCGGGTCACGTTTCCCTTCCATACCTGTCATTTTCGATGCTCGCGCGCTAGGGTGCCTCCCTCTGAAAAAAGTGAAATTCTGTCCCTCTCTGTCCTCTATCTTCTTTTTTATTTCACGGCGCCGCGTCCTGATAGTCTTTCTCAGTTATGCCTCGAAGGCTTTCGATGTCCGGTTTTATCGCCGCACAGGCGTCCCCCAGCTGCCGCCGTTCCCTTCTGCTTGTTCCTCGTTGTCAATCTCAGATTCTTAGATGTAAACCGTGTTCGTCCCAATCCCCCCTTGTACGTCTGCGTTGGTATTGCACTTCTCACTTTGCCCGCTCCGACTTCACGGTTCCCCGCTTCTTGAGGCCGCGAGCGCCCGTTTCTGTTTTCTGCCCCGCTCCAGGTGGGCTTACCTGTGATTTCCAACCGACCCGGCCCAGCCTAGTTTCTGCTGCCGTCTTTACTCGGGCACGAGAACATTTGACAGGCGTCCGTCCTGATTCGTGCTGGCCCGCTTCGATATATTTCCTTTTTCTTTTTTTTTTCCCCACCTCATCAGTTGGTTGTTGATTTCTTCGATGTGATTCGTCAGCAACGATAAGCAGTCCTCCTTTGTCCTTTCTCGTTGCCTCATTTCACCACTGTCTTCCCCTTGCCCCGCTTTGCAGGGCGTTCCTTAACGGGTCCCCAAAGATCTATGGACACTACTCCTGGCGGCTTTTTTAAGACACGACGACGTTTACTTTATCGGACGGGGCTTGATGTAGGCCGGCGCATGCACCCCCCCCCTGTCTGTCTACAACGGGCCAACCTTTCTCGAATTTACCTCTCCCGTGACCATTAACACGGGATGATGATGTTCATCGCTGTCAGGAGATCAAGGCGCGCGACGGCCTTCGGGGGCCAGCCGATACGCTGTGAGCAGGACGTCCTGCAGCGTCCCTCCCGGATCGAGAAGAGTCCACTCCTTTCTCCTCCGCTTTTTTTCTCTACCCCTTTGGGCGTTGCCTGCTTTATGACGTCCCACCGTCTACTTTTTTTTCTTCGCGCCAGGTGTCTCGGGCTGTGTTGTCCCTTTTTCTCCCCTAAGCACTTTACTACTGCCTGAGACAGCTCTTTTCTTCCCGTACCGCCAGTTTGTTCCGCTTCGATGCTTTGTCAGTGCCCGACTTTTTCTGCCTTTTGTCGTCGACTGACCATCAATTTCCAGTCTTGCTACCCCCTTTTTAACCGAGTTACCAAGCCCCTCGGCCGACCCCCAGAGTTTGTCCTTCCTTGTTACTCGAGCGCGTCCGTTTTCTTGGACGGTTACGATTTTTTTCTCGTGGATCCTTCTCCGCACGTTGAAAATCCACCACCTTTTTTGCGACACCGTCTTTACTTGCTAGAATCTTGCTCCTGCTTTAAGTAGTAGTAGCGCCCCCCTTCTCTCCCCCCAGACGGGCAAGCAGGTTTTTTACAGACTTCCCGCGGTGGTGGACTGTTCCTTCCGCGTGAGCGGAAAGATGGGTCGTTTGACCCTCTCTTTTCCAGGTTTCTCGGCCACCGAGATTATGAACTCCTTTCCTCCTTCTCCCCCTGAGTCTTCCTACGTAGACATGCTTCTCCTTTTCACGAGTTGATGAGATATAGAGGCCCATCTTTCAGCTTCTCCTTTCGTACTTAACAAGTCCTCTGATATGTGGACTTTATGCTTTGAATGAGGCACGAAGTGCCCCCAGGTCCCTTCGTTCTTTTAACGGTTCAGTCACCCTTCACGGCCGGTCCCAGTAGGAATTTTTGTATGTCTCAATCTTCTCTCCCTTTTTACTTTTTTAGTTCCGTGGCCACTGCGGTCTTTTTTCTCCTGGTTCGGTGCCCCACCTCCCCGGACTTCATGGTGATCTTTCTCTTTTCTTATCCCGTCAAGCACCGACACTCCTTTCGGTCAACACGGCGTCCCCTTCCAATTTCCTCCCGGTTCTTGAGAAGTGACGTTGAAAAGTTTGTCAAGTCTTCGCCACTTTGGAGTTTGCGATTTTCGTTCTCGACAGTGGTGGTAGATGCCGGCTTATTTTCTACGGTGATCTAACCGTTTTATCCCGGTACCGCCCTGAGTTTTGAGACATTAGCGTCCCGTCCTCTGTAGGAGGAACAGTTTTTTTTATGATGTGACTTTTTTTGCCTGCCTTATACAATATCCTTTAGCAACTACAACTGCCCCACCTCTTCACCCCGATAGGTATTGGGGGCCATGACGAGCGGGCTTCACGGGGTAGGTTCTCCGCCCTAGCCGACCGCGCCGAGGCGTGTGCTGGCCCCTGGCAGTCTTGTATTTCCTCGCGGAAGCCATGTTGTTTTCGGCCGGGTGAGTCTGTCCTCATAGATTTTTCAAACTTTTTCAGGCCGCCCAGCTGTGAGCACCGAAGCTCCCTATTTTTTTTTGTTACTGAACCCCTCTTTCCCTGAGTCCCGGGTTCTAGACGCGACCATAGGTGGCCCCCCTTCTCCCCCCCCCTACCTGCCTCGCAGCTTCGGGCGGCCGGCCGAAGATTGCGTCCTCCCCCCCCCTTCTCGCTCATTTTTTTTGAGTTTGCGTACAGCCCCGATGTTCTGTCCCGCTTCTATTGTGTGCCGCACATTTCAGTTTACATTGCAGGCGGTCCACTTCTCGTCGCTGGACGTTTTAGCACCGCACGGCAGCGACCAGATAGTCTCCCCTTGCATCGGAACCATCCGACGCACCGTTAGTTGCTGTTCGTCTCGTTCGGTGTTTGGACACCCGTCCCAATACCCCTTACCACTGAGCTCCCTCCGCTTACAGACCCGTACTAAGACCAGCACCAACTTTAGCCGTGACGGCACCCTACGCTCACGCCTGTTGCCTCCCCCACCCCCCTATTACAATCGGTCTGTCTCTTTTCTTTCGTCCACTTTCAATGCGCATGCTTATTCCTGCCCTTAATCTGCCCTTCGTGCCCTCTGACCTCATCATCGCGCGGTTCTGTCTGTATTTCCTAGATTCCATTTTTAGGGTCCATGATGACGGCCGCCCGACTTAACGATCGCGTTTACTCGGTAGATTCTCAATTTACCTCCTTTTTTTTTCGTCGGTCCGGCCTAGAGACCTCCTGGTCTTGCAAGCACCCCCCAGAGCGATGAGTCTCTGACGTCAAGATATAGTCGCCGATCCTTACGCGGAGCCTTCCTCCCCTTTTGAAGTTCCCGTGTCCCCGTGTCTTTCAAGGTACTCTGCTGCGGCCCCCCCCTCGGGAATGCCGCGTCCGCCCCTTTCCTCCTGTGTTTTGTGCAAGCGAATTCCGAAATGTCATGGAGGCCTTCGAAGCATGGTCCTCTCTTTTTTGACTTCCCCTTGCCTCAGTTCATGTCGGGGTTCGCGCTGGATATACGCTATGTCTACAACGGGACACGCATTTGTGCTCGGAGTTCGCTCCCACGCTTGCCGTTCTCTTAGTTCTTTCCACGAGTCGGACTATTGAGTCAACTTCTCCCTGCCTCTGTGTCCGGATCGCGGTTTGTGTCAGTCCAATTTGAGCGCTCGCCTACCATTTTCGCTTTGGTCCGCATGCGTGCTCGTCCGGTTCGATGAGCCGGAGAGGAACTGAAAAGCTTTGTTCCGGTTACTCATTGGACACACCGATTGCTTTCCTTTGGCCGCATCTCTCGTACTCCTTTTCATTCCCTTCTTGCGCCGTCCTTTTGCATGTCCACCTTAGTTTCTACTTTCTTTCGGTCTATGGCTAGCAGACCCGCAAGGCACGCCCCCCCAGACTTTCCCTTTGTCGAGAGCCCTTCCCCCCCTCTTCCTGACCCGGCCTTTTTCCGCTCGCGACCCCGGGTGCCTTCTCCGGAACTTCCTGTGCGTTTCCCGTCGGCGAAGTAGAAGCGTTTCCTTTGCACGTACCCAGTTTTTATTCCGAATACTCGGGTCTGTTTGGGTCGTTCCCCTTCGCCCCCTCCCCCATGCCTCCAAAAGAGACGGTATTATGCAGTCACGACGTTTTTCGGCGGGCCTTCCCCTCGGCGGGTAACGCGGTTTATAGATCAGGTGCTCTCACCCGCGCGATGCATTTGATTCCAGTTATACCTGCCCCCCGTAACTCCCCGCTAGTATGCACAAGGGAACGGTACCGCGCCGACGTCCCTCGAATTTCGGCCTCCCCCCTCTGTCGAGTTGTCCTTTCGAACCAGCGCGCCGCGCGCTTATTTTCTCTCTGATCCTCAGGCCCTGGCTCTGACTTTTCTAGACCCAGAACAGGTGATTGATTTGGGTCCTTCGCCGGCCTCGCTAGACCTCGCGCGCCTGAACGTCTTAAGCCAGACGTTGACCACGGCGGCCGTGATTTGCGTTGACCAGCCAGCTCGATTGAGATCAACCAATGCTTCATTCTCTGGTTCGGTTCAGATGCTTGAGGACGAGTTGGACACCGCATACCCTTTTTTTTGTACGAATCGGGACCCACCTTTCGGATGCGCCAGTCTTCCTGCGTACCTAATGGTACCACGTTGCCCCCCAACGCGTTCTAGCACCGTGTCCGTACGAGCCGGTTCCTGTTTGATTTGTACATGTGGTTTCCCCCCGGTCGTGTACTCGATTTCTCGCGCGTCTCCAATCCCTCTAGCTCTCCTCACGAGCCCGCGTTCCCTTTTTGCTTTTATGCCCCGCACGGTCTGTCAATGAACTCTTCTTCCGTGTTCAGTCTCTCGGTGTGGACGTTTTTAATGACGGTTTGCTCCACTATGAGACGCCTTCATGGCCATCGACGACGTCGGTCTCATCGGATATATGAGACCGTGGACCTTGCCTTTTGACTTTGCCCTCTTGATCGCCTGTCGAGGAGGACCCTCTTCCTCCTCCCTGACCGTCACTCGAGACGGTACATCCGCGC
>Ga0179593_1586874_pt1 | contig 16654 bp, 19 predicted proteins | sample CZODoug2_1_08_16_FD_185931 | JGI IMG/M metagenome (GOLD analysis project Ga0179593, IMG submission 185931) | Vadose zone soil fungal communities from Angelo Coast Range Reserve, California, USA - CZODoug2_1_08_16fungal (PacBio error correction) | ecosystem: Environmental > Terrestrial > Soil >... | reverse complement strand
GCCTTTCCTGGCCGGCCCCACCGACGTCATTCCCGGATTTCCTCCCCACCCGGGACGGCGCAACCCGTCCTTCTCTACACTTGTGTCTTGTCCTCCCCTTTTAAATAACGCGTCGAAGTCGGCAGCGGCTATGCTTTTTAAGTTCGAACGTCGGGCGCCATTTTTCAATCTCTCGCCAAAGGAACCCCTGTTTTATCATCCCTCCCTCCTTTTTGAGAATCACCAGGTTCTACTTTTATCAGTCACCGTTTGCCTGATTTCGGTGCGTGTACCATCTTCTCCCTAGAGAGTCCCCCTTGGCCCCCGCCATTCTCCAGGGGAACCTCGACATCAGACCCTGACTTCTTTTCCCCTGTGGCGATGCCCCGGCTTCCCCCCAATGGTTTTCACAGCAATGGCAAGTCCCCGACTCAAGATCTTATCTGGGCCCCAACCAATCTTAATCGCAGGGTTTTTTTCTCTTTGGCACCGTTTTGTTTTGTGGGAAATTACCGGTACGGACTCTTGTATCGTCATTTTTTTTCCCCCCCAGCCACGCCGTCCCTTCCATGACACATCCACGCCTCACTTTGATAAATATCGGTGCTTTACTCCTGTTGCAGGCCATCCCCCCCCCTTTTTTTTTTTCCGGACTGCGAGGCACCTATGTGGGTGGCGATTGCCAACGATACGTCACCGGTTTTTTTTTTTAATGGCCTTGCTCGGCCCTTCTTCCCTCCCCCCTTTTGTAGGCGTCCCCTTCAGTCGGGTTCGTAGCAGGAAGGCCCCTTCCCGTGGGTATTCTCCCTGAGGCGAGACCCCCTTTTTCCCCCTCTTCCAATTTCAGAAGCGTTTTCCTTCTGCCGTCGATTTTCTTTCCTCCCTCGTGGTCCAACAATTTCCCCACCCCAGCTCAAATTTTTTTCCCTCCGATACCATCGGTCCAAAAAAGATCTCTCGGTATTCACGTCACAGTCCCTTTTTGCCGATCTGGTGATTTCTTTCCACCTCCAGGCGTTGTGCCAACCCCCGTGATGCCAACTTATTCATTTTTTTTACTCCCACATCATTTTTTTTAGTCCTAGCGTGGTCTCGATTGTATTCAGGGTGGCGGTCTAGTGTCATAGAGACGCCCGAATCCCCTCCCCCTTGAAGGCTCGTCTCCCCCCCTTTGAGCGCTTTTCCCGAGTGATTTACTAGTTCGGCATAAGGGCCGGGCCACCACCTGCTCAAAGTTCATGACTGCCCGATTCCCGCGCGCCTTTGCCTCCCGTGTAATTTACGGGGTCTTCTCGTGTCCTTCTCCAAGTCTTTCCTTCTAAATCTTTCAGTCAGCGAAAAGGCGAGGTACGTGAACCGCCCGTTTTTCCGTTTCCCTCCTTCCAAATAAAGAGAACATCGCCATTTCTTCCCCGTTTCCTTGCTGTTCTCGTACTCCCCTGGATCTCAAACGTGCTTTCCCCCACTTGCGCCGGCGCTTTTAGTTTTCCCCCTAGAAAACTCTTCTTTCTCGACCCTCTGTGCGATCCTAAGTTTCACGCGGAGGCGGCGTCGGGCCCTCTCTATCCCCCGCGCAACTCGTCACAACATCTCCCCCCCTCCCCTTCAACCGTGTTTGCTCCTTATTTCTTCAGATCCTTCTTCTTTTTCCTTCACGCATAGTGATTTCCTTTCCCCTTATACGATCATCAACGATTCTTTATTTATTCCTTTTCCGTGGATACCCTCCCTGGTCGGCGACGTTTGCCAATCATCATTGTCGGTCTCCGGCAACCTTCGCTGCAATTCGACTGCCGTTTCTTCTGGCACGTGCTTCGCCCGCCGCAACAACGTCGTTTGCAGTCTGGTCTTGGGGATTTTGTTGCTTTTGCAAGTTCACATTCATTTTTTTCCTTTTTTTTTTAGAGTTGCCCCGCGTTCGGACTTTTTTTTTGACGATGGCCCTCCTTTCACGGAGGCCCCTTTTTATCGGTTTTTTTTTATGCAAAGACAGTGCTCTTTGGACTTTTGCCGACTTTCTCCTTCAAGATTCTGGACCCCCTTTTTTTCAGAGGCGGATCTCTTCCTCGTTCCCGGTTTTTGCTGATTTCATGGCTTCTCTGCTTTTCCCTGCCCCCTAGGCATCCCGGCTGGTCCTGTCTCCCTTCCCTCTCCTTCATTATCGGTTGCTCCCCCGGTTTTTTCTTCTTTTCCAAAGAGGTTGTTCCTCCCCAGGTTGGCTAGCCGGACTTGCTTCTGCCCTGAGCGACGTCTTTTCTTTTCTTTTTCATCCACTGAGCAGTTTTTCCCCGTGCCTTGCCCAGGCCCTGCCCCCCGGTATGACCTTTTTCCATCCGCCCTTTGGGCGTTTTTTCTCCTTTATGACGCGCCGCGCTCTTCCCCACACTGCTCCCTTATTTCCGGCGTTCACCCACCGTACCTTCTCCTTCTCGGCTAGGATTTTTTTTATTCCTTGCCAAACTTGCTTTTTTTTTAGACCTGTTTCTACCAGTTCCAGTTCGCCCCCCCCCGGTGAGGCTTCATCGATCGTTTCAGCTTTTATTCGTGTGGATATTTTCTTCGTCCATCTCGATGTTCGTCCCCTTTTTTTCTGGCGCACCTACTGCGGCCCCAAACGCATTTTCCTTCTGCGTTTTCTCCCTCACTCTGCTGGCGTTGTCCTCGCCTTTTGATTGTAGGCGATTTGCGTTGGCTGGCTGCCCTCTCCTTCCCTTCACCCCGGCAATTTTCATCTCTCTCTTTTCCCCGCCTAATTTTTCTCTCTGAACCTGCGTCTTATTTCGCTCACCTCCCACCGACTCGCCGACCCCGGCCGACGCGGATAAGCCGCCCCCGCCCTCAGCTGAACGGAACATGCGCTCATTCCCCTTCATGCGGTTGGTTTTGGTTGCACCCCTTTCTTTCATGAAGATGACCGCTGCCCTTGGTACATCGATCTTGTCGCAGTTTGCCGATCACCAGCCCTCAATCGTTTTCTCCGAAACCCAGTGCCCTTGTCTCTTTGACCCCCCCCTTTCTCCCCAGCGAGACCCAGTCCTGATTCTTCTCAAGACCCGACCATCCCCTCTCTCTGCTCTTTCGTGGACGCGCGTCAACCAGTTGTCTTCCCTGATTTTTGCCGTACACGGCTTTTTTTCCTTCCTGCTAACCCCGTCCCAGATTTTCAGCTCATTTCCTCAATTTGAACACGGTTTTTCCTGCCAGGGCCTGGTTAAGCCTTCCGTTCCTGGCCGATCACATTCCGCCCCTTTCAGTATCCCCCCCCCTTTCCTGGTACTTTTTGGCTTCGACCAGTCGGTCGTTTTTCGTCCTTCTCACACGTGAGAATATCTTTTCTTGTCCCTTCCCAGCGGATGCTTGATCGTTCACGATCGTGTTCCCCTGTGCCTCCCCAACATGATGGCTCCCCTGTACAATAGCTCCCCATGCTGCCGGTTATCGTCCTTCCTCCAGGCGGTCTTCAACTTCCTTTTTTTCTTCTGTGAATCGCCAACACCGTTACTCTTCTTCTGATGCCCACGTCATCTTTTTTTTGTCCCTGGGCAGATCGACGAATGAATTTTATTCAATGCAGCCCCGACCCATTTGCCCCTGATGCACACTTTGCCGTTCTCCTTTCTGAGCATTCGCTTTTGAGTCCGAAGTCGCTTTCTGCCTAGCAGGTTGCTTTTTTCCCTACGAGGATGTCATCGCCGTCGCCCTCCCCCCCTGACCCCTCTTCCGCCAGCGAAAGGCCCGAATCGTGATGGTAGCCCCTGCCCTTTAATAGATGCCTTTTTTTTTAGAAACCTTCTAGTACATTCTTCGAGGCCCCGTTACATCTTGTTGTTTCGGAGATGTTGCTTACTCGTCCCTTTTTTTTTTGATGAGATCGTATATGCTTAACCCCCTTTTCCTACGTTTCCCGCGTGCCGTATATCTCTCGACCTGTCACAGTCCCGTCCTCTTTTTCTTTTGGAGGTGTCGGAACCTCCCCCCCCCTTTTCCCTCCTCAAATTTCTTCTCGCAACCCGTTTGATCTACCATTTTCCGTGACTTTCCCGTCGCTTGTCCATCCGTAACGGCGTTTTTTGGGGGGGTGGCGTTTTTGTTGGTGTGGGGTGTTTTGGTTGGGGGGTTTGTGGATGAGGTGGTGTTGGGTGGGCTGGTTTGGGGTTGGTTTTTGGGCGGGGTTGGTTTTTGTGGGTTTCTTTTTTGGGGTTTGGGGTGTGTGGTTTTTTTTTGTGGGGGTGGTTGTTTCGTTGGGGGAGTTTTTTTTGGGGTTGGTTGTCGGTGGAAGGGGGTTTCGGGTCTTTTTTTTTTGTGTGATTTTTTTTTTGGTGGGTGTTTTTTTGGGACTGGGAGCGTGTTGTGGGGGTTTGGTTTGGTTGGTCGTTCTCTTTTTTTTGTTTTTTTTTTTTTTTTTTTTTTTTGTTGGGTCGTTTGGGTTTTTTTTGTCGCGGTTTTTGTTTTTTTTGTGTGTTTTTTTGTTTTTTTGTTGGTTTGGAATCCCTTTCCCCTTATTGTCACCCTCTCGTTAAAGGTTGCGTTCACGTTGGGAAAAAAATCTTCCTTTTGACTGGCCCCGACCGTGTCTTGCCCCTGCCATTTCCCAGAAGTAACCAGTCCCCTTGCCGTGCTAGCTTCCACCCGTGTTCTATTTTTTACCGAGTTGACTCTCCCACGGCGCCTGCCTTGATTCTCGTTGCTTGCACTTTCTTGCTCTGGATGCTTCGCCTTTTTTTCCTTTTCCGATCCACGTCATTGCGCGGCATTCTTTCCCCTTTCCGCGTAGGGCTTCGGTTCCTAACTGCGCCGCCCTTGACGACCTCTTTTCCCTCCTTATTGGATTTCTTTTTGGTCTCAAGCAGGTTGGCTCTTCCGTTGTCAATTTTCGTTCACTACTTGGTATGTTCGGGCCTTTCCCCAAGAATCTCCGCCAACTGCTTGCCTCGTACCCGAGTGTTCGTGGATTGTACTAGTAGCCAAAGCGTATTGTTCCCTTTATGCCGAGGGTAGCCCCCCTTTGTCCACGTCAGAAATCCCTTCAACCTGACGCTTTCCATTTGGGAGGATTTCTTTCTAGCCAGGCATTGGAGTTTGACCCCCCCTAGTTCGTGCCGTAGATCTGAAATGTAGATGCACGTTATTTCTCAATTCCAAATGTGTCTTTGACGCTACAGCCTCCCCCCTGTAGTGAGCGAAAGAATTTTTTTCTTCCTTGAGTTTTCTCAAAAGTGAGTGTTCGTTGACGCCTATTCCGATTATTTTGTCGCCCCTTTTCCCTTTTTTTTGAAACCAAGTTCATCCCGCCTAGTTGCTTTTTTCTGCCTTGCCCTTTGAGTTCCCCCCATCTCCCCCTCCGAGTCGTACGAGTTTTTGTGATTGCCCTCCCTGACAACACTGCGGTTTTTTTTTTTGTTTTTCTCTCGACGGATAGGTCCCCTTTTTGTTTGCCGTTGACAGAAACTGACCTTTCCTCCCTTTTTCAGGGGGTTCCCTCGGGCGATGACCCCTTTTTTGTCCTTTCCCCGTTTCGCTATTGGCCCTCAGCGCCACGTCTTTTTACGGTATTCCTGCGTTGAGACAATGGTTTTTTCATTTCGAAGACTTTTTTTCGCGAGTGTCTGCGCGGGTTCGTTTTTTTTCTTTTTGATCTTTAGGCTCCGGAACTTTCAATGATTCCCTTTCGAACTGTCCCCTTTTACTTCCCAAGGAATTTCCCCCTTTCCCCAAAAGTGTAGTTACGTGACTTTCTCCTTTTTAGGTATCCTTCTCCTCTATACGTATTTCCACCTAGCTCCCCCCGAATAAGACCACCCTTCCATACTCCGTTGTTGTGCTCTTCTTGACGGGGACGGGAACTTGCAACTCGTCATGTTTAGGAAGCTTGCAATTTTTCCCCTTTTCCATCCCGCAATACGACACTTTTTTGAATCCGGTTCTTTCCTGACATTTCGAAGGCCGGAGCGGCATCACGAGTGCGTTTTCCACCCTTTTCGAACTTCTCCCCCCTTTTTCCCCATTCGCCCACCGTAGACCCTTTTTTCCCCTTTCACTAGAGGTCCGGCCCCTGGATTGGAATTGTTTCGCAAACCTCTTGCCTGCCTGTGTTTTTTTTAAACCATCGCGATCGTTTATTTTTCGTGGACCCGTACTCAGGTGTTTCAAATGACCCCCTGGACCCTTTCATCCTTCCCTTTAGATGCCCAGCTTCTCCCCCCCTTTTACAACCGGCCCCACCTTTCCTCCCCGACAGATCTCGAGCTACCCCCCAACCTTTTTTTCGCCATGGTTGGCGTTTGCATTCGCCAGATCTTTCTTACCTAAGGACGATGATATGTTTTTTTTTATTGACCGCCCAGCGCCTTCACGTTTTCACAATGTTTTTTTTTTCACCATCACCTCTCGGCTCAATCGTTGTGGCCCACTTTTCTGGACAGGCCCCAGTTTGAATTAGGCACCTTGTCCCATTTTCTGGACCCGGCGCACGACCCCGTGATGTGTGACTTTCTTGGCAAGATACGTCACCTTCGTTTTCCTTTCTGGAATTGCTCCTCCCCGGCCCACTGCACCTGTCTTTCATCAACGGTCGCTTCCCCGAGAAATGGTCGGCTCAGGACAACCTTTCCCTTTTTTTGTTTCCCACGGATCCACATTCCTGGCGAAAATTGACATTTTTCACTAGATTTTAAGTTTTTTTTAAGTTGTTCTTGTAGTCACGTCCCGATTCTATCACCCTTAGTTCAAATTTCCCCCCCTGCTGGTTCGGTACCCACAGTTTGCCCCCGTAATCCCCCTTTTAGTCCTTGTTTCGAGAGATAGGCTTTGTGGCAATTTTCCCCCTCTTTCATGACCGTTACCGGACCCCTGTGTCCTTCGTAAGAAAACTCTTTATAGCTCGCTCCTCCCTAGCGGCTTCTAGGTTTCCGCGAAGCCCCCCCTCCCTTCCTCCTCGTCCTTCCTCCAGGCCCTTTTCCGGACCTTCCTTCCTAGCCGAGGAGGGATACCTCCCTTTCCTCTTCCAGCACTCTTTCCCACTGTGCGCACACCGATAGACATCCGGGAAGCGAGGGCCCTCCGCCCTACCCCCCCCCCTCTCCGTCACCTTCGGGAGCCCGCCAAGATTTTCCTTCCATCGATATCTTTTGTGATTTTTCCCTTAAGTCCTCCAGTTCTTTTTCCCAGTCCTCCTTCCCCCGAGGCAGTTCCACTTTTCCCATGTGAACAATGACTCACGTTCCCATGGAGGCGGTACTGGCTCCCTTTTAGTCATCCCACACGTTTTTTTTTTTTCCCCGGTGTCGCACATTCAATGGTCGCGCGCTGTTCCCGTTTCCCGCACCGTAACCCCGCTTGACTTAATGAACCCCCTCCAAAGTTTCCCTTCTCCGAGGCCCTTTTTCGACTGCGTAGCGTGCCCCCTTCCTTCCTTCTAAGACTTAATCAACGTCTGACCTTCAGACGTCTTTTCCCAAATCTCGTTTACAGCACTTTTTCATGAAAGTTCTTATACTTTTTTCTCTCTAAGGTTGGTTTCGATGCTCCCAAAGACCTTCATGGCCTGGTCTCCCTCTTTTAGAAAAGTTTCTTCGGCGGTTTTTTTCCACCGCCAATGTCGGCGACGTCTTTTTTTTTCTAATCGGCGGTCTTCTGCACCTCCCCCCCTCTCCTTCGGGCCCATGGCCCCTCCTCCTCTAGGCGCGGCAATCGTTGCACGTTTCTTTGGACCTTTCCCCCCCCCCCCTCTACAGTTTTTTCGTTTCTTTTTTTTTGACTGCCTAGTGATCCTTCCTAATGGCGCGATCTTTTGCGTGGCCAGGTGTTCCCTTCTGAAGATCCGACTGCGGTTCAGAGGCCTGTGGTTGTTTCTACAGCCTTTGCTCGTGACTTTTTCCCACCGCACCCTGGTCTACTTCCTCTTAGCGATTGAACCCTTTTTTTGCAGCAGTTTCTTTCTCGATCTCCCGTTGGCTGTCGTAGGTCCTTCGGCCGATCGTGAATATGGCCTCTGGTGTCCTTGACAATATCCCTCCCCTTGATCCTTCTACCCCCCGGTTCCTTGGTCTAGGTGTAAGACTTTTTTTACTCACCGACTTTCGTTGGCTCTCCCTTCAGACCGTCTCCGCGATTTTTTCCCCGAAGGCGGATTCATGGTTTTCCCTTTTTTTTTTTTTATTTGGTGAGGAATTTCCAGGGCCTTCGCGTCCCGTGTCTCACCAGTTCCTTCCCCCTCTTTTCCGCGGTGATTTTCCCCGCCCGCTTTTGTCGGACCCGGCGTTCCCCTGGGTCTAGGTCTTGGATCCACACATTAGTACCGGTCAAGCTTCTGGCAGAATTTTTGGATGGTTTTCGTTTTTTCCCCTTCTTCGATGGTATACTTTCCATTCTCCCCTGATCAGCGACACTTTGGATCGTCGCTCACTTTTACGTTGCTTTTTTTTTTCTCGGTTTTCGCATATTGATTACGAGCCCAGTTTCGGGCTGTTCGAACCTACTTTTCACCACAACACGAATCTCTGACCCCCCTTGATGACGTTCCGTCTTCTTTCTTTCCGGATGTTCCTTCCCTGCGGCGCGTTCCCTTTAAGTGGATTTTTTTTCTTGAGACCCCTTTCCCTCCCTTTTCATCTTTCCTTCCTTTTGTTGTTGGTGTCTGTCTTCTAAATTGCGGACTCTCTTTTCCTCTCCTTGAGCCCCGGACTTCTCCCTCTTGCTTGGTCTCCGCCATCGGCAACGCAGTCACTTTTTTCGCCCTCGTTCGACTTCGTCCTTTTTTTTTTTTCCAAACCTTGTTCTTTTCTCCTGCCGAGAACGGTTCTCCCCGATTTGGCGTCTCTTGACGTTCCCTTTCTTATTGATCATAGCGAGCCTGCCCTTCCTCCTTTTGACAAACTGGACTACCCCCTTTGAGAAGCCCATCTTTTCCATTTCCGCGCGACCTCCCCCTTACGGCGGATTCCTCCCCCCGGTACTGTGGCCCTCGCCCTCTCCCTACTGTTGTCCTTTTGTGACAGAAAAACCGCTTTTTTTCTCCTTAGAACTCCGCCCAGTCTTTTGCAGTAGCCTTTTCTTCAACCCACTTTTCTTGCCTTCTTTCCTTGCCCAGAAAATGTACTCCCTTTTCCCTGAACCGACCTCGAAGCAGGTCCCCCCGTTTTTTCGCCTTCTAACGCTTTTAACGTACGCTTTCTTTAGAAGGCCTTTCTGTCACCCCCCCCCCCTTAGAGATTGTAATTTCACTTCTCTGTCCTTTCCCTAGCGCAGAGCCTTCCATTCCCTCCACCCCCACGAGGTGCTTCGTTCGCATGTCCTTTTCCCCAGATCTCTGCATTTTCCGGTTCAAGGCTGTCTCACTCCGTGCTGGACATCTCACGGCTGCTGTCCTTTGCTTCCCTTCCCCCTTAGTATCCCACCCTTTCTTTTGGTTGAAAAGATCGAACTGCCTTTTGAGGCAGCCTCCCCTCGTCTTCGACCAGGCGCACACCCACCCTTCTGACCCACTTTTTTTCTTTTTTTACCTCAAGTATTCCCCCTCTTCCTTTTTTTCGTAGAAATGCCTCCTTTTAGTTTTTTTAGAGAACGCCCTGCTTTCTTCTTTTTTGCCGTCCTCATTTGCGTTTCTCCTTTAAGAGAAGAAACTTCTCATAGTCTTCTTCTCAGCCGCCCTTTATTGATCCAGATGAGGTCGTTCTTTCCCCCCCACCCCCTATCTTCACATCTCCTGGAACTCCCCCTGTAATCCCTTTTGTCCTTTTTTTATGACTTAGTTTTTTTTTATGTAGATAGTATCTGTCCTTCCCCTCTAAGCTGCAGCTGTCGTTTTTCCCGTGCTCCTGCTTGGAGGTCAGGCCGGTCCTTTCTCCAGTGGTTTCTGGTTTTGTTCTTCCCCCTCCGTCGAAAATTGATGTTTATCCTTGAGATCCATAGTGGACTGCCGCGACAAAAGCAGTCCCCCCTTAACGAAATTTTCCCTCTATTTTGTGGTAAAGTGGGCGTTTTTTCCTTTGTCTGTGTTAATCCTTTCCCCGTGAAATGTCTCTTTCTCGATCCCTCCAACTTCTCCTTGCCCCTGACAATCCACGTAGTGACTTTTCAGAAGCCTTCGAATCGTCACCGTGTCTTTTTAACTGTTTTTCTTTGCGTTCCCCCTTGTGTCTGTCTCGCTTCCATGCTCTGCATCCTGTTTCTAACGCCTTTCCGCCGATGCCAGTGCTATTTTTTTTGCCGGCTTCCGGCGTTCTCGTACCCCTCCTTTGCCTTTCCCGACCCCTGACTAAAATAGACCCTCCCTCATCCACTTTGATGTGTTTACGCATCGTCCTTACCCCCTTTTAACGTTTGGCCTCCCCCGTGCTCTTCCAGCCCCCCTCTCTGATTCCCCCCCGATTTCGAAGAGATTCCCAGAGCTCTCCAGTACAGTGATTTCCGGAGTGCACCCAGTTCTTTCTGTTTAATTTTTCCTCCATAGTGCGTGGCCCCTCCCTCGCCGTCCCTCCTTACTATGCTGCTTTGTCCCGAATTTTTATATACGGTTTTTCGAAGTTCACACCTGTTGGTTTCCGCCCTGCCCCCCCCTTCCCACTTTTTCCTATTCCGTCGCCTTCCTCAATCAAAAGGATGTTTTTGTCTTCAGATGGCAGTCGTTTCCTTCCCATGGACCAGGTTAAAGTCGTCCCCCTCTCAGCACTCTTGTCTTTGTGATGTGGAATGCTTCAATCGTAATGGACAAAGTACGCTCGTTTCTCTCCCGGCATCTTTTCCGCAGGGACGGTTTTTTTCTTTTCACCTCCAAGACCCCCTCGTTCGTTAATGCTCTCTGCACTAGCACCCCCCCCCTTCCTTTCCCTTTGAAGGCTTTTCTATGGGTACCATTCGTACTTTACACACCTTTGTCCGCTGGGTCAAGAACTGCCTCGGTTTTGATCGCTTCTTAGAGGCCATCTCTTCAGGGACAAGTTCAGAATCAGACCTCCCGATTTTTCCCGCCCGCCCTCCCCCCCCAGATTGTGAATCTTTTCGTCCATGTTTCCTCGTCTCCTAGCTCTTTCTCCGCTCGGGTTCGTTTTTTTAGAGGATATTTCCCCCTCCCTCTTTTTTCGTGAATCCTTTGTAATGTCCTGCCCTCCTTTTTTTCGATGAAATCCATTTTTTTCCCCAGCCACAGTGCCCCTTTCCTCGGTTTTCTCGTGTTCTTCGAGCCTCCTTTTCTTTTTTCGTTTCTTTTTCGCCGATAGCATTATCCCTCTCTCTTCCCCTTGTTTTGTAGATGACCCCAATGAGATCTTTTTTTACCCCCCCAACGACGTAATCAAGTTGCCGCCGTTTCCCACCCCCTTTAACCCCCTACCCGGACCCCCTTCACACAATTTTTTGTTCCATTTCCGCAGACTTGTTCTCTTGTAGTGCCCACACGTTGGTCCAGTCCCATTTTCGAACCCTTTCTGTCTCCATGATCAATCTCAAAGGACCCCGCGCTTTTTTAAATTCAGTCCCGGCCCGCCCCCCCCCATGGACCGTCATTTTAAGGTTTTCCCCCCCATCTGCGTTTCGTGGTCTTTTTAAAAACTCGCTCCTGGCCTCCTATGAAGCTTTCCCCCATTTTGCATCCCGGTGTAACATCGACGTGAATCCGAGTCTAACCCCCCCCGAAGAATTGCGAATGAGAACTTGTCTCCCCCGGCCCCCCTTTCTCAAGCATTCGATTCTCGAGCGGTTTTTCGTTCACCTTCGGGGTTGGCGCTATCCTTCCTAACTTGTTTTGGGATGGGTTTATAGGGGGACCCTAGAACGGAAAACAAAAACCCCCGTCCCAAATTTCCATAAACCCCTTGGTCGCTAACTCTCGGTGAGGATCCTTTTTTGTGCCTGCTTGAACAATAATCGCCCGGTTGTTTGGCCCGACCTTGGGGCGACTTCTATATTGCCCCTTTGCGTTCCAAAGACTGTTTTCCTTTTCTCTGTCCCCTTTCCTTTTTCTTGTCTTTTTGAATTCAGGGGTTGCGAGGCCTTCCCCCCGTGGTTGGGTACGTTCCGGACCCCCGACAATGTTTGTTAACCTCTTTCAGGAGAGAACCTGTCAATCGACAATGGCAGCCGTCGTCATCCCCCGATGCTTTAAAGTACCGCTTCTCACCCCCGATCCGACCCACAAAATCAGATCAACGTTGTTTTCCTCGTACCCCTTTCCCCGGTCACTACTTTAGTCCAAGACAGGTTTCGCTCTCTGTGCTCAGAGCTTTCCCATCCTAGGGTTACCCCCGTGATCGTCCAACGGACGCGTTCCCCCCCTTCAGTCCCTAATACGTTCGGTACTTGTCCGGTTGGCGGCCTTTGTCGATCGCGACCCCTCCACCTCCCACGAGGCCCCCCTAAGAGTCCTGTCATCTAACTATCCCTCCGCCCGGCCTCACCCCTTGAAGGCTGGACGCCGATTCAGGGCCAAGGCACCTGGAAAAACGAGACACGGTTCTTCCCGGGACCGACCGCAAAAACGGGCAGCATGAATTTGAAGATATTAGGAACCGGCCGTCATCTTGAAAGACGGTGCCCCCTTTCTTCCCATTATTTGTAGGGACTCCTTGCAGCCGTTTTACCGTTCGAGGGCCTTGGAAACGTCAACTTTCATTAGCCAACGTGTAACAGCAATTCCTGAGTCCCCTTTTGGACGGGTTCCTTCCTTCCGCCCGTCTTTTTCCCTTCGTGACTCTGTAGAGACACAATGTTCGCTGATTTTAGGTTTGACCCCCCTTTCCCCCACCCTCCCCCTGAAATGCTGTCTCAGGTTTATCTCATGGCACGCCGGGGGCAGCGGCTCTGGTCCAGGGCCCAGGCCCTCGGTTTCCTTTCCTTTCCACGTGACCCGGAACCAAGCCTCCGCCAGAAAGGCGCATCCGTGGGCTCGGCATGATGTTCCCGATAAGGGTTCTTTCTCCACTCAAGAATAGTGCCCCCCCACCTTGTCAGGCCAAGAAAGTCCCAAACTTCCCGGCCGTCCGGCACTCACCGCACTGGCTTTGGCGTCTTCCCCCCTCATCGTTCCGGTCTCTGCATTTCCCCCGACACTGGATAGGAGGAGTTTTCTTTTGCGACGACGTCCTTTCGGGCGGTGCACGACGTGCTCGACTGCTTGGTCTTTGAACAAAATCCCCTTTTTTTCTGGGTTGGTTTGAGTGCCTCCTACTCCTCTTTTTCCCCGAGTGTGAAAAGGCGGAAAGGCCCTTTTTTCTCCTGATCTTCGGGTCAGCAGCCCCTTCTTTTGGGACTTTCCAAGCATTATCGTGCCGTCCCTGACCTTTGCGGAATGCGTCTTACGGTCCAGAATTTCTGTCCATTGGTCTAGATGTTTGTGATGCATTCCCGTTCCTTCCTCTTTCCGATCGTGAACAGCTCCGGTTCCCTCTTTTTTTCCAACTTGAAATATTTTCGCCCTTCTCCGGTGCGCATTTTTTGTTATACGCCTTCCTAACCTTGGTCGCGGTCTTCCCCTCCGTTGCCCGAGATTTTTCCCTTCTCTCCTTTTATGTGATAGGCCGGCCCTTTCATTTTGGTACAGGTTGGGCAGTCCCTCCCGTGTTACTTCCCCCTTGAACTTCTTCTCCTTTTGTCAGCGTTTTATTATGATGTCTCCAGTTTTTTGTCGGAAATTCCGGTCCTTACCTGGTTCTCGTATCCCAAGTACCGCGCCGGAGAGGGATTTCTCGTTCTTTGGCATTTTTTTTTTAGACACTGTTATGCCCTGCCCTTTGTGTAATAGCTCCTTTTGCTTGCTGGTGATCGTTCTTTCTCCTCTCGCTGTCGAGCCGTTTCTCCTGCCCTGATCCCCTTGTCTGCTTCCCCACCACCGCTCCCTTTCGCCGCAGTTCAGTAATATGATGGCTTCCGCACTTCCCGGCTTTCGGGTCGGTCTTTCCTGGCCCTTTTTGCCCCTCCTTTTTTTTTTTGTTTTTAAAATACGCCATTTCCTCCTCTTGTGAGTCCTGATGAAAAGTGCGTTTTTCGACACCGGCCTCGCCTCACCCTCCTTCAGACGTCCCTCGCCCGCGCAGATGAAGTTCTGCACTCGTTTCGATTTCTGATGCGGTTTTTTTTGTGGCACCAGGTAGGTTCGCAGGATGTCGACCTTTCTCGACCAGAGAGAGGGACTTTGCTCCAGCACGTCGTGCCAGCGCGAGATGCCCCCTTTGTTGAACCCCTGAAGATTTCGAGACTTCGAAGATTCCCTCCGCCCTACCAGCACCTCGAGCCTCTTTATCCGCGCTTTTTTTTTAACAAAAAGTCCTGTACGATCCTTTTTTTTCAACCTGAGAGGAGCCGTCTTTCCGCTCAAGCTTATTCCGTTCCGCTTTTTTAATTGAAGAGGCCTGCCACATCTCCTCCAATGATAAATTGCTCCTTAACCTTAATCCCCGGTTTGTAGTCCAAATCGCGGGCAAGCCGGGCGATCCTCAGCCAGGGGTGCTTCAATGACCCCATTAAAGAGAACCCCTTTGCTCGCTATCGATTTTCCTTTTGCTACGTTAACAGCCCCCCCCCCCTCCTGTTTCTTAAGATACCTGCCTATGGAAACGCAAACGGCCTCCCGAGGTAACCCCCCCTGATTGCGTTCATCGAACGACGCAATCCAAGGCCGTCCTTCAAGTTCCTGATCCTTTCTGTGACATTCCAAGCTTTTGTTTTTGAGTTCTAGCTTCTTTCCAGTTTTTCCTGCCCGAAGGGTTAGATCCTAGGAGCTCCAACTCGCAGCACGCCTCTCCCTAAACATGTTGTTTTGGCCTAGGCCCTCTTCGCGTCTTTAAGCGAAGGCCTAGCTTCCCCCATTTACGCCGAAAGGGTCCCTTTGTCTGCAGATGAGGATTATCTTAGGCCTGTTCTTTAAGTAGAACGGTAAAGGCCCTCCGTTTTTTTCTATTCTCCGTTCACATGAGGTCGTTGTCCCCACATTGATTAACATCCTTGTGCCCGACCGGTTAGAGAATGGTTTTTAGGAGCTTTTTGATGGACGTCCTTTTTTTCTTCTTTTTTTCTAGCGTTTTGGATATCGTCGCCGGAAAAAGACATCTGCCGTTCGCTGCCGCGGTCCATCGCAATATTTTCCGTTCCCCCCCATGTTCATATTTTGAATGTATTGTCTCACCAGCATAAGAAGCCTTGATGAACCAGGAGACACCATTTATCGAGGAACCCCATCACCGGACGACACTTGCCTGTTCCTTGTCTATTCTCTTTTTTCACTTTTTGGTGGAACTTTAGTGTAGGTTTCCCTTCTGGCCAGAAAGTTTATATCCGCGCGGATTAAATTAGTATCGTTGACGGTCTACTTGATTAGCAGCGACGCTTGATCTTCTTTACCCTTATGATTTTATTTCGTTTGAAGTATCTTTGAGTGGATTTGCCCCCTATAGAATAATCTGTCCGCCAGCTTGCCGTCGCCTGATCCCCAGCGTTCAGACCCCCGCTTTCTTTTCTCGACCTGAATCCCCTCAGAAATTTGCCCCAGGCAGAGATTTTCCGATTGGTCGTCCTCCCTTTATTGCGCTCCACGTTTGTCACGTTGGCCGTCCATGTTTTAAAGGCATACGCCTACCCTACCCTTCCCAAAATTATCCGCGGATCCCCCAGGATCATCTTGTTTTCCGGTATCGGCGCCCACCAAATTTGCTATGAATGTGCTGCCCCGTGAATCCCGTGACGCCGACCCATGATGGAAACGTCATGTCGTTGAAATTCTATGTCATTCTCTCCGAATGTAGAACCCCAGGTGTAACAACCCACCTTGTTATGTTCTGTAAATAGGACTGTCCCCTTGCAGGATCCCTCCCCTTTGTCCCCCCAGAATGACTTTTCAAGGAACGCCGTTTTTCGCCGTTGCCAATTTCTTTTCAGTTCTTTTAGTTGTCCCTCTGGTCATCTCGGCCCCGCTCCCCTGTCCCCACGCCCGTATTTGAGCGCATGAGGCTTTCCCCCGGGTTTCCCCCCCCGCGTCGCATTTAATTGTGTCAACACCCCCATTGGTCCCGGAGCGTCAGCGCCCTGACTTTAGAACCCATCCTCCATCCGCCCCCACCGCTCCCCCCCACGAGAACATGAAGGCAGCAGACGGCGTTGAAACAAACGGAGCCCTCCACCCCCCCCACTCCCCTCCCCCCCCCCCCACCTTGTGCCACGATCCGCTGACAGTCTCACACGAGACCCCTATGCCTTTCTTGTAGGCCATTTTTGGCACCCCCGTTGACCCGAGTTTCATGTGGCTCGCACTCTTCCGTTGATGGCCCTTGAGGACGCCTCGCCCCAGAGCACCTGAGCCCCCACCCACCCACCGGCCGGGACCGCGTCTGCCACTCCACTAAGAGAGCACGACCGTGCTCTGACATTACAACAACCGCAACCCCCCATCCCTGAGCCGACCTTATGAGAAAGCTGGCATTGCCGGGCGGACGGGCCACCACCTACCCATCGTCTACGGAGAAGTATCAGGGTACCCCCTTTCCCGGGGATCCCTTTAGAGGATTTATTTGCGACCCTTTGAGAAACCGGCACCAAGCGTTGCACTGCCGACTTTCCTGCGGGTCCTTTGAAAAGACAGGACAATTTCCCCAAAGGTAGTTTCCGACTGGAGATGCCCCTTTTGATTTGTTGTGTTTTTTTTTTGTTGCGTTTGGGTGCCTTTCTGACCTTTCCTCCGAGTCTTTTCCTT
>Ga0179593_1505649_pt1 | contig 16654 bp, 23 predicted proteins | sample CZODoug2_1_08_16_FD_185931 | JGI IMG/M metagenome (GOLD analysis project Ga0179593, IMG submission 185931) | Vadose zone soil fungal communities from Angelo Coast Range Reserve, California, USA - CZODoug2_1_08_16fungal (PacBio error correction) | ecosystem: Environmental > Terrestrial > Soil >... | reverse complement strand
TGAAATCTTCCTTTTCCTCAGGAGGGAAGGCGTTCCATGTAGCTCTGTTGTGGGAGTGGGCCCCTTCCTCTTCGGTTACTCTTCGGTTAGTATCCTTTCGTTGGAGCCCCGGTTTTCCCACCAGGATGCGGTGGACCTCTTCCAGTTCCTCCTCCTTTCTCCTTCCTCCCTTGGTTAAAGACCAGCCTCCACTCTCTGGGGGAAAGACCAAGCGGCGGCGGTCATTCGGTTAGGTAGGGAACCCCCCCCTCGGATCGGCCAGCCATAACCGCGGTACCCCCTCTACTTTCTTTCCCTTCTTTTCCACACGGCGTCCCCCCGCCGTTCGGTTTTTAAGGATAGAGGCACATTCCGCAACCCCGGATTTCCTGGGCCCTTTGCCTGCAAGAAGACCCCGTAGACAGCTCCTGAGAGGGAACCCCCCGACTGTCGGGGACTGGTCCTCTTGTGTTTTTCCCTGGCCCCCGACAGCACCGGTCCTCAGGGCATCTTTCCCGACTCTCCGAGAAAACCCCCCGAGGTGATGCACCGCTTTCCTCCGTGGCTTTGGTAATGCAAAAGCCGTTCCTATAAGAAGTCGTTCCGCCGCGCCCGACGGACGTTTAAGAGCTTCTCCCCCGCTCTCCCCACGGAGAGGAGTTCCTTCTAGAGGACCCCCCAAGATCCAGTCAGTGAAGTCCCAAGTCCCCTCTTCCTTTAGACTCTCCCCGTAGATGGTTGACCTGGATAATTTCGAAGCCTATTCCCCGCCGCACCGGGTCAACCCCGTTGAATTTCTTCTTAAATAGGCCAGCCGAACTTTTTTCGATCCCCTAACCAGATGTTCACTCTCCGAGGACCCCCCCTGAGATCCTCGCAGAATAAGGACTCCTGCGTTACGTAAGGACTTCCTTTCTCAACCTTGCGGTGTACAGTGGTCTCCTCCCCTTGATTTCCCCGCCCCCACCCCCTTTTGCGCCGTTGCTTTCCTGTTAGTCGCTTTTGACGACACTACGTCTGGTGGCGTGTCTTTTTTTTCCCAGGGCCTCTTGGTCCGCCGTCATTTAGGCTTTTTGCGCGGTCTATGTCAGCGCCGTCGGCAGACGGTAATGAGTTCACCGTTCGGAGACGATCGAGGTTTTTTCCGAGTTTTTTTTCCCCCGTGCAGGTCGTACCCCGTAACTGCCGTCAGGGCCCTCGTGTGGCCTCCTTTTTTTTTGAACAAAATGCCTTAAGTTACTGGTGAACGACCCCTTCTCAGGTATGAGTTCTCAGATGGGACTTCGCCCGATGGAGTTTAGAAACTCCACGCAATCCCCAGCCACTTCGACTACCGTTCCCCCAGAAACCCCCTTTTTTCGTCGAGATTCCCCGTCAAAGACGACTACCCCTTTACCCATCCGGGTCTCCTTTTTTTCCTATACTCTTTGTTTGTGAAGAGATCGTAGAAGACCCTTTCTGGTGGACCTTCTTCTTCCGGTCATCTCCCAGAAAGCAGGGGTCCTCGCAACGTCTTTGGCTGGTGATGGCAGTGTTCGCTCCATTCCGGAGCGTGAAAGCCCCTTTCGTAGATTTTCCCCCTCGGTACCACTCCATTTTTTGTTGGAGAAAAGATTCCAAGGACGTGAAGGAACTTGTTATTACCTTAGATAGGACCACTACCCCCCCCCCAATGGGCCCTAGTTTTTTAGCCCAGGAGATGAAATGACCCTAATAAATCGCCCCCCCTGATTGACATAAGTATAAGGAATTTTTCCCCCCCCCAACCGGGTGGTAGCCCTTTTCTTTTTTTCTAAGAAAGTCTCCCCCCGCCGCCCCAAGCAAGTCTCCCCGGCAGGAACCTCCCCAAGTCACAAACGACACCCTGCCCCCCTTCGTCCTCCCCCTAGCGAACCGTCTCCGCCACTTTCCCTAGCCGGTTGGTCTGGGGCAAGTTGCTCCGCTTCATACCCCCTTTGAGATCATGCCCTTGGACCCAGGGGCGAAGGAGGATTTCCGATTCGGGAATCCGCAGTCCCTTTTCCCCCATATTTTCGAGCTTAACCCAAAGACCCGAGGGCTTCCCCTCCTCTTTAGCGACTGCCCCAGTGGGTGAACCCCCCTTTGTCGGAGGTCAAGATTTTCGTCTATACCAAATGGCACTCGACTTGAGAAGCGTATTCCCCCCCCCTCTTAAGGAGTAACTCTCCGAATAGGGTGGTTTCTCTCTCAACTCAATAATCTTTTCCCGGGATGTGGATGCCCCCGCTCGGAAGCGTTCGTAGCGGAGTCCCCTCATGATTCTCTCTTTCTAGAGACCCGGTCCCTTGTTAAAAATTAAAGGCTGGTTCTTCACCTTGAGTGGCGTTTTCTTCAGTAGGTTGTTCACTGCAGGCCCAAAGCAGTTTTTCCTCTGCTGCCTTTTTTCCCCCCCCCCCGAGTTGGAGGGCCCTCCCAGGAATATCGTCCCCCTCGTCGTTATTTCCCCGGTAGGCTGTGCAGGAAAACCCCCCGTCTCTCCCCCCCCGTTGCGGTCCTTTTTTGGCCTTCCTGTCCCCCCGCCTTCCCCAACAGGAGGTTGTTCGCAGTGCTGGTAGCCCGACCTCTGAGGCTTTCTGTCCGGTTCGCGGCCGCCATCTGCTTTGCCCTCCATCTTTGCTTCCTTCAAGGACCCAGAAGAAGCCCGGAGGGTCAAAAAGCAGACCCTTCGGCTGGAGTGAAAATCCTGCGAGTCCTCCCCGTCGCTTCTTTTCTAAAGAGAAACCTGTTCCCGAAGGGTTCCCTGAGAAAACCTCCCCCCTGATCTCCATTCCTCCTCTTTCTTCCCCCATACCTGTGCAACGTTTTTCACCCCAGCGCCGACCGGCCCCCCCGAAACCGGCATTTCGTGTCGCCCTTTCCTTTTTCTTTCGGTCGGTTTTCCTTTTCCGACGTCACAGGGCTCCGCCTCCCTCCGGCGCTGGGGCGTTCGTCGTCCCTGACCTTTCTTTCCGGGTCTTTTTGGTCTGGACTTCCCCCCCCCCGGACAACACGGAGCCTCTCTTACACCGACTCCCCCTTCTCCACGACAGAAGAACCGTTTTTCTTCACTCGGGGCCGTTCTTGGAAACTACCGGCCCCCCCCAAAGAAGTGACGCGGGTGTAAAATTTCCTTCCCGTGTTGGGGTGTGGATAAGCCTGACGGTGCCCCCCTTCTCCGCGCGCCCCCCCCCTTGAAGTGCTTCGAACGCTCTTTCCCGGTGGCGCCGACGAGATTTTCGGCCTCGGTGCGCAGCACGCCCTCCAACCTTTCCTTTCCCCGCTATTTTCTTGAGCTACGTTACTTTTTCACGACGGAGGTTCTCCCCCGGCCTCTATTTGTCCACTCTTTTGTTTTTCCTCCTGTTCCCCCCCACCGACACGGGCCTCGCCACGAGGAACCCCCCCTGCGTCGACGTCCCCGGTTCGTCGGCGGAAAGACTTCCTTCCCTCCTTAAACGAGCGACCTTGCGTTCGAGCCCCATATAAGGCCCCCGAGATGTCGCCGCGATTTATCACTCACCTGGGACCCCAAAACATAGGAAGCCCTATGGGAAGATGACTAAGGGGAGGGATTTAATGGATGATTAAAAGAAGTCCTTAATAAGAAGAATTGTTTCCTCCCCTGACGACCCAGAATGACATCTAGGGATCCTAGAACAAGAGGATTCTCCTCCGCTTTTCTTTCTTTCGATTCCTGCTTAGAGGTCCATCCCGAGTTGCAGTTTAGACGGGCGGCGGCCCCTTTCGTTTATTCCCCGCAGCCGTAGCCCTGTTTGACCAGATCCCTTTGATGTACCCCCAAGGTTGACCCGTCGCCGTCGGCCTTGAGGTTCTGTTTTTTTTTTGTGACACCGGTGCTTGCAGATGGTCTAAGTAGGCCCCGTCCCCCCTCCTAGAGGAATTTTTTTGGATGGAGGCATGAATTACCCCCGGGTAAGCTCTTTATAGGTTCTTCATGCTTTTCAAGGAGACCATTAGGAGTATCCCTTTTTTCCTCTGGCGTTCCCCGAGGTCTTTCCCGCGTTCTCTCCCAACCGTGTTAATCCCCCAGTCGCCGCTTCCCACCCTCCCCCCCCCGTCACCTTTCTTGGAACCCCCGTCGTTCCATAGTAGTCTTCCGGACGTAGATGTAGTTGGCCCGTTTCTACCCTATGCACCCCCAGCCCCTGTCGGACTTGGAAAGGTAATGTGGTAGAAGAGTCCCCCCAACCTTCTTTTTCATGCGTATAATAGAAGATCTGGTGTAGTAACATTGTGAATTCCCACACCTAACCCTCTCCTTTAAACCCCTCCCCTTTCCCCCTCAGGTTCTTTTCAGTGGTTAAAAGGAGTCTTGAAAGGCCAGGCGGGAAGCGAAGTCTTTCTGGTTCCCCCGGCCTTTGGCGCCGTGTGGCGGGACGGTGAAGTCTTTTCCAAAAATCCCCGTTAACCCGCGTCGGCCCCTGCCACTCCTTACGCGTCTTCGGAGGAGCACGTCCCCCGTTGAAGTAGATTTCCGCACAAAACCCGTGTATGACATGGCCCCCCCACAGGACTTCCCTTCGGTTCCCTTTTTGTAGTTAGCCACGACGGGGCAGGGGAAACGGCACCTGTGTCGAGTGCCCGGGTCTCTCCAGTTCGAGCAGGCAGGAGCATGACCACCAGGATGGTCCGGGGTGGGACTGATAAAGCAGTAGACTAGCGGAAGTTCGGGTAACCCCCCTCCCGTTCTTGGGAGAGTTGGGGAAAGAAACCAGGATGACCGGCCCCCCAACTTCAGGAGTTATGTAGGGCCAACCCTAAAGATCCTGGGAGGAAAGCCCCGAACCCCGAGTTCATCCCTTCTTTCCCATCTCCAGAACGGCAGACCCCTGCCGTTTCTGAGGGGGCCCTGGATCGCAGTTCCTTCAACCTCCCCGCACAGGCTCCCCCTTGCGGGTGGCCCTTTTCCCGACGCCTCGAAAGAAGGACACGTACGAGCCCCTTTTCCGTCTCCAACCATCTTTGTGTTTCCCTGCCCCCAAACCGCCCCACCTTCCCCCTTGCAGAAAGACGCCTGCGTCCCCTCCCCCCCACTCGCTTTTCTCTTACGGGTGTCCCTCCCGTTTGGTCATGCCCCCGCTATCCGGAGTCTGCTCGACGACTAGAACCCGTCTTTCACGAGCGTCCTCCCCCGCACCACGTTTTTCGAGTTCCCCCGATCGATGCTAGGCCGTCTTTCGTACCGTTTCGAGCCCTTTTTTCTTTCTCCAGGAGAGGAAGGGGGAGACGAAGATCTTCGTTACCTTCCCTTTTCTTCTCCCCCCACGTGACTTCGAACTTTTACTCCGAAATGTACGAGAAGCGAAAAGATGTTTAGCTACGAGGACCTATTAAGACTTCCATTTCTCCTCCCCCGTCCTCAGGCGTCGTCCTGGCTGCATCTCCCCTTGATTGTTTTGGGGTAGGTTTATACTCGCCCCCCTGCCCCCCCCTCCCAGAGAACAGGCTTAGTTCGTGGCGGCGGCCTGTTACTTAGGGTCCTCCGTGACGGAGTGTGGCGTTGGTGGAAGGTTCCTTTAAGACCCCTTTTTTCTCTTCCTTTTGGGGGGGCTTTGGAGAAGGTCCTTTTTCACAAAAGTTGCAGCGTTTCGAGATGAACCGGCCGAGAGACACCCTCACTGCCTTTTTTCGGCGTGTTCGGGCATGCCGTGCACCCCTTTCTTCCAGACCAGTTCTCGTGGCCGTAGCACTTTGACACGGGTGCCACGGCAGTTTTCCTCCTATTCCCTCTTTTGACAATCTTTTAATCGACTCCATCGGGCTGCGCAATTTCTGAAACAGAAAGCCCTTCACATCCCCCACTTCGCCATACAGTTGCTTCCTTAGGGCTTTTTTTCCTGAACCTACCTCCCCTGAAGACTACAAACGCCACCCATTTTCGGTCTCGTCCTTCTACGAATCCCCCCCTACTCAGTTGTTGTTGGACCTAGCTCTTAGAAGAAAGATCTTTTTGTCTCCTCTTTTTCATCTCGCCTCCCTCCTCCGGGGGTTTGATAAGCCTTTCGGGACTTGCTGGTGATGGCGTGTTCGTAATCCATCCGGAGCGTGATCCCTCTTCCCGCTTTTTTTTCCGGTACCTCCTTGTCCAAACCCTTTTTTTTTTTCGACCAGATGGAGTTCTCAAGAGTTTGGGAACAGTGTTTCCCGTCTCGTCCCCGATGGGTTCTTTTCCCTTTGGGGAAGAGGTGCGTTTTTTCGAAATGCAAGTTATTCCTGACTCTTTTCTTTTAGGAACAAGTCGTGGCGGTCCTATCGACCTTCCTATATGATTTTTTCGCCCTCTGACCCCGTCGCCCAGACGCCCCCTTCCCTTTCAACCCCCCCCCAGGAAAAAAGCCCCCCCTCCTAAGCGGGTCTTCCCCGAAGCTCCTTTTTCCACGAAACGCGCCCCCTTTAAGCCGGTGTTTATTTTTTTTCCAAGGGATAGATCCTTATCCATGATACCCAAAAAGCCATGCAGGTTTCTTCGCCGGCGGTTTGGAAGAGATCCCCCGGAATCTTCCCATTCCCGAGTTTGAAATCAGGTTAGTCTACGCCTCTAGGCGTCTGGATCTGACGCAATGTTGGGTTATAAGCACGCGCCTTGGTGCTTTATTTGTATCCCCCCCCCCTCGGTCCTTTTTTTTCGTATCGCCCACCCCCTTTAAGCGTCTGCTGCCGGCCTTTTGGTGGCCTCTCGCCGAAACTTCCTCTTTTCGGTTTCTTTTTCCAAGACGGTCGTCCTGGCTTACCCGATAATCCTATCGAGAGGAGGGGAATTTGGCCCACCACCCGACAGAAAAGGATCCCCTTCTGAGTCCTTCTCTTCCGAGTTTGTTTGGTCCATTGGTCCTCCTCATCCCCTACAGCACCCTGATATCCTCTCCAATTATCATCCACCATTAGATTTCAACTTTCCCCCCTTCCTTACCTCAGCCGATCATACACTTCCACAATCACTCCCTCCCTTTTTCTAGCCAACCTATCCTACCCACTCCCCATTCCCCCCCATAAGCACCCCCCCTACACACCCCCACACCACCTATCTGCCCCCCGACCTCTCTCCCCTTCAACCCCCCCCAAGAGCTACCCGCACTCCAACTCCTCCCCATTATCTCCCCGCTTCTTCTTCTCTCACCCACCACCCGCCGAGCTCCCTCCACAGTTCATAACTCCCACCACCTAGCCACGCCTCCCCCACTCCCTTGTCCTGCCCACTAAATCCCCTCGTCCGCCATACCCACCCTCTTCCCCATCCCCCACTCAATCTCATGTACTTCATTCACGACCCACCCCCTCTCCCCCTCCCCCTAACACCCCCCCCACCCCCCTTCTTCCACCATTGCTCTCAAACGTGTCCCCTTCTCCCTCCAACTCCCCCCGCACCCTCCCCTTACTCCAATCTCCACCTCAAAGCTCATCCCTATTCTAGCTCTCCCACCCACCCCCCCTCCTCCACCTCCGTCGCTTGCTCCCCATTCTATGCTCCCGCTCCAACCTGCCTCGCCCCCCACCCCACCCCCCCACCGCATTTCACGCCCCTCCCCTCTTCTACCCCCCGCCCACCCTCCCCAACCCACCCCCTCCCTTCCTCACCACAGACCCCTTCCAATACCCTCCCCTCTTCCCCCCTCTCCCTCCCAAGTATTTTTTTCCCTACCTTACCTCACTCCCGCCCCCAAATCTTTCCCCCCCCTCGCTAAGAGTGTGTATTCCTTCCCCTCCTGACACCTTTTCCCCCTTTCCCGTGACCCGCGTCTCGGCTTTTCCTGCAAAGAGAAGGCGTAGCTCTTCTCCAAAGCTTGGCCACCAAAAATCACTCGTGGAGGCGGGCACCTTCTCCCCTCCGACCCACTGGGCCTTTCTGCATGGGCGATCTTTTCCTGATTCTTATCGTCAGACCCTCCTCCCCGGCAAATCACTCGCTCTTCTTTCCACGTATATTTTTCCCCCTTCCTCCTTTATGATTGGAATATGCGTTAGGTTTCTCTGATGTAGGGTTGGTCCCGGCTGGGGTGCCCGTCGGTTTCTTCTGTCGCGATGACCTTCCCCCCCCCCCCCCTCCACAATCGTAAGGCCCCCCCTCTTTTTCCTCCTTCGGTTACATGATCGTGTCTCCCCCCCCCTGGATGTTTCCTTCTCCCCAAACAGTTTTGGCTGCCGTAAAACCGCGTGGTTGGCCTTTTGCTGGCTTCGGTTTTCTATTTCTTTTCTTGGGTTTGGTGGAAGTACTCTTTTTTCGTAGTAGTTGGACACGGAGGTACCTTTTTTTTCCCAGTACCCTCCCCGTACTTTCCAAATTACCCATAGAGGCGCCAAAAACCCTTTTGTGCAGCGTTACTTGACGAGGGGCAGAGATTGTCCCTTTCCCTGGCATTCCTGGTTGGCCCTATCTTATGGTAGAGGCGATCGTTCATCTCCTCCTTCCTCTGCCATAAGAAGCCTATCTGGAGGTTTCTTCTGCGGGATTGGCTTTGCCATTTTCCCCCGCTTTCTTGTGGGATTCCGGCATCTCAGGCGTGCCCAGGAATCTCTCTGCTTCAGCGTGAACGATATAGTGCGAGGCCCTTTGTGCTTGACGTGTAGGTATAAACGCAATAAACGCTTCCAGTGCTACGTGACGGATTTCTTCTTGCTATTTTCTCCTTTTGGCAGTTTCTCTTCCTTCCTTGACGCTGTAGACAAGCATGCCTGCGTCTTTGGATCATCCTTTTTCCTTTAGATGCTAACTTCCGACATTCCTCTGGGGCGTTTTTCCTTCTTCTGACGCCATTTTTCCTCTACATATCCATTGGTTTTGTAGAAGGTTCCTCTCTCAGCCAAGGAGGCTGAGGGTTTGTTTTTTTTTTCTCTCCCATCTTTCTGCGTTTGGAACAGCTTCGATCTGCACTCTTTTGGCGCGATGATGTACTGGCTTCCTCCCTTTTTGGCGTTCGTGCCACGCAGAGCCGTTGCTTCAACTGAAGCAACTGGGCTTTCTTTGCGGCCGCGACATTCCGGGTATTTCATGTGTTGGGCCTGTACGGTCGCCCAAACTGTATGCCGAGGCCCCCCCTGCCTTAAACCGCTGCCCCGCCAGTTTTGCAGTTTCTCCCTTTCGCTGAATACGCCTTTTTTGACATCTGTGGTCTTTTTTCTGATTCTGTGTTCCAGATGGAAAGTCCCGGGGTGTCTTTTTCAAATGTATACTGTCTGTTACCTGCCATTGCATTTCTTTTCCCCCCCCCTCTTTGCTATTTTAGCCTCTTTCCCGTACCCCCCCCTCTGCTTTTAAGAATGGAGAAGGCCCCTGGCCTATCCTGGTCGTAGCGGGAAGTTTCATGGAGTTCTTTAGTACATCCCACTGTGATTCTCCTCCCCCTCATAACCGAGCTCTTTTTTGGACCACTTCCACCCCCCCCCAGATGCAGGACTCTTTCCAGGCTACAGACCAGACAGTGTTCCCTCTGTCACTCGACATTGCATATCCTGTCGCGACACATTCTGAGTACCAGAAGGGGCGACCCCTACGTTGAACCTATGGCTCCCTTTCTTCTTTTACTCTTCTTTTTTTTTTCCCATATGCGCCCTATTTTTTGCCGTCTTTTTAATCCTTGAATGTGTCTCGCGAAAGGATATTTCTTGATCCATCTTGCGCAACCTGTTTCTTTTTCTCTGCCCGTAGTCTTCCTTTTTTTTTAAGTTTTCCCTCCCCTTGCTTAGGTGCTGAGGCTCCCTCAATGGCAGAACAAGTGGGATTTTCTCCTCCCCCATTGTCATAAATCTTTCTTTTGTGGCGGACGCCCGCGAGGTAGGCCCTTCCTTCCTTCTTTCCTAGTGTCGTTTTTCTTCCCCCATCCCACCCCCCCCTTTTTTCAAATGTCCTTTCGCCAGTATAAATGTTGTATCCCCCCCCCCCTTTCCCCTTGCATATCAACAGTCTCTTCAACCTACCAATCGTCGTAGCTCTCTTTCTTTCTATTTATTTTTTCAAATTTTCCTTTCCGGTTTTTTCCTCCCTAAAGGGTGACGAATTCCCCTCCCCCCCCCCAAAGGTCCGGCAGAATCTTACCAGGACGTTCTTTGTTCGGCTCCACGGGTCCTCCCTCTTCCCCCTTTTTTGATACACCCACGAAAGCCTCCCCCGTGAAATCAGCGCACAAATTCCTGGCGTTGAAGATCCTCTTTTTCTTAGCACGCAGACAACGCTGCGGTTACCACCCTCCCCCCCTTTTCTCTTCCATCGGGATAGCCCCCCCCCCTTAGAGGTGGCTCCTGATGGCGGCACGCCTCCCGCACGCCACCGTACCCCTGAGACTGTCGTGAGTTCAAGGCCTGATATGAAATCCCCTTTCCCGCAGGCATTTTTTTTTTCCCCTTTCGCATTTCCTTTAGTATCAGGGGCACAACACAAGCAAGAAGAAATCCTTCCCTTATCCCGGGGAGAGATATGGCGTTTCCTCTTTATTCCAGCACAGGATAGTCTCTCCCCCCCCCCCCCAGAAGAGCGATTTCATTCTGCTCCTCGGACGTAAGCCCCTCTGATAATCTTCTCGACGAACAACCCAGCAGCCCTCCTCCCCACAATCTCCTTTTTTCCATACTCCTCCGGCTGATTCCTATTAGCTTTGACGATTCGTCCCCCTCTCCCTCCGATATGAGCCCCAGGAGCGTAAAACCACTGATTTTCAGGAAGTTGACCCCAATTTTCCCCTTCGCGTCCCTTTCCCCCTCGGGCCCTCATATTATAGCCCCTTCCTTGGCATGTGCACTGTAACCGTTTCTCTTGTTACTGTAACATTCCCTGCCCCCCCCCCTATCCCCCTCCCCCATGAAAGTCTCCCTTCTTGCTGTTTCCTAAATTTCGGTCCCCTTTTTCCGCACGCCAGCCATGGCCCCTCTTTTTCCGCCACTCTCCCATTGCATCAGGGGTTTTTTTCACGATCATGGAGGAATTGTTTTCCCTCACGAGGTTCTCTATGACGTGTGACGATGTGTCCTCTTTTCATGCACTCGCGACTCATCGGGTCACCCCAGCACGTCCAGAAGGCGCCGTATCCGTCCTCTTCTTGCCAATAAGGCGATACCCGCACAGATAGGGGAACTCTTCCTCTGTTTGGAGTGAGTTGCCTCTAGACGATTTCTCACAATCGACCATTTCCCCGCAGAGTCCGGGGGCGGTAGTCGATCGGGACGTTGCCCGCCTTTCTTTCTTTTTGTTCCTTTACCTCTCTCTGTTTACCCGATACGCGGGTCACTGGCCTTCCTTTGATGTAGTTTTATCGCCGGTCGCTTCATTTCCCTCTTCCCCCCCCTCTTAGACGCTGAAGATTATTTGCGCATAACCTGATATCGAGGAGCTTCCTCCCTTCCCTCTCAGTTCCGCATCTGTCCCTTTCCTTTTTGACGACTCCCCTCTCCTTTCCTCATAGTTACAATCATTTCGATGAAGTGGCGAGTTGCCTCTCCCCTCGCCTCAATCTCCGTTGATCACCTTCACTTCAGCGCGCCACGGAAGATGCGCCCTCTCGCACATGTTAATTTTCTCGGCACGTTTTTTTTTTTTTTCTCCATACGCTTCTTCGGGCATGATCTTTCCCCCTTTTTGTTTGCCCCTGGCCCAAGATGATGGAAGTTATCCGCACCATATCCAATTTCTCTCTCCCCTCCCTGTGTTGTTGAGCCTCTTTTTCAGATGACCCCCATGGTCCAACCCGTTCCCCATAATGACCGAAGAGTGCCTCTTATTTGAGAATTATGGCCTTGGGCCCTCAGGACTATCCGAATAAGCTCTTCCCTCCTTTCCCCCCTCATATTCCTTTTTTTCTCACGGCCTGAAGCGCGCCGCGGCGTCCCGCCAAAGTTCATCCCGCTTCTTCTTTTTCCCCGAGGAGACATAATACCCAGCTTATTCAATAAGGCGGGTCCCCTTCCCTTTTTGGCTTTTCTTCTAGACCTTTTTTTTTTTTTCGGAGAAAGGTGTCTTTCAGAAGCTGCAGAGCTAAGAGTGTGTCTAATCATTGGACCCGGAGACACGGCCTTCTAAAACTAAACAGTGGTTCTTTCCCCGTGAACCGGTCTCGGTTCCTTCCTCTCCCCCTGCTAAGGAGTCTCTCCCCCTTTTTTTTCCAATAAAAATCCTCTCAGTCGGAGAGACTCACATCCTTTTCCTCGGAGAATGGAAGGACCCTTTCTCATTTTGGTCCTGATAGGCCACCGCAACGGCCCATCCCTTGTCCCCTATCGAGGGCTTTTCATGGGAAAGAATCCTCTTTACGGGCTGCCTTTTCTCTTAGTGGTGGCCTGCGGGGGTGTCGGAGGGGATGCTTTCCTCCTCCCTGACTCCCCCACCCCCGCCAAACATCTTAAGACTTATCTTCGAAAATCGTCTCTTTCTAACCACCTACTTGGCTCAAACCCCTTAGGCCAGTATAAGTCTCCCCCCACCCCCCGGTGATGGTAGAATAAAAAACACTAGGGGGGTGTCTTTGAACTGAGTGCATGAAATTACTGTTGACGTTTCTTCATTGCGACCCTAGGGGTGTTTTTTTTCCTTGAAGACTTTCCTCTTCGGCGGGTTTAAAGTACCACGCTACGCTCTTACAGGCATTAAAAATACCTTTCTCTTTGGAGAAAATTGAAAGGCTTTGTTCAGTAAGGTGCCTCCTAAATTGTTTTCAAAATTCTCTTCCCAGTTTGGGTGCCTCTATCTTGTAGATGAGTATACAATCTCCTAAGAGACTGAGGAAACCTTATGGAAGGGGAGATGGCTTTTCTTATGGGGTCCGTTTCATGAGGTTTTTTTTCTTTTTTTCTTTTTTTTTTTTTTTTTTTTTTTTTTTTTTTCGGTTTCGGAAGATTCGAGGTGGATCCTTTCCAGGCAGGAGTCTTCCTCTCTGATGCTTTTGGACTTGAGAGAGTTTTCCCCCGGGATGGACGTATTCGCCTAAAAGAAAGCTTAACCGGGCTATTGTCACGGATTATTTTGCTATTGGTCTGTGCCCCTCTTTTCTTTCTAGAGATTCGTTGGTTGCATGCAGCAGTATGTTCCCCTATAATGAGATGATCCTCCCTCCCTATCCTTGTAGGCTTGCGGAGGTTGACGAATGAGTTGGAATACCCTTTTTTTTTTCCTCCTCCAAGCTTTCCCTGTCAGAAGGTCTAAAGATTTCTCCCCAATTTTTTTTTTGCTGTGGTACACAAAGCTTTCTGAGTGTTACGCCCCCGTTCGATCTGAAAGACAGGGTCCCTTTTTTTCTTTTTTCTTGATAAGGCCCTTTCTTCCTTCTTTTTCGTTTATTGAGGTGATCCCTAGCACTGGGGAGACAGTGTCTCTCCCCTTCCTTCCGGGTACCTCGCGGATTGGTGGAATTCGTGAATCTCCCCCGCGGACACCCTCCTTTCCTACCTGTTTTCCATCCTCGCTGAAATAACGATCTCCTACCTACTAGTGGTATGTTTTAGACCAGATTTTCGAATCTCACTTCACTTGGTGTCGTTTTCCTTTTTATACTTTCCTTACATTTTTTTTTTTTTTTTTTCTCTAAGGAAATACTACTTTGTGTGCTGATCATATTACCGGTCCCCCGCTTTATTTTTTTTTTTTTCCATATTCCTTCTGGCCCTGGTCCCCTTTTCCTTTTTCTTCTCTCCTGAATTCCCTTTTACCATCTGGGCTCTTACTGTTTTAAGTGAGGAATCACCGAGTGATACCCTCATTACAGGCGGTACACGTGTGTAGAGAAGTACGCTTCTCTTCTATCCTCTACTCACCAGCCTCAAAAGGGATCAGGCCCTACTAGGAGAGACGTCTATCTATGAGAGAGTCAAGAGGCAGTCCCCGGACTCCCCGTCGTTCCTGTCGGCGGTGTCGTCTCTTCGCCTTATCTTCACGTAGTAGACATCTGCGTTTGAGTTAATTTCCTCTCGTTGTTGGTTGGAGAGGAAAGGTCTCTCTTTTTCCCATCGTTTTCTAGTTTTCCTTAGCAAACCGCCCTACATGTCTGCTGCATGTGATCCGGCGACCAGGGTTTTTCCCTTTTTTCTGTTTCATATGGTTCGTCCTCTCTCGGAGACCGATTTAACTGCAAGTATAGCGATAGAAAAAGCTCTATTTTGTAAGTTGTCCGGCCTTCGCCCTTGTTTCTTCTCCCCCTTTCTCTGACGGAATTTTGCTGTCAAGTGGCAGCCACAGATGGGTACTGTACAGAACTGCATTTCATCCCCCCTTCCGACTCCTCTGCAGGACTTCCGTTCTGTCCTCGTTTTTTTGCGTGACGGGGGTCTTCCAGTGCAGTCATGCTTCATTTTCCTTCTTTAGTCCTTCCAAGGCAGTGGGTAGCCGTCAGTTTGGTTTGCTCCCACGACTGACATCTTCCCCCCTCCCCATTTCTAGCAGATCCTTCCCCCCTTTTTCTCTATCGTCCACTAGCCGCGCCCCGAGGGTTGGCGTGAAATATATCCCTCTTGCGACAGAGGGCCCCGGTTTTTGTATGTTTCCCCCCCTTTTCAGATTCCCATGTGTCCTACGCACCCCAGTGGCCTACTTCGCATGGAACCACAACCCTCTTTGCTTACACTGAAGCCTGTTTCTTTCCCGTGAATTATTTTTTACCCACCTACAACTTTCCTGCAAGCCCCCCTTTCCCCACTTCGGGTGAGGATCCACACCTCACGCGGCCGCCTTCAGTGTCTGACCGTATTTGTTACCCCCCTCCCCCCCCTGCACTCCTTATCACCCCCTTCCCCCCCTTCAGCGAAGCACTACCGTGCTGATGGTAATGAGTGTGAGAACACGTTCAGGTCTAATCTGTCGTCTTTCACTGCTTTCTTTCTCCCCCACCCAGTTCGATACGTGTGTGGGTCCCGTTGCACTCAGCGCTAGACCTTGCGCACAACTAGCAGCACCCACACGATCGGTACCGCTCTTTCTCTTATTCCTTCCTGGCAACGGTCTCCGGCCTCTCTTTGATCTCTGTACACGGATTTTGATGTAGCGCTAAGGGCGTGATCAGTGCGCCTGGATCTCCAAGTTGGCATTAAAGTCAGATTAACTACGCCCCCCTACTCTTAAGTATTAAGAATCCCACTTTGGTTCGCCCCACACGACACGGGCACAATTTTTAAGTTCCCTTTCTTTCTCTCTGTCCTTGTACCCTTTCCCCCCAGACGTGAACCCTGGCCGTCCGGGGAACCATAATCCCAGTTTAACAGCTACCACCCCGCTGGCTACACTGAACCGTCCTTTTCAGTCTTGTATGGCTGGTGAAGCACTTTCATCGTACCTCACGCATATGTCCTGTTGTAGGTTGTCCCCCCCATAAGCTCCCTTCCGTGTCCTGAGCTACAACCGTCGTTTTCTCTCACTCGGAAAGACAACCTTCGATAATCTCTTTTCTTTCCCTCCATGCCCCCCATCCCAGCACCCCTCTTTCAGTCCCACATAAGGCTTCCCTTCTTACACCTGATTCCTACATATATGTACAGCCACTCCTTTCTTCAAGGCGTTTTCTTGCTACGATCCGCCTTACCACTTCTTCCCGTTATTGTTAGCTGACACAAGCTTACCCGGCACTGCCCCCATTCACGTCAACTTGAGCCGCCAGCCCGCAGGCCTCGCTGCACCATCCGTTTCTCCTTTTCTTCGAGAACTGTTGCTGCTTCATTCAAGAATTTCACCTGCGTAGTTGCCTTTGGTGGCTTTAATGGGTCCCCTACCTACTCCACGTCTTCAACCCGGTTATTGCGCAATGACCCCTCGCCACCGTGTTCACCGAACCACCGCAGCCATCCATTGCCCACCAGCTTTTTTTCTCCATCACCTGTTTTTTTCGTATTCGCCTTCTCCCTGTTGTGAGACACGACAGTATGCCTATTTTTGAAGTAGAAGAACGAGGTTTCTTACTCTTTTTTTACGATTTTTTTGAATTGGTATTGGGCACAGTGTGCATCGCGATCTCATCCACTATCTGTTCCCCAGCCCGGATAGTCACCAATTTCCCCTTCGCCCTTCGCGTCCATCAGGCTCCCAAAAGCCACTCGATAGGGGCACTCTTCCTACCTTTCCCCTTATGTTATGCCTTGCGCATGCTCGACGTTTTCGATCCTTACCATCGCCCAGTGCTTCTCCTCGTGCCCAGTGGGCCTTTTTTCCGCTCTTTCCTCTTGCTCCGAGCTTTTGCGGATATTCCACTTTTTTTTTATTTTGGTATTTTTACCCCGTATATTGCCCCCGTGAATTGGACCAATTCTGAGCTCTTCCCCCTTCCACCGGTGAGCTGGCTTTTGACTTTTGTTTCATGCATCTCTAGTTTCTTTTTTTATGCACGTGGTATTTCCTGTGCAACTCTCTACTCATCGCTTCTGCACGTCCAGTCCTTGCGTTGTCTTCTCCTTACCGCCCCCCTTTTCCCTCGACCTCCCTTCGATGGACGACCGTCCACTATTACGCTTGTCGTGTCTTTGTATTCAGCTTTCAATCATCCCTACGATGGATGAAGTTTTTCTGTTTCCCTTTTTCCTTCCGAGGCCCTTCATCACCGTTTCCCTTCCCTCAGAGCGCACGGAAGATGTGCTTTCCGGAACATTGTGAACTGATTCCTTAGCCTGACACGTGTTTTATGAACTTCTCCCACCCCTACGGCGCCGCCTTCCTTTCTTCTAGCGGCCACCGGGGTTTGTTCCAGTTGCTCTCACA
>Ga0179593_1291989_pt1 | contig 16654 bp, 18 predicted proteins | sample CZODoug2_1_08_16_FD_185931 | JGI IMG/M metagenome (GOLD analysis project Ga0179593, IMG submission 185931) | Vadose zone soil fungal communities from Angelo Coast Range Reserve, California, USA - CZODoug2_1_08_16fungal (PacBio error correction) | ecosystem: Environmental > Terrestrial > Soil >... | reverse complement strand
ACACTCACCTCTTTGTCTCCTCCCTTGATACCTTTCATCCCCATTAAAATGTTGCTTGGTCTTACGCAAACCAAATTAGAGGGCTTTGTCTCTCTATTCTCGGCATTAGACGTACCACCGATGCTCTTTCCTCTTTCCCACTAAAGTTAATTTCACACTTGTCATCCGACCTCTTTTACGGAAGTCCTTTGGCATGCCTTCTTTTTTAATTGCAAGGTCCCACTCCAAGAGTTGTCATCCGTTTTCTTTACTAGACTTATTTTTTCCTCCCCCCCCATTCCCAAAGCTACTTAATTCCCCCCTCCCACTCAGGGCTTTTCTTTTCCTGGACGGTATTTGATCAGTCTTTTGTCCTTAATCTAATGGTTCTTCCTTTTGTCGACCGTATTGTCTCGCGGACGGAGTTGTTTCCCTCTAGATTATTCGTACTTCTTTTTTGTTTAGAGCATTATCACTTTCCCTCTATAGACTAGGTCCTGGTTTCACAGTTGCCTGTTTCCGCTGCTTGTTTTCTTCACCTCGTTTTTATAGATCTCTCTCGTGCCCAAAACTCTCTGTCCTATGCCCAAAAAAACCACTTTCCGACCGAATGCTCTGTTTCTAGGTGACACTGTGCCGCTCGTTCTTTGAAGTTGGTTCCTTACTCCCACTCTTGTCTTCGCTTTTCTTTCCTTTAAACAGTTCTTTAAAGGCCCAACCCCTGTGCGTTTTCATCGTTTTCCCTTGTAGTTCCCATCAAGAAGTGTCCTCTTTTGGTTTTTTGATTCTGAGTCCGGCTGGTTCTCCCGCTCTGTTTTCACCTAAATCAGCACCTCTTTCTTTCCTACCGGGAATTTTTTCTCTTTCTTTCTCCTTTTTTTGAGCTTGCTCCCAAGTGATTCTAAGAACTCACCCAACCATGGAGTGACGTGAATTCTCGTTCCTGCCTCACGCCTTTCTTCCCCCTCTCGCCTCTCGATGAGTCTAAGCAAACTCCCACTAAGAACCCTTCTTCTCGTTGCTGCCCTCCTGGGCCTATTCAACCGACGAAGACCATATTAGCAGACGCTACCTTTATCTGTTCTTAACTCAGTCAACGGTTCTTTTATTTTTTGGCACAGCTCCTTAAATGCCCACATCCAGCCTTTTTGTTTGGTATTTGTTTTCAGTTTTTGTATCCGATCCCCCTTGCCACAGGAGGTTCCTGCGATCCTATCCCTATGGGGCCCTGTAATCCTCTTTCTTCGACCGGCCTTCAAATTGAATAACCCTCTTTCCTTTCCTAGTTTTTTTCTTATTGTTTTGTTTAGTGACTTCCTCTCCTTACCATGTTTCTTCAAGTTGTCTTGAGACTGTAGACCCGCTTCTACTCCCTTCGGGCAAAGTTTCGTTCCTGTCCTCCAGATTAAAGTTTTCGAGGTTAAGTGCATTTTTCTAATTATTATGACTACCTTCGTTTTTTCCTCCGTTCTTCGTCATTTCTTCTATTTATAACGCGACGTGACATATTTTTTCCCACTCTGTTCATACCCTCTCCCAATCCTCGCCTCCCTTTTTTCCCAATCCGGTTCTATCCTGCTTCAGCCATTTTTACATCAGTCCTTGCGTTTCGAGGCCTTCCCTCAAGCTTTTCCCTTCCTTTTTTCCGGATTCCCCCCCCTGCTTTCTTTCTTCCCCTGTCTTTTTCTCATTGGTTATTTTAGTGTTGTGTTGTCCATCAATTCGAAAATTTGCCAGTCAGAGTTGCCCTATCCTCTTTGTTTAGCCCCTTTCCGACCTTGCTCACCTCATAACGAGTAGTTACCGTCAAAGCTGACAGCTCTTCCAGCATCTTGATAGATTGAGGAGTTACCCTCCCTTTTTGAAGTTTCAGGTTTTTCAAGGTTCTCTTTGAGTGTCAAACCCTCTCCTGCGGAGGAGATGTAGTGACAGCATAGATAGATTGCCATACGTATCTCCTTCACTAGATTTTTCCTGGATTCCACCACTTCCCAGTGACCCCTTTCCATCTTGGGGCGATGTCGTCCTGTTCCACCTCCAACTGCTGCCCCATTGCTTTAGCGCCGACCTTTCCCTGCATAAACCCGCCTTCCTTTGCAATCTGAGAGCGGACCCCCACCCAAGACTGTAGGTAGCTTGTAGCAACCGACTCCTAATTTTCCAATTAGAGGTTCCTCTGGAAGTCTTGATACTGTGTCACCCCTGGTTAATCAGCGTTGCCCAGTTTCTTACCTTCCTTGCTTCAATGCGATGACCTCGTTACTCCCAAGCAACCCCGTGCACCCTCTAACACTCCCCCCCAGATTCTTAATTGTAAGACTGCGCGCCCTCAAACTACAAGTATCTTCACCATGCTTCCAGCAGTCGTCCATTCCCTCCCTTGACCCCCGTTTGAAAACCTTTCTACCGGTCTCTCCACGTCCCCCCTAGATCTGCTTTCTTCTTTTGATGTCTTGCTTAGCCTGTTCTCAGAGGAGAGCATTTTGAACCTCTGCGTCTCTCCTTAAAACTTAAGTGCCTCAGGTGCTTGAGCTTTTCACCCAATGCGGTCGCGGACCCCCCCCAAGGACTCAGTCAACCAACATTTTTTCCTCTTTTAGAGTTTGTTCTTAGGATTTGATTCTTCTTTGTGATTCTCACCCCTAATTTTCACCCCCTGGATCTTTTTCCCGTACTGTGACTCACTGATAATCACGTATTCTTGCCCCCGCGTGTTTTCGTTCTTTCGATTTTTAAATCTTTGAAGTATTTATTTCAAAGACCAACTTTCCAATTCCTTTGCTCAAGTTCCCACATCCGCGATTCTCATAGCCATTGCATTTACGCTGTCGTGATTTTTCTTTGATAGGCCATTTTTTGGCTCATTTCTCAATAACCTCTTACCCCACAAGCTCTCTCACTTTTTTAACGTTCCCTATTATAGATTTCCGTTTCCCACCAAGTTCGTTCCTACGTGCTCCCCTTTCATCGTGATCTTCACTCAACCGTGCCCCCTCTCTCTCAGATTTTTTCTTATGTTCTAATTAAATGCAAGTTTCCTCCCTCCTCCCCCCCCCCTCCCCTTCTTTCTTCCTTACTTCCCCGGGTCCCAATCCCGCTTTTTCCTGTTTTTTCCCGACCTGGAAAGGCGCCCCCCCGTGAGCCCCCTTTTTTTATTGTCAGGGTCGTATCCCTGGACTAGATTTTGCTCTAACTTTAGAAAAGTTGTCGCCTTTTAATTTTAATTTAAATGTATCTTTCTGGCAAGTGATAAAAACAAATGGTATCTTTATTTAGATACCCCCCACTGAATCCCTGGCTGATTTTCTCACCCCCCATCCCTCTTGCCACTCCTATTGGATTCGGGACATGTATCCTAGGAGGTTAATCCACAAATGTTCCCCGCTACTCGATCTATAGTGGACCCCTTTGACTTTGCCTCTCTTTGGTTTTCCACCTGTGAGCCTGTTTGTTCGTATGAGTCAACCTCTAGTATTGTATAGTACCTGACGCGTTCTTTAGGTTGGCCACGGGATTCCTAATGATTCCCCCTTGTTGCATTTGGAGCTTTGATGTTTGTATGTTCATCTCCACTACAATTGTTCTTCCCCCCCTTTGTTTTTTTGGACCCCGTTACCGTCTTTCTTTTGATTCGAAAGGGATGAGGGGCCTTGCGTGACTTCAAGCGTGTTTCGCCCTTTTGGTCTGCTTGGAACTCGGTCCCACCGTCCAGCAAAGTCCCACACCGCTCTGTCTTTCAAACGAGTGCGTAATACCCTTCCCTTTTAGCTGTTCCCGAGGCTTTATCCCCACACAGACTGAATTCGTAGACCTTCGTTTGACTTGCTTTCCCCCCTTGATCCCCTTCCCCCATTCCTTTAGAGAGCTTGACACCCCTCCCAGTGGTAACGGCTCGAGGTCTCCATCAACTCCTTTTATGATCCCATGGCTACGAGCACCTCTATTGTCTTGTCCTTCTTCTCCCTCTATGTTTTGACAACCTGAATTTGACCGGGTTCTTTTCCTTCGATGTTTCTCGTTTTTGTCTATTTTCGTAATGCACCTCCTCCCCACTCGGCCAATATGCCTCCGCACTCGATTTGGCTCATTTTCCCTTGTCAGCTTTTGACCGTTCCCCCTGACTTTTTTTATAGTGTGGTTTTTGGTTAGAACGTGCGCCTCTTTGCCCCCTTGCACTTTTTTGCAAATTCCGCGTAATTTCCCGCGTCTTTTCTCTTTGTCCCAATGCTTTAAACTGATTCTATCGTATGAATCTCATTGTGTCATCTTCTGGTCGAGCAGACCTGATTCGTCGTGTATCAAAGCATCGAAGTGCTGAGTCTGCTTTCCCATCCAGTAAGTTCGTGTCCCAGCTTCTTACACGGCCTTACTGAGTTCTCCCGTGCGATTCGCCCGATACCATCTTCAAGAAGCACTTGGATTGATCCAATGACTCCTTTTCTTCGCGATTCCTTGGGGTTGTTTCTACTTTCGTTGTTTTTTGATTATCGTCTTTTTAAATCCCCCTGGTAAGCTCTCCTGCTCATGATCCTGACATTAGGAAAATTGATTTGGCTTCTCTTCTCAATCCCGTCGCTCGTCTTCCGTCGCTTGGGCTAAAGAGTTTCCTCGTTTGGTTTTTCGGGCTTGACTTACCTTTTTTTCAGATGCCCTTCGATTCCTCTTTCACGCCCTACCATTTCTGTCTCCCCTGACTCTACTGAAGTTTCCCATTCCTGTTAGACTCTCTCTTATCAGATCCCTTTTGCCCCATTACCTTTTGACTGAGATATGTACAAAAAATTCAATATTATCCGCTTCGAGAGACTTTATCCTCTGAAAGCCACAAAACTTCCCCTGGATGCCGCAATGCTTTTTCCATTTTGCCACTTCATGCTCAATCGCCCTTTCTCACTTTGTCCATGCTTGGCGTTCTCTGCCCCCATTTTCCAAAAGAAGACGCGAAGAGTGCAGATGTGGCTAATGTTTGACAACCGTCGCTTTAGGGTCACATGCTTTCGTTTCTCCTGGCCCTTCCATCCTGAATTCCTGTACGCCCCTTTTTTTAAAGAAAACAGACGGCTTTTTTCTTTCGGTCTCCTGTGTCTGGTTGGACGTCGCCTCCGCGCGACATTTTGTATTCCCTTTCTCCCCTTAAGTAAGGCCTCACTGCCTTCGCTTTTCACCCGATTTTCCCGCCGCAAATGTTCTGTCGGCTCCTCTCGATGGTGATTGTTTGATCCTCATCCACAATTTCTTTTAAGTCACGAGAGGGTTTTGCCGAGCTGTTTCTCTCCCCGTTATGTTTGGGTGCCCCCGTTCGGTCACGCTCTCCAAGGGTTTACCCTCCTTGCTCATCAAAAAGTTCTGCGCCCAAGATCCTCTCCTTTGCTCCCCTTCCTGAGCTTTCCAACTTCAGGAATCTAAAAAACCCTAACGACTCGTCACAGTTGCTCCCGCCTTTTACCACTTTCTTAGCTTTGCTAATTGTTGCTCTTTGTACCTGCTTCCAACCAGCGTTACTTATCGTTGGCCATAACAACAAAATTAGTTACGGTGTTGGGTCCAGCCTATCCTCGTGTAACGCTGGATCCGAGTAGCCCAGGCAGATCGTCTTTATAGTGCTTTCCGATCCACCCCCAGAAATCCCAGCCGAGTGGAGCAGCTTAGCTTTCCTTTCGTCTTCCCTCCAGTGTAACCGCTTACATGATCCCGTGTTTTTTCCTCTTTTATCGTGGGCGATATACGGCACCTTTCCGCCCCCTAAAGACCCCAAGAGCTGCTTCGTTTTTCTTACGGCCCACAAAACATGGATTGATGTCCTTTTTTCTAGTCTTCTCGGATTTTCCAGACTTCCCCTCCGATGCTTGATCCAACACCATAATTTACACCCCGCTCAATCTTGTCCCCCTGCGTCCATCTACAACAGTCCATTCCTCTTTGACGAACACGCCAACTTCTTTAGTGATCCACTCCTTTGTCTCTTATTTTGGTTTCGAAAAAACACAAAAGTTCTTCAAAATTTAATGCACTCCGGGTATTGGAGGAAGCTCTTAGGTCTTGTTTTTTTTAGCCTTATACAGGTTTTTAGGCTGCCTAAGTATGGCTGCCAACTCCTCGATATCTTTTTTCCTCTATAGAGCAGTAACCCCAAACTCTTGTGAGTGGGGCCTCTCGAGCGTTGATAAGATGTTTTAGAGATTATCTTACTCCAATTAAAGTACGTCCCCAGTAGTGACCTCGTCCCTTCATGCTTTCTCTTGAGGGCGAAAGAGGTACATTTCCGTTTTTGCCGGCTAACTTGTCTTTCTTTTAAATATAATTGGTGAGATCTTTCCTGAAGTGAATCTTACCCATTTAGCTATAAGGTTCACTAAGCTTGGATGAAAATTGCTTCAATCTCAAGAATCTGCCGTGTTTAGTGAATTAGGCACTTAGCGGCTGTGTGTTCTTCTCCATCAAGAGTTTACCAGAGCACGTCTAGCCAGAGACTAGCCCACTGTCCCCTTCGTATGTGGGAATTCTCTTCTTAATGTCCGTAGATGCAAAGTGATTAAAAACCCACCAAAAAAGACTGCGCTTGAGTTGTTTGCCATTAATCAGAAGTGCCCCCCCCCTTGTTCGAACTCATGTCTAGACTTCTGAATCGTAACGCCAACCCATCCCCCATTGAGTACCCCCCACTCAATCCTATCTTGTGTGATTAGGCGAAGACCCCTTCGTTGAAAGTCCACTAACGTCTTCAGACTACAATTGCTGCGTTCTTATTTCCCGGCTAGTATAGAAGCTTCATCGTATCCCCTAGGTTCCATTAATGGCCCAGTCTTTTCCAAATCAGCACCTATCTTCTAACCTCATCTCTGCTTTTTGCTTTGCGGCTCACGTTCTTCTTTATGACTTCACTTGATTCCACATTTGCAGTATTTCTTTGGAACTCGGGACCTGTGATGCAACCCCATCGTGTTTGGCTCGCCGTTCAAAAATATCTCCAGGAACACCTTCCTTTTCAATCTAGTAGTTTTGTCTCGAGAGCGACCTGGTGAAAGTCCTCTTGGGTTTGAATTTTTTTCTTTCCTTGTTACTGCGTTGCTCTGTGTCAGTTTTAAGATCCTCCAAGGCATGGGGGTTCAGCAGGTTTTTCCTAATAGCCTCTCAGACCTTTTTATCCGAGGTTTCCTTTTGTTTTGCATTTCAGGTGCTTCTACCCATTCTTTTTTCATGCAGCGATCTGTTCCCCTTTGGATAAAACGACTGAAATCGTCCCTTGAGTTAATTTTCATCCCCACAACTTCATTCAAGGCAGCCCCTGTTTCCTCGACTCACCTCCCATCTAAGTTTCATAAGGAGAACCTCCGGGCCCATCTTCTGCTGAGTTATTCATTCCCCACATGGCGAACTTTAATTTCTCCTCACACTGTAATCTCCCACAGTGTCCATTCACTTTCTTGCTGGAGATAATTGAACCAGTGTTTCTTCCTTGAATGTACTCTCTCTTTCCTATGTGTTTGGGTTGATAGAGAGACAGCCACACTCTGTGCCTCCCTGTACTTCATGTCTCTCCGAGAAAGTCATAGACTTCAATTTCCTTTCCCTCTGCAACAACCTCCAAGCGCTCAATCCCTCTCCCGGCTTGATGTTCCACGGTCCTCAGCTGATATCCCACCCCTCATTGAAAGGTTCGGTACTCCTTCCGTGATGTCCCTTTTGGGAGTCTTTCCCCTTTTTACACTCGTCCCCCGATGGAGGCGAATGGTGCTGACATTCTCTCTTATCCTCAGAGGATGCCGAATTTAGTCGTACACTCTTTCTCTCACATTGCTTTTTCCTAGGCAACCTTCAGTTAATTATCGTTCTAAGAGGGATAGGAGGGCCCCGAAACCTGCTGCAGTTATAGATGCTTTGTATTCCCTGCTCACCCCTGTTGAGCCCCGCAACTATTGTCAAGTTTATTGCGCACCTAAAAAGTTTCCTTCTCTGGCTTTGAATTCGTCAGAACGGACTTAGATTGCATTCTGTGTGCTCTTTTTATCAAGGAGATTCTTTGCCCCCCCCCAGTAGGTCATAGCCAGTTCTTAGCCCGATGGCATTTACTCATGCTGAACAAGGTTTCTCGAATACGGATACCCTACTGCCCCTTTTATTGCCCCCCTCGATGTAAATTGAACTCACTTCGCTTCCATCTGCCCAAAGACAAGTGATTTTTTTCCCTGCCCTCGTCGATTCGTTAGACCTCCTTAAACTCTTCCCGCCCAGTAATTTTGCTTTTTTCCGGTGCCTGGTTTCCGTAGCAACGATCTGACACTCTTTTGGAGAGGATAGCTTCATCGGCGATGCTTTCATGCGTCTATCAAGTTTCGTTTCATAGAATTCAAACAGCTATCCCCTTCCTTTTCTTTTTTTGAGTATTTAGCCTTCCCTGGATTTCTCTTCCCCAAAAAACCGGCTTAAATCATCCCAACAGGCCTTTAGAGGCCGCTTCCTCTGTTGATATTTTTCCTCTGCTCCTCCGAAATATTCAGCTATTGCACTTCCAAACTGATAACCCCCTGATGGGGACATATCTCCAAATTGTGCACCCCTCTTGATGAAATCACGTTCTTTCCCGGGTCTTTTTTTTTTAGACGTGTCTCTATCGCCGAGTAAAGAGTTCAACGCCCAACCTTTCCCCACCCCTTTCCTTCGAGCCTGCCCCCGTTGTCTGCACACCAGAGCAGCTGCTTCAATTGTTGTTTTCTGGAGGTGAGTTTTGAAGCTTTTCTCCATACCAGTCCACAAAGCTCTTCCTCGCCTCGCCCCACTTCCCTTTCCCTTTCAAGATTCATGTTATCTGCAATTCTCCTTACTATTAGTATGAGTGCCTCCTCAATGAGTGCATCCCCGCCAATACGTCTTGTCCCGATTTTCTCCCACTGTAATAAGCAATCCAACCTTGTTTACTTCTCCCCCGAGCGTCCGACCTTTTGGACCGTTAGCGTATGTTTTCCTTAATTTTGTGTACTTTCTGGTTTCTTTGACTGGCATCTCTGCTTTACTCCCACAACTGGTCGGTTTACAGCTTCCTTTGTGGTTACCAACATTTTCTTTTTTATTGGCCTGGTACGTTTATATAGGTTCGCCCTCGTGTCGGATGTCCCACCTTAAGAGGCACCCCCGAGCATCTCTCCCTCCCATCTCCGAGAAGCTGACCCGAAAACACAAATCCATCTGGCTTGAGTACTCAACCTTTTGAAAGCGCCTTCGCGCTATACTCTTCTGAACTGTCGCCTTTGCGGATACCGACCAGCCAGGAGGTACCGAGATTAATTCATTGCGTTCCTACTTTTAGTCTCTGCTCCCGTCCGGATTAGAAATGGGTTTAATGCGTCCCGCCGTTGCATGTAGTTTATGCCTTCTCCTTGCTAAATTATGTTTCCCTGGCTACTGCGTGTCCCACTATCTTTGCTGACTTTAGTTTTCAGTTCCTATTCAATTTCCACCACTCAATGGGCTCTATTACGCAACTTTTGCCAGTTTGGATACTCTCCGTACTCCTCCAAGAGGCCAACGACTTATCCTTCTTTGGCTTTTTCCTTCGATGTTTCCAATCCTTTTTTTTCTCAAGAGCTTTCCGCTTTTTTTGTAGTAGAGTGATTCGGGTACTTTGCAACCATTTTGAACTCTTTTAGCAAATAGCCCCACCCCTTCCGGTCTGCCAACCTGCTTGCTCTTCATCAATGACTTAATCCCCTGTGCACCACTGTCTTTTTATCATTTTCTCTGTGACACATCAATTCGTTGTACATGATGTTTACCCTGATAGGCTTTGCTATCACGGCAGGATGTGCTCCGAGTTCCGCCAGACAGCCCCCTGATGTTTTGACAACCTTAGCAGCCCAAGATCCTCGCTTTTTCTGATTCCAATTTGTCCCCACAATAGTCTACCTGTAGTTTTCTTTTCACGAGCCTGGAAACATGACAAGTTGCTGACTGGTTGTGGTCAAACCTTTCCTGTCTTGGGCTCATCTCTGCATGGGTTCCTTAGCCCATTATGGAAACCTAAAGTAAACAATCGTTTCCAGGTTGGCTTTTGGCCCGTCTCCCTTCTATTCATATGGTCGAATGCCTCAACTTCGTCTCATGCCTGAAAGCGTAACTTAAACTTTTTTCTTTTGCTTTTCTGTTCCGACTAATTCTTCGGTCCATCCTCTGGAAACTCCTTTTTTTGCTTTTTTCATCGTAATCCGAACTATGCCAGAACCTGTCGTTCGACTCAGCGTATTTTGCGGGACGCCCCAGTCCCATTTGTGCTCCAACGTCTGATGTTCTCCGCCTAATTCTATGATCCTTCGACCAGAGCTTCTCGGATTTCCCTTTCCTACACCGCGCCAAAACCCCCCCGCTCCTTCGTGTTCTGAAGGAGATCTCGTGACCCCCCTTTAAGCCCTTTTCCCCCCTCCAACTTTTACTTCTGTTGATGAGCAGACTTATACTACCTTTTTCGGGGCAAATGCTTCCTTAACCCCGACTTTTTGTTCGATTGAGATTCCTTTCGATTTCACGCCATCGTTAATCTATATGGCCCGGTAGAATGAGTCCATTTCACGAGTGCCCCCTTCTCGACGATGTTTAATGACGAACGCATTTGTATCTCGTTATTCATCGATGTTGTTCCGGTTTTCGATCTTTGTCCTCTTTTCTTATGCCAGGTATACGAGCACGACTTGTGTCTCGGGAATTCAAGATTTTCATTTTGGATTTCCGAGCTTGTGATGTCCCCCCTTTGTTCTTTTTCGCCTACTAGGCTTATGATACAATTTCTCTGCTATTGCCACAAGCTATGAGAGACTGTCCTCCCCTTGTAGCAACCCATTGCTGGCACCAGAGTAAGTTTGTTTCCCTCGTAGAATTTTGCCCAGATCGTTCAATTTCTCTCCCCACTATACCTTCGAATTTTCCTTCGCAAAAGCTACCTGCCCCCATTGAGTTTCTGATCTTGAATCGAGGTTCGTCTTACATTTTCTCCTTTTGCGTTTCCCTCCCCCAGATAGAACTGTTATTAGGCCCTAAAGGTTTCCCCCTGCCGTTCATAACTATCCCTGGTCCCAATCATGCTTCGGCAATCCATGCACCATTCTGAATTACTTTAACAATCTGATAAGCCAACTCTCTTTATATTTGTTCCATCCGGGCGGGGTTCTGTGCCACTCCTCTATCCGTCTTCCGCGCCAAGATGGCGTGGCTAGCCTTCGTGCTTGGAATATCTTTTCCCTTCTTGTTACAAAGTGAAACTCCGGCAATGGTTTTGCGATCGAGCCTCTGGGGCCTGCCGTTTGATTGCACTCCCACTTGATTTTAGCCGAGGTGTGGGGTCTTGTCTTTCTTATGGTTTCTCCCTGGTCAAGCTCGTCAAAAAGCGATCTTGTCCTCCCCCCCTGAAGCGCACCCGAGAAGCGACGTCTCCCTTCAATTTTCATGAGCTTACGCAGGCTCAAGACATTTTGTCACCTCTTTCGCAGATTCGTTGCACCCCATTTTGAGTGTTCTCGAAGGGTACCCATTTCCCAAAGATGCACACGACTTTTTCCGACCCCCCTTTCCCTCCTGTCCAAACCTGCTTTAAACGAGTGACGGGCCCTCGCTAGCTGCTAGGCTTGGGCTACCCAGCATTGTTCTAGTTCCTCTCTCTCCCCTGTATGTCTAAAGTTTCCGTCTACACCAATTGCGCTGTAGGAGGTCACTTTTGAGTGGCCCCGACCGGCTACCCCCCAGAAACTTCCAAGCCGATTGCGGGAGTACTCCCCAATATCACCAACATTTGATGCTTTGTTTCGGAGATCCTCCGAGACCCCCCGTCCGTCTTTTGTTTCTTCAATTCAACGCTTCTTGACACTAATTGATCACCCGGACCACTCTTCTAAGATGGATATCAGGAACAGGCCTTCCTTTTGGCGACATTCCACCTTCCCCCTTCTATTTATGTCGCCCCCCTTCCTCCACTCCTTTCTGCAACCCAAATTCCAACATCCTTAGTTATTCCACCTTTACGCTAACAGGTAATCCTTTGATTCGGCTTCTTTCCTTGGTCGACTTCCTTGACTGTGGATTCTTCCAGTGTTTGCTTCCTGTTAGTTTAACGTATGTATGCGGCTTGAAGGGTCCGCCTCACTGCGACGTGAGGACTCTTTTATATTCTTAGTTCAACCCTTCACCTCGAGAGTTTCCCTTTTCCATTGTCCCGCTTCTCTTCGTCTTTGACCCGATTTTTGATTTCGCGGCTCTTCAAACCTTTCCGCAAAGTGCACAAACAAGGGACGATGATCCTGGTTTTTTTTTGTAGTCACTCTGCAACTTTCTTTCGTTTCGATCAGGTCACTTCCTGTTTGGAAGATTTGTTTCTGATGTTCTTCGGACACGCTCTCCCCCCGCGTTTTCCTTGTTTCTCAAGGTTTCCCTCTTAGCGGGTCCCCCTTCCTTCCGCATCCGTGGGTACTTATATTCACGCTTCGATTTAGCTTTCTTGTATCCCTGGCCCCCCTCAAGATTCTGTCCGAAGATCCGCCCTGCTTGACCAACCGGCCCTTGGAGGCCTTGTGTCCCCGGGTTTTCCTTCCGTCCGATCCGCCATTGATGGGGAAGGCCGCACTCCCAACACAGCTGGCTGGGAACTTCGGTACCGGCGAAGCGCGGATAAGACGGCCCGTGCTTTCGACTCACCCTGATTCTGCACTCCGATCGTTTTACAGCCATCCCCCCACTTGAGATGGCTTTCTCCACGATTCGCTTTTCCCCATGCTTACGACAGACTTTCTTATCTTAAGAACATTAGAGGGTGATTCTACAGAGCTTTATCGAAGATCTTCTATAATTTTTTTTGCCAAGTTTTGTCAAGATCCCAAATGGCCCTTACTTTTACCAATTACCTCTTTATCTCTTTTATTCCTCGCCATATGTGTGGCTCCGTTTTTGATATGCCCCTTCTTCCTTATCTCCCTCTATTTTCTTGCATTGATTGGTCTATGCGACAATTGCTGGCAACTGGCTGATTTAACCGTTGGTCCATCTTCATTCTTCGACATTCGCTTCCACCAAGTCCCCTTTGAAAATGTTACTTCTTGTTTTTTACTGTATGCCATGTCTGAACGTTGTTATTCTTTTCTCCGCCTGGGGTTATTTCAAATTGCTTTTTGTTTGTCCTGCACCCTCGCTAGAGGAAGTCCCCTGGGTTCCCAGTAGGTTTTCCTGCCCCCTGGATTCCTAAGATTCACTTTCAACGCAACCCGGTTTTTTCCTATGGCCTCTGGTTCTCAATCGTCCTCTTCTAAATTCGATGGGCATTGCCTGATACAGAGGAGTCCCCTAATCCTTCCATCTCTTCTTGTGCCCATATTTTTCCACTCCTCAGAACTCTCCCGCCCCCCGTTTTGCTTAACACTCTTTTTCTTCGATTCCTTCCCTTTGGATTTTTCCGCGGTCTTTTTTCGAGTTGCTTTTCCTACAGGTTTGACGCTTTTCGATGGAGGTGATCGCACTGAAACCTGCCCTTACTTTGCCGATAAATTACTGTGGTTTTGATGAATGGGTCCCATCTTACTTTCCCTGTTGTGTGTAGAGTGATCAACAACACCATAATCATTATAGTGGCCCTTCATTTGCTCCCACTGTAAAATTTTTTTTTTTTTTTTTTCCAATCACCCCCAGTTAGCGTGCGTACCCCAGCGACGATTTTTTCCATTATGAACTACCCTATTAGCCCTTGATTTGAAAGTTGTTTTTTTCGAGGAAAGGCCTTTTTCTCGAGTGATGTAGGTCGGGTATGACCCAGAGCCCACTTATTTTCAACGTCCCTGGTCCTCTTCCCAGAGCGCGATCCCCTCATTGAGTCGTCTCATCGACCATGCTGGAATACTGCCTTCCACCTGTCAGTCCATTACTTGCAAGGCCTCAGCTTGGATTTACCGGTACTTGAACTAAACTGCAGGGACCAAATTGCTTGTACCTTTGTGAATTACCCTCGTCCAAGAGCAACTATTTGCAGCCCGGTAACGCCTTCAGGATAAGTCCTGTACCTCCTACCCCCGAATGAAGTTAGTTCGGCGGTTATGAATACGTCCCCATTTTTTCAATCCTGTGAGATATGCAACAATTACGGTAGCCTTTCCCCCGCCCGTTGATCCTTCAGTGTTCCAAGCAGAGTAATTACATCATCTCAGATTGATCAGACGATGTTCTAGCGGAATCACCACAGAACCCCACGTGAACACCCCTCTGTTCCCCCCACCAAATTCTCCCGATGTAATTTGTTTGAAAACTGCATTTGCCCGATCTGCCCCACGTTTACAAGTTGGATTTCCCCTGCAGCGATGCAGATCTCTTTTCCCTCCTCGCTCACTGTCAGTCTGAACCCAACTACTTCTTGCGTTTTTCCTTCCAATGGTGCCCCGGCCGTCCGCAGCCAGACCCCTTGATTTTAATTCGTTGTGGGAGGCCCTCTCTAATCTTCTCTTTCTCTGAGTCGAGCACTTCAGTGTTTATCGAGACCCCACTTACTCCTTCATGCTTTTTGTTCTTCCTTCCTCCCCCTCAATTGCTTGAGCCTCTTATGCTTACACACCCAATCCCACAAGTGCCTTGTAGTCTATGAAGGATCCCCTTTTATTTCCCTTCTTTTTCTGACCCCCACCGATCTTGCCCCTAGTTCCCACTCCTTCTCTTTTCTTTGATGTTTAGAGTGTGAGAATACCTATGAGGAACTCCGTATCCCGTGTCCCCCTGTTTGTAGGCGGTCTCGTCTCACACTTCAAAGTAAAGACTCAAATTCCTCTTCAACTCCTTGCCCGTCTTTACTCCCTTTGCTCGGTCTCACTTTCACACCCCAGGAGTCCGTCAGGACTGTGTTGTCGATGTCGTTATTTTTCCGAGCCCTCTCGCTGCATCTAAACTAAAATCGTGCGCGGCGAATAAACCCCCCCCTTTCCTCTTTTAATTTAACTTATTCTTCTTCCCAAGTAATGCCGTCGCCACGATGATTTTCATTCTTAACAATCGTGCATCGACCCGTTGACCTCTGAGTGAGCCCCACTTTATCCCAATACCCCCCCCCTTCCTCAGTCGAGCCCTTCCAGCGTCGCTCCCCTGAGTACTCTGACTCATTTGCCATTCAACTTGGGAAGGGAGTTTGCGAGACCTTCGTCGTGAAAGTAGTAGTAATTCACGGACCGTCTCGAGGTATCTTGGAGTTCGACGGTGCCCCACTGAATTCGTCTATCTGTTCTGGATTTCCCATCTGCGACCCCCCTTTGTGTACTAAGTGTAAAGTACCTATTTGATTTTTCAAGTCCAACCTATCATTTATGGTCGAATCTCGAAGACCTAAGAACAAAAGCCCCAATTTTTGTTGATGGGTGTAATACCCAGCCCACTTCTTTCCCGGTCTTCTTCCTTTTACTTTAGCATTGGCTGGTTATGCCCGCATCCCCTCAGAATTCCGTTGAGAGGGCCCACATTCCAGCATGGTCCGCACCGTTTTTCCCCCTCAATATTTTGTGAGCCAGTTTTTTCGACTGGACCAAGTTACTTCCCTTTTCTCGTTGACTCTCTTAGCCTTACGGGCTTGAGTCTTTACCACACACCTCTGTGATTCCATATAAGGAACTGATGTGATCCCTTCCTTAAAACTGAAAATGGGTTACGGGGAACGATTAGGATCATTCAACCTTTGACTAGTTTCTCCCTTTTTCGCTAGCCCATTTGAGGGGGAAATGGGAGCCCATTTCTATGATCTATCGGTCTTTTCATCTTTGGTCTGCCACTCTGATTTTTCTTTTTTTTTCTAGTATCTGCCATAGGGTACTGGCAATTCATAAACGAAAGATAGGCCCCACGTCCGTTTTTCCGACAAATCAATGTGCAGTTTCTACCTCACGGACACTCCCATCCGCTGATTTTAAAAACTCTGTCTGAGTTTTACCGGCTCCCTTTTGCACACATTATTCCCTTCGGTCTTTGACGCGGAGAATGGCTCCCCTTTCGGTGTCGACGGCCTTCCTTTTATTGCTTAAGTCCCATATGTCCAAGCAAACATCCCTTTACCGAGCACCCAGTCCGAATCTCCGGGCGCTGTTTCTGCTTTCCAACCCCTTGAAAAATAGATGGCGTATGCTTTGTCAAGCTCTCCGGACTGTGAGCCTTAAAGGCGACCGTTGTAAAACATTCGATGTTTAGGGCGACTCTCGGAGGTAATTTTTGAGCAACTGTTGAACCCCCTAGCCTTTACAACCTTCCGCCGCCCTATGCGATTCATGGTCATGGTTTCACGTGCAGTCTCCTCCCTTTTTTATAGGTTGCTCGGTTTCTCTGTTCGAACGCTTCTCTGCCTGACTCCTCTTGCCAAGGTTTGCCAAAATTTCTTCGCCGGTAATCGAAGAGATTTCTTTTGACCTTCCGTATCATTATCCACCTTTCCTACTTTCTCCCCCCCCCAGTTGTTCGTGGCGCCCACTGTCCGTAGCGTCAGTGCCAACAACTCTTTCTCGACTCCCCTCATTTCTTTTCTTCCGAGGACAATTACTGTGCCCCCGATGACCACCCAATTCCCAAATAGTTTCCCCCGACGACGAGATAGCCGGCGTCCTCCCATATCAACTCCTCAATGCCTCCCTCCCCATCGGTTACTCGACAGGTGCCGCGATCCTGAACGCCTTTTTGGTTGCAATTTTGG
>Ga0179593_1703843_pt1 | contig 16656 bp, 23 predicted proteins | sample CZODoug2_1_08_16_FD_185931 | JGI IMG/M metagenome (GOLD analysis project Ga0179593, IMG submission 185931) | Vadose zone soil fungal communities from Angelo Coast Range Reserve, California, USA - CZODoug2_1_08_16fungal (PacBio error correction) | ecosystem: Environmental > Terrestrial > Soil >... | reverse complement strand
TCGAGTTCAAGCGCAGCACCGGCCGCGAACTACGAGTCTTCCTGGCCCCCGAGTTTTTTCGTTTTCATTCGGGCCGAATGGGACGACCAGATCCCTTTATCTGAAGCTCCCCCCCTCCATTTTGATCCTCTTTGGAACTTCAAAGATCTGCACGGAACCCAGTTTCTTCTTGCTCCTGTACGTAAATCGAACTTCCAGCCATCACAATGCCGCAGGCTCCCCCCCCAAAATGCTCCCCCTTCCCGGTAATTTTTGCATAAAGCCCGCAACTGCCCCTTCCTTGACAGGAAAGGGTCTCCTTAGCGCACGTCAGGCCCATGTTTTGCTTCTTTTTTCTCTCCCACGCGATCTTTCTCCTAATAGGTTTGTGCGCCTCGTTTTGAGCGTTTATGCATTTTTCCCCCCAACGCCCACCACCGGACCCGTTGGCGAGACCAAGCCGTGTGAGATTTTCCTTTTAAATGTTTCCCCCCCGCCACGGTTTTGATGGGTTGGGCCTGGTCTTCTCGGGCTGTCTTTTTGGCACTCCACCGGGGGCTGCACCAGATGTTTACAAGAAGTTCTGGCATTCTAGTTCCTTCCCCTTTTCCCTTCATCTTCGCTTCATACTGTCCCTTTCAGTTTTCCACCCCCCCTCGCGGGCATACATCCGATGCCCTGCGTTTGGTTCCGATGACATCGGACCACCCTTGGGGTGTGCATCCCTTCCAACATCTTTCCCTGTGTGAGTCTGGGTTTCTTCTTCCGTAAATTTTCCCCGGTTTTTTATGGAAATTTTAAAACCTGGGTTTTTCGCGACTCTTTTTTTAGGGTTTTGATGAAGGAGTTCCTCAAGAGAACCCGGTTAGGACACGTCTTTCCTCCCTTGTGAAGTTTCTTTTCTTGGTCTTTTCTTGATTGGCCAGGCCTTCGGAGTCACTGTTCTGTCCTCCACACATTTTAAGAAGCCGACAGTCCTCCTTTTCTTTGGCTTCGTTTCCTAAATTATTACTGACCTCCCTTTTTCCCGACCCAATGTCCCGGCAATCGCCGCACCGCCAAGGTGTCACTTCTTTGTTTTTTTTGTTTACTTTCCCTCCCACTCCGCCGTGCGATCCTTCGAGTTATGATTGCCTCTCCCATGGTCCCTTTTATTTTTCCCGGAATCATTCCTTTTCCCCCAACGGGCTTATTTGGACCTTTGTTCCAGCAATGGCTGTCTTCCCCAGTCTTTGTGCTATTAAAGCTGTTTCCTTCGCACCCGTGCAGGTCTCTTTTGTTGCTTTTTTAACTTCCTCTCCCCCTGATTCCAAGCCTCGTCGTTTGTACTTTTAACTGCAAGTTTTTGATGATCCATTTTTTCTTCTGTTGGTTATTGGGTAGCTTGCACGGGACATGGTGTGGTGTTCCGCCATTCTCCATATGTCGCCTTTCCGTTAATCTGACGCGGCGTGTCTTGACTATTGTGTTAGCCGCTTCAACTTGACGTCCTTTTTTTTTTTTTGGGTGCACAAACAGCGGTGCCATTGATCTCTCCAGTGATGATTTCTTTCCTGCAGTTATGTGTACGCGTCCCTCCAGAGCTTTTTATATCTGGCTTTTCGTAGCCGCAGGGCCCCCCCTCGTTCTCTCCGTAGACTGACTACGTCGGAGGCTGGCTTCACCGGTGCATCTGTCCCAAGTTTCGTCCGCTCCTTGCCCGGCGTGCGTCTAAAGGGCCAGACATGACTGATCCCCTTATCGCTTGCAAGGAGTTTTACCACGGCAATATCCTGGATGGATCCAACAGACCAGCTCTCCCCTTATCCCTTCCGGGACTCGCGCTCAGGGGATTCCGCTCCTTTCTCAGTCTGTAGTACGAAACAGACCCCCGAGGTTTGCCTTTTTTTCCTTAACCCAGTCCCGATCGTGCCCGGTCGTCGGCCGTAGGCACGATGCGTTCTCCTTTTTTTCCGTTTCTCCTTCCTTTTGTTCTTTTTTTGAGTTTCCTATCTTTTTCTTTTCATCTAAGTTTTGACTTAGAGACGGCGACTCCCTTCCCCCAAATGGATCCTTTCCAGGCCCCTCATAGTTTTCGGCCGACGAAGAATGTCGAGCTCGAGGACGGTCTTTTTCGTCTGACCCCGGCACGGCACAGAAGTTTAGTGTGGTTACTTCACAGATTTTCCGGGCCTCCCCTGCGACTGGTCACTTTTTTCTTTCTCCCTCACTGGCGCCGGTTTTTCAGGTTTTGCGGGGAAGCCCTTCTAAGGGAGCCTGGAGGGGGCGGGCCGCTCGCTTTCCCCCGCTCGGCGATTTATCCCTAGTTCTGGTTCTCTTCCGAGGAGACTCGGGGCCATAATCGTGGTTTTTCCATGGATGCGGTTGGCCCAACCCCGTTCCCGACGTGGTCGGGCCCCTGGCGACTCCCCCGACGAACCTCATTTCACTGTTCGACGAAAAGCCTCTTCCCGGCTTTTTTTCTCCTTGAGTTCCCCCGACACCTGCCTTGCAATTCTTTTTCCTTAGATCCCCCTCCAATGTTTGCCCTTACACTTTTGTTTCCCCTGTGTCCCAACTGCCCTTTACTTCTGGATACCAAGACCCCAAGCGCCCCCGGAGCGCGCGACATTCTCTCCATTCCCTTTCCTAGGAGCGTTGTCGGTAAGAATGTCTTCGACCCCACCCCCCCCGACCTGCACAAGCCCTTTTCCCCTTCTCTCTTCACAGTTCCCATCCGGTGAAATTGCTTTCATCCCGACCTGACGAGCTTTTCCGTGGCTCAATAAGGTGGAATGGTTCTCGATCCCTCACTCCCCTTTTTCTCCGGTCATCCTTCCCCCCCGCCTAAAAAATGCTTTGAGTCCACCTTTCTATCTTTCACTAATAGAGGCTTAACTGGTCAAGCCAAGTTAGTCTGGACAAAGTCCCGGTCATCTCCCTTTCTGCCCGTTTGGCGTCCCCAATGTTTTAGTTTCTTGGCTTTTGTGCGTAGTCATAGCATCCCTTTCTGAAGCGCTCCAGGATTGCACTTTTCCTCCGTACCCCCCGAACGGCGTCCGTTCATGACCCGCTTTTGCGCGTCTCCCCGTGTTTTTCGGTACGGCGCTAGTCTTTTTGCTTATTCCCCCCACCGTTCCCCTTGGGTCGGGTCCCCCTGTCGTTCGATTCCTGCGTTCCCTTTTCAGGCTACTTTCACTGGACTCCCCAGCATTAACACTGCACGATGGGACAATCTCCGGTTTTCCCCTCCCCCCCCCCTTTGGGTCTCCTTTTTTTTTGTTGACCCCCGTGGCATCGTCATGTCCCTCAGGCTTTCTCTTCGAACCTTCTGTAAGTTTCCATGGATTGAAACCCCCCCCCCCTTATGTACTCCCTTGACACCAATAACACCATGCGTGCCGTAGGGGGGTTTCTTGCCACCTCCCACCCCGTTTGGCGTCCGATGTAGGTGAGAAGAACTACCCTCCTTCAACTGGCCTCTCTTCTGGTCCAGATCCTGCATGGGTATCTCTTCGTTCGGGTTATTAAGCGAACGCCTTTAGGTCTATGACCCCCCCAAATGCTTTTAAGTGACCCGCTTTTTTTTTTAAGACATTTTTCTCACTCCCCTCAGGGGCAGCGCATACTGAGGGTCTGCCAACCTTTCCCACCCATTTTCGGCGGTTTTCAAATTTCCGAGTTGATAGCCACGGCTGGTTTCCCCCCTTTTTTTTTTGTTTCAAAAAGCCGGTTCAAGGCTTCCCCTTCGAGAAACCCCCCGCTCCTCTCAGCCCTCGAGCGGACTATCGTCCCACAGCTTCCCCCCCCCAAGGGTGACCCCCCCTCTTTTCTAGTCCTGGAGTGCGCAAGTTACTCCCTGCCGTGTCATCGTTCGGCCTTTTCTGCCGTTCTGACTCTGGGAGTGCATTGATCGCAGGTTTCTCTTTTGAACGATGGTCATTCTCTCTTTTCATTTCGTGCGGACAGCCTTCCACTTTTTCCTTGCAATCTTGCCTTCCCCACCTCGAGCATAAACCCTGCCTTTTTTCTTCGGACCCCATCACCTTGCTCTCTTTGTCGTCCATTCGCCATGCTTCCTTTCTCCTTTTTTTTTCCCTCCTTTGCGTTTCGCTCTTCGGCGCGGGCCATGTGAATTTTTCTCTTCCTTTCCCTCGATTCTCTTCCTTTGTTTTTTTGGTGCGGAGATATTTGTTAATCGAGAAAGTCTCAGCTTGGACCGTTTCTTTTCCTCAAAGAGCGATGGATAAACGGCCGGTAGCAACGGACGAGATGCGCAAGCCGAAGGGCCTCCATTTCTCCTTGGATTTCCTTTCCCCTCCCCCGAGACCTGTTGAGCCTCGAGTTGGTATGCATATTCTCCCACCCCGAGGTGCCCCTTTCTTTAGTCCAAATTTATGGGACGCTAACTGCGCCCCGGTGATAGCGCTTGGCGCACACCTTCCCCTTTCCCGTTCTCCAGGCCTTATATTCCTGCAACGATGGAACTTAAGGGTATAAGGAAAGTAAGAGAGCTTATCCAGACTTGTTTCCTTTCACGTTTTTTTCATCCTTGAGATTAGTCCTAGGGTTGAGCTAGGTTGTTTTCTTCCATCGTCTTTTTCCTGGAGCATTTATCCCTTCAAACCCACGAAAAAACCCCGTGGCGAGAAACAAGCCCTTTTTTTTTTCGCGCCTTTTTTTTTGGAAATTCCCCCTTTTGCGGACTGTTGTTGCAGGGTTTGGGCCCCCGGTTTTTTTCCTTTGGGTGGGGCGGACAATTTGGATGCCCCACCGGTTTCCTTTTCCTGTAGTTCCCTGCATTGGGCCAATCGTATCAGTCCCTGATTCGTCTATTTTTTTGCTAGTAGTTCCATCGGGCATCGCATGACCTTGTTGCTTGATTCTCATTCCTCTTTCGCCATCCTCCCTCCCACTAGCGGCCCCCCCCTCTTCGTGCGTTTTCTGCGCGTTCTTTTTTTTTTTTTTTTCCTGTTGACTGTCATGGAATATTACCCCCCCCACTGTTCGCGCTCCAACTGAGGGGGAGGGGCTTTTGCCTCTTCCCCTTTTTTTTTAAACTGGTGTATGCCCCGATGAGTAAGCATACTGTTCTTCTGATTTTCCTTTAGACTCACTTTATTTTAACTTTTTATTCCCCCACGACTCCCTTTACGCCCTCAACTCTTTTTTGCGTTGGATCCTGGTAGGACCTTACTCGGCCCAAACTTCTGTGCCCTCTTTTTTCCCCCTCCCCCGCATAGTACCACCCTCGGCGCCACAGAACTTTGACCCTTTGAGGATTTTTTTTTCTTTCCTCTCCTGCTTCTTCACGCTGGAGCTCCCTAAAACGGGTGCCTGAGTCTTTCTGCCTTACCAATGTCAACCGCCCCTATATCCCGAATCATTTACCGCCCAAAACGCTTTTACTCCTTCCCTTTTGACATGGACTTTCCTCCCTCTTCTTTGCGCGCTACGGGCAAGGATTGCACTTTTTTTTTTCTTAGCTTTGACTTTGTTACGGATGCCGTGCCTCATTTGCTGCAGGTTCTGATCCCTCACTTCGCCAATGAAGCCCGATTGTAAGTGGACATCACTTTCTTTCTCTTGAGCAAACGGTCGTTCTCGGTTAGGTTTTCTTGCTTGTTCGCCGCACGCCCATGGAATGGCTGTGTATTCCTTGGCCCGACGATCTTTAATTCAGTCTTGGTTCCCTTTGCCCATTTTTCATTCGTTCTTGGAGCCGCCGTCACCCCTCCCCTTTTACGAGAGGTTTTCAAACAGTTTTCTTAGGCCCCCTTGCGCTTGTAATCTGACTATGAAGTAATTCCACTGCTTTTCGTAAGCCTTCACGCAATTGACGCTCCCTTTTTATGAGGGATTAGTCGGACCAGATGACAATCCCGCGTTCGTTTCTTGCATCTCTTAAGCCACGTCGGCGGCCTTTTACCGCCCGCAGTGATCTAGCCCCACCTCTTCCCTTGAGAGGTATTTTCTTTTCCGAGCAGGCAGCCCCCTTCAAACTGCCTCCAGCCCTCCCTCTCTTCCCGGCAGGAGCGGTTTTAATCTTTTAACTCCCTTTTTCCTTTTCTGATAAAACACGAAACATGTAATGAGCCTGCCTTTTTATGTTCTTAGGATCGCTCTCCCGACCATGCTAGTTTTCCGTTCTCTCAGCTATGTCTAAACTGCCCACTGATGCCGTGCAGGTCTTTCACTTTCTCCCACTTGAAGACGTCCCCTTCCCCTCGTACGGGCAAACAGAAAGATGAGGGTCGCATTGTTTTTCTCCTTTTTTCAGTTTTTGACCTAGATCCCTCTCTCTCATTTTCCTCCTCCGGGGTTGTTCTTGCCTCTCTCTTTTTCCAGAGATCCCCCCTGAGACCTATGCGACACTAGCGAACGCCCTTTCGCGGACGTCACTGGTCATGCGCGAGACGGGCGTTCCTGACCGGTTTTCCCGAACGAAACTAAGTGGCAGTGATTTTAGAGCAAAAGGATTCATTCTTTATAGATGCCCCTGCATCCTGTCACGAGGCGCTAGACGCCCCTCGAGAAACAGGGAATGGTTGTGTTTTGAATCTTTTTCCGAAGAAGGGCTTCCTGGCCGTTGTTAGGCCTCTACCTGCTCTTCTTCTTGACTCTGTAGATTGTCGGCGCTTATGCGCGCAGAAGATGACCCTCTTTTTGAGACTCGTCGGTGAGAAGAGCAATTCTTTCTTTCTAGCCGGGCCGCCGACCTTAGTCGTTTGCCTACATAGTCCACCGAGTGAACGAGATGTCATCTGCGTCAGATTTCCATCCCTCCCTACGCGGGGTGAGCAGACTCTTTCGCCCTATTGACATACTGTCATAGTCACGGTTCAAGAGCAATTTTTCCCTATCCTTTTTTTTTCCCGAGGTTGGCCCGGCACTTCTTCTTCGGCCACAAGAAAGCGCCGCGGTCGAATTCTCGACTCAACGACCATAGTTCCCGTGGTGACCCCCCCTACCTTGTGTGCTCGACAATTTCCTATCCGCCCCGACAGACCAAAGACCTTCCCGCTATCGTTTCAGTTCAAATTCCACTCTATTCGTTTTGGCTTCCATTTTTTTTCCCTTCTGTATAGATCTCCTCCCCCCCCCCCCAAAAGTCGATGCGTCCGGTTTTCACTTTCTCTTTTCGCCAGACTTTTTCTTTGTCAACAACGAGAAGCGTCGTCGGACCGTCATTTAATCAATTTCAAAGCCAGTTTTTGCCCTCCATGGGTACTCTTGTCTTTTTGAGTTCACCGTTTTATCCTTTCTATATCATCCCTCTTTCTGAGCTATCGCGTGATACTGCTCCTCTTCATCCCCCCCTAAACCGCCGATTGAAAACCCACCCTTGGCGGTGTGACGCGCTTTATTTTTTTATGCGTTTCCACTGCGTGAGTTTCCCGTTTTTCTCTTTTTCCCGTAATAACACTTAAGCCTAGGGTGCGGTCCTTTTGAGATGAACTTGTTTTGGTGCTCGGTTACTCCCCCTCCCGCAATAAACCACGATCGCCTCCTTTTGCCAGGACCCCCACTTTTTGTCGATACCCCCTGCATTCGCCACGTCACCCCCCATTTATCGCCTTCTAAGCCTCCATAAGGCACCCTTTACGCGCCCCAAGCCAACCAATACCCGAACTTTCTCGTTCCCTCCTCCTTTTCTGGATGCCAACCCCCCCCCCCTTTTTTTCGTACGATGTCCGACTTCCTTCTCAAGCCTCCTGTCAGTTTGCGACCCGCGATGTGGCCTCCTTTAAGAGTAGTCAGCCTCGCGCCGGTTAGGTTCTCCCTGGATATGACTTCCCACCCCCAATGGTCCCCTTCACGAGTTCTGGTGCAGCCCCGTGTGGCGGCCAAGTACCCTCCCTTTAGCACTTCTTTCTCCAACCTCTACCCCCACTTGTTTCCACCCCTCCCCTCGGCTGTTATCTCTGTTTGCAAAGGGTCCCTTTTCGGTGCTTTGACTCTTAACTTTTTTTTTTTTTTCCGGTTCTCCTTTTCTGCGCAAACCTATCGACCTGTCTTTTAGCTGACATTTTTACCTTCTTTTTCAAACCTGGTTTGAACGAAGTCTGGATAGCTGATTTTCGCCCTTGAATTCCCCCCCCTTTCTGGTCCTCGTTGTGCATCCTCTAGCGAATTTTTTTTTTCAGTGATAGCTCTGTCGTGCTGCTGCCGGCTGGGCAGTGTTCCTCTATAATCTCCCCCCCCCCCCTCGGACTTCTGTTTTCCATCTTTGAACGTCCAAAAATCTCTTTCTTGTTTGCTTTTTTTTTTTGCCTTTTCTAAGATACTCTATGTTTTTTTAGTACACTGGGCTGCTCCTTTCCTTTTCACGTTTTTTTTCTCGCGGGTGGGCTGCCCTGAGGCAATGAGTCTATCCTTCCCGACGTGTGTTTTTGAGAGAGATAGACAATTCTAGAAAGCTGCTCCGGGAACTCAGCCCCAAAGATCGTGAAGAAAACTTTGAGTGTTCTCCCCCACCGCCTTTCCTTTTTCGACCCCCATTTAGGTGATCTTTCCCGATCGAGCAAATCAGACTGGTTTTTTCGCTTTTTCCTTTTCCCCTTTCGCATTCCCCCAAGGTCTGTCTCCTTCTTTTCTTTCTACAAGCGAACTGCCCCCATAATCAAGAGACGGCGATCACTTCACTTGAACTCCCTTCTTCTCCACCGTGCCAACTTTACCACCCGGTGGAGAAGACCCCCTTTAATGGAGATTAGTTCTGTTCTTTCAGGCAGTAAGTTCTGGAGTCCTAGTTTTTTTTTTTTCGTATCTAGTTTTGTGCTCAGTCCATTTAGATCCGGTCCTTTATCTACCACGCACCCCCCTTTTCAATCACCCGGTGGTCCAAAAGCGTGGCGACGCCGAGCATGAAATTTTTTTTTTTTCACTTGTGCGACGGGTTTGGCCATCCGGAATCGTTCTTTTTTTCGCCTTCGAAACCTGGGCACGCCACTTTTCCACGCTCGTTAGCTCCCCCCCCCAGTTTTGTTTAAGTCTTACAGCTCCCTTTTCCGCACCGGCGCGATGCTGACATTACAAATTTCAGTTTCCACATCGAGGTCATCTCATCGCGGCTTTTTGGGTTCTGACGTGGTTCCAGACTCCCCCCCCTGGGTTAGGGTTTTACACTCGGTTTTTTTTTTCCCCCCCCCCTTGGGGATTGTTTTGCGTTCCTTTTCAGGTGCCTTGTTTCATTTCAATTGGCCACAACCCTGGTCCTTCCTTCCCCTCTTTGGATGGACTTTTCCACTTTACTGGTTTCTCAACGAGCCCAAGGTGTTTTTTCGATGCCTCCTTCTTGATTTGGGCTTCTTCCCTTCGTCGGTACTCGGTCTCGCAACTGACGAACGGGTACGCAGAACCGCTCCCCTTTTGGCTGTTCTTATAGGAACGTTTGATTCCGACACGGAGGCTTCTTTTCCCGCCCTCCCCCCGGATAAGGGTCGTTTGCCACCCCTCCCCCCCCAGTTTCCCCACCCCTTTTGTGTCGTGGCGTGGCTTAAGGTCTTTTTGAAGACCCTCGTTTGCTATGAGCTGACTCTAACAACTTTTCCTCTAGTACCCCCTTCAATGGACGCCCCCAAACGGTTTTTTTTCGCCTTTGGACCTTGGTTGGTCGGTGGGCACCCTTTCTTGGAGTGCTTCGTGGAAGTCATTCGCTCTCTCAGCTGATGCTTTGGAAGGATACGTGAAGCGGACTGATGCAGGATCGCCCCTCACCCCTTACTTTGTTTAGCCCCCAGAAGCCCCGTTTGTGATTGGTTTTTTTTTTTCCCTGAAAGTATTCGCTGGAGGACAATGGTTGCTTGCTTTTTTTCGTCTTTCTTCGGTATATCAACTCATATGGGTTTCGGAAGCCCGGCGACTCTTCTTTCTGACTAGAGCTCGCGTTCTCCCTTCCTTTAGTTTTCCTGCTTGGCCACCTCGTGCCCTTTAGATTTGCCCTTGCGCTTGTAATCTGCCTGACTGCCCTTTTGGCACTGTAGATAGCATCCGCGCTTGAGAGGGATTTTCGTAGCAGATGCCAAGGGCTCGCTCTCTTTCCCCCCCTTTTTAGCAATTTCTTCCGAACGTCGGCGGTGGCTCACTCCGCCCCTCCTTGAATAGAACCATCCATTGCGCGCCGGCAGGTCGATCTTTCCTTTGCGCCCCTTCCTTTTTCGATTCTACTTCCTCGACCATAATATGCCGCGAATTTCTTTTCCCGCAACCCCCACGTCCCATATCCCCGTTTGGAGACCCCATAAACCTATGCGCCTGCCGTTTTTTTCTGGAGTGTACTTCGTTTCCCATTTCAGTCTCGTCAGCCTACGGTGTTTCTCCTCTGATCCCACGCACCCCGCACTCCCTTAGCGGAGTCAGCCTCTTCACTTTAGAGGGTTTTCTTAGTTCCCCTGAAACAGAAACGATGCGGGCAGATCGCAGCCGGTTTAAAGGTCTTTGTTGCTCTTTAGATTAACTAATCCGGTTGTTTTGAGAACGATGGTATAAAGATTCTCCCGGATGAGCCCCAGTCCAAGTCATCGTTCGGTTTGAGAACTCTATTCTTCTTCTCCTTCCTCGGGGGGACCAAGGAGGTCTGGCCCCTGAACAGCCCTTGCCTACTTCGAAAGCTTTTGGATTATAGCGACTTGTCTCTCCTCCCTCCCCCCCCCAGTTTCTGAACGATCTACCATTCTCACCAACCGCAGCAGAACTGTGCCCCCTTCTCCCCCCCTGGGTGTTTTCCTCGCCGCCGAGGCGTTGTACGTGTCTTCTGAGAGGCCGATTTTTTCCGATGGTCCGTGGTTCCTCCTTCCCATTTAGATGACCCTCGACCGCGCCCAACCTTTTTTTTTTGTTCCTCTAATGATGCCTCGGTCGTACCCTGGCCATTGGTTCCTTTCTTTTCTCCCCTTGGATAAAGCGAGGGAGTAGTGCGTAGCAGACCCCAAACCAAGACCCTCCCCTGCTGTTCGGCGCGCTATCGAAGTCCTCCCCTAGCCTTGCATGTCTTTATTCAGGACACAAGCGCCCCCCCCCATGTCCCCTCTACTGCGCCTGTAGATTGGCCCCGGCAAGGGGCGGCGGCGAACACTTTTTACGCTCGCGCCAGAGTTCGAAGTCTCTCCTTCACCCTTCGTCGCCTCTGGCCGGGAACACATCAATGGTGTGCATCCAACTCTCTGCCCAGCACCCGTTGGATCGTAATTCCTGTGCCCTTCCCCCCTTTCCCGCCGACGGCGTCTCTTGGCCAAGATTTTTTGTTTTCGCCCCAAAGTCTATGCACGGTGCATTAGGTCAAATTCCTCGGACCCCCCTCGACCTAGGCTAAACCTCGTGTTTTTGGCCCAATAACGTCCCCATCTCAACTCTTCTTTTACAACCTGTTAACGTTTGATCAATGATTTGTTAAGAGCGGTTTTTTCCCCGGGTTTTCGCCTCGCACAGCTTTGCTTTAATTCCGGAGTGCCTGAAGCGTCCCTCCCCCCCCATAGTCACCCCACTGCCCCATTGAACAAATTTTTTTTTTCTCTGATCTTTTACGACTGCGGTTTCCTTACCAGCGACCGGGTCTGGGTCCTTTCTCCAATACCCACGCCCGCCGGTGTGAGGCGTCTGTACTGTATGAACGTGCGTTCCGCACCGCCCAGACAATCAGGACCCGCCCCAGATCAATCCCCCTCGGCCCCATAATCGTTCTTCCAGTTTCCCCCTTTTTGGCTCATTCCCGTGCCATCGCACGGTCTTCCCCCAAAAGTGAACCTTTCTCTTTCCAGCAGTTTCAATGTCCACGGCCACCTTTAGCGCAGGCCGCAACCAATCAGCCCTCCCCTTCTTTTTGGATGGATACCCCTCCCCCAAGGGTGTTTTTCTCCGGCATTCCATCCGAAGTCCCCTCTGGAAGTCAGCGCGATGGCGATAACGCGATGCGGCCTTTCTTCTTTCCTATCCCCCTCTCCTAGCTCACCGGGACCCGATATTCTAATGCCAAATCTGCTTTATTTCACCTCTTGCTGGTTGCAGCCCAGGGTGGAATCACCCTTTCACGAACCAACAGGCCCCTTTCTTTTATAACCTTTAGTTCGCCAACCTAGGAACCGTCTTCTTTTCCCCTGAGATGGTCCTTTTCACGGCTTGTTCTCGCCAACGGGCCTTTTTCGGTTTTGATTTTTTAAAACTCCCGGTCGGCTTGATGGAGCGCACCCAAAAACTCTCCCTCCAGGACTTTATTCCTCATCGCAAAAGAAACTTCAAACCTGGGCCTGAATTCCCTTACGTAAAGGACTTCTGGTTCCGAAAATTTAATTTTTTAACGCTGTCTTCCTCTTCTTCCTGAGACTTTCGATTGGGAGTGATGCCCTGTTCCTTTTCTGCCGCTGGCAGTTTCTCTCCCTTATACAAGTTCCCCTTAAACCCGCGGACCCCCTTGGTTTTTCCCCCAGTGCGAATCTTGCAAGTTCAACTCTTTATTCCTTCTGTCTCTCATTGAAAACTTATCCGAATTTCTTTTCCCCTCCATTCCGTGAATGTAGAACTGCTCCGCTGTTTTCTTCCCTAGTCTTCTTTTTTTCTTAGGCTTTCCTGCGGCTCTGCATTGCGCGCTCTTTTCCGTTGTTGTTTTGATCTTCTTTTCCCTTCCCCCCTTAAGCTGCATCGCACTCAGCCGCGAAACGAACACGATGGTAACGAACCCCACTTTTTTTCCGGTTATCCCTTTTCTCCGAATGGGGTGGGTTCGTACCAACGATGGTTCTTCCTTGCCTTTTTCGCTCACCTTCACCTTCTTCTCGAGGTTGGACTTGCAATGCACGGAAAACATTTTTTTTTCTCTTTATAAGAGAAACCTGACTGAAAGCACTGCCTCACTCCTCCTCTTAAACCTCTTCATTGCGATTATCAGGAATCGTCCTCAAGGCCGCCTTTTCGGCAGGGGAAACCCGTCCACTTTTGCCTCAGCCCTTCTTCCTCCTCTTGAATTTCTTTGGCGATAGTTAAGGGTGCGCTCTAGCTATTTTGTTCTCTGCGAACCTTTTCCCTTCCTTATCACTCCAAACCTTTCACCTTTCGTTGCCCCCAGTAGGGCGTTCTTGGCGAGGAAGGTGGAACCCTCTCGGTTTTAGATGTGCGCACCTCCTTCTTCTCGTCTTTCGTGAGGGCCTCCCCCCTGTTTCTGCACCCTGGCCCCGCTCGTAAGTACCGCAGTGGGCACTTCCCTTACCCTGCCCGCTTCCAGCATCCCCTTGTGGACTCCTTCGTCCTTTCATTTACAAATCGTCATTGGATTTCCCTTTTCCTTTGACGTTTTCATCTTTTTCAGCCCCCCCTGGGTCGGGTTTGGCCCCCTAGCGGCCAACTCATGCTGCGGATTTTTTTTTTGCGCTTTGCCCTTTCTTTGTTTTCTGAACTTGGACCACCCCCCCCCTCGATCCCTCCTTAGGGGGAGTTTTCTGGCTTCTGTCCTTGGTCCAAGAGCAACCACGGGTTGGCCAGATTTTGATTTCGAAGCGTTCCTTTTTTTTTTATTGGGCCCCTTTCGGACGCAGTTCACCTTCCCAACGATCTCCGGGCCCCCCGCAAGGCTTTTGTGGAGTCTTTTTGATCCTTAAATTTGCCCCAAAACCGGATTGGACGTCGTCAACCGTTTTCTTTGCACGCGCGCCCACCTGAAAGGTTTTCAATTCCCCCCGTTTTTTTCGTGCTGGCCTTCTTCCACCCGCTTCCCCCCCCCCTAGCTGATATGAGTCTGCCCTTAACAAAGTCACACGCAGCACGTACCCCCCTTCCCTTCCTCAGTACGGCTTCTGGTCAATGTCACGCCCTCTCTTTTTTGCGTTATTCCCGACCTATTCATTATGGCTCCTCTAGCTGTGTCCGGAGTGCAAATTATTCCCCCATTTCGAAAATCCTTTACCTGAGAGCCAAGTGCCGCGGCGGCTGAAGTGGAACTCCCCTTTTTATCTTCTTTCCTTCAACCCTTCCGTTGCGATTTTCTTGGGTATTGAGGTTGGAGACACGACATGGCCTTTGCCCCTTTCTTTGTCAACAATGCGCCTGTCGTATGAAGTAGCGTAGACCTTCTCCTTATTTTCTTCCTTGCCGCCGTTAAACTTGGGTGGCCCCGAGCCCTCAGTGGACCCCCCATTTTTTTCTTTACCTATGACCGATTTTCGGCCGTTTCTGCTTTTTTCACTGCGAAACTTGAGTTCGTCGTCGCAGATGACACGTCTCTTCCATGTAGAGCTATCCCGTAGTTTTTCGTGTACGAACGTTTCATTTTTCATCGCACCCACGATTGCGTCCGGCTGTAGATCTTTGGACGAGGCTTCCTCGCCCCTCACTTTCACACTCCCGTAGCTACGCGGCAAGAGAGGCCCTCCACGTCCCCCCTTTTCGGGCTGATCAAACAGGTGAATGCGCTGTCCCTTTTTCTCTTTCGTTCGGCTCCCTGTTTACCGTTCTCGAGACGGCGCCTCCCCCGTCTTCGCTAATACCTCAACGCCTCTATGCCGTGTACGTTCTTGAGACCCTCCTCCTCATTCTCCCGGCCGCTTCCCTTCTAAGCAACCGAAACAGATAGTTCTCTTGTCTCATCCCCTTCCGATAATTTTCTTTCTCTGCACCCTCTCTCCCCTTGTCCTTCCTGTTTTTTTTTTTGATATGCGTACGACAACCCTACTTTCGTAACTCTTTGCGCTCCCCGCATCTTTTGCGGCCCGACCGGCCCATTGTAGAATTTTTATCTACTTGGGTCGGCTGCACGACCGTCCCTGAATAGCAGTTATCGCGACTCACTGTCTCCCAGGACCCGAGAAATGGTACACTTTCTCCTGAGCTCCCCTTCCTAAGTCCTCCCAGGCAGTTATTGGGCTCTACCCGCCCTGCGTTATGGACTTCGGTTGAGTCGGTTTCTTCCCCCGTTTCGACCGGCGTTTTTGTCGTGTCCTGGCCGCTCCTTTAGAAGGATCGACTGCCGGGACGCAAAAATCGTTTTTCTTGGTTGCGTTTCGTAGCCCCTCGCGCCTTGTAGGGCTTACGGCTGGCCGATCCCTCTCTTTATTCTTTCTTTGGCCCCCCCCCCTTCGGGGGGGGGGGAAACTCCCTCCCCCCTATCCATCTTTCGCGTGCTCCTTCTATTTTTCTTTCGACGGCCTGCATGCGGTTCGAATCGGACACCTTCACTTTTGCCTTACAGGTTGCTCGTTGAGGTGTTGCACTTCAAAGTTACCGTAGGCTCCCCAGAAGAAGCCTTTCTAGTTCCGCTTACCCTTCCATCCTTTCCTACGATTGGCCTGCTTCGTGCTTGGTCGACAACCTAAAGAAAGCCGCAACGAAAGTTGCTTTAAAGCATCACTTCCCCCCTCCCCTTTGTTGCTCTTGGTCTCGGTTCCCTACTCTTCCTGCCCTTCCCAAGGCTTTCACTCCTTCACCTCGAAAGCTCTCTAGAAACTCTTCCTTTCGTCGCTTGCCGTCGAGCCCCCCCAGCCGTACCCCCACTCCCCATTGTCCATTTCTCAAATCTGTTTTGCGGATCCGATTTTCGGGTACTAGTTTTTTTGGTTCCGTTGTTAGTTCGCTTTTATCCCTTTAAAGAGCCTGTTTCCCGAAAGTGACACGAAACGCTCCGTTTTTGCATTGAAAAAATTGGACCGTGTGACGCTGAATCTTTTTTTTCTCCAGGTAGGTATGGCTCGCCCTTTCTTGCTCACCGTTCGCCACGACCAAACGCAGCTGCTTTGGGCTTTTCTCTCTCGTCGTTTTTTCTTAGTGCGTTCCTTTTTCGGCCCAACCTCATGAGCCCATCTCCCCAACTGCAACTCTCGACATCCGTGTCTCCACACCAGGATACCCCCTTTCCTTCCCTTTTTCTGCACGCCCCTTCCCTTCGTCGCCGAACTTGTTTTTATCTCCCGTTAATTGAAAACCTTTTTTTGTCCGCCGGCGCCTGCCCAATACGACACCCTCCCCCCTTTGCCATCGTTTTCGGATTTCACCCCCCTTCACCCTTGGGGTCAAGTTCCGCTTCCTCAGCCCAACTATCCACGGTGAGCGATGCTGCTACTCTCCTTTTCCTGAAATTTCCTAGTACCCTTTCTTCGGCTTTTGAGGGAACTGGACCTCTTCCCCTTTCTCGTACACTATCGTTGTAAGTCACTGGTTTGCTTACTCTTTCCAAGAAGAAGCCGACCCCTTCGGGCCTCACCCCTGCCCCACAAAACGTCTTTTTCCCCTCTCGGGTCTCTCCCGTTGTTTCTCCCAACTTGGTCTGAGTTTCCTCTTTGTCTTACCCTTACGAAACCGCTTCTCCTTGTTAGCGCACCACCTACCCGCCCTCGTTTTTTTTTTTTTTGACCAACTCTAACGAATCCACCCCTGCTGACCTAATTTCTGAGACTTCTCCCCCCCCTTAGTTTGCCGCTTTCCTTTTCCTTCCTGGTTCCGTTCCTTCTTGTTTCTATTCCTATATTAGTAGTGAAGGTTTCTAGTCGGCCGTCGTGCTGCTGCCGCCTGGCAGTTCATAGTTTCTACGCCCCTTTTAGCGCACCACATTGGTTATCCGTTTTTCCTCATCTTGATACCCCCCGTCACCCCCTTCTCTGGCTCGCATGGGAACCCCCCCTCTTTTCTGTTTGTCGTCCTCGCTTTCCTCTTTCTCCCTGCTCGCTTTTTTTCCCCCTCCTTGCTTTCGCGGGCTTCTTTTTGCAGTCTCGAATGTCT
>Ga0179593_1662590_pt1 | contig 16656 bp, 11 predicted proteins | sample CZODoug2_1_08_16_FD_185931 | JGI IMG/M metagenome (GOLD analysis project Ga0179593, IMG submission 185931) | Vadose zone soil fungal communities from Angelo Coast Range Reserve, California, USA - CZODoug2_1_08_16fungal (PacBio error correction) | ecosystem: Environmental > Terrestrial > Soil >... | reverse complement strand
CGGGATCAACCGTGTGTAAGAAATCTTCAGCTCTTTTCCTGCCGAGCCCTCGCCCGATCCTTTTAACGCGGGGTCCCGAGCTCTCTAGTGTGGCCCCGCAGTAAGTGAGGAACGTGAATTGACGTTTCATTAGTGCACATCTTTTTTTTTTCTAAGTACCCGTTTTTTTTCAGGACCCGATCTTCTCTTTGACACGTGCATCTTGTTTCCCTGTCACCTCCCTGAAGTCATGGACAGTTTACTCTCCCTGTCCAGCCGAGAAGGCTCCTGGACTTCGGGCTGCTTTTTTCTTTCTCCCCCTGCATTAACGGAGATACTTTTTTTGCTGGTCTGGCGGACGTTGCCGGTGGGTTGTCCAATGACCTCGTATACGCGTGTTGTGCCGTCTGTCGCGTGGATAAGAAGAGGAACGGAATTTCTCATTTGATCCTGCGATTTTTCGTGATACCCTCAGCCCTTTTCGGGGCGTCATCTGACCCGGAAATCTAAGGTAACTTTTCTGTCCGCCCGACTCACTCCCTTTCAATTTCCGTTGCGAGAAATCCCTCCTCTCATTGGGTTCCGGACGATTCACCCCCCCCCTTCTGAGTTGTTCCAATTTATTAATATGAGCGTTCCCATATATAATCTTACCTACCACTGCGCTCTCTCTTCTAGAATAAGGGAAGAATCAAGCCGTAAGCGTCCCGGATAATGATCCTTTCCCTCGACCCTTTATCGTGTCACTAATTTTTCCCTACCTTTCGTCCGTAGACCATTATTTATTCTTCTTTTATAATAATAGTTTGTGTATTTAGATTTCCCTTAGTTTTCAAGATTCCTTCGTTCCCGAGGTTTACAGGACCTGGCTCCCCCGTCGACTCCCCTGCTTAGTCCCGCCCTCTCTTTCTTTTTTTATCGTTGATAGAATGGCCGTAAGCTCTCTGGCGCCTCCCGTGCCTCCTGTTCTTTTGTTCAGTTATATCCTTTGCCGAAGGCCCCCGGTGGAGAACCCTTCACCCTAAGTGGTGCGCTGTTCGGATAGAAGACATTTTGGTCTGATCTTCTCTCCTTAGGGCTCCCATCTGGAATTGAATTCATCTGGCTTTTGCCCAGTTTCCGTCTTAGTCCTTTTTTTTTGTCAGGACTTTAGTAAAAGCCTGTAGTCCCTTGGCTCCGTTTTTTCAAACCAACATACTTTCCTCATCATAAATTACCCAGCCAGACCTCTTTTCAAGGACACTCCCACTATCCCATGCGCGTGATATAGAGCTCATCTGATAGAAAAAAAAGTTTTCCCACCATACCCACGCGCCCCTCTCCCCTGCACCTAAAGAAATGAGGTTTCCCGTGGATCAGAGGATCCCCTCTCCGATTCGATCCTGCGGTAATTTCCTGAGACTGGAGAGTTTGGGCCAATGGCAATAGGCTGCCTAGTTTTATGATATAAAATGTCGTGCTCTCCGCTCTATCTGTTATTGCAAGCCAGACCCTCGTCGGGACCCTTGTGACCCCCGACTGCCCTAGTTTCCTTTTACGTTCCTCGTCTCCTGTGTGAACATATGACTTTCTTATCTTTGGGAAAAAAGATGTCTAGGGCTCGCCCCATCTTCTGAACTCCTTCGATCGTGCGGGCGCCCAAAAGTGTTTTCTTTTCCCCGGAGGCCATGTCCCTAGTCCTTTCACCTCGTCGTGTTTTTTGGCGACTTTTTTTTTTTTTCCCATCCCTTTTTCTTTCTCGATAGGCTTTTAAGCCTGACCCAGTGCATCAGCGATGGGTCTAAAAGGAGTCTTATTCTAGTCTCTTCCTTCCATGGCCTCCGGTTTTTGGTTCCTACTTGCCCCTTTTCAGTTCCTTCGATTTCCTTCTCGGCCTCCTTTTCCCTGCTCTCTCTCGGGAGAGCCATCGGGCCCACGTTTTTTGTTCTCTCTTCACTCTCACTCAAGGCTTTTCCCCCCCAGTAGGTGTCGTCGCTTTTACATGATTGTTCCCCGCATTTCAAGTTAGCCCTCCTCCCAGCGGCCATTATCCGCCGTCCGAGCTCAGCAAGCTATCTTTGGCCCTACTCCGATTGCTTCTTTGATTCGACGCGACCCGCTCCCTTTTTTTTAGATCAGATCCTGTCTGCGATGTTGAGTTCTTCCGTTTTGTCGCCCACTTCACCCCGTCCCGCGGCACTGGGAAGCGAGAAGAGCTTGCCTCCCCGTCTTTCTCCCCCCCGGCAGCGCAGCTCCATGACCCCCTCGAATGACCCTTACGTGGCTTTTCCCGGCACCTCACGCTTTTTGGGATGTTTGTCTTCATTACTGGTTTCCCGAGACTCGGTATCTTTTTGAGGAGCAGGGACTCTCGTGCCCCCGCCCCTTTTCCATCCCTATATTCGAATCACAGGAGAAGCCCCCGAAACAGTCTTACTTCGGCAGAAAGTCACCCCCCCAGAGATTTTACTTAATAAAGTCCCCCCACACCTCCCCCTCTCTCGCGCGCGTTTGTTCCGTTCATGGTTGCCCTTTTCTCCCCTTGATTCTAGAATGCAATTCTGTTTTCCTTTATTCCCCCCACTCACTTGTTTTATTCAAATACACCTGGGGGCTTGTGCTCCCTCTTTCTCCCCGGGCGTTCGAGGTCACAAACGTCTACCCGTGTGAGTCGAGGGCCCTTTTTGAGGGGAGAAGCTAACAGTTGAGTCTTTTCCCCCATCCTCTGCGGGTCTCCCACATTTGATTGTGTCTGATATGCTCCCTCCGAGAAGCATCTATCCACTAGCTTTTCTTTCGCTTGTCAAAGTAGAAGTCCGCTACGTCTCTCATCTCGTCTTTCTTCCTGTCGGTCCATGACCCCATGCTCCCCCCATTACCAAATACCCAGTGTGTGAGATTGCGCCCAACTTATTTCCCTCCTTAGGGTGTCCTCTTTCTTCTTTAGATTCCCCTGTAGTTACTGTGCTCGCTCGCCTCCTTCTCCCCACGTGCCTCCTGATGCGTAGGTGCTCGTAATTGACCGAGCCCCGGATTGAGCCAACGTTACAAAGTGGATACCTCTCGTTATCCCTTTTGGTGAGCGGGAACCGCTCCCCCCTTTTTAGAAAATCCGGCCCCGGCCTGCGTTCCCCGAGGTTTTTCTAATTCTTTATCGATTTATATCGGTTTGGATTGCCGTTTTGTTCAAGTCCCTCCTGGTCATTCCCTCATTTGCGTGTACAGCCCCCCCAGTTTCAACTTATGGCCCGTTCCCCCTCCTTCGAGGGTTCGATTCTACGAAGAAAACATTCCTTGTTTGTCCCCCCCTATTACCTGCCTCCTAAAAAAGAAATACTTCTTTTGTCTGGTCCGCTCATCTCCCCTCGTCCCCATTGAAGCCCTTGATCGTTGTCCTGATTTCAGATGTAAGGCGATACAGTTCTTCGACGGTTTTTGCTTGTAACCCCACCCCCCCTCTCATTTCGAAATTCAGTTCTTTTCCCTTGCGAGCTTTCTTTTTCTTTAGTATACAACTAAATGATTTTGGGAAGTGTGATTCGCTGCGCCTGGTGAGTCTTTTTGTGATTCAAGTCCGCTACGGTTTGAGCAGAAATTTTTCTTCCCAGCTTTTTAACTCTGAGTCCCCATGTTCCCCTTTTGATCCAGTCGCCCGTTGATCTCTACCCCTGTCTGACCCTGAGTAGAACTCCTGGACCCCCAAGTTTTGCTTACTCGCAGAGAACTGGTAATTAATTCTGTTTGTGTCTTACCCAGCCCTCCCTTCTTTTCCTTCCTCAGAGAAGATCCTTCATGTTGTCTTTTTATCGACACAACATTTCCCGCCCCCCAAGTAGCGGACTGCTACCCCTTCGCTCTTCCCTCCTGAGCCTTTTTCGTTGTTGATCCTTTCTCCGTCAATGTAAGCCAAACCTTGATTTCCTGAATCCCGGACCCCCTCCTTATGAGTCGACCTTTCCTATCCAGTCGCCCCGGCAGTCCCTGAGCTCATCCCGAACCAAAACTTGGTCTCTTTGCAGAAAACCTTAATTTTCGTTTCTCTCTTCAAGCAGTTTTTACATTCCCTTTTTTTTTTTTTTTTCGGATCTTATACCTCTTCCTACATAGCCGTGTTATTCAATGCAGTCCTTTATAGAATGAGGAGCTTTTCATTCCGATCCGTATAATGATGAGAAAGTTCGTACTTCCCTTCTTTTCGTTCCCTACACGGAGGCTACAGCACCTGTCATTCCTGGTTCCTTCACCCACAAAGCCCCCCCACTCATTCTCCTTTTCCGTAGAACAGTGGTTGTTTATGCCATAATCCCCTCCTCCAGTCAGTGGTCATCCTATGTTTTCTAATCTCCTTCCCCTCTTAATTCGCTTTCCGTAATATATCGTGTACCCTTCTGTAAACCTGATGCCTTCCTTTGCTTTCATCGGTGCAAGAAGAAAGGCCCTGTGCTGCCCTTTCTTTTTTTCGTTCGTCAGTAACGAAGACCCCTTACTTTTTTTTGGCTGGTGTGGACCCAAGTTCACCGTTTCGGCTCTCTGAGCTTCGTGACGTAAGTTCAATCGTTGAATCTCTAGGTTGAAGAGTTAAAAGATTTCCTCCCCTCCCTGTATACGGGTCTTTTTCCTTTCTCCCTAAACCTAAATCTCCCCGTTTTTCTCTTTCGTCGTCGAGGCGATTCGTCGGACTCAGGCTTTTCCCCGTCACATATTTTTTTCTTCCTTTTTACTCAGCAGCCTAGCATGCGATTAGTTCCATGCTCGCCATATCCCTCTTCCACTAATGAATCATCTTCTTTCCGTTGTTTTTCGTTCGCTTGATCTTCTAGGTGCTTCTGGCTTTTGCCTCTTTCACATTTTTTCTTTTTTGTCGTAGTCATATTAAAAGTCCCCGACGTTCCTTTCTGTTCCCCCCGCCTGACTCCGACCTCCTTTCCCAGTTGTCGCGACGAGCATTCCTACGTTGTTATGGAGGTTTCTTTTCTCGGTACGCTTCCTTTATTTTGGGCGTCAATTTTTTCGTACTATGAAAAAGTAGATTCACCTGATTGCTTCGTCACGTCTCCCGGGCCAACCACCCCCCCCCCCCCCCCCACCAGCCCCCACCAACCCCCCCCCCACACCCCCCCCCCCCCCCCCCCCCCCCCCCCCCCCCCCCTGCTCTTTCGGTGCCTGTTTCCTTTTTGGTCAAACCTCCAAACCTTCTGACCTTAAGTTCCCTTGGCGAAGAAAAAAGATGGTCAGTCTTTCTTCTCTTCGATTATGTCTTTCACTTTCGGTCTTTATCCGCCACGGTTACCCTTTTTCGATTCCCGCGAACTCCAGTCGAAGGATTTCAGTAACAGCAATACGTCAACTGCCCAACTGTGACTTCTTTTGATCTTGATCCCCAGCAAACAACCCACTTTTTTTTGCGCGAAGGATACTGTTATGTTGTTTTTTCCCCTTTTCCTTACTTTTGAGATCGGTAGATGTCCCTCCTCTTTCTTTTCCGAGAACGCTCCACTGAGGTGGCGAATCCCTCCTTTGATTCAGCATTTTCACCTCGCACGGTCTTCCCTCTCATCCTATTCTTTCCCCCTCTTTTCTTATGCGTCCTCCTTGCTATCCTCTTTCCTGCCCTTCCTTTTTAATTTCCAGATCACAGGCTGTTCTTAAAATGATTCAGGCTCCACTGCACTAAAGCCCGGTTTTCTTGGTCAATCTTTTTCCACCCTGGTGCTCTCCGTTTCCTTTTTTCCCTGTCTCTTTTTTTCGATGGATATACAGTTTTGCTTCCCTCGTTGGGGTTGGTTCACCTCCTCCTTGTTTCTAAAGTCTTTCCGAATTCTTTCCCTTTTCCAGGCTTTTCTTTTTGTCTTAACTCGTCCCTTCTCCGTGGGACGGTAAGCCTGGTGTGGCGTATGTCCCCCGTCACTTTTTGGCTCTCGTTGGGAACGGGCAAAGATACACACGGAATGGGAGTTTACCCGGACCAAAAAAACCCCCCGCGGCCCCATCCAAGGTTTCTCGTTTTTGTTGCTTTTTTTCTTTGTGTCAGGTGTTCGCGACTGCTTCTTTGTAGAGGTAACTTTTTCAAGCTTGATTAGCTCCCGTTGGTTCCACTAGACTTCTTAGCGTTTTCTCCCCTGCGGTCCCCCGGGACTGAACAGGAGCCCCTTAAAAGTACGCCGCTCACTTGTCCCCCCAGCATTGTAGGGAGAATTCTACATCTCTTCACTCCCTCTCTCCAATTCGTCCTCTACCCCTTTCTTACGACTGTGGTGGTCCCGTCTTTAAGCCTTCTCCTTGACCTTACCTTCCCTTTACATCTGTGTCTTGGCTTGAATAAGCATGGATCCGCGACTCAATTCCGACATTTTTATGGTTTGTTTCCCACTTTATAGAGGTGACAGCCGCTTCCCTTTAAACCGTCCTTTTTAAGTGATCTCCCTCTTCTTCTTTTATCGGCCCTTGGGTCCTGTTGCCTCTGCAGTCCACTTTTCCAACTGAAAGTTTTCCCCCCCTTCTCCTTTCCTCCATTCTATCCCTTCCCGAGCCTCGAACTTCCTCATGTTCCGCGTTGCCCCTCTATGTGCGGGTGTCTGTTTCTTTCTGAGAATATTCCCTTTTTCCGTTCCTACCAAGGATATACCCGTAGCGGAATCCCCTTTTTACCCGGGCCCGAAGGAGAGCGGAAAGGACCCTTCCCCTACTCCCTCTTCTTTTAATATTTGTCCCCTCTCAGAGCTGTCAGTTTCCAGTTTTTCTTTTTTTTTTGGTGAAGGTTTTTCTTCTACTTTCTTCTTCTTCCCCAGCCCCGTGCTCGCCCCGGCTGTTTCTTTTACTCGCAGTCCCCCCCACTCTAGTGGTGGATTTTTTCCCCTTTTTTTATTGTGCCGATCCTCTCGACCCCTGCGGTGACCCCTGGCTTATGACAAGCTGCACCCGAAGTCCAGTGATTTTTTTTGACGTTCTATCAGACGTACAGCCCACCTTTTTTCCGCACCCTAGCTTGAAACGAGATGGTTCCTTTATCTTACTGCCCTTTCCAATGGGGAGAGTTCTTTCTTTTCCCCCTTAGCCCGGGGAGTCTTTTTGTGTCAATGATCCCCCTCGCCTCCCCAGGATGGCAGGGGATCAATCACCTGTGAGTTCTCCTACCTCAAGGTTGCCCCTTAGGCGCCGCCCATCCCCTGAAAAACCGCATTTCGGGCTTGCCAAATCTGGTTATGTGGTCTTCTGCCCGGGAGGAGCCTCCTGTCGGTGCCCTGTATCTCTCAGTCATAACAGGGTTCTGTTTTTGCGCGGGCATCCTTTTCCGGCTACCCATTTTTCCCCCAGGCATTATGCTGGCCCACTGGAGAGGAATCTTCCCCCCTTCCTTCCCCCTTCACCCCTTTCCGTAGCTGTGTCCTCGTTGCCGCGGCTCTGCACTTGGGAGCCCTTTTCATGAGTGGCTGTGCTGTCTTTTCCCGCCGAGGGAACTATTGCTTCTAATAAAGTCCTAGTTTACATTCAATCCTTCGTGCCCGCATTCATTCAGGGCTCGGCGTGATGACCCCAGCCGATAGACTTTTGATCCGATAGAGCTTAGGACCACGTCTCTTTGGAGAGCCGGTTGAAGCTTTTGTTATGGGGCTCGATCCCGTCTGCTTCCCTTTTGAACTGGCGTCAACTCATCCATTATTCCCATAATTTCTCCTCGAAGGCCCTTCTGGGTGTGCAGAGCCCCTTCGGGACTAGCCCCTTTTCTCCAAGGGAGGGCATGGGCCTCGTCCGATCTTTACCTCATTTAAAGATGAGTTCTCAAGGCGGCCCCTTCTCTCTCTCTTAGTAGTTTCCCCAGCAGCCAGTTTTTGGGATTTTCCCCGCTCTTGCGTATGTAGCTGGTCCCTTCCTCTTCTTCCTGCTAAGAGAGCGCCTGGAAGTTTTCTTGATTCCCCAAATCTTCCCCTCCCTTTCTTTGCTACTTCATGCTCGGGATAAACCTACACCCACGTTTGGTCGACCTTCGTCTAGTGATCTCCCCTCCTTTTCAGATGTCTCTCCTACTTCCAAGGGGGAGCTCCGCCCGTCCTCTTTTGGGCCGGCCAGGATTTGAGGACTGTTTTTCGCCGAGGCCTTCCTGGTGGTTTTTCAACGACGTCCCTTTTTTTCGCGGCCCCAATTTTTACCCGTCTCGGCTTTCTCAGCGAATATGGGGCTTATCCTCCCCCCCCGGCATTATTCAAGTTCGCCCTGATCCCCCTTTTATCTTGCCCCGCAGGCTGGCTCCCTTTGGTAAGCGGCTGGTTTCTTTTCTTCTGCTCCTCACGACCGGAGCTCAGGTTTTTCGCCGCACACCCGTGGATGCTTGGCGAAGTGGGTGAGTTTTGGGCATCCAAAGTGCTTCGGAAGAAGGGGCCAGAGCGAGCCCCCGATGTCAATGAAGTAATTTGGACGGTGTATCCGACTGAGTTCTTTCCTCGGGGATCTGAATGGAGCTTCGCTGTTGGTTGTGTCTAACTCCATTTCTACCCATTGCCGCCCCCTGACGTTCAAGGACTACCGGCCCCTGTCAAGGGCTCTCGCTTAGGGCCAGGTACAATCGGAGACGGGACCCGCCCCACGATCTTTTCCTTCGGGGACGTCTACTCTTGCCCTTGCGTTCTGGCTGATGCCCTCGTCATATGCGCGTTGGCAAAGTCACCCTTCGCTGCCTCTTCTCACTTTTTCCCAGAGATAAAGGGGCCTTCCCCTCTTCAGGGCCTTGCGTCTAATCTCTTTTCAATCGCAATTTCCCTTATTTCGCCCCACCTCCCCCTGACCCCAGTCGTCCCACCCTTCATTATCCTTTGCCCATCATCAGTTGTTGTTTTGTCTGTCTTATGCTCTTGGGTTTCCTTTTCCTGTATTCGACCCCGATTACCACGGATCTGAAAAGAGTCCCTTGTCACCCCCGTTCCTGCTGATCTGTTTCTCTGTTTCCCTTGAAGAGTTCCTTCTCCAGTTCTACTCTTCGGAGTGGTGACGTTACTTAGCCCTGTTTTAATCGAAGATTTCTCCTCTACGTGTCTCCCACGTAACTCGATGGGCAGCGTCTCTTCCCCCCTTTCTCTCCTAACTGATTTTTTGGTTGCTTGGTTCCTTTTTTGTTTTCCGGGCGTCAAATTCTGTTCCTCCCAAGGAGATGGTCTCAAGTGCCCCTGAAGTAAATTGCTTGGGCCTTCCATTACTGACCACCTTTCAGCCTCGGTTCGCCAAACTCGTTCCTACTCCCGATTACAATGATACCCTGCACAGTGTCCCCCCGGAAACTCCCTGGTGTTTATGAGCGGTTCCTTTGCAGAATCCCGGGCGACACCAACCGCACCTTCTCCCCGCTCCTTTTTTCGTTCTGCAACCAATGAGCAGTATCAGTTGATTCTCAGTCTTTTTCCTCCATCCGCAAGAGCTTCCCCCTTGAGCCTTTTTTTCTTGGGATCTGGCGTTCCTGGCAATATATTCCTATTTTATGATAGCCCAATGTGCTTTTCTCTCCGATCTTCGTTCCTCCCAGAACCAACTGGTCTTTCTTCGTTTCCCCATCTCTTCCCCGATGACCTCCCCTTCCTAACAATTCACTTCCCCCATCGTTTACACATGAAGGAGAATTTCTTCCCCCCCTAGTGGACCCGCCTCTCTCGACCCCTACTTCTTCTCTTCAATAACGTCTACTTTTTTGGGAGGGTTGTAGTTTTCCCCTTGATTAACTGACCTCCGATAAGAAACCTCTTGGGTTGCGGTGGTTTATAAATTATTCCCCCGCCTCTCTCGTGGCTCAAGCGAGTTTATGAGGAAGACATACGCTTCCTCCGTTTTTTTTCTTCCCCTCTCGGCAGGCTTTCCAGTTTCTTATCTAGCACATGTTTGTTTTGGTTACTACTTGCTTTGAAAAAAGTATGAGACGGATTGCCTTTCCCCTTCACTCTTCTGACTCCTTTGATCGAGTCTATCTTGCCACGGACTTTTCCTTTTCCACCCCTTGAAAGTCTCTCGTCCTCGCCGTACGGGAAGTAAGATTGGCGTTCCTCCTTTGAATTCCCTATTCTCCTTTCTCCGAGATCTCTTTCCAAGCCCTCCTGTAACGCTCGCCGGTCTAGCCGTGTTTCCTAGCCGATGGCATCTGCTACCGATCTTTTTGAATCTCTTATTTCCCTGGATTCCCTTCAGATTTGGTTCAGCCGTGTGTTCCTCCTTTCCGGTCCGTGACGAGCTGATCGTTGATTACTCTCTGAACACATTTTTGCGGATTCAAAGTGCTCGACCTTTTCCCAATGCTACCTATTATCGTCCGACTGCGCCCCGACCCTTCTAGGCGTGTGCGGGATTGAAGTCTTCCTTTTCTCCGATGCGTTATAGTATTTCTTTCTTTGCTCAGAAGTTCTGAGCCATTATCCCTGCCCCTGGTGGAACGTCGAGGCCTAGACTAGGCCCGTCCCCGCCTGGAGTTACGGAGCCTCCCTTTCGCACCACAAGATCTTCTCCCGGATGAATAACACACCTTTCCCTCTCTTTCCTCGCTTCGGTTAAGTGTGACTGCGACTTCTCAATCTGTATTTATTACCGCCATGTGTGTTACCCCCCCACTCACCTTGGGGGAGAGGGGATATTTGACCCCTCTTCTCCTGGTCTTGAGTTATGCCACTCATTGGAGATCTTTTTTGATTCGGGGAGCCCCTCCTTATGTTGACGCCTCACAGTGGGGGGCATGGGGTAGCAAAATTGGTGGTTGCTGATTACTTTGACCGCCCCCCCCTTTCTTTAGAGCCCTATCCTTCTTCGCCTTTCCTTAAGTAGCACCTCTCCCCTTGTTAGAGCCCTTCTCTCGTTCTGGGTTTTCTTTCCCTTGTAAAAAAACTTTGGATCTCTTTTTCTTATCCTCCCCCCTAAGTGGAAGTCGAGAAACTTTCTTGTTTCCTCTGGTGACTACTTTGATTTCACCCTTTTTCCTTCTATCTCCTCCTCTCCCACCCTGTTGCCTATCAAGTGGCGTAGTTTCATTTTCCCCCTCGCCCTTAATTACAGGACTTCCCCTCTTTCCTTGATGCCCCTGATCTTTTTGATCTGTGGCTCTTGCTGAAGTCGCACCCCCCTCCCCCCCCTAAACTTTTTTTCGTTCCCCTCTTGTTCCGATTTTCTCTAGCGGTGGTATTGAAGCACTCACGTTCGAAGGTGTTCCCCATGGACATGAATTGATTTCTTTTTTTCCAGTCCTTCCCAGCTGGCTCTCATTTCCCCCTCTGTGCGATCAGATTACCTCTTCTTCTTGACAACACCCCATGACCTGGATTCCCCCCCCCCCGTCAATATTTCTACTTTTTTTTTCCGTTGATTCGCGTCATACCTATAAAGCTCCCCTCCCTCAGAAAGAGATTTTTTGTAAGGTCAAGCTCCCCAGGCTACCGACGGTTTTTTTGTCCACCACACTTTTCTCCCCTTTTGACCGTAGTGGAAGCATATCTCTTTTCGTCTCCGCATATATAGTCCCGACATGCCTTTGCCCTTTCTTCTAATGGTGTGAGTTTTCCCTTTCCCTTCGCGGCTGGGGACTCCCTCCTTACCTCCCAGGAGCTCTGCCCCCCCGCCTTCTCGTCGACGATTGAAACGTTGATGCCGCTACCAATTAGCAATCTACGTCGCCATACTCCCCCTCAAGCAGTCCTCCTCCCTTTCCTTCCTGTTAGAGGGGGTTGTACCACTCCCCTTTTTTTGATATTGGCAGTCCCGATCCTCTTATTCTTTTTTTTTCCCCCTAAACACCGGGATTACGCCTTCCCCCTTGCACCTTTTTTCTGCCTACATCGTTTTTTGATCCTGTTTTTTTTTTTTTTGTTTTTTTTTTTGAAGACTGTCTCCAAATTTTATTTTCCAAAAACCCCGGATCCGGGCCCCCCTCTTTCTCTAGTGTCCCCGAGACCAGGATGACCGGCTCAAAAGACCCAAGAACACCAGGCGCTGGCCCCCCTCGGATTTAAAGAAACCCCAAGCTTTGCTTTCGTTTAGCGCTCATCCAGTTTTTTTTTCCAGTTCTATTTTCGTGCTTTAGACACCCTCTTTTTTCTTTTAGGTTCAACCCGACCCCCTTCCTATATTCCTCTTTTGAGCTGGTAGTCAAGCTTTTTGCGTACCTTTTTCTTCGCACTGTGTCGTCTCCACCTCTCTTTTTCTCTGTTTTTGACAGTTCACCCCCTTAGTAGTGATCCCCGTTATTTCTTGTCAACGGTTCCCCACCCCTCCCCAAACTTTTCTTCTCCCGTCTATTGTTTCTGCCCTCTCCCCCCCCCTTTCACAGAACAGTGACTCGCTTTTCTTTCTGTCAGTCTGTTCAATCGACTTAGTCCCTGTCTTTTTCCTCTATCTGCGACCGACTTGAGTCCTACGCTGAAGACCCATTTAGCCTCAGGCCGCAATGGCCCTGCTGGACCTCTTTTTTAGGTCGCTTCCTCCTCCCTAATCGATGGTTTCGGTTCTTCCCTGTTTCACCGGGCCCTCTTAGTTGAGCCCCCCTTCAGGAGTGGCTCCTCCCCTTTTCTAGTATCTCTCCCGGTTTGCCTCTCTCCTCTCTTCTTTCCACCTGTAGAGGTGAGCGACCTCTCTTCCCTCATTTGCAACGTTTCTTAGCTTCCCGTCGTAGAGGTCATTGTTATCCCCCTTTTTTTCCTTTTGAAGTATCAGTAAAAGGGTGGTTTTTTTTTGAATGACTACTTCGTTCCCCGTAATCTGTCACATGTAGTCTCTTCTCTCCCGAGGCCATTCAAGACGTCCTTGATTCACATCTATATATTCTTCCTTTTAGATGAGATTGCTTCCTTCTATGGCTTCTTTCTTTGGCTCTTTCTCTTTCCGACAGAGAGGGTCGGTTCTTTTTTTTCACGTCTAGTTCCAACGCTTAGGGAGGTCCTTAACCGTCTTCCCCTTTTCGTCTCGCGACTCTCCTATACTACGTTGACATATTTGAGTGTTCTTTTGTTCCCGCCGGTCGGGCTTTCTTTCATTCCCTCTAAGATTATCCATTCTTCGGCCACGTCCTCTTTGCCCAGGCACGTTAAGTTCGAATTTTTCCCCCTCCACCGCCCCGTCCCCTGTTCCGTTTTTTTCTTTTAGTCTTTCCCCCTGATGTTCCGCTTCAGGATTATTAATTCTTCTCGGCTCTTTCGTCCCGGAAGATAGAGTATATTACCTACCAGTTCTCTGTACCCTCTTTTTAAGCTTCCTAAGCAACCTTCTCCTTTTCCACCGGTGATTGATGCAGCATCCAACAACCGAGCGGGAGAAGATTCTACTGTTTATGGTTCTTGTTTCAATCTTCCTGATCCCTTTTTTTGCGGAGATGATAAGCTCGTTAGGATCTGCCCCGCTCCAGAGACGGTTTTTCCCCAATCGTGCTCGTACCTTATCCTTCCTTTTCCTTTCTCCTACGTTATCCGTATTCTCCCCCTTGTTTTTGAATAAACTGGGATAATATTTCTCCTTTACTTTGTTCATTTTTTTTTTTTTTTTTTTTTTTTTTGTCCTTTTTTTTTTTTTTTTTCTTTTTTTTTTCTCCATGAGGAAGCGTTTAAATTCCCGTCCCATCCTTCCTCCCCCTTATCGGCGAACTACTACCAGCTTCCTTGTTCCTTTTGGCACTCTGGCCAATGGGGGGCTTGGTTCTGGTAAGCTATAGGTATCTTTTTCTTTTTTCGACGGGTCGACGGGACCTCTCCTGATTTGGTCCTCGGGATCCTTTTGCTCACCCCATTTTCCATTCAAAGGACAGTTCTTTTATACAGTCGCCGACTTCCCTCCCCCCCTTCTTTTCCAGTTTCTTCCTTTCTTCAGCGTTGGTGTATTCAGTCTGCACCATGCTGATTTTCTGGAACGGCAAAGATCTTCAACGACTTTTTCGTTCCCCCCCCTCCAGTGAAGAGACACAGGCTCTTGTCTTGTTCTTCCTGGTGGACCTCTTTCTACGTCCTTGGTATCTTAATCCTTTTGGTCGGCACGGTTTGTTGTTCAGAGTCTACTTGTAGTTCCTTTCGTCCACGGTCCTCCTACTCCCACGCTCAACAGTAGAAAGCCATTTGGTGCCCCCACCCCTTTTTTAATACAAGTATGCTGCCCCCAGTCCCACTCTTCTACGCATAAGGTTTCCCTCCTTTTTGAATTTTGGGGGTTCCACAGCCCCCAACACCCTTTTCCCCGGTAGACTGAAATCTGACGATCTTTTTTTTCCCACCCCATTCTCTGCTTTCATAGCTTTATAGTATATGCCCCCGTCCTCCTACCAAGTCGTTCGTGTCCTCCCCCTTGTAATGGTACTTTGAGAAGGATTGTTCTCTTCCGTAAGCTCCTCCAACCTAGACGAGGTGCGGGCCATCCATTTTCCTCTTTGCAGACCTCCTCTTCCCTTTCCAGGGCCCTTTCCCTGATGACGCTTCCCCGAGCGAGACCTTTTTTAATTTAAATGGCTCGCCCGGTCCCCTTTGGGGTGCGGGTTGCGAAGGCCTTCCTTTTTTTTTATTTTTTTCCAAATCCATGTTACTCCCCTTTCATCCCGGTCGTTGCCCAGAAGTCCTTTCCTTCTCGGGACCTTTCTACACCTTTTTCTTTTCTCGGGGCGAAATTACTGGAATTTTTCTTTCTGAGTATTTCCCGTTTCTGGACAGAAGATATCCTTCTCTCGGACTTAACCTCGCTATTTTAAAAGGCTGGTTTCGTCCCTGACAGCTCCCACCCGACGTCGTGGAGTTGACTTGGTTGCAGACCTACGAGTATGCTCTCCTTCAGTGAGGCTCCTTCCCCCGATTCAAGATTTCCCTTTCCTAGCCTTTTCCGAGGCCTGTCTTCTTCCTGTAGCGATCTATTAAGCGTTACAGCCCCCTTTTTCTCACCCCGCGCCTTCGTCTTTTTCTTTTGAGTTCCCAGGGTACCCCCCTCTCTCCATGATCTTCATTGACCTCGCTTGGGAGAGGGGGTTCCTCACTCGCCCCCCGACTTTGTGGTATGCAGGTGTTTTGGGGGTAATAAAAAATTGCTTAACCTCCCCTCCCCTTTTCATTGAAAATTCGCAGTTTTCCCCCCCCCCCCTGAAACAGCAAGATCTTTTTTAAAGTTTTGGAAGTAGCGGTTTTTCTGGTAATAGGTAGACCGTCCGCCGTGGATGAGGTGATGTTTCTTTTTTCTTTTCCCCTCCCATTTTTGGCAGGAGAATTCTCTTCTAGTTCCTAGACTCTCCATTCTCCAAACTGGCCGTCATGTAGGCTTTTCACCGGGCGCTTCCATCCCCCCCTCCTCTTCTCGCATTCTTTCGGCCCCCCATAAGCTCTGAGCGTCCTTGCGCGTGACGGTTCTTCGTTACATATCGGTTGTGGCATTAGAGTCCGCCTCTTAATACTTCCCTCCTCGCACGCTCTTTCGAGCTTCCGAAGTACAGATCGATGTGCACATTATCTGCCGCCCTAGGAATCTTTGATTCCTAGCTGATCTACTACGCTTCTCTGACATTCCCCCTGAAAGAGGTCGTTGAAACCACCTCTATCCTCCTTTCCCGACTGCTAGGTTGTACTGAGCTGGCGCGCCGTATTTTTCCGTCCTTGTGCCACTCTTCTAGAAGGAAAATTATGCTATCGAGCGGAATTTCTTTTTTTTTTCCTGAAGTTGATCCTGTCTGCTCTGCGGCTTAGTTCATTCATTAATCTTTCCAGCGCAATGCGAATTCAGGGTCAGTCTACACCACCCCGTAGGACCCTTGATCCTTGACCAGACTACTATAATTAAAGAGAGGATGAACTTCTGGAATAGCTTCATCCCCGCGATGCCTGTTCTTGGTATTAAAACCCCCCAACCCTTTCCCCTTCGACGCGTTTTCTTCTTCTTGGTAGGGTTCAACCCTTGGGCGACCCCAGCGAAAGCCCACTTTCTCCCTCGTGATCTCATTCCCCCAGCTGGTTCGCTGGCACTTCCCATTCCACTGGGTGGCCCGCTTTCATGATCCTGTCCCTCCCAAGGACTTTTATCGTCCGGTGGTAGAAGAGTTCCTCTCCCCTTTTTTGGCGAACCCGAACCAGGTTTCCTTTCATGTTCGAGGTGTCGATTGTGTACATTCCCCCCCCGTCCTCTATTTTCCCTTTGAAAGAGCACAAGGTATCAGCCGTGCATCCAAGCGAAGCGTTCATCTTTTGAAGAGGTCTGGTCTGACTTCTTGCGACCCATTTTTCATACGGATTGCTTTTTGCAGAACAAAGTGGAAGGGACGGTTTTGTTTTTTGTGTTTGCCCCACTTTTTTTGATGCCTTGGAACCACTATACTCCCCTCCTGTTTTGGTGAGTTAAGGTTTCCTTGTTCCCCGATTGCGTTAATGGAGAACGCGGTTTTTGATTACCTTTTAGTACTTTTTTCTACCACTTTGGAGTTTTCCTGCCTCATTACGGAATTCCTACTCAATGTAAGGGAGAAAATAGTGCAGCTTGTTGGGACCCGGCGAGAAGACATCCCTCTCTGTCCCTTCCCCCCACGGGTGGCTTGCCACTCGGCTGTGTTCGAGCCCCCCCTTTTGATGTTTATCTTCATCTTTTGCGCTTTTACACCACTCTATAAGGAACACTCGACTTCGCTATCCACTGATGCTCCCTCCTCCTTCTTAAAGGAAGAAACCAGCCCCCGCCGCGGGGTTCCTAATCTTCCGAGAGGGATAGTGTTGTCTCGACATTAAAGAGTGCCAC
>Ga0179593_1533097_pt1 | contig 16656 bp, 21 predicted proteins | sample CZODoug2_1_08_16_FD_185931 | JGI IMG/M metagenome (GOLD analysis project Ga0179593, IMG submission 185931) | Vadose zone soil fungal communities from Angelo Coast Range Reserve, California, USA - CZODoug2_1_08_16fungal (PacBio error correction) | ecosystem: Environmental > Terrestrial > Soil >... | reverse complement strand
TCCCCGCTTGCTTTTCTTTTTAAGACGCAGTTTTACGGCGGAAAATCCAGTATTAAGGCCCTGGGAAAGGTTCTTTCCCTTTCGTGGACCCTCTCCGCAGCATGGCGCGCACCTTTGCTGCCTGGTTTCCCTTCCCAAAAAATCCACTTTCGTCCCAAACCTTGTCCGCAGTTTGATATCGCCCCTGCAAAAGTCCTCTTTTTCATGTATTGCTCCCATACAGCCGTTCTTGCAGGGATAGACAGCCTTCCCTTTTCTTTCTTTCACAAATTAGAGTGATTTTTCCTGTCTCAGCCATCAGGAGATCTAAGGTGCACGTATGGCTGTGCATACAGCACTTAGATCCCTTTTGAAATAAAATAGGATGACCCCCCCCCCCAAAAGTTGTAACCCCCCTTTTTTGGACCCCAGGCGATCCTCCCTCCAAGAAGCCCTCTCTCGCCTCAGGACCCGCATCTATCAGACAGCATCATACAATCTTGTCGGCGGGCCGTCCTTTTAGGACAGCGTTTTCTTTCTTAATTCACATTTTAAAACACCCTTTTCCTTCTTTTTGCATATCGGCCACTCGCGTCGTCCGTCCAGTTCGCCCAAAAAAGACGTTTTTACCCCGATTTCCCGATTCGACACGTTTTAATGGTGGGTCCCTTCCCCTCTCTATGGGGACCTTCTCCAACATCTCATTTTGTCGCCCCTCCCCTCGGGGACGTTTTTGCTCCAAGAGGTTTACTCGTTCGTTTGTTCGCGACTTTGTGGCTTCCGTCACTAAACATTCTGGCTCAGCCCTTCTCTTCCTTCGCGAGCTCCCCCTTTTTGGCCTCCCCCCCCGAAAACATCGACTCCCTCGTTTTTCCCAATACGTCTTCCGCAGGTTACTTCTGATTCCTCCCTGTTCACCGCCGTACAACCTCACTATCTGACTTTTCCTCTTACTCCCTTTTTCCCGCAAAAGCATTCGATTTCACCAGTCGAGAACCAAAAGCCCCGTTCGAGGTATGAATTTTCCAACGTGTCCCTGTTACACTCAGATGTGTTAGATCCCGGCATCATATGTGAGGACATATCTCTCTTCTTTCTCCGACCTTTGTTTTTCATGATGGTCCGACCAGCGTTTTATGCCAAACTTTTTCTCTGTGAAATCCTTTTTCCTTTTTGCCCTTGTCCCCGGTCGGGTTTGTCGCTCTCTGTGTTGGTCCCTTCTCTTTTGATTTTTCGTCCAGAAGAAATGTTTCCCCTTCCCCCAGCTGGTACATGCCTTTTACTGTACACTCATGCGCGACTCCCCCCGGAAACGTTATTGCTTCCTCTTCCGGCTCGCGGTCTGGTGGCTGAGGGGTTTTTTTTTAAAACCTATTCACCGAGCCTCAACCCCCGAAACCGCCGCTGACATGCTGATCCCGCAGCATGTTTCTCCCTTTCCTTCCCTGACCGGGCGTGTTCTCACACACCCCCTACGTCGTTTTTTTTCTTCCTTTTTTCGCATCCGCGCTCGCGGACCAGCTTTTTCTCGATTTTTTATGTTGTTCTCTCTGGACCCCCTCAACCCCTCTTCTCGTGAGTCCTTTTTCTCCATGACCCACGTCTCCACCGTGTTTCCCCGATCGCTCGCCCCACGTCTTTTTTTTTGGAAGACTTTTTATGTTGGCCTTACAGTTGCATTGGCCATGCGGACTTTCTTTTTCAAATATCTGCAATAATGCCCCCTCCTCCTTTCCCTTCAAGAGATCTTTTTCTTCTCCCGTGTGCCCCCCCCTTATCGTGCCCCTTCGCGCTTCCCAATGCGTCTTCTGAGCGCGGGTCTTCCCGCTTGGCTCCCTGGGTTCACCTTTTTCGACAATCTTTTTTTGTCTGTGTAATGTCTAGGCTAGTCCCCCCCTCTATCGCCTTTGCGGCGTTCTGTTTCAAGCTTAATTCAAATGATGCCCCTTTCCCTTCCTTTGCCTGCTTTTTCTTTCCCTAATCAGCTCCCCTTTTGCTTGAAAAATTTTATCCGTGAAGGATGGCGATTCTCTTTTGAACTTTTCTTTCGAGTCTTTTTATGCATTGCCAATTTTGATCTCTCGGCCTTTGCACCCTTCTCTTGCGGCAAGGTTTTGCCCCCTTTTACGTGCATTTGGCCCTTTTTTTCCAATCCCAACCCCCCCGCAGCAAGTGGCTTCTCTTGTCCGCGCCATGCAACTTTAGCCGGCAAAACATTCTTTTTCTGTTTCCACAGAAAGGGCTTTAGTTTGTTTGCCCTCCCTTTTTTCCGCTGGGCGGAATTTTCCTCAAGTTTCCCTCATTGGTAGGAATCTATCAAATCGTGCACCAGTTTCTGTTTCGCTTGAACAGGACCCTACCTCGTGTTTTGCAAGGAGAGCATTTACCCTCGCGTGATTCTGCTCACCCCTTCCCTTCTATGGGGAAACCGCTTTTTCTTTAGACGTAGGTTTTTTCGCAGGGTGCCCTTCACTCACATGGGCTCCTCTCCATCGTAGAACTCCGTTATATTGTGTTTTTTCTAAGGTGCGCTACCCTCTCGGCGGCCTCGTCGCCCCTTTCATAGCGTACCCCCCCCCCTCTCCCCCTTCTACTGCGCAAGCTCCCCTTCCTTTCCTCGGCATGCCCTGTTTCCCTTCCAAAGCCCCCATAGACACACCTGTTCTGCGACAACCCCGTTAGATAACTAGTTTACTTCCTTTTGATATTTTTTTTGATAGGCGGCGTACTCTCCCCGTTGTCGCCTGTTGACACCCTCCTTTTCGCTACCTGGGTTCTCATCCTAGGAGAGCGGCGAAGCCCACTCCGCTTTGTCCTCGTAGCATGCCTTTTTTTTTTAAGGTGGGTTTTTTATTTCACCGGCATTTTTGTCGACGACTCTAGAGAACCTCCTCCAAAATACTTCTTTTTCTCGATGGCTCGGTTTTTTGAATCGGCGGGACCACGCGTAGTACACCTTTTTCCCCCCATCAGCGGGCCTTGGGGAGCGTCTCTTCCGCGCCTTTCTTTCTCTCGTGAGGCCTTTGATTTCGTTTTCCGGAATTTTGCGATCCTGGTGTAAATGACCCGCCTAACATGTGAAAATTCTTCGCGCTTCCCTTCGAGTTTCTGCCGGCAAAACCCCGGAAACTGGGGTGTCAGAATGTTGGTGCTCTTTATATACTTACGCAGTCCCCTTTTTTTTTCATTTCCGACATTCCCCCCCCCCGGTTTGTTCCCCCAAAATCAGTCGGTAACTTGCAAGAGAGAGCGTTTCTTTATCCCGACCTTTGACTTTTATTATCTCTCCCCAACTTCCTCCTGATTAAGACGCTCCTTTCCTTTTTTCAGAGCACTATTCACGTACAAGAATTCCATTTCCTCATTACCGCCGCCGCGTATCTCATTGCAGTCCCCCCTTTAGCTTGAATTACCAGAACAGCCCGATTTCCTTTTTCATAGTCGCCGGGTCCCTTGCTGACACACACCTAAAACCCCTCTTGTGTGCCCGGGCTTCGTTTGGCGATCATCGATAAGACGACCTCTCCCAGTACGTGCCCTTTTTTACGAAGACTCGGGCGTTGCACAGAATACATCCCTGGCTTCGGAAAGTTCTTTTCCGAACTTTTCATACTTCCTTCTTTCCTTGAAACCCTTCTTCGCATCTCTCCTCCGCGTCACCAACTCCCTGGAAGTGTTCAACAAAGGCGTTTTTTTCTGATGGATGCGCTTTTTCATGGGAATCGGTTGGATGGTGGGCCTTTCGATTGGACGATGGCCCTTCAAACCAGACCGTGTGTTTTCTCGAGCGGCTGTTTTCTGCTGCTCATGTTCCCTGGAAACTTTATTTATGTGTGTTTATCTTTTCAAGCTCACGCATTATGAAAAACATCCAGGGCCCCAAGGTTCGTTGATAATGACCCTCCTTTTTCAAGGTTTTCTTTTTCCGACCCCACCCCTGACCCCACTATGGTAACACCTCGTTACGCACTCCTTGTTCCTCTTCCGAAGATGGTGTTCCTGAAAGATGCTACCCCTCTTTGCCATTCTGCTTCGAAAGTTCCCCCAGCATGAATTCGATTAAACACAGAGATCCACCTCCCTTTTCCTCGCAGGCGACAGTCTTTTCTTTCACCGTCGGTAGGTGTTTTTTCAATTTTCCGCTGCGGCCAATCTCTCCCTTATTAAGTTGTGTTTTTTTCTTTGATTTTTTTGGCTTTCGTTTTTAATTCCGGCGCTTCTCTTTCCCACTCTGCGTCTCCCGGTCGGGTTTTTTCTTCTTCCCAAATTCTGCCTTTTTTTTTTCTTCCTAGCCTTTTCACGTCCCTTTCCATCTTTCCGCGTCCCTATCTGCGCCTGGGGACTCGGCCAACGTTTATTTGCGTAACTCGGTCGGTCGAATCTACGGTGGTTTAATAACAAGCGCCACCCCCTTGTCCCACCGAGGGCCCTCCTCACATTTTCTGTTTGGATTCCCCCCTAGTTTTCCAGATGAATGCGATTCGGGACAGCCGAGCCCGCGGTGTTGTTCCCACCAAGAACGAAGTTTCAGGCATTTATTATCATCAAGTTCCCTCAGGGACAAAAGCATAAGTCTAAGCTATCAATGATAGTCGTCAATAAAGCACGCGGTTAAAGTATTGTACCGCCCAATGTCCGCGAGACCTTTGCCTTCCGGAATCCCGGCCTTGGACTAAGCTTGAGGCATACCTAACACAACCGTCCTGAAGTCCGCAACGTTTTATTCGGCAGACCTCAAGAAACGTCTGCTAACTTTTGCCCCAAGATAGCGCCATTATTCCCCTCCCTCTATCGAATTGAGGTATGCAACTGACATGGCAAGTGAAGTACTACGAAAGGATTTAGAGAACATCAAGGCCCGGTCCCACCTCCGCCGCTGGACCGCATCTACCAACAAGGATTGTCTGGTGACAAGAGTTTCACGAGCGTATTCGCCCCCCCCCGCAAGGAGTTTTTTTATTTCTTTTTATTCTCCCTGAGATTGGTTGGAGGCCTCCCCCTAATATGATGGTCAAATGAGAACCGGTTTCGTTCTTTTCTATCAGACACCCAGCATTCGGAGTTCCATACAATTGAGCTTTCTACATTTCTCTTTTAAGTCCCCTCAAAAGCAATTGATGTTCCCTCCGACGTAGACTCCGGAGGATAGCGATCTGTAATATTCACCTCCTTGTTTACACCTTGGAATCTCGCCTGAAAGGTGCTGGCCTCTCATTCTGGGCGGCAACCCTGCTAGTCTGAAGCATTTGCCCTTTTCTCAGGATTTTTTCCCCCCTTGCTTTTCCCCCACTCTTCCCCGTGATCGGTGACCAAGGGGGGTTCGTCATTGTGCCCTTTCCCACCCTCTTTACGAGGCTTCACATTTGTTATACAAGGTCAAAGCTTTCGAACCCCCCTCCCTTTCACGGAGCCTCGTGTGCGGATGAACTGCGTAAGGTATTATTAGCGGCACGATTGCCCCCACCAAACTGTGGTCACTCCCGTGACGATTCATTTCTTTTTTTTTTGAGACGTCCCCCCCGACTCTTTTTTGGGAAAAGCTACGCTCGCGGCTCTTTTCCCGTGATTATACTTTTCGGACCCTGATCACACCCACGAACTCTGCCAAATTACCACCTTTAGAGAGGAAACATGCCTTGTGTCCAACCCCGTTTAAGCCGGTGGGCGTCTTCTAAACGTACCCCGAGAGACATCCCCCTTCTGCAGCCAGGTAATTTCCGGGCTTTATTCTTTCTTTTCCACGACCCCCCCCCCGCACGATTTTCCGACCCCCCCCCTTTTGGGGTCACACCCTTTCCCCTCCTGATCGGTTTTCCCCCACCTGACTCCTTTCCCCGTGATATTGTGTTCTTCCTTAATGTGAGAGGGCGCGCGGCGGCCTCGTTCACTTGCGGTACCCCACACCCTTTGTCAGGCGACTTCCCTCCTCATTAGGTCTCTACTAGGGCAGGGACCTTTCCCTCAAACTCTCCCGTTTTTTTTTAGAATATACTTCTTCCTCTCCGTGTGGTTATAGGAGGCGCCGAAAAGTGGTAGATTTTTCCTTACGTTGAGGCCCCCCACTGTTGCGAATTCCCTTTCCCCTCTGAGAGAGCCTTCGAGCTGGGTTTCGGGTGGGCGCGATGAACCCTCCCTGCGCCTTCCCCGACGCGTTTTTGTAGGCGCCCCCACCCCATCCTGCAACCAACTTTCCTTGAGTCAATTTTTCCCGCTTCTGAGAATTTTTTCCTCCCCGGGCGATCCCAATTCTTTTCCTCTTTCCCATCATTGCTCTTTCTCGGAGCGCCTTCGTTGCATGTGTCGCTCGCCGCAGGGATACCCTCATGTCCCCTTTTTCTTTCTTCCTGGATTGCCTCGATGGGCTCCCAACATCGTGTAAACTGGCCTTTTTTTTTGTCTGTCCGGCTCTTCCCCTTTTTCCCCCCAACTCCTTTTTCTGCCGGCAAGGTCATGTTGTGTCCTTGAATCTTCTTTTACTCCTTCTGCGTCACCGTGTCTCCTGCTTTTGTTTTCCCCCCCATCACTTCTTCCACCTGCACGCAGCGCGTCTCCTTGACCCCGAGCTCTCCCCAACCCCCAGCTTTCATTAATTGCCGATGGCTTCTGTTCATCTGTTAGAGCTTGCCTTAACGTGGCTTCCCGAATGGTCCCACCCACTTCTTTTCATAGTTATCCCCTGCCGGCGTTTCCGAGGCCTCCTTGGGCCTTCTGACTTGACAAGCCCTCCTGCTGGCGAGATTTTTATCCGCGAAAACCTGGGGTGTTTTCCCCCCCCACCCCCCCCGATGTCACCCCCCCCTTTGTTTTTGACAGGCGTCCGATCCTCTTCTTTTGAGCCGATAGAATTTCTTTTGGACCGCCCCTTCTTCACGCATAAATCTTGTCACTGAGGAGGCCTTACGGAAGGCTCGGAATTACATTTCCCCCCTGCCATTTGGCTCTTTTTCAGCCTCGGCCATGCGGCTGTCCCCCCCAACCCTTTCTGCCCACCGACGTGGTCCTCCCCTGCTTCATTTTTTTTCTCTCCGGTGGATTCCATTTTTCTCCCCTGCTCTTTTTTGGAAGAGGGGAGCAAGACAAAACGTGCCCTAAGTCTCCGATTTTTCTTGGGGGTTGGATTTTTCTGACTCACAGGCACTTCCCTGGAACCTTGTGTTTTTTCCTTTTTTACAACCGCCCCTCATCTGGAACCCTTTGACTAAGTTGCGCTGAGGTGAATCATTTCCTCCCCTTCCTTTTTTTTTTCCCACCACCGAACCCCAATCGACCGCAATACGTTTAGATCACCCCTTTTTTTTTTTTTTTTTTTTTTTTCTTTTTCTTTTTTTCTTCTTTTCTTTTTTCTTTTCTTTTTTTTTTTTTTTTTTTTTTTTTTTTTTCTTTTTTTTTTTCTTTTTTTCCGCTTCGATGTACTGCTTTCAAGATACCGCCATGTACTCTGATCCCCCTCCGAGATGGCCTTTCCCGTGATTTCAACCCGAGCACCGCGACCGGGCCCCTCCCGTTCAAGCATTTTCAAGAGAAGAGACGTGGCCTTCTCCCCTCTCCGTCACATTTCATCCTCCTTTTTTCCCCTTCTTTTGTTGATTTATATGCCGCAGATGTAGACCCCTTTCGGAAGCCTATCGCTTTCAATTTCTTCGTTCGGCTGCCTTTGTCCCACACGGTCGGGTTTTACCAATCTCTTATGCTTGGTAGAGAAGAATCTCTTTGGGGTCCATTCTGCGGGAACCCCAATCCTCGCCAGGACTCCTCTTTGCGCGTTAGTTTCTTTCGATTGTTTTTCGTTTCTTTTTGCTTTAACAAAGCCGGACACCTGGGATGTCCCCCATGCGAGCCCCCGTTTCATGTTTTACATATGGAATTTTCCCCAAGCGCTTGTAGCGCCCCACCGCCCGTTTCCGGCCTTCCCTTTTCTTAGCATTCAAGTCCTCCCTCTTCGATTCTCTCGTGTCTTTTTCTTTGTGGCGATTTCTCCAAGAGTCCCCCTCCGGGAATGACCACCTTCTTTTTTATATTTGCCCTCTTGACTTTTTCCAAGTCTGTTGTCATCCGGAACGTCACGGTGGCCGAGGTTCTGCCAATGTGTCTCTCGGACTTTTTTCGCAGACATGCCAAGCTCCCGTGGTTCTTAATCGCTGCTTTTACCCACCTTATGCGGCCCCCCCTCCTCGCCGTCTTCAGGGCCCCTCGAGCCGTCGTTGAGCGAGGACCTCCAGCTTTTTTGCCATGCACACCTATTCTCCCCATATCTTTTTTTTAAGCCAGTTTTTTCTCGCGGGTTCCTGGTCCCTTATCTCCTGTTTTGGTATGGTTAATGCTAATGCAATGATGCCTCTTTCTTGGTGTGAATTCGGCGGCTTTTCTATGATCTTCTTCGCCCTTTTTTTTTTGAAAATTATGGTGCTTCGTGAATCTCTCAGGCCTCTGGACCCCCAGATTTCGCCTTTTTACCCAATGGGCCATCTATATCTTTAGTTGCCGAGTTCAAATTTGCCCGTCTTCATCACAGCTGCTTTTTCCCGGTTCTTCTTTTTGTTTGCGGAAAACACCCGGCAAGTGGCGTCCTCTGCGCCATGCTGCTTTTAAAATTCCTTCCTTCGTTTCCCTCTTCTGGTCACAGTGGGCCCCCTCCCTCAAGATGATTTTTCTCCCAGTCCACACCTGCGGGGCAAAGAACTTTTTTTTTCTCAGTTTCCCCCCTTTTTCCCGGATGTGCGGGCTCCCAGAGTTCTGTCTCCAGAGAACTTCTCCCCTGGGCAAAAGGCTGGTATATGCTCCACGTCCTTCCCCGTAGCTTGTTTTCCTCAAGGACTCAGGGCAAACGCGCTGCTCTTTTATACGTATTGCCGTTTCCCACCCGATTTTTCCCGAAGCATTGCTGAAGGACCGCGTGATCCCCTTGTGGGTTTTCTAACGGAATGGAAGTGCCTGGTTCCCCCTTTGCGTCTCTTCCCTTCTTAGACCCTTTTGTTCAGCGCCGGTCCGCGCCTTTTTTTCGCCCAAACTGCTTTCTTTGCGGCTGCCGGCGCCTACCCTTCTAAACATTTGCCTCCAACGTCCCTTTTTTCACAAATCGGGAGCCTCCTTCCCTCTTCGTCCTCCTCAGTTTGTTTTTTGTTTTCTAGATAGGAGGCAAATTGTCGATGTTCCCCCCCTTCTTCAAGTTGTGGTCCTTCCTGTTTGATCCTTCCCCGATTTTTTTGACGACTTCTCCGCACCGTAAATCCTTCGATTGTGGGAAGGGCCCCCCCTCTTTGCGAAGGGTTTTTACCGGATCTGGGTAGCGAACCCCCCCCATTCCGAGAAACCCCCCTAAATTCAAGCTTTGCCTTTGTTTAATTTCTCGCATGCTAGTGAGCCTTTTTTCTCCCCTGAAGAACACCCCCTCCAAATGATCTTCAGGTGCCTTCTTTTGGAGGAGTCGCCTCCCTTCCCCCGACGGGAAGGTCCTTTTTTCTTTTTAACTACTTTCTTTCCCCTTTTTTTCCATTCTTTTTTTTTCTGCGCTCGTTCCTGCCGCCAAAATCTTCTTCACTTGGCAGTTTTTTTTTTTCTTTTTCCCCCTTCCCCCCTTTTTACGGCCCCAATCATCTTATCCCCTTTGATGTGGTGCCTCCTCCTTCTACGCCAGCCTTCTACGATGGACGTTTTTGTTTCCCCCTTTTTTCCCAAAATCACCTTCGCAGCGCGCTTTTTTTTTTCGACATTCCAATCCCCCCTTCCTCTTCCCCCTCTTAAGTTTTACCCCTCGATTTTTTGTACCAGTTTGGCTAGATTCCTCCGTTCCTTACCTTTTCAATTTTTTTCAAAAAGGCGCTTGATGATTCTGGAGAGAAAGCTCTCTCAGTTTGTGCCTAGACAATGGGAATTAAAAAAAGGTCTCAGAACGTTAAGAATGAGACCTTTTTTCCTTCCTATCCCCCTTTGTCCGTAACCTAGAGGAGGAAACAAACCCCCACGGAAGTTTTATAATAAAGTACTTTTGAGGCCCCCACTTAATGTCGGCTTCCCTCTACAGAAAGAATATCGTAATTATTGGTACTACAGCGTTTTGCACCATAGTGTGGTCCCTGAGTTGACACTTTTTCTATTTTACCTACTAGAGTCGGGGTGCACTTCAATTATTCTGAAAAAAACCGTATAAGAATTTAGGAACATGTTTGGAAAAATCGTTGAGTTATGCAAAATAAGGGGCAGATTCTTTTTTCGGTGGGAGGCTGTCAAAAGTCACCCCCGGAAGATGCAACTTGTTGTACGTGGCTAAGTTAGATGGGGAATCTGGTCCCCTCCAGCCCCCTTTCTCATCCGCCTGCTCGCGCTTCGTCCGTCTTTGTTCCACGGAAGGAGTTTTCAACTAGTTTTACGGACACGAAGGTTCCCTTCTTGAAACCTCTGGATTCAGCAGGCCGCGTGCCTTCATTTTAATTGCCCAGCTCCCCTTGCGTTTACACCCCCGTAAACCCCCCCTCGAATTTGCCATTACGTTTTCTCCGCCCTGGAGAACGTTTACACGCCTAACAGCCACTTTTTTTTTTGCCGGGGATGTTCCCGGAGGCACTCAACAAGAATGATTGATTTAAAAAATCTCCCACAGTTTTGATTTGAGGCATGGCTCACCCCCCCCTGAAGAGTAACAGTGAGTAAGCGCAGGTCCTTGCCATCTCGATCCTCAAATCCTCGTTGTTGTCTCTCTCATTCGGCCTCCTCAAAATTACGGAGATTAGTATGTCTTACCCGCCCCGTCCTGTCCCCTGGGTTTTGAAAAAAGGGAGTGGTGTAAGAGAGGCTGTTCCCCACTCGCTGTCCCTTCTTCTTCATTCTGGAGGACACAAGAACGCTATGATCATCTGGGACTCGGAAAGCGCATTACTGCTAAGGCTCGTCCGTGAGAGGAGTATTTCCGAAGAGGTCCGTTTGTGGGCGTCAGTCCATTGTTCTTGGGGGTCCCACCTAAACGATTAACTTACTGGCAATAGAGCGAGTGTAGGGAGGAAGAGGGATACTAGCCCTACAGGTTACTGGCGACCGTAACCGCTATCGTCTTCTCCTCCTAGCCTACCATTCTATGAATCTACAAGATTTTAACCTATACCCTCCTCGTTCCTATCCTTATCCCACCTCTTCCTCCACACGAACCCACCAACATCCCCTTAGTTTGAGATATAAATAAAGCGGAACGACTACCTCACCTCACATGTCCCCTTCTTAGAAGCAAGAATTTTCCACATCAAAGATCTGCGGTAGAAGCTAGTGAGACAAATAATAAAAACGAAATGAAAGCGAGTCTACTATCAAGCATGTCCTACCCTCCACCCTCCAGCGTGTAGCGCAGACCATACGTCACCTGTCCCCACATGATATGCTTCTTTTTTATTGGCTTTTTCCTCCCCGGGCCCTTCTTCCCTCCCTCTTCACGGTTCCCCCCCCTCCTGACATTTCTCCCCCACGCCGCGGAACTCCCCCGTGCTGCCCGACACCCATCGTCCCTGTGCGTCAGAGTCGTTGTTGTTCATAGTAACTTAAACTAATTGTCCAAGCAAATGGCCCCCCGATTCCGCATCCTAACGGTGAATGCGGTGATAGGCATCCAGAGAGGAGACTCGCCCATGGTACGCCACAGGACTCTACGCGACTGATAAAAGGGCCTGCCAGGAAGTTAGAGCTGGTGGACCAAACCCCTCAGGGGACCACAACTTAAAGGAGGGCACCGCCCCTACAGCGGAGTCCACCCCTCCCCCAATTTGTCGGACTTTTACTGAGAGCTTTTCTCCTCCGTTCTGGGTTTCGCGTAACCGCTGTTTTTGTTTTTCTGCCACGTTCTTTTGATTCCCCCCACTTTCTTCGCAGCCTTCCCGTTTGTTCTGGTTTTCAAAGCTTTTCCCCGGTACCACCAAATCTTTCCCTGAAATGTTTTTCTTCTTCCTATGTCCCCCCAATGGATGGAGACCTTTTCCAGTTTCCCCGTGTTTCTCTTTTTCCCTTTTATTGGTATGGTTTTTGGCTGTTTAAGCTCGGACCTCCCCCTAGTTCTTCCTTTCCTGATTGAACTTTGCAATTCCCGCTGTCCAAGAGGCGCTCTCCCCGCGCTTCCCCCAGGCAGTTTTTTTCCTATTTTTGATTCATTTAAGGCCCAGGTGGAGAAAACAACCTCATCCCTTTTGCGACCTCCTCCTGGCCGCCCCCATCTTTTTCTTAAGAAGGCCCTTTTATGGTCACAGTTCGCTAGATGATTTTTTTGCCTTCCACTTTTCGGATCCCCACGAACTTTTTACGCTCTCAGCGCTTTTTAACGAGTTGTAGGGACCTGATCTCCTCATCCAGGGACTTACCGTAGAAAACTCCTTCATCGTTTCTCCCACGGCACGATCCTACCTCTGCACGGAAGGTCCGCTCTCACGGCATTTGTTCAACCGCGCCGATCATTTTTTTTTTTCAGGAAGTTTTTTTTTTTTTTTTTTATAATTAACAGACCTAGATCCCCCTCCTCCGGACCCCCTTTTGTGTTTCCTCCCACCCGGTGAGCTCCCATATGTCTTGGAGGAATCTTCTCCGGCTAGGCACTCCCTTTCCCGGCTCCTTCCTCTTCGGCGGTTCGGTCCTCGGCATCTAAAAAGTTTCCTTTCTCACGTTTGTCCCCCCTCGACAAAACGGTTTTTCTTCTCCCCGCCTATCCCCGTGTTTTTTGTTGACTAAGGAGGCGCCCACCCTTTGGTCGCTGTCCCCTGTTCTTTTTTAAACTGTTCTTGCCATGGCCTATGAGGAGGCGTTTTTCAGAAGCTGGTAAGCACAAGACTTTTTATTTGAGTTCACCGGCTACTATGCCCGTCTTGACGACTGGGTAGTCCCCCTTCATTCCGGACCCACTCCATAACGATTCCGGCTAATTTTTCTAGAGATCGCTTTTTGAATTAACTTCTCCCCCACTGTCGTTACCCGGAGCAGGTCCCCTCCGGAGGGGTCCTCGACGTCCTCGCCTGGGGAATGTCGATCTTTTTTCTCTACAATTTTACCCTTTTTTCCCCGGTACTTTCCCTCTTGAGATCACGATTTGACATGCACCCGTGAAACTTTTTCCGATGCGAGCCTGTTCCTGAGCTTTTTCCTTCCGGTTCCCCAAATCATTCCCGGCACAGGGTGACCCTTTTTTTTTCCGGCAATCACTTATTACGCATCGCCCCCCCCGCAAGATTCGCTTCGTGTTTTCGGGCCCCCACCCTCGGCAAACCGACCGACTGCGCGCGTTTGACACCTTGCACCCATGATCTTCCCCCCTGGCAAAATTAGACGCCTCCCTAGCAGACCCAGCTCACGGATTCCACCCTTCACATTCATATTCCCTCCCCCCGCCGAGCGAATTTTTTTCTATTGAGATCCTCCGTTAGAGTCCCCACGTGCAACGTTTTAGACTTCATTTTTCAAGCTCCGAAAACTTTGAACATAAAAACACTAAACCCTCTCCCAGGCTCCCCCGCGTCTGATAATAGCCCGAAGCCCGCTAAATCGTAGGAAGGTCTCGGGCGTGGCATTTTCTCCATCTTGTTTTTTGCCAGCTCACACCAGTGAGATTCCTCGGGGGATTTCACTCCTCCGGCCTCTCCCCCAAATGATATCCTTCTCGGCTTCCCAGGTCGGCCCACCTCGACGTTCGGCCCACCCTCGTTCTCTCCTTTCTTTGGGGTGTCCCTCAAAGGTTGCCATGGTGGTCCGATGGGACTTCTTTCCGCAATCTCCTCGCGATTTGGACAGGTTTTACGCCCCTGTTATCACTTTGAATACCTTTCCTCCCATTTTGTTCCGTCATGCCACCCCATACGACAAGACCTCCCGTCTTCCTCCCGCCTACCTTCTCTCCTCTTTTTTCCATTCCCTCCTCCTCCGCTATTGCCCACACCCCCCACCTTCCACCTGGTCCGGTCCTCTTGCTGGTTGTCGTTGACTACCCCCATTGACTACTGGTTAGCCTCCCTTCCCCTTTCCATACTCCGAGATTCTATCCCCCGCATTTCACCTTTGCTCTTGCATCATACCTCCATTCCCCGCCTTCCACCGCTTTCCTTCCATTACTCCTCCCCTTTCCCTGGACCCTCGTAGCACTTCCCTCCCGCCTCCTCTCTTCACTTCCCCCCCGTGTCCCCTTTTCTTTTTTTTTCTTTCCCCCTTTTCCGCCAGCTTCACCTCCCTACCTTCTAGTCCCCCCAGCCCGCTTTCCTCCTCCCCCTCCCTCGCCTTCGTCTCGCCCTTTCCCCCCCTCCGTGTCCCCTTACTATTCTCCCATTTCTTTCTCTACCTCCTTATTTCTCGCCCCCCCCCTCTACCCTTACCTCCCCCATCTTCCTTCCGCCAATCACCGGCCGTCTAATACTTCTACAACGGCCAACTCCACGTTTCCACGTGACTCACACGAGTCCTGCCTTCTCCCTTCAGGCCTGCCTGCCCGGCCATTCCCTCCTCTCGTCTTTCTTTCCCGCCTTCTATCACCCCCCGGTCTTACTGCTTTCGCCTCTCGACCTGGGTGCCCCCAACTCCCCTTTTATTTCCCTCTCCTTATCCTTCCCCGCCACTGCTCCAGTCTTCCCCTTTCCCTTCTTCCCCCTGCTCTCCCCCCCTCCACCCCATCCCTACCTCCCTGCCTCTGCACACCTCCATGCTCCTTTCTCCTGTCCTTCCTTTTTCTGCCCCCTCTCCCAACCCCCTCCCTCGCCCACTTCCCCTCCCCCCCCTCCTCCTCCTTCCTTTACTTTCTTTCCCATCCACCCCCCCTCACCCCCCACCTTTTGCCCTACCTCTTCTCTCCTCTTTTTCGTCCCTACTTCCCCTTTCGTTTCTCCCTGTCTTCCGCCTCACTTCCTCTTCGCCCCACTTACTCCCCCCCCCTCCCCCTCTCTCCCGCTCCCCCTTATCCTTCTTCCCTCTTCTGCCCCCTCCGCCCTCTTTCCTGCACTCCCCCCTCCTTCCCTCCCTTCGCTCACCATTCAGTTGGCCGGCCCTTTCGCTCCTTCCTCATTTCTCCCTATTCTCTCCAGCCATTCCCCCTCGTTTCACTTTGCCGGTTACTCTTGCTCTTTTTTTTCACGTCAGTGCTTTCGGCACTTCATCTTGTTTTTCATTTTCCCTCGCTCCCCACCCTCTCTCACCCTTCTTTCCTTCTGTTTTATTCTACTTCCGCCTCCTCTCTCCTTACTCTACTGTTTTTTTGTCCCGTCATCATCGCCCAGTTCCGCCAGCTCCATAACCCTAGCACTTTTCCCACCTTGAATTCTCTGCATTTACTTACCTCTCATTTTCTCTTTCTCCCCGTATTGGTTGATCCTTCCCTCCCCCCCTCAAGCACCGTGTCCACCCCCGCCGGCGTTTACATTCTCCTCCTCAACTTTCCTCTTTTTTGTCCCGCCCACAGCCCAAGGCTACTCTTCTCTTTGGCACTACCGCCTGTCCCCAACTTCTTTTTCACATGTCCACTTTGCGCGACCCCCGCTTCTCTTTTCCGCTCCCTTTCCTTTCTCTGCTCTCCATCCTCTTTCTCCCCTCCCTCCTCCCCGCCTCTTTTCTTTTTGCCTCACCCGCTCCCCCCCTCTGTCCCCGTTTTCCCCCCCCCCCCCTATCATTCTTCCTTCCCAGCATTTATTTATCCCGCTTTCGTCCTCTTTAAGATTCTTAGCTTTCATCATCCTTACCCTATGCCTACGTTTCCACTCGGCGCCTTCCCCTTCGACCCTCTCTCACCCCCTGCCTCGTAGCCGCTTCTCCCCCCTGTCCTTCATCATCTTGTACCTCACATTTCCACACTCCTTCTCCTTACGCTTTTCCCTTTTTTCCTTTCCCACACTGCTACCGTCATCACTCTTCACTCCCCCCTTTCCCCGCCCTTCCCCCCCTTCCTCCTCACTCCAAGATTTCTCCGCAATCTCTTCCTGCCCTTACTCCTTCACATCCCAACCACCCCTTTTCCCCCCGTCTCTCCTAGTTTTTTCGACCTCACTCTCTTCTCCCGTCCTTCACGACTTACCCCTCCCCCTCCTCTCATTTCCCACACTCATGTTTCTCCTCCCCCCCCCCGTTTTTTTCCCCTCTCCGCCCTCCCCCCCCGCTTCCCGCCTTCCCCCCATCGCTTTCTCCCTCATCTCTAACCGCATCCCCATACATATACCCTATTCACCCGTCTTATTCCCGCTCCGGCTATTCCCCTCCGTCTCACTTCCTCTGATGCACAGCTACCCTAGGTCCTGCACCTTCCCTCTGCGCGGCTTGAACGGGAGCAAGGTGGTGAACCCGTTCTGTTTTTTCTCGACCCCCCGTTTTGCAACCGCATCATTCCCCACATGTTCTTTTCCAGGAGGTAGGTGATAATGCCGCTTTTTTCTTTTTATAACAACAGGCCCCTTTTTCGACGAAACTTTTTCTAAGTTTTCCCTTACCTTGGTTCGCAGGAAGCGTTCTCCCTGTTTGGGCCGGGGTGGATGGCCCCTGCCAACGAAGCTTTTTTCAAGGTGAGATGATTCACCCTAGGAAACCCGACCGGGTCTTATTTCCGTCATCCTCTTTCCCTAGAAGTCGGGCGCGAATTTATTCTTGGTCTTCTTCACCAATCGTTGTGGGGTTTTTTTCGATGTCCATCTTGAAGAAATTAAAATTCCTTTTCCTTATTCTCCAAACTCTTCGTTTTGTTCGGCGCCT
>Ga0179593_1471519_pt1 | contig 16656 bp, 19 predicted proteins | sample CZODoug2_1_08_16_FD_185931 | JGI IMG/M metagenome (GOLD analysis project Ga0179593, IMG submission 185931) | Vadose zone soil fungal communities from Angelo Coast Range Reserve, California, USA - CZODoug2_1_08_16fungal (PacBio error correction) | ecosystem: Environmental > Terrestrial > Soil >... | reverse complement strand
CTCTCTATGGAAGTTCGCGTGTCAACAACGCAATTTCCGGATCGGCTGACAATGACGTTAAGCTGGTCTGTCCCCCTGAATTCCTTATTACCCCAAAGCCTGTGCTGTCGTTCTCATGTCCCCCTTCGACCTCCAAAATACTTGCGCAGTCAGGAGCGTTTCGCGCCTCCGTCTCCTTTGACCGGTTAGAGAACCTAGTAATGACTCGTCATTCAACTCGACGGTTTTTGTGTCTTTTCCTGGGCCAGATTCCTATTCCGCCGTCAGTTTCTCCCGACTTCCAGAGCATGTATGTGAGTGTTTCTTACCAACCTTACCTTGATATCTATGTTCTTTTCTATTAGTCCACGTATCCCTTCCAACTATTCATCTTCCTGAAAGCACGACATTCCCTTGCAAACACGTATTGGCATCCCATTTAAACCCGAACTTTTTCTTCTCCACCTGCCCTCAACTCTTTTCTGGTTCCCTTTTCATGTCTGCAGTTTTTTTTGTCGGCCTCCTCCTGCTTACTTCACTTCCTCTCCTTTAGTAGCACCGTTTCTTGTGTTAACACATAAGGCGTACGGTCCGGGGCTCTTCATCGCCTTCTCTACCAACCCCCTTACCCTTGAAACCCCAACTGTGGTATTCACTTCTGAAACTGTGTCTCTAAAGTTCTAACAACTCAAGTGCGTCCCTTGTCCCTTCTTCTCCCTCCGCTTTATCTGCAGTTGTGCCACTTTCCCCATGAACTTTAGCCCCACCAGTATTATTCTTAACGGAGCCTGGATGCTACGCATTCCCGTCTCCACAGTTCTGCCCACTTTGGTTACCGGCGCCCTCAAATGGTCAACTGAATTGCACGTCATGCCTCCGCTGGCCACTGGTTTCAGGTATCCTTTTCTTCCTTTAGAACCCAGGAAGTTCCCGAGCCGGCCCACACGATACCCCTTCATTTCCTCCCCTTTTTCAGGAAACCTTGCCGTATCCCCCCCTCATTCGTTAGTAACCAGGGAAGGCGATCGTGTGCCTCCCCTTTACATTATTCACCCCACACACGCCCTTCATGCTTCCGACCTTTGCCAACACCCTCTTCAGCTTAGGATCGTCCCCTTTTTTTCCCGCCTCCCCAGTAGTTTCCCCCCCCGTGATGCTGACCTCTTTCTGTGTACTCTTTTCCCCGCCCTTTCAGCCGGGGCCTTCCCCTCTTGTACGGGTCAAAGAACTCGAATTCAGGACCATCGAATACCAATCGACAACCTGTTCGACCCTTTCTTCTTCTCCTTGTCGTCTTTCGCCGGAGATTTCAAACTTTTTGGATCCCTGTTTGCGCTTTCTTTTGATCTTTCTTCCCCCGCGCCTCGACTGTTCTTGTTCTTCCGAGTCCGAAGGTTGAGCAGACTTTTGGGCCCTCCCCGTTTCAGGCCCCCCGCATCTTGGTTCCGTCCTCCTTCGTCAGTGACAGCGGTTGCTTCTCAGGCTACTTCAACCGTCCTTCTTTTTACATTTTTTCTCCGTTTTCCAACTCCACTCTTTTAGTAAGCCCGTCCGACAAATGAAGTATCCCCCCCAGCCACGTTTTCTGTGCTTTACTACTCTGGAGTAGAAGACGACGGTACGATTACCATCGGCTTCGTCTCTTTTCGCAGCACAGCCGGATTCTTTATTCAGTTCCGTCCTGCATTTTACCTAAGTTGTGTTTCCCCCTACCTTCTTTGTTTTCTGTCTTTTTCGGGTCGGGAGGAGCTCCCTCTCCTCCCGTTGGGTGTTCATAGACTCTTAGGCGCCCAGTAAGTTCATTCCCTTTCCGTGTCTAGTCTCAGGTTTGCAGGTTTTCCCCCCTATTTTTTTCCCTTTTTCACTAACTGACTCGGCTGTTCGGGCGGTTGGAGGTCCTTACAAAACCTTCTTTCTTCTGGGCTTGGCTCTTCTTTTCTCCAGATTTAACGGAATGTCCTTGGTTGTCAGGTCAGAGTGATTGACGGTCACCCGCCTCTCACTTCCCTTTGCCTCACCCATATCCCTGTTCGGCCCGTATGGAGTCCTTTACTACACCTTCCCCGATCCCCTTGTTAACTTTTCGGTTACCTACTTTGTTTTCGGACGACTCCAAAATATCTAAAGGTTTAGCGATCTTGATTTGTGCTGAAGGATGAACTTCTCCTCTCATCCTCGTGTTTTTTTGAGAGATAAGCCTTATGCCAAGCAGTCTGTTTCACCTTTTCGATCTGGTTTTTCGCTTAACGGCACGAACGTTGGCCCCGGTGTCCCCCCCATGTATCCTTTTTATTTTTTACGCCTGTAAGAGCAATCAAGGGACTTGGCGCCAACGTTTTCGATGCTTCAGGCCTTCCCTTTGACTAGTGATCGTTGCACTACCCTTCTGTTGAATACTTAACGTATTCCACCACTCCTCGCCCCGTCCTTCTCCGTTTGTTGAGTTCAAACACGTGTCCGCCCCGTACACGCCAGTCCATTTAGTCCCTGGTTGATCCAAACTCTTACCCTGACCAAATGGCTCCCCCCTTCCCACCTTCTTGCCAGCTTCCTCCCCCCTTTTTCTTTCCCCAAAGTTCTTGCCTTCAGTCGAGCGTTCCGCAAAGCTACAAGTGCCCCGCGGCCCCCTCCCCTCCCCTCATCCTATTTTCCACCTTCTTGATCAGGCAGGACCTGACCCCTTAGTTTCCCTCACTTCGTCGCCCCCCCTAAGCACCTTTCCCTTGCGATTACCGTCGCCTTACGCCAGAAAACAAGCTCACTGCGTGTGACGATCCGCCGTTTTTAATTTTTTCACTTGTGCGTCATCCCGTCCTACCTCTTTTGAATTCCATTTGCCTCTATGAACTGGTGGCTGCTGCCACCTCTGACTGGTGCTATTTCGCCAACACGCTGGCCGTTCCCCGCAGAGGAACTGATGCCGAGCCTGGAGCTGCGTCCTTTTTCATCCCACTGCCCCTGCTTCTGGGCCGCCCACTGCACGGGTCTGGTTTGGCTGCGCTCCCTTGTTATCTCCAGCTTACAACCTGGGCAGCTCGCAAGTCCTCCCCCTCCTAGCCCTCCCGGTCGCCAAGGGTCTTTCCAGTCGCTTCTTCCTTTTCCTTTTTGACAGTGTCAATGTGTGGTCCATTTTCCCCTACGGGGGTCCACCAGCACTTGTCAGCGCCTGATGTCCGCCGGCGGGCACGGTCGTGCGTTTGCGGCCCCTTTGGGTCGGGCCTTTTTTCACGGTTTTCCTTTTTGGCGTTCTAATGTATTGACTTTTTCCCCCTCCTCTCCCTGCCTAGCTCCCTATTAGTACGTCCCGTGGTTCCCGTGTTCATTAGGGGTGATCTGTATCCCGTTATTTTTTTGTTATGACAACGTTACGATCCGTTACCCCCTTTTTTGCCAGCGGATGTTTAGTATTCCTCGGGAGTCTACAGTTGCTTGACCTCCAGTAGAAAAGTTGTCGTTGTCGCCCCCCCGGCGCGTAGTCCCTCCTGCTTGGTGAGCATGAATTCTCCATGTTTCGCCTTCCTTCAGTACGCTATCCATAACGCTCCGTTAAAGCGCTCTTCTTTGACATCCCGGTTCATGAGTTGTTTTCCACAGTAATTAACACGCGTCTCTGTAGGCACTTTTGTTCGCCCACCAATTGTTTTTCAGTTTAGGCTCGGGGGTTATGCACATTCCTCGATCCCCATTCGATTTTACATCTGCAACTACTCTTTATACATTGCAAGTACTGATACGGACTTTTCCTCCTTATCTGAGACGTCCCCTTTTCCATGTCTCCCCGGCAGCGGATTTTTTGCCCTTTTCCCCCCGAACCAAACTTCTTCTTGGGCTCTTTTTGGATCCAAAACTAGGGGTGTACTCTCTTTGGTTGCCCTGTCCCCCTTTAGTGGTGGTTTGCCCCCGGGACTGTTATATGAAGGTCAGTTTGCCGCGTTCCCCATCTTATTGTCCATCCTCTCACAGATCACAATCGTATCTAGGCCGCACCCAGTTAATCATTCCAAAGGCGTCCTTTCCCCCCCCCCTCGGTTGCGTGACTTGATACTATCCACAAAATCCTTCCTTTTTTTTCCCCATCCACTTCCCCGTCCCCCCACTTTGTACTCAGGCTCTCCATGTCAGTACGATTACTCTTCCCGCAAAGCTTCGACCCCCCGATTGCCCTCCGTAACCTTAGCCCTTGGGATTAGTTCAGCCTTTTTTTCGCCGCAATGGCTAGTGACGATCCACCGAAAGGTCTTTGTCGCCCCGATCCCTGACCCACGGCAGGTTTCCCCGCCCGGGCACCGTACTTTTTCCTGACTCATACTGTGTATGGTCTGTACCGCTCCGGCTTTCTTCTCTCTTTTTTTCCCCTTCCCGTTGTTGTTTTTGATTTACTAGCCCTTGCCCCTCCCTTTGTATGACATCTCCTCAATACTGGAGTCGCTGAAAATGCCTTTACCGCTGGCGGCAAAATGCGGATCCCCCCCCTGCTGTGTTTTTGTCCGGATCGGCCAATGTCTCCCATTCCCCTTTAATCCGCTTGAAGGTAGGCTCTGCGTGGGCGTCCTCTTGCGCGCATCTCCCTCTTTAGCTGAACGGACTGAATCGAATACTGTCGTGTTCATTTCACTTTTCTGTTTGGCACACAGACCGTTCTATTGTTGTCCTATTCCTTTTCCCAATACGAGTTCCCCTTTCCTTTCCTGGCTGTTAAAGACGATGCCCTCTACGCGCTTGCCTTTCTGTATGCGTGTGCATCTTTTTGTATTTCTCAATGTTTCTCCATCCGCTCACCCCCACATCCTTATTCCATATCATCCGGTGACAACAACATTCTCTTTCCCACCACTTTACTATCACCCTTAAATGTTTTTTACAACACTGCAGTCCATCCGCGGCTTGCCTCCACCCACTAGTGTTTCCTTCCTTTTGACTTGCTACCTTTCATACGTGGATATTCAATTTCATTAGCTCGCCTTCTTTTCGTTTCTGATATCAAATCCTGGTAAGGAAGTTTGGATTCTCGCGTCCTTCTTCCCCCCTTCCCCTTCCATAACCTTCATCTTCCGGTGACCACAAGGCCCGATTTTTATCTAACACTTCGCCTTCAAATTAACCTTGACCCGACATCATAACCTCTTCCACCTTGAGCTGGGTTTTCTTTCATGTCCTTTTTGGTTCTATATCGTTACCACCGGCCAGCACCGGAAACCTCGGAGGCCCTAGAAAGTCTGCCACATTCCACTGGTTAAGGGCGTCCCCCTAATGGTACTTCTCCATCTCCTTATCAAGTTCGCTTTCCTAAAGTTCGATAGCTGTTATTCTCTTACGTTCTTTTCAGGTCCACCACCCTAACGTAATAAAGGCCTCCGGTAACATCACCAAAATCAAGACATACGGGTCCACCTTTCTTCCGATTACCTAAACCCTCGATCATTGTCTAATCACCACCTGCAGGTGCCCTTCCCCTATGTTAATTTCGTTCTGACCTTTTCCCCATTTAATACGTCTCAATGGCACTTCCCTTATCCACCCACGCACTACCTGCGATTCATCTTCTCCTCTTCCTTCTCACATTAAATTTCCACGCCCACTTTTTACGACGCACTCCGTAGTGACCCCTCCGTGCTTTCATCAGCTTTGTTTGTACCTTTCCCCATTAGCATGAGGGTATCCCCCGCGCACCTCCCCGTACTTTTTAATCCCCCCCTTTTCTTCTGAATCCCCGCCGGAAAACTTGCGTCACGTTTTTCCTGCCGAATCCTTCTTTGTTGCGCCCTGTAACGTGGACTATCATGCGATGCTTCCTTTTTCCAGTGGTATCTCCCCCCTGACCCTCTCTACGAAGTGTTATTGGCCGCCCCAATTTCCTTCCCTTTTCTTTTGGACGCAGCCGGCGCTTTGTAAATCAAGTGTCGGTTTTTTATCCTTTGCTTCGCCTTGCTGTAAGCGAACCAGTTAGGCAACGAAGCCACGGTGCTAGTCATCACGGTTCTCCGTCATTTTAAAGAGCTTCGAAGGTTCTGACCTCGCACACTTACATTTTTCCCCCCTGCTGGTATAGTTTTTCTTCCTTCTTACTGTATGTGCAGACGAAGCCCGTACTTTCCTCTCTTTTTTCACTTTCATGCTTAATTAGCGACAGACCTGTTACCCCGGGTACTACCCTCGATTCCTCCTTTTTTTCCTCTGCTGTTCCCCCCCTTTCCCCCTTCTCTTTCCTGGGCTCCTCTTTCCTTCCTTCTCGGCACTCGTTTTCGTCTCGCTTGTTCTGACTCCATACGCCCCTCTCCTCTTGTCCTCAGCCTACTGCCCCGCTGTTTCAGCGCCACTTTGGCTTTTTTACACTCGTTTGCACTCCCTGAGCTCCCCTGCCTCCAGTTTTTGTTCGAAACATCAACCCCTTTATTCTTATGGGTCGATTTTTCCTGGTGTACGACGATGATGGCTTTTTTTCTCCCGGGTGAGTTTCAAGTTCCGTTCCCCGCCATGACTACTTTTTGCCGTCAATCCTTCCTTCTTCCTTGAGCAGTTCTTCAACCCACGGTTTTGTGTTGCCTGTGACGGTCGTTCGTTCTTTCCCTTTCCTTCTGACAGGCCCGCTGCGCTTGCTCATCTCTATTTCTATTTCACTACTAATCAGTTGGTTTGTGTTGCGACTCGTATCAGCTCTCCCTAAGAGAGTCAAAGTTTTATGGTCGCTCCTTCCTTTCCTCCCGTACCTGGTGACCGGTTCCCCCAAACCGGTGATTACACCTGATCCAGAGACGCTCCCTTTGATTTGCTCATTTCTGCTGCTGCGTCCGTTCCAACATAGGTATGCCCCATGTCCTCCATTATACCCCCATCTCCCCTCATCTCCAGCTATCACACAAACAGTGGACCGTACCTCCTCTTCCCTGTAAGTTCAACCCCTTCTTTTCCCATAGTTTTCACCACTCCTTAATTTACCGCTGCAGATTTGCAACGCAGTCTCTTCCGCGCTCCGTTCCCTTCGTTTACGCCACCCGATTCCGTCCGTCAAACACCACCAAGTAGGACCTTTCCCTGCCAGTATTCCCCCCCAGTCCCCTCACACGACGCAGGACACTGTGTCTTTCCTGATTTCCCTGCGTTCGTCCTGCCAGTCACTTTCTCCGCGCGTGGCGATCCCTTTTAAGTTGTGGGTCACCTTGTACGTTTATTCTGATTGGTGGAGTTTTATGGCGCGAGCCCCCCTGTGCGGCAACTCGACCTTTTTTTGCCCACCAATTCTCCCCCCCACCGCTTCCCGTGCCCGTGACACAGTGACTTGAGCACAGGAGTTTTGCGCTTTTTTTTCCTTCTTCTTTTTTTATGCCTTACACGTCCTGTCCTCCGGGATCATTGCACACGTCGTATTTCTCCTTCCTTCATGCAGAACTCGGTCGCCTGCATCCATTCTCCCCCGGGCCCGAGCCCCCTCCTCTAGAGCAGCTAGAATACCGGTTCGCCCCTTTTGCCCCTACCTAGTCTCTTTTCTCCCCGAAGATTGGCTTGACCAGTCGCTAACTCGGGCTGCGTCGCACCTGTCCACGTTGAGAGCCACACCCAGATTGTCAGCGAAAGGAGGTCACTCCTCTGTCACTCTCCGAAGAGTTCTCTTGGCTTTTTCGACCTGCCCGGATAGTGGCCCCCGTGACTTTTAGTGCTTGCTCTTGTGCTGTATCACCATTCCTTGCTTCTTTTCTATATCATCTTACCTCTTCTCCTCCTCAGATTTATCGCCCCACTTTTTTTTCCCGGTGCGCCGAGGGGCTCGTGGTTTCAGTTTGGTGATTACTTGCTGTTTTACCGACCGAAAGGCTGTTCCGTGTCCGCCTTCTTCCTTTGCCCTCTTGTTGATAACCCTCCAGTACCTTTTTCTGATTTCTCGGCAAGCGGTGCTCGGTCGTGGTGGGACCTTCAGGACAAGATTCGCACATTCCTTCCCTCTCCCCTTTCTTCATCCTCGTTTCTCTCCGACGTGACAGGGGCCTCCGGAGTTGATTTGACACGGTTATGCCCCCATCCCTTCTATCAGGCCCATCACAGGTCTGCACATGGTGTTTCCCACCTCAGGTAATGGTTCTCAACTGAGATCCTCGTCCCCGTCCCCCTTTCCTTCTGTTTACACCGCCTAGGAATGCATTTCCAGGACCTACCTCGAAGTAACTTAGCTTCCTTCCGGGATAGACCGGCAGTGGATTTTTTTTGAAGTGCTACCAGCTTTCTGCCCCCCACCTATTAGGTCATTTTTTACACCTTTCCCCTTTTAGGGGTGTTCTATGGTTAGGAACTTCCTTTTTCTGTTTGGATTCGGCCCGACTTTCATTATCCCTTTTCTTTCCGTTTGGTCACGGGTGCCTTTTTCAGCCCCCAGTTTTGTTTTAAATCCTATCTCCAACCATATCACCACGATCGCATCCTTTTCCTTTTCAGCCCTTCGAACTGTACCCCCCCCTCCTTCTTCCCCCGACGATACTCTGACCACAAATATTATTGTCCCCTGTCATTGACCCGCAACACTCCCTTTCTGTATTTACCGTCCGGTGGGAGAGGATAAGTTACCGTTGAGTATTCGTTCTTTGCCCTCGCGCCGAAATTCCATAGGTATTGGGTTTTCCCGTTGCCCTTTTTCCCCCTTTTTGCCCTCCCCGTCCAGTTGGGCGTCCTGTGAAAGTCCCGGCTTCCCCCTCCCAGACCGCGCGTAAACGTTCCTTTGGAAGATACCCCCCTCCGATCCCCCACGCAATCCCTTCGTATCTTTTCTTTTCCCGCTCTCTCTTTTCTTCCTCCCTAAGTGTTGTTTTTCTTGTCGATCCCGGCCAGTAGGGTGAACTTCCCCCCCCACCTCACACTTTCCCCCACTGCGATCGGCATGTTCTGCCCGTTCCCTCCTTTCCTTGTCACTTCCTTTTTTTCATTGTGCGCCCACACTCGCGTCCGGGCCCGGGTGCCTCCGTCCATTCTCTGATAAAACCCAGCACCCCCTCCCCCCACACCCCCCCCTTCAGGTAAAGCCCCTGATGGCCTTCGTTATTTCTGCCGCGTCGAACTTTTCCTTTCTACATTCTTCCCTTCCCCCCTTCACCTGAATACCTCTGGTCCGGTGTTTCTTTTTTGTTGACTCTATTGTGTAGTATAGCCCCCACGAGTTACCTTACGGAATGTTGTCGCCAACGCCAACCGTCCACGATTTCTCCTATGTGCCTTATCCATTTCAGCTGGGCTCTCTACCGTCCTTCCAGGACGGGCCACCACACAACCCTGTCCCTACCGTATTCACCCAAGAAATGTCGTCGACAACCTTCCCCCTCCTAGTTGCTGCTTTTTTCACTTCACTGATCGCTGCTACGGTCTCCTGTTGGCGGTTTCCTCAAGCTCTGTGCTTAATTCTTAGGCACTTCTATCTCCTTCGTTCGAGGTGATACACTGACTGTTTTAAGGCGGGTTCCCTCACTCCGTCCATCTTTACCCATTCCTAATACTTAACACATGTGTTTCTACATGCCCTTTCCACTTTCCCTTCCGGTCTTGGTTTAATTAAAATGTTTCAAACCCACTTCAGGAGACCCTTTTTTTAGCGTTTACTCTGCAATGTTTTGCTCTCAATTACCCGATTTCTATTTTTCCCCTTCCCTCACCATCATAATGCCCCCTCACCCCGTTGAAGCTCCCCACAGTCCCACCTCTTGTGTAATCCGGCCCGTTCCCGACCCCCCTCATGACCCGGTGTACCCCCCCTGGTGACCGGTATTACGTTTCGTTCCCTTCTTTTCTTGGATAAACCAAGAAGAATCCGTCCGGGCAACGATACCTCCCGGGCCCTTCCTAGCTAATATAGACCGAGCCGGCTAATGTTCCTACCCTTCAATACGGATTTTTCACTAAAAACACTCTGCCCACCATATCCTTTCGTTCATATTTTCCGACATGAACACCATGTGAAAGACAAGGTCTCCGATTTCCTTGTCCCTCGTTGTCGCACCCTAACTTGATAGTTTTAAAGCTTTATGGTTTCCTCTTCCCCTACCATTATGCTAACTTCCCCCCCTTCGTTTCACATATGCCTCTGACGCAGCCTTCAGTTTTACTACATCCCGACACATGGCAGAACCTTGGACGCTTTCTGTCTATGTCGGCTTTTGCACTTTTCTCTCCCTTTCTCGCGCGGAGTTCTCGGAATCCCTCCTCCCCCTTTTCGACCCGTACGGACGTTTCCCTCGAGGAACGAACCGGTCCTTTTTTCTCCCAGACTTTAATCCTGCGATTCCACCCTTTTTTCCCGTTTCCGTGACCAGCGGGTACGAAGGTTTGCAACGTGTCTAGTTTACGCCCCCCTGGTTATTCCGGCACTCTACCAGATGGTTTTCTTTCTTCCCCGAATGTTCGCAACTTCTACCCTTGGGATTCTTTTTTGCCGTACGGACCCTTAACTGGGTACGCATTACATTCTTTGCCGTCCCGTTTTTGATTCAAGTTAGAGTTCCTCCTTCACTTCTTCCCTTTGAAGCAGGGTGCCAGTGTCTTCCCGGTTTTTCGGTCTCCTACTCTGGCGATCGCCTGTTAGGTTCTCTCCCTGACTAGATGCACTGGCTTGTATTTCTAAGAGTTCGGTAGAGCCCTTTTTCTTATGGTCAAGCGTGTTGGTTTTCCTATTGAGCTACGGGTAGGTGTTGATGACTCACATTGCCTATATTCTTTGCTCCGGGTCCCTTTTTGTCTGATGGAGACCCCGATTCCGGCTTCCTGTTTCCCTCTTCCCCTTTTCCGGCTTCATTGAGATGGCAGACATCCTTTTCGCGAGAGATGGAGCTTTTGCTTCAAAACCATCCCCTTGTCCTTCGGTGCGCACCTTCTCCCCCGTGAAGGGCCTCCCTAGAAAATCTTCTTTTCCTCCCAAGAGTGTCCGGCGCGTGTCTGATCTTGGATGATCTATCGTCCTACTCAGCAGTTTGGTGTTTCTCTATCACCAGACTCGGCACCGCCGCTGAACAGTGTCCTTTCGTCTTCTTCCGTCCCCTAACGTCGTAACCGTTGCCAACTCCCTTTCCTTTGCTCTTCCAGAGCTCCCGCCAGGCCACTTTTGCTTTTGTCCCCGTCCACCGGGCCCCTCGTTGTTTTCCCCGGGGCGTACCAATCCGTCCCTTTTTTTCCCCCTCCCTCCAATGAGACCTTTGTTTGATTCACCACCGTGTGTAACGTAACCCCTGTTCACGTTAGTGTCTCCCTCTTTTTGACTCACTCGTGTACCACCACCACATTCTCTATGACCTTCCCCTTCCTCCCTCCCCTCGTCCGATCAGGCAGAACGCGCTCCCCATCTCCCTATGGCAGACCCCCCCAGCCTATCTTCGGTCAACCTCCCGTTCGGTCCACCCGGAAGTTTCCTTTTTTCCCTCCGGCTTCCTTTCCCTACCCTCGGCCACGTGAGCCCCCCCTTCGTAGTAGACCAAGAATTATTTAGGTGAGATGTTAGATTTTTTCCTCTTTCATACGCTGAGCATCCCGTACCAATCGGTTTTTGATCTGACCGGTATCCACCCTGTTCCTGAGCCTTGACCCTTTCTCCGTCCTACGCCTATTTATGCCGTCACTTTCAAATTCTTGCTCTCTGAGCACTGGACTTTTTCTCGACTGTCCTCACCCCCCTTTCTCTAATTGGCCCGCCAGCCTTTGCTTTCCCCGTTCAGGTCTTAATCGTTAATCCAGACAACCGCTGCACCTGCCTTGTTCCCCCTCCCTTTCCAACGCCGCGCGCTTTTTCCGGTCTCCCCCCTTTTTTGAGATAGATTCCCTGTCCCTTCGTCTGTCGCAAAGAGTCAATCGGCGTTTTCCCCTTGACCATCCTTGCTGTTTCCTTTCGCTTTGCACCCCTTCTTTTTTTCCTCCTCCCCCGGGCACGACGGCGGGACCCACGGTGACGCATTCGAGGGTCCGCTGGTGTTCCCCCCCCTTGCGCCTTCCTTTTTTGCTTCCCTGGGCATTCCTTTTGTGCGTGTGGTAACCCTGTACGTATTTTCATGTCAGCACGATCCGCTTTCCTCGGTTCCTTCCCGATTAGTCTCTTTGCATCTTTCCCGTTTTCCCCCCCCCTCTTCCGTGGGATTCCGCAGCGTCTGGTATTACTTTGCTGTAGGACCTCCTCCACAAGGATACCGTTCTAACCCTTTGATGTGAAGCCCCCTTCTCCTTGAGCGCCCCAGTGTTTAAATCAAGGACAGGTTCTGGTCGAATGTTGCTCCTTTCAGTTCGGCCCAGCCGGCTCGGTTTACAGGCAGCATTTTCCCGGCCTCTCCCTTCCTTTTCCTCCCCCTCACCGAACGCGAGTCGAAGGTTGTTCCAGGGGCTCCCTTTTGTTGACTTGGTCTTGAAATTTTCCTTCCCCCCACCGACTTTTCTCCTGGCCGCTTTAGCCCTCCCCGCTGCTCAGCTGTCCCGTCAGTTGTTCTCCTTTTTCATTTGCTAGTCCCGTCTTCCCTGTACCCCCGCCAACTACGGTATTTGACCTTTCCCCCCGAAGACGTGGAATTAATCCCTTTCTTAGCGGCCCGGCAGTCGAAACTACTGCGCCCGGTTCCGTTCCTTTTCTCTTCTCTCGATTCCCAGGTGTTGTTGTTTCTCCCCCTCCACACCAGTTCGGTGTAATGTGTTTAGGATGCATGCCCAAATTTTGGGTCCAGGAAGGTATCTCCAGGACTTTCCTTCTTCCCCGTGTACCCCCTTCTTTCAACGACGCTACTGAAATGCCGCGGAATTTTTCCTTTTCACTTCCCCCCGGCGGGAAAGGTATCCCTCCCTTTCTTTTGACAGAACTCTTGAATAGGGTCCCCTGAACAACTTAAAGAAAACTCTGTGCCTATTCATTCCGGTCAGGGCGATTGTCTCCTACTCACGCGTAACGACTTTTCCGCTGGAACCGCGAATCTTTTTCTTGGCTTGACGGTTCCCAGGGGTTAACCCGTCCCACTTCTTCCACCCCGTCCCCCCGTTGTGAACCTTCACCGTACTTTGCCCTGCCCCCCCCCCGCTTGCATCATCCCGTCCGACCTTCCCATTCCTTTTTCGTAGGCTTTCATCTTTGCCGGCCGCCTTATCTCTTTTTTTTCTCCTCTTGTGAGCCTTCCCCGACCCTTTGGGCCCGCTCCAAGCCCTAAGCAAACTTGACGGCATTCGGCTTCCACAATTGTCCGCGGCGGTCCCCTGGCCCTTTACCCCCTAGGTCCCAACTCGGCGGGTCGTTTCCTTGGACTCCACGTCCGGGCCACTTCTAACCCCCCCATAACAACTCACCCTCTTAGTTTCCTTTAGGCCCTGCCCGTCGCTTACCTCTTCGGACTAAGTTTCTTTTCCTTCCGGCTCTTTTATAACCTTTTTCCTTTTAGAGCTTCTGTTCCCGGTCCCGTTGTGCTCCGACCCTCTTTCTATATTTATCATCCTCTTCCCCCATCTGGTTCCCCCTTCCTAATGGGGTCCGGCCCTTACAAGATGACCTATCCGATGGTGAAGTATTTCGCGTCCCTTTTCTTTTTTTTTTTTTTTTCCCTTTTCAACGGGCGGACCCCCTTGGACCTGACATAAATGCGAAGGGACCACAACCACCTTTCATTTGCATCATACCCCCTAGTATCCCGACCTTTCCTCTCCCCACTTTCGGCGGGTTTTTTCCCCTCTTTTCCGGGTGTCCTGTCTTTCAAGGGGCGCTTGCCCTTCGGTCTTCCTTCCCGGATCCTCCTGTTGAATATTCCGCTGCATTTTTTCCCCTGCGTAAGGGGTCTCTCTTCTTCCTTTTCTCACCCTACGACTGCAAAACCAATGTGACGTTCCTGCCGGAAAATTGCTTGTTCATTAAACCTTTCAACTCAGCCTTCCCTTCCTTTCCCGCTTTAGACGGTGTTTCCCCTTCCCTGTTACCCCCTTTGTGTCCACCGGCTGGTGCCACGACTTTCGCTCCACAGTTGACCCCATTCTACGCCAATCGCGACGCCTTTTCTCACGGCCTCGGTTGGCCACTACCGGTTCCGACCCCCCACCGTTTCTGGTAGACCATTCCCCTGAATACATTTCTCTCCCTTCAAAGATACCCTCCTCTCCTTTTACCCAACTCCTCTGCTGGTTCACCTCATTTCCGCGATGATCGTGACTCTCAGACGGAAACGGTATACCCCCACCCATACCCCCCTGCTTTTCCAAGATAGACGCCCGCTCCTCTTCCTCCCCGCCGACCGTTTCCGCCGGATGGCCCCCCTTTCTGCCTTCTTTCTCTCACAGTACAGCGGAGGTCTACCCTACGGACAACATTGTTCACTGTTTCACACGCACTCTTCTACCCTCCATTTTTGGAATACTTACCGCCCCCCTCCCCCTTTGCATGAGTCCGGCACTCTTATGCGGCTTGGGTCCCGTGTGGACATAGCCTTTCTGGCGAAAGGACTGTCCCTTTCCCTTACCGCGACCCACCTCGTCCTTCTGCCCTCCACCCGGTGAGTGTATCTCCCGGCCCCCCTCAGTGCTCTGGTTGATCCTGGCGCGGTTTTGCATTGGAAAGCGTCGTTTTCTCGTGTAGGCACATCCCGGATGTTCTTTACTTGCCGTTTCTTCATTCAGTTTTCCGGCCCTTAATGCAACCATGACCAGTCTCGACATCCATTGGGCGTGCTTTTCTGTCCCGATTTTTAATCGGTTTCTTACCTCCTTCTGATTTGACGACGCTTTTTTCTACTGGGCCCCCTTCGTCGCGGGTGCTGAAGAATAGGGCTTGATGTTGAAATCTGGTTTTTCCGCGGTTCGGTCTAGCGCCTTTTCTCTTCTTCTTCTCTTTATTTTCGTCGCCATGTCTTGTGTCATTTGCCTAACGATTGGTCACCTCGTGTTGTTTTCCATTAATACAGTGTACTTTCTTTCGTTATGACACGTTGGATGCTCAACACACAGGTTCTTTCCCTTTTTTTGGGCCCCGTTTCTCGAGGTCCTTGGATTCTTGATGCATGGTGAAAAGGCCCTAGTTTTCCCCTTCCGTCCACGCTGACTCCAATCCCGTTTCTGCATGCGAGGCAGGTGCGTAACAAAATGCGATAGGCTTTTTGGCCCTTTCTGACCGGTACGACGTTTTCTTTCCCTGCCCGTCGACCACTATCTCCCCTTTTTCCTTTTTTTTTGATTTCCTCAGCCCGTTGCTCCTTTATGACCATACGATATGAACACGCCGCTGCAGTTTACAGTGAGAGCGCGTCTTCGGATACGGCATCATAACAGACAACAATGATCCTTCCTTCTTTTTTTGCTCTTCCGCAAGAACCACGGTCCTTACTTCACTGCTAGACCCTGCCTTCTACAGTTCCTCAGGGGTCCCCCCTTTATACACCCTTCCATCCCTTCTCATATTACAACGTCACTGCCACTCCTTCCCCTTTTTTTTCTGTACTTCCATTTCTTCACATTCCTTTCGTTCCACTGCGGAACATTCTTCCTCCATTTTTTCCCTCTCTTCATTACCGCTCCATGTAGCTTTCAGAGTTAGTCCAGAACCGATACAGTCCTCCCCCCTTCTCCGACGCAAGCGCTATTAGCCCTTTCGGCACCTCCTGTCGTCCAATTTCCTAAGATTGGTTTCACAGCTCAGCCCCTTGACATGCGTATCGTCGTCCCTCCCCTCACCCTTTTTCTTTGAGACTTCTTTTGCGATCAAGTAAGTAACTCTGGAAAATACGTTTTTCCCATGTTTCCTTATAACGCGCTTCACCCTCTTTCCCCCCCTCCTGTCCCCCGGGACCCCACAAGATTTTTTTCCTTGCCAACGGTTCTCCGTTCTCCCTATCAAAAGTGTCTGATTTCTGGAAGCCCATTGAACACCCCGCTCGTCTGTCCTCCTCTTCCCACTTTAGTCGAAACACTCTTTTTCTACCCTCCCCCTCCATCCCCCTTTTGACTTTTTTCTTCCCGTAGTGTCCTCCCTCTTCCTTAGAAAAGGGTGTGAGTTTTTCCTGCTTCTTTCCGAGTGATTTTTCCTGGAAGTACTCCAAGGCCCCCCCTTCTTCTTTGTCCTACCCAGTCTAACTTCTTCTTTTGTCCTAGGCGTGGAAAGCGTGGGCCTTTAAGCCGTGCTGAGACTTCTCCCCCTGAGTCGGCGAGTAGTTTCCCTCTTTAGGTCCCGTTGGACCTCCCTAGGTTCCTATTTTTCCATTTCCGCCCTTCTCCGCCTTTTCCTCCCCTGGTGAGCTCTTCATCGTAGTATCACGTTTTCCGCTTTCTTCTTTGGATCCGTGTTCTTTTTCTTCCATTCGCTCTTTCTCCCTCCACTGGTACACGGTCCAACCCTTGGTGAAAGCCGGACTCCGACTTCTATTTCCTTTCCCAGTGATTTGAACTCCCGTCTGGTGTCGCTTTGGCGTTTGTCTAGCCCCCTTTTTTCCCTCCGGTTTTGGTGTCCCCTTCCTCTATTCTCTTCTCTCTATCAGTCCCCCAGCCCCACCCCCACCTTGAGCCCTCCCTTCCTTTGGCTCTCTTTTTTACCCCCTTTCATGAACCCCTCCTTCCCGCGCCTGCCACATTGTTTTTCCTTATTTTGGTGATCCTTCCTCTCTCTCTCCCGTCCGACTTGCCCCCAACACGCCTACCCGTAACTCCCCTGGCCTTTTGAGATGCCTGAATGGACCCTTCTTGACAGTGAATCTACCCGCGCCACCCTTTTGG
>Ga0179593_1388842_pt1 | contig 16656 bp, 15 predicted proteins | sample CZODoug2_1_08_16_FD_185931 | JGI IMG/M metagenome (GOLD analysis project Ga0179593, IMG submission 185931) | Vadose zone soil fungal communities from Angelo Coast Range Reserve, California, USA - CZODoug2_1_08_16fungal (PacBio error correction) | ecosystem: Environmental > Terrestrial > Soil >... | reverse complement strand
AGTTTCCCTGTGCTTTCTAATTGTTCAGTTTCTCTCCGGGCCCCACAGTTCAGGTGGTTTTGTCCAGCAAGTTATTTTAGACTTGTGCGGGCGGTTTTAACCATCGCGCCTCAATTTCATGATTTATGGGTGGAGATTATTTCATTTCTCAGATCGTGAGGCGTGTATCTTCAAGGGATGAGTAAAGCACGGTTGGGACCCCCCATTTCGTCTTCAATCGTCTTTCCGGGTATCTCTGAAGGAAATCTTAAGTTTGAATTTTTTTTCAATCGGGCCTCCTCTGGCCATCCTCTTGGGGAATCCTTGCGAGAAAGGAACCGGGTTATTTCTGGACCCCCCCCCCCCCCCCTTTTTCCAGTCGTTTTCCCCCTCCTCAAGACAAAGGCACGAGCGTCCCGAGAACTGTTAGACTCTGTTTTTATTGTAGGCGATAATAACCTAGTCCGGACCCTCCCCTCCGCCCTTCCCCCCCCTCCCCACATTGTGTAAGTTGACCCCGCTGACCGCACCTCACCGCTATCCTCGACTTGCTGTTTTCCTTCTCCCATGGCCCACTAGACAAATTGTGGTAGGTGCCCGCCCCCCCCCATTGACGAATTGGCCGGCCGCGATTGGGCGTGCGCGGCTTCTTCGCGCACGCGGCGCGAAGACGCCGGCCCCTCTCTTTACACCAGCGAACTGACAATCATTTCTCCCTCCCCCCTTCCCCCCCCTCACGAACAGTCTCGGTCACACCGCGTTCGAACCCTTTTCGAGACGATTGTCTCCGACTCGCTTCGGAGTGATTCTCGCTGTTGATACGTACTTCCTAAAGGATGATCCGGGGCGGACCGCCGAGTTTGGTGGAGCTGTGGTACATACCATGCGCATGTTTCTACTTGGGATGGCCATGCCTACTTCGGTTCAAAGACCTTCAATTTCCCTTTTTAAGAACGGCCAGACTCTCCTTCGTCTCTTCTTGCGAGTCCCCTCATAGAAGTAAGCTATTTCGTGTTTCAACAGTAGGACAAAAAGATCTAAATGTGAGAAATTCGTTTTTTTTTTTTTTTTGCCGTACTGCTTGACGCCTGTTCTCCTCCTTTTCAACGCCACCCTGGAAGCCTTGAGATTGGGCGATGCCCCAAGCCGGCCCCTAGGAAGAGGTGGCGCATTGCGAATCCCCTCAGCACCCAAGAAACCTTCTCACATCTGATTTTGTCCATGGTCTCCCATGTATCCAAAAAGTCAATAGCCTATGTCAAAAGAAGTCGTTCTAGGAGTTTAGGTGAAATGGGTGATCATCTGCAACACTCCCTCCTACCTTCACCGCCGACAGTCACCAAGAATTATGGCCTCCAAGGATGTGCTGTGAACCCCTGAGTAAGAAAACTTTCGTCCAACTCTGGGCAATGTGCGGAAGAGGGGGTGTTTCTCAACTGGAGAGTTTGGTCTGTTTCCTTTCGTGTACCGGATTCCCTTAGGTGGCATTTGGTGGATTAAAAGTGATTTGGTTTGGCCTATAAAGACGCGTATGCACGAAGGTCTTAGTTTCTGGAGTCACTTTAGGTTTTCTCCCCTCTATACTTCGCGTTTTTTTTTTTCGGTCGTAGTTAATTGGAGCCCCGGATCGTGAATGCACTTAAACAGACTACGGAATGTTTACCCCCCCCCCCCCCCTAGATTACAGACAAACACTATCCTCGACTTAATGGCTTACACTTTTTTCCCAGGTTATTACCTATGGTCCGTTTTTTCCACCGGTTGTTCCGTCTTTTTCTGAACAGTATTACGGAATCGGACCGAATTAAAAATATGTACGTTTCGGGAGGTGAGGCGTCTTCGTTCGCGCTTGATCGAAGTGATCTGGCCGGGCGTTTGGCCACCGTGAAGCAGACAGCCACTTCCCCTTGTTATTAATGATACGTTATTGAACCTTTCCAGACGCGTTCCTCTCTTTCTCTTCCATTTATTTCTCGCCTTTTGTTTCATTCTGATCCTACCGTCCTGGCGGTTTCCGTTTGATGCAGCATCGTTCGGCACATTGCGCTTGGGGCAGTCTTTGTCCCTCGCCCCCGATCACGGTTTTCCCGAAACTTGCAGCTTTAGCTGTTCCCCCCTCCCCCTTCCCAGTTTTGGGCACGGTGCTTTCCGTTCCAAACGTTTCGTCAATACGGGTTTCTCTTCCCGTTTCTGTTCCCGCCAGGAGGTCAAGGTGGTTCGCCGGGCCCACAAGTTCACAGAAAGAAGCGTTTCAAGGCGCACAAACGTGCAGGAAGCAAATCTCCCCCCCAACCCCGCCAAAGTCGACCGCCCCTCATTTCCTCCCTCTCTTTTTTTAACGCCAACATTCGACCAAAAACCTCAAGTACCCGCAATGTTTTTGGCCCGTGTTCTCCCTCTCCCCGGCTCCTCAAGCGGCATCTCCCTGGGACACACAGCTCGACTAGACTTGATTACCTACGCCCTCAACGGACGTTCATCGTATCGTTTCGTTAAGCCAATGTCATTTTCCCCCTATTGGAAACTTCCTCTTTTTCTTCTTCCCCCGATGCCTGCGATTCTCTTCACCTTTCCCGTATTAGATCGCGCCGTACCACGATTGACTGTCCGTCGCATCCGAGGGGGGACGCGATTTTTTCGCTGGGCTCTTCAACTTGCTGCATTCCCGCTCAGTCGTTCTCTCCCACAATCTCGGTCAGACAACGGGCCACAATGGTATTGGGACCACATAAAGATGGGCCCGCGCGAGATCTCTCTTCCATTTCTACTCTCCGGTTTTTCTCTCTCTTCGCCCGGACCTTCCCCCCTCCCTCTTATTGGGGAGGTGCCCTTTAACGATTGGGCCCGTGGGTCTGAGTTAGGTTTGTCGATTCTCGCTTTTTTTCATTAAGTTGTTGCATCGCGGTCCATCTACAGATTCGGACAGACGACTCCCTTCGATTGGCCGTTTTTCTCCCCTCCCTTCCCTTTGAAGCCGATGGCAAATCGGCTGCAGTTGTGAAGAACGTATGACGGTTCTTGTGTCGCGTTCTGTTGCTTCTACTCTCCCCCCGTTTCTGACTGGCTTCGCGGTTCTCGTAGTATAGTCGGTTTTTCTCGCCTCGTCCGCTTGATCTGCTTGGTATCTGCTGGCCTGGGTTGCGCCATAGCGCGATTCGTTTTTTTCTTCCTGTTTTTGTGCTCTCATTTAGCGTTTTGTAAGGCAGCGTTAGGACTTGGTTGTTGGGATTAGTGCCTTTTCTACCAGCTGACGCTGCTTGAATTGCGTATCGATTTTTTTCGCATGTCTCCCCCCCCCCCACTTGACCCTCCTTTCCTAGGTCACACTCCCCTTACTTTTTCCCCCCCCCAATTAGCCTAACAAGGTGGCTTGACCCCTAAAGTTTAAAGCGCGTCCCCAGAGGCGATGGACCACGTCCGATGCTCAGTGGCGGCCTACCGTTCTCTCCCCCGTTCCTCCTTTTTTCAGCTTCTGCCGCGCTGTCCCCCCTTTCTAGAATTTCGTCCAACGAATAACGCTAAGCGGCGTATCTTGAAGTGATAGACTAAGAATGCGCCGCGCTGCTGGACCGGTTTCTCAGCTCCTAACAGCCAATATGTATTTTTTTCTTTCCCCCTTCATCCGCAGTTTCCTCCTTTTTGTCTGAAAACCTCCGTATCAGGCACCCGCGCGACGCCGCCGCCCCCGCGCCTGACTTTTTGTTAGGAAGACTTCGTTGGCGGAACCGACTGCAAGGGCTGAATCTTTTTCCCCCCCCCCTCTTTTGATACAACCATATTTTAAAGGTTGAGATTTTCTTGTTCTCATTTTGTTTCCATAGCGTAGTTTTAATTGTATGTTCATATCCATAGTGATTAAGAGAACCACGCCGTCCGCCCCTATCCCCCCCTGATTGCCTGAAAACCCCCCTTCCGAATCACAATTCGTGCTACCGAGAAGGAGGCCCCCCCGTGTTAAAACGCCACTGTGAATCCCCCAAACCTTGTACGCCGCCGTTTTTAACCCCTCCCGCCGCCGGACCCCCCCCCCCCCCCACGAATCCTCGGTGGCCCAGTTTCTGGGAAAATTTGGCTGCTTGACGGTGGCCAACGCAAGATGAGATGGACAAGCCACTTCGGCTCTTGGTCGATCCTTTATGACTTGACTGTTTTCCCATTCCTTTTCAATCCCACTTCCCCTTCGCTACCTCACCTTCCTTTTTTGACAGGAGCTTTTGAAGATTAATTGATGGACCCCCACCCCAAAATATATTGTATGGGAGTCATGTCAGCACGCCTCTACCCCTCCTTCCTATTTCTTTATGAAGTCTTTTTCTTCGCGTCCTCACCCTTCGATTCGGGCTGGAGGAAAGTAGAGTGCTTAACGCGCTCAACCCCACACTATGAGGCATTCTATTGTCGGTTTCTGTGTCGCTTGGAACCATAGTTGCGTCTTGCTCCCTCTTCTTTGACTGCGCCGCGACGGTGGCGGCCTGGTCGAGGATTCTTTTTTTGTACTCCTCAATGGGTCTTAGTCAGGGGCATCCCTCTGTTTCAAATCGCCCTGCCCTTCTTTTTTTTCCCCTGCCTGCTCCTTTCTCCCCCAATTTTTTTTTTTTCGCTTGTAGAACTTCGTCGCCGCTCTAAATCAAGCCTTTGCCCCCTGTGCCACATTTCTGGTCTCTCCCTTGTATCTCTTTACGGAAAGACTTGTTTTTTCCCCCCTGAGAGTCAAATCGTCCCCGTAGGACTGTGCCCTTTTTTCTGTGCTTACGTGTTTCGGTTTTCCTTTTTCTGTTTCCGGCGGTCTTTCCGGTCAGCCGTCCTCGCACTCCCATTTCGGATCTCGGCCCGCCCAAGTGCCCGTCCCCTCTGTGGCCCGACCCCATCCTTCGATTTTTCATTTATCTTCAAGTCAGTAGACGTGGTCCCGTGCGGGCCAGTTGGCGTTCTCGTCAAGACCCCAATTGGTTGGAGGCCCCTCCTTGGGTATAGGACCTAAAGACGTTCCTTTAGCCCCCGAAAGTAATGAGATCTTGGGAATGGTTTTAGAGTGAGTCATTTTCCACCACACAAAAAAACTGCCCTTTTCTTTTCTTTTCTCCATATCGATCACTGCACAAATGGCACACAGCCTCCCCCCCACGGTAGAGACTGTTTCCCTCCTGCCGGTCTCCCTCAATCCTCCCTTTTCCGTCGCTCCCCCCTCCCACCTCCCTCTCCACTCTCCTTCTCTCCCCTCTTCTCCTCCTTCCTTCCCTTTCCGAGATCCCGGATGAACTTGTTTTTCAACGAGAAGGTCACTGAAGAATTTAAAACCCTGTAAGTGGCACAACAGCGGGTTGACTACGTAGAGGTAATTAGTGCGGGCAACACGATGCACTACTCTCCCCTTCATACTCTTCTCCCATCATCCACCTTTTGAGACGAGTTGTAGCAGTAGCCCGCGATTTCGCGTTGCTCCCTTTTCGTCCTTTTTTTCACCGCCTCTGTGTGTGATCGGATAAAATAAATCCTGAGAGAAAAGGGAGAACTCAGATATCTTAATGTAATAATAATACGGTGTTGGTGATTCAGATTCGAGTGAGCATTGTGATCGGTTTTTTTCCCCCTTTTTACTCATTTCTAGCCAACAAAGGCTCGGTACACCGTCCAATTTTCTTCGTTTTTTCAAAGGCACTCGGGCGTGGCGCCTTTCTCATAGCCTTCTCCATTTGATTTCTTTATGCTAGATTATGGTGGGCATAGGTCGGCCGTTAAATGGGAGCCCCTTCCTACGGTCTCCCCAACTCGGGTTCACGGTCCTCTTCTTTGTATCTCTCCTTGAAACTTCTGCCTTCCCCCCTACAATCGGGTTCCGCGGAGTATCTAGAGATGTTTCACAGCAGCGCCGGCAATTGACGTTCCTTTCGAAGAAACCCCCCCATGGCTGGTTCTTTCCCTCCCCCCTTTAAGCTCACAGCTTTCCACAGAGCGCTTAAGGACCCCCTTCACCGATTAGGAGCTCCTCCACACGTCTTCTAACCCCTCCACTTCCCACCCAAGTTTTGAAGATGCAATCATACCCCGATATTACCCTTCAGTTCGCTCCATTCCCACCATAGACCATTCTTACGTAGGTCAAAGAGATATTTTTCTCAAGATGATGGCTTAAGCCATTCGGGGGTTCTCGGAGGCTGCGGCTCTATACCCGTTCTCTCCCCTCCGGACACGCCCCCCCCTCATCGTGCCCCCCCTCCGCGAAGTAGTTACGAGTCCCCGACCAGTCTCCCAGATACAGGCACCCCTTTCTTCCCTTCACGTCGCCCCTTATCGGCTTTGATTTAGAGCTTTCCGCAGGAAAAGTGACCGGAAGCGCAGACCTGGGAGTCCGCCGACAATCGCTTTTTCCCAACCATGACGTGCTTGCCCCCTGGGATGCCCCATAACGGTAGTCCAGCCCTTAAGATCGCCTACTCTTTTCTCAGCCCTTTCCCCTTCCATGCATCGGTGAGATCGACCAAGGGTAGTGCGTGTTTGACAATCTTAACCCAGTTTCGCCTTGCCCACCGTGGTGAGCCGACGGCTTTCCTTTTCCCGATCCCTCTCGACCACCTGGAAGATGATGCAGGTGTCCGGAAGCCAGACGTGGCACGGTCGGGATTGTCTCTTTTTCCCCCCCCCTCTCATCACCCCTGAAACCAAATCTCCCATATCGATCACATGGAAGCCAAAGCCCTTCTTTCTTTCCCAAACTTTTCCCCTTCCTTGCAATGGAATGATATCTCTGCACTGTCAACGAAGTTAGACAGCAGAACCGAGGTGTCGCCCCTTCCTCTTCCTGCTTGCTTCCCCACCCGATCCCCGTATCCCAAATTTTACTCCTGTTTCGGTAGGCTTGTTGGTTAACCCGGGTTCAGGGTTTTCCCCTTGGGTTTTCGTTAGTTTTCACCTTGTGCGGACTTTTTTTCTCCCAAGGTGTTCGGTTTATTAACCTTGCCGTTTCTTATAAAGTTTCGGCCGTCCCAGATTTTTCCGCGACCCCTTCGCCCCTTTCCGGTGGCGGCTTAGTTTAGTTTCTATGGATATCCTGACTCGGAACCCACTTCTCCGGATTATGATCCTCACAATATGATACAGCACCCCCCTTTCTTTCCTTTCCGCCCCTCCCTTTCTTCGTTTTTCTTCCGAAGTACTTTCCCCAATTAGTGAAGTTTGCAATAGGTGGCTGTTTCCTGCCCCTTCCCTAGGCCACCCCTGTCCGTCGCTTCACCCTTCCTTGTTCTGAAAAGGGTTGCGTTTTCGAGATTGATCGTCTCTGACTTCCCCTGCGGTTGCGTCCCCCTTCGCACATGAGGAAGTTCCGACCACCGGCCCCTTGCTGGTAGGATGATCCTTTTTTTCAACCTCCCCTCTAGTCTCTCTTTGTCATCCTCCCATTCATCGCTTCGATGTCTTGGCAATTTCTGACTCCTCTTATGGATTTTCTTTGGGGCGTTTGTTTGCATTTGCATCCCCCTTTACTCCCGCGAGCTTAGATTTCCCCGTTCGGTCCCCTTCAATGTTAGGTAGTCATTTCCCCCCATCTACCATGATTTCTGGGCACAATTCTTTAAAACGGTCCACTCCCTGACCCCACTTGTTGATGTCGTTTGGTCAAGGTCGCTACCAGGTTCATTCGTCGGGTTTTGCTTCTCAGGCCACCAAAATGCTCCCCTCCCTCCTCTTATTACATTCCTGTTTCTCCCCAAACCCACAAAAAAAGTGAAGCCGAAAGTTTAATCCCCCCCTACACCCCTTAATCAACATAGATAGTAAAGCCTCCCCCGCTCCCCCAAACCCATCCCCTTATCCAGAGCGCGCTACGGTTTTTTTCCCATAGTGGTCGACAAGATCCCACCTTTTTCCCTTTCCTATCGCCCCAGGAGAACGCCCCCTCTTCCCTTACTCTCCATAGCCTCTCCCCCCCTTCGGACTGCCCCGGATCGTAGATTCTCGACAAAAACGTGAAGAGACCCTGATTCGTGACCGGCAATTCTCAACCAGCCGATTTTCCGTCCCCCCTCCCCACGGAGTTCTCTTCTGAAGGTACTCGGCATTGAAGTCCTCCCGTAAGAATCTTCCCGGGAAAGCGATAGAGATGGTCCCTGGCTAAGCACTATCGATTTCCTCGACAAACCCACTTCGGACCAAATGACTCCCTTGCACATTCCCACTTCTGTCCCGTTAGGAGATCCTCTTTATTCCTCCGTGGTTGTTGTTATCTTCCTCCCCCCCCTGGCCATTTAACGTCCCCTTTATTGCGGGCCTTTCCTAATACGCATTCCCTGGTATGATGAGATGGTTGCCGGACCGCGATTCCTTCTACAGTTGCCGCTCTCTTTCTATGTAAATCACGATCTTCCCCCTGCCTTCCCCCCCCCCGCAGATGGTCCCTCTCGTCGACTCCCTCTCGGAAGTGAAGAAGAATAACTTGCCTCAGTGTTTTGTTTAAGCGACGAGCGGTCGATAGGTGGTGTTCCTCTTTGCCCCTGCCCCCCTCCTTGCATTCACGTCCGGCCCGTATCAGTAATTCAGTTCTTTTCTCTGGGTTTTACCCTTCCTTGTTCGTTGCTTGTCGCCTCTTTTTCCTCCCACATTTATTCTTGCGTTCGACTCTTTTTTTTTTCTCGAAGTTGCGCGTTGCAAGATCCTGACTTTTCGTGAATTGCGTTGGGCTCTACTCTTAGTCTTTACTTTTTTTTCCCTCCCTGTGTCATAGCGGTCTTAAGTTTTTAGAGGATATTTGGTGCAGATCCCCCCCTGACATACTTTCCCCCTTCGTCCCCCTAGACTCCCCCCCGGTCTTGACCCCTTTTACTTTCACCCATCCTGCTTTAGACCTTTCAGGTACGATTTGGGAAATCGATTCCAGAATGACGAAGTGGCACGGGATTCCGTACTTTCCTTCTGATGCAGACGCCCCATTTTGGGTTTTTTCCTTCCTTCCCTTGCTTTTTCCCTTTTCACCCCTTAACCCCCTGCAATAACGGGATAATGATGCCCCTTTTAAGGAGAGAAGGATCTCTTATTCTTTCGGGCCCCCCCGGTTTTCCCCTTAACTCTCTCAGTTCTAACAGACACCAGAGGAATTAGTATCCCATCATAATGGGTAGGAAGGAGACCCTCCCCTCTTCCGATGACTACAAGCCTCCCCCGCCTCATCAGTAGACGAAAGAGTCATATTTTGGGCCCATCCCCCTCCAGTGGAGGACCTATCTGGAAGGAAAAATGCCAGGTCTTCCCTTTTTCCTCACCCCCGTTTATAAAATGATATAAAACAGTATTAAGGTAATGACGGAATAGGTTCCTTCTTCATAATCATTCTTCCTCCTGCCCTTTAGTATTGTTCTCTCCTTGTAAGAGAATATTTATATCCCCCTTAAGAAAATAAGCCCCCCCGAACCCCTCCCCCGCCCCTCTAGCCCCCCCTTAAACCCTCGTGACGCCAGCCGTTTAACCCTAGTCTACCGGCCCTAAGCCGTGACACAAAAGAGCCTTGGGAAGTCCCCCCCTTTCAGCGTTTCCCCCTCGCCCCCTTTGCACCCCTCCCCCCGTGCAGTGAAACCACCATCTAAGACATGTCCATCGGCAACTTTATGACGAGAGCGGTGGTCACATCCTTTCCCCCCCTCTTGCCGACCCTTCGGTTTCCCTCTGCCCCTTCGTCCTTGCCTGTGAATCGATAAATTGACCGGCAGCTATATCATCTTATGTGAAGAAAAAGATGATCACGTTACATGTGTGTCCTTTCCAAAATCCTCTTTCTATTTGGTTCCTTTTTGCTGATGAATTAGAATTGATAGAGTAGATAGCCCCCCCTCTATCGAAGCATTCAGTAAGCTAAGATCCGCTCTTTTGTTCCTTCGGCTATTTAGTCTTCCTCGTCTGGCTCAAGCCACAACCATCTGCGAAATTAGAGTCTTTACCGAACCGAATCCCCCCCCCTGTAGTCTCCCCCCCTCCCCATATTGCTGGCAATGCACCTCCGGCTTCGTCGGCGCTTTTGAGAAATCTTTTTTCTGCCGACCTCAAGGGACCTTTTTCCTCCCTTTTTTTTCCTCTCCTTATGTTACCCTCTATTAGCTGGGAGTTTATAGAACCTGGGCGCATTTTAATTTTTTTTTACTTCCGTTTCCCTACAATTCCTCTCCCCTTAGCCCTCTGCCCCCTCCATCGTTCTCGAAGTCGGTTATTAAGGTGTTGGTCCGAACCGCGGGAGGAAGAGTATGATCGAAGGTGTTATTCTTTTCTAATTCGTGTGTGGGTATCGGCGAGGCGATTCTCTGGCGGCCTCTCATCTCCTCCCCGACGTCTTAGGGACGACACAGACCCTCATCGAGGACTCTCCCAGGACTAGAGGGAATGTCCCCCTTCCCGTAGTCTTAGCTCTCTCGGATGGCGTTCTTTTAATCCCGAGAACAAACCCCCAGGAGGTTAGTGACTTCCCTAGAGGGTTTATAGAATAACGCGACCCAATCTTCGAAGTGCAAGTTCAGGTCGCCTTTCAGCTGTCTAGCAGTGCGGGAGGTAGGCGTCCCCCTTCCTGACTTTTTTCTACTATATAAAGGCAAAGTATGAAGTTCGTCTTTTGACCCCCCCCGACTTTCTCCGCGTTAGACAGCGGAGGTTCCAAAGTGCCCGAACGTTCTAGCCTCCTTCTCCTCCGCTTGAACCCTCTTTTTGGACCAGATCCTCAGGTCTCTCCCGGCGCGTTAACGGACAAGGATGAAAGAAATGAACCCCTCCCCCCTCTTTCCCTTGACCCCACTTCCTCTACCCCCACTCCCCTATTTACAACCCCGCCTACACACTCGACTTCCCTTTCCCTTCACCCACCCCCTCCTTACCCCCACTCCATTCGCCCATCGAATCCTTTCTTCCCTGCCTCCTCCCTCACCTGCCCAATTCCGATATGTCTTCGCCACTCCTTGCCCTCCTACCACTCTTTTCCGCTTTACCCTCTCCCCCACCCCTTCTCATCCCTTCACCTCCTCCACTCACCCGCCCCCGCTGACTTTCTCTATCGCTCCCTTTCTCTACCCCTATCGCCGCCTACTCCTACCCACCCCCTTCTTTCACCCCCTCTTTCTCCTCCCTGCTACGTTCTCGTCATCTATCCCTCTCTATCTCCCGCCCTTTCTCCCCTTCCGGTCACTTTTCCTCCCTCCCCCCCCCCCCCCTTTCACCGTCCTTCACCCGGTACTACCTCTACCCTCCTACACTTTTCCCTCATTCTTCTCTAATCTTCTTTTTCCCCTCCCTCCCCTTATTCCTCCCCTACCCCCTGCTTCTCCCTCCCCCTCTCTTCCACCTCTCCTACCCCCTTTTCCCTCCCTCCCAGGTTGCCTCCCCTTTCTTCCCTCGACCGACAGGCCCTTTTACCCCACCCACGCATCGCTTTTCCTCCCTTATTTATTCCCGCTTCCCTCCCCTTCCATTCTCTCCCGTACGAGTGCTTCTCTACCCCTCCCCCCACCTCTGCCCCCCACCACAATATCACCCTTTCCTCTCTCAACTCCCTCCCCCGCCCATTGTCCGCACTCCCACCTTCCACACACCTCTCCATTCTTCTCCCATCCGCCCCCCCCACCTCTGTTCCCTTTTCTACCCTGTCCCTCTTCCCGACCCTTCCACCCCATAATTCCCATCTCTCATCTCCCTCCGTACTCCAGCCTGTTTCTACCCCCTCACTCCTCGTCCCCCATCCCCGACTGCGTCCCGCCCCCTTTTTCTCTTTTTGTCTTTCCCAACTCTCCATCCATTAACGATCTCTCTCCTTCCTGATTACTCCACCCCTATCTTTTCACCTTCCTCAATTCTCTCCTCCTCCTATCTTCTCTCCTTCCCACCACTCTCCCACCCATCCTCCCATCCCCCTACCCTTCCCCCCACTGTCCCCTCTCTCCGACGTTCCCCCCCACCACTCCCCCCGTACACTCCTCCCCCTTTCCGATTTTCACGATCTCTTCCTCCTCTCCCTCACTCCACAGATACCCCGCCCACTTCCCCCGCTTCTTCCGCTACCATCCCACGCTCCTCTATCGACCCCCTCCCCCCTCCTCCCATCCGCCCTTATCACAACACCATCGCCTCGCTTTTACTCTCTCTTCCCCTCCTCTTTCTCCCTTCTGACCTCCTTTCTCCCCCCTAGCTCTTCCCCACCCCTCTTTTGAAGTCTCCTCACCTCCTCCCCATCCCCACCTCCCCTACCCACAATTCGACCTCCTTCTCCCCTTCCTCTTCCCCATCTCTCCCCCTTTCCTCCTCCTCTTTTTATCCCTCTTTCAGTCCCCCCCCTCTCCCTCCACCCTCCGATCTCTCCACTCCCCCCGCATTCCTACCCCCCTCGCACCCTTCAGCTCCCCCAGCCTCCTCAATCCCCCTGCTCCCTCCTCACTACCCTCGCCATCATTTCTAGAACCACACCTCTCCCCCCTGCTACCTTACCCTTGTCTCTTCTCCTTTCCCGTCCCAAACACTTCTACTGCACTCTTCCGCACGCCTCCCCCTCCTGTCCACCCCCACATCTTTTCTAACAACCTCTCTCCTCCACCCGTGTACCCTTTCCCAGCCTCCAAACCTTCTCTATCTCTTTCTCCCTTCTGTTCCCTTTGCCTTCTTCTTCTCTCCCTTCCTGCCTCTTTCTACCCTCCCCCTTTCTCCTCCCTCCTCCCCTTTTCCTCCTTCATCATTTCTCCCCCTTCTCCTTTTCCTTTTATTCTTCCTTCCTTCTTTTCTCGATTTTACAGGGGTATAGCCCGTTCCTGCCTATTTTTTGAACTTTTTTTTTAGGTAAACCTCTGGATCCCGAGATCAACCTTACCCCTGGTAATTCACTGCTCACTCTGATTCTATTTCTCCCCCGGTGTTTTATCTATGAAGGCTATCTCTGAGTTCCTTTTCATTTCTCCTTTTTTTTTCATGTGACGTGATTACGGCTTTTCGGTGTACGTTCGTCACCTTTTCCCTTCCGGGGTTGGTCTGATACTTCTCCCCAAATTAGCTTTCAAATTGCTGCGTTGATGAGAGATTCCTTTCTCTTAGCGAGTTAGCCCGTTTTGATGCGTAACAATCTCCTCCCAGCGGTTCCCCCCAATCGTCCTCGCATTTTTACGAAGGGAACGGCTTTGCCTCCTAGGCTACTTTCAGAATATTGATTTCACGTTCTCTCCTTTACCTTCCCCATTCCTTTTGTTCCCTTACTTTACGGCAAGTCCCATCAACTTCTTGTCGTAAAGCGTCCAGTCTCCCCGTCCCGAGTCGAATTCCCTTGGGCATTCCTCCATCTCCTTAAGAGTTGGAGATTATACACCTTAGGTCCTCCCTTCAACATGGTTGTAGTTGCTCTTCCCCGGACCCTCTTATACGACCTTTCCTTAGACTTAAAATTAAAACCCGATTCCTTCTTAGCCCGTTATCCCGCCGCCTTGTGTCACTGGAAGAGATGGCTGAGGGGCGGTTCCTCCAAGGCCTCCCCTAAGATTGCTCGTCCGTAACCTACCGCCAAACCTCATTACCACCTTACACGAAGTAATTTCCCGACGGCCCAACCCCACCAACACCACACCCCAAATTCTTTCTTAAAGTCTTCCCTGACCTCGTATGACACATCTCTCGATTTTTCAGGCTCTTCTTTTCGGCTTGATTTCGGAGCTTACCGTATTCCCCCAGACAGGAAGCGCGCCCCCTGGGGTTTTGACCCCTCTTGACCTCCGTCTCGAAGGAGTCAGATGTTGCCATTTATGGACCTTCGGATTTTTGCCGAAACGGCGGCCTTTTCGCCTTTTGAGGTTCTTCCCAAGCCAGAGCTTTCCCCCCCCCCTTACGCAACGTTTGCCCTTCCTTCCTGCTTTCTTGGCGCCTGCCGGAATCCCGTAGCGATCCGAGGTCTTCTGTTACCCTTTTAGGTCCAACCCCTCCGCTAGCTTTTCCCCTTACGCATTTTTGAGTGAGCGCCGACGGTGCGTTTGACGTGCGCCGAAAAGACCCCGGTTTTTTGTGGAGCGGCGACCCTTTTCGCCGAACGAAAGCTTTCCCTGAAATTTTTTTCGCTATTCATCCCGGTTTTTTTTCCTACGCACCAATAACTTCGAATTGCACCAATATTCCACCCTCTAGGTCCTTAACCCCAAGATTAACTCTGGTTCAGATTTGGGATAGTCGTACCCTGTGTGCATGGCTCTTTGCTCTATCTAATTTGCCCGTCAAACGCCTTTGTAGACTAAACCCACCAGGTTTTTTGGCAATAGACTCGGACTGATGATGTTGCCCCAACAGCTCATCTCAATTCTCTGTTGATCGGAGGGTTGGCTCCAAAGGACTGTACCCGGGGCTTTCGGGTTCCCCCGGGCTTCTTTTCAGGCTTCTTTTTGGCTTCAAGGGCTGATTTTTGGATTCACGCCTTTCCTCGCCCGTATGTCCCCACTCCAGGTCCTGCTTTTGTAACTATTAAGAGATGGCGGTCGTTGGAGGTGATGTCGGGTCCTATTTCTATACAACTCGGATCGGACTACCCTTAACCCCCGAATCCCTTCCTGATGATTACTCGATTAGACTCACCACTTCTCCTAGCTTTTTTCGCTGGTCCCATCCTGTTAGATTTGACAGACTTTTCAACTTTCCTGGCACATACCGTTTATAGGGAGAATATTAGTCACTGGCGTTTCCTTCCCAAAATCATTCTAGGTTCGAATGATGGGATGTTTCCTTCGGGATTGTGTGTTGTCCCCGTAGCCACCCTGCGTTAATCAGTGAACTGACCATCCCCCCCATTTCTTTGATGATAAAGTTCTTCATTTCCACTAATCCCGCTTCACCTCGGCATCGTCCCCATTATATGTCTATCTAGCCTTGGCACTTCTATCGAAGCTTTTGGGCTCGTTGTATGCTTCCAGTTTTCCTTGTTTGCACTTCCCCCCCCCCCCCAAATCCCAAACCCCCCATGGGGCAGCGCTTCTGCGGAAGATATTTTTTTGGCAGACACTGCGAATTGTCTGAGAGCCCCCCCTCCCGAATTCAATTTTTTGGGGGAACAGTAGGAGATGACTCCCCCCTGTTGCTTTCTATTTTTAACTTCCCCCTGCTTTCCTCCGTATATGGCCCTTTTTGATAGGCCCCCCACCCCCATTCTCTCCCATAGATCCGACCCCTTGCTTTCGCAACAAGTGCCTGAAGACTCCCAACTAGCCACCCAAGTCCCCTGCACCGCGCGATCCTCACGTCGCCCAATTCTCAACAAATTCGCCCCTCACTTCCTTTGGCTAACTTTGCGACTCTCCAATGTTCTCCCTCGGATAGACATCTCGAAACCTCGCTAAGACTATTCCTGCCTACTTCTCGGCAAATCCTGTTCGATCCTGGGAAACATTTTTGCCCCGACCCTGATTTCGACCTTTTTGAAGCATTAATTCAACATTCCGTTAGATCTCCTCGAGACTCATCTTCATTGCATTACTTCCTTGTCCGCATCTCTTATGGATCCACGAGGAAACTAGGAAATTTGTCATCCGATTTTCTGAATTCTTTTTTCCAAATTGTATTCCCTTCTTTTTTCCCCAAACTCCTTTTTGTTCTGCAGGGCAGATTCAGGCTCTCCTCCTGTTTTTTTTCCTTTTCCTCTCGCAAGCAATATACTCTTTTTTAAGGGCCTTTCATACGCAGTTGGTGGTCTGAGCGACTTCGATTTTCCCCTTTTTTCTCTAGTCGACCGTATCTCTAGTTAGCGAGCTGATTGAGGACTTTCACCTGCAGATTGGACCTGCCGAGCTCACTCTCCGGCAAGGTTAAGACGACGTTTTCACTCGGCTGCAGCTTGGTTTCCCTCTCGACTGCCGTGTCCTTCTCCCCCTCGTCACGATTTTTCCATAACCCGAGCTGGACTTTCCGGAAGGTTAGGGAGAGGATTCGTCGTTATTAGTCTTTGTTTGCCCCGCTGTCGACTCTGCCCTTTCTCTACTGCTCCTCTCTACCGCCCCCCCTTGGCTTTTCTCCATTGGACGTTTTGTTTTTTCAAGATCGCTAGTTGACGGTCCCTTTTTCAGTGCTAGATTTTCTTTTTTCTCCTGCCTTTTTTTTTTGAGCCCTTCTGGTTTCCTTACGCTGCTTAAAGTTGAGAGGATCCCTGATTAAGGATGACACCCCCCCACCTTTGCCATCCTGACCCTTTAACAACTCTCCCTTGGACCCACTTCTCCCTCAACTTCTTGACCCCGTGTTTAACCCTGCCCCTGCCCCCCAGCACCCCTTTTCCCATGTAGATTTGCCCTTCTCGGCCTCTTTTTTTTCTGCAGTTTCCAGCACTGGCCGGCGAAGGCGCGATTAGACGAGGCACTTTTTTGCCCGTCGCACTTCGCTTGCAGCCCCCCCCGTACCGTCCCCTCAGCTTCATCATCATCCCTGACTGCGAGCAGCTTACGATGCACTCCTGACCGGCTTATGGCAGGTTTCCTCAGTCATCCACCCAGCAATAGGCGGTCCCTGGCCCTTCATCGCTGACTTTGTTTCCTCCCTTTTCTTTTTCCCCACCACCGATCCCTCATAACCTGAGCGACAGAGTCCAGTCGCCTATCGAAACTTTGAAGCTTTTCTTGATTGTCCTTCTTAGCTTTATGAAACTCCTTGCTTTCTTTTTTCCATTTCCCGGCGACTAAACCTGCGGACAGTAGCCCAAGGTCTCCG
>Ga0179593_1340930_pt1 | contig 16657 bp, 18 predicted proteins | sample CZODoug2_1_08_16_FD_185931 | JGI IMG/M metagenome (GOLD analysis project Ga0179593, IMG submission 185931) | Vadose zone soil fungal communities from Angelo Coast Range Reserve, California, USA - CZODoug2_1_08_16fungal (PacBio error correction) | ecosystem: Environmental > Terrestrial > Soil >... | reverse complement strand
TCCCCCTGTTGCTTTTTTTCTCTTTTGATCTCATGCGCCCGTGGGGCTATGATTTCGAGGTCTACCCTCCGCCCTTCGTCTCGTCGCAATTTTCCAGTCTTCTTGCTCGACCTCCCCGTCCGACGATTTTAACCTCGTCTGTAGAGTTCTACTGAGTCGCCTAACTCCTGTCTTTTTGACTGCGGGCGACGACCCCTCGTTTGGCGGCCCACGAGTTTTTGTTTTCGGGCATCCGATATTAGGTAACGGTTCGCTGTTACCCCTTTTCCTGTTTTTTTTCACCCCCAAAAGATGGTCCCCTTTTTTTTTTATGACTGACGCTTTCGTTCTCCCCATTTGTTTTGTTCCTTTTCTCCTTTTGTCCTTTCCCCTCTTTGATTCTCTTTGCCCTTTTTCTTAACAGAGGATCTTCGGTGCTCCTCCTTCTCTTTCTTTTTGATTTCCACAGGCCAGATGTATCTACCATCCTCCCCTTGGCTTCACGGTCTGCGGCTCATTATTTGGACCTCTTTCTATAGGCTGGTCCTTCCCCCTATGTCTACCATCACTTATGAGGTGGTGACTGGTTACCTTTCTTTCCCCTTCCTTTTGTTTTGGCCTTTTTCGTTGGCTTCCCTCGTGTTCTTCCCTAAAGAATTACCCGTGACGTCTTTTACTTTTTTTTCGTTTTTCGGCTTTGCTATTCCTTCTCCAACCACCCAGCCCCCTCCGTTTCATTCGCTGCCTGGACCTGAACCACCCTTTTTTTTCTTCCGTCCTGGTTTCTAGTTGATAGGCCCATCTGTCTGAATAGCCCCGTTTCATTTCTCGATTTTTCTTGTGGGCTTGGCATTTGCGCCCTTTTTTTTTTCGCTTTTCTCGACCCATAACCACCGGCTTTCGTTTTGGCGGATTCTTTTTTTTCTCGCCGCGCGTCGTTTCGAAAAAACAACAATGATATCCCCTCCCCCCCCTTGGGTTTTTTCGGACCCCCCCGTTGACTGATTTTTTTTATGTTTGTGGAGTATCGTCTTCACACTTCCCTGGTTTCTCCGGTTCTTTACTTTCCGTCCCTTTTCATTCCTTGTGCAAAACTCCCCCTCCCCTGGGCGGATTCAAACCGTTCGGTCTTTTTCCTCCGGCCTTTTTCCTTTTCCTTTTTTCCCCATTCGTCGTTCCCCTGCTTCTTGGGTGAATTTTTGCTTTCCTTACAACCGTTTTTTCTTCCCGTGTCGTAGTTACTTTTGACGATCACCCTCCTCTCTTCCAAACTTTTGACCCGCTTTTGCCTCTAGAGGCTTTGGAAAATCCCGAGTTGTTCAAGTAACTTGGACTCCGGAGCTAGTGCGCACCCCTTCGCTGATCGATCCCCCTTTCCCCCTTTCCCTATTTTTTACCCGTTTGTTACAAGAGACACCCCCAAAGACACTGATTCCCCACAAGGCAGGTTTTTCCGGTTCACCCCTTTTGAACTGCAAGTTTTTTAATTTTTTTCCTCTTTTTTTTTTTCTTGGCCCTTTGGAAGGGCCCTTTGGTTGAGCGTTCTTTCGGGGCTTTGAAGCGTTCTTTTGTTTTTTTGAATGGTGCTGTACTCTTTTTCGAACAACCAGGCTCTTTGGCCCCCCAGGTTTGATCTTTCCCCCCACCGTGACAAGCGCAAACTTCTTAGCCTGTAGACCCAGAAGGTGGTGTCTGTGCAGTCTAAGTTACGGGGGCCCTGCTTTCTGAGTTTACCGTTTGCTATTGGCCACTCAATCGACCTGCTCCCGACGTCCTCACCTTTTTCATTGCGGGTTCCCTACCGGTCGTGATCTGTGATCATAACGGTCCGTCCCTTTTCTGGGTGGTGGAACCCCCCCCCCAATCCGACATCATGTCCAGTGGATCCCTCTTATTCCCCTTACCCTCGACCATTCCTTTTTCTATTACCCCCCGCCTTTTTTTTTTTTTTTCTCTTAATGTAATCGTTTTTTTTCCCCTCCGCTTCCCCAGGACCCCGAGCGGCTTAGTCCCTCGAAATAAATTTCCCCACGTAGCTGGAAGGGAAGTTATATTTGGGCGGTTCCATCGATTTCTACACCCCCCCCTTCATTATTTGGGGAGCTTTTCTGCCCCTGGCTGATCCCAGCAAAAATTTGGAATCGCTTCTTCTATTCAAGTCCCCCGTCCTGGCCCCACCCTGACTTGTAGATCCCCCTATAACTTTGTTCGGTCCCTCCGCGATTCGTCGAGTTATCTTCTATGGTTTCAGATGCCTTATCCCATTTCTCCCCACCGCGACATTTCTGTTTTTTTTTTTCCCGGTGCTTTTCTCTTGCCCCATCATTTTTTCCGACAACTGGACCCCATATTCTTCAGGTACCATATTCTTTCGAGTGATTCTCTGCCAAGGCGGTCCCAAACTTTTTTGTTTCCCCTTAGATTTATTTTCAATTGCCTGCCATCCACCTCGTTGGCGCCCTGCTGCTGCTGAAATAAAAATACTCCGAGCCTCTTCCTTACCTATTTAGTGGATTATTCTTCTCCCCTTCCTGTTTTTGTGTCCTCTCTTCTTCTTCCTTCCGCCCTCCTTATGTACTTAATTCAGGCTCGCGGATGTGACTTCTCTCCACCCGTTCTCCCCCTTGATTGGTGTGCTCCTTCGAAGTTTTCCACCCAATGATCTTTTTTCGCTTGTTTTCTTGAGAGGGCTCTATTTCTCTCCCGAGGGTTACATACCCACTAGTGGTGCAGGCGACCCCCTCTTTAGCTGTCGATCCCCTTTTCCCTTTCATGCCCCGACTTGAATTTGAGGGGCTTGGCCTCCCCCCTTTCCCGATCCGGTTCAACACTCTCCGTGATTCTGATGTCTTCCTCAATATAGTTGCGCATTTTTCATTTGCCGCTGACCCCCTCTGTCTTCCGGCTTTAATTTCCCCTTTTGGCTGCCCCCTTTCCTCCGCGAAGTCCTTTTCTTTCGAAACAGCCTTCGCCCGTCCCCACTTCGAAACCGGCTTCCCCGCCCCGCTCCAACTTATTTGATGCTTTGTTTCCATTTTTCTCGGTCGCGCTGAAGTGATCCCCCCCCCCCCTCTTCCTTTCCAACTCAACTTCTTTTGGTTGTTAAGGGATGTTTCCTTGTCTTGGGTCACCATGAAAGATCTTTTCCCCTTGATTTGTCTTCTTTTGTGGTGTAGAGTGCCTTCGATATTTTGATACCCAGGAAAACGTTCTCTCATCCTTGCTCTGGTTTTGAGAGTGCTTGTCCTTCCGATCCCGGAGCTTCTCTTGCCCGTAAAGGAACCTCCTTCTTAAGTGACACGTCCCTTTCTTCCGTTTTTCTTACCCCTCGTTGTTTTTCTCCAGGCGATTAATTTATTGCCGTTTTTTCCCTTTCCTGCAATTTAGATCTCCGCACCTTCGACCCCCCTGCGTTTCCCAGCTCTCCTTTTTCCAGTTCTTCCTTTTTCCTCCTTCTTGGATCACCCCCACCAGTCCTTTCGTCATTGCGGTTTCAGGTGGAGTTTGTCGTGTTAATTCTTTTGTGTCTTCCCGACATGGTTTGAATTCCGCGCCCTATGGTCTCGCTCCCTCTCCTTCATTTTTTCCTGCTCCTGATTCCTGTACGTTACCCCGTTTACAATCCCCCCTCTCGTTTTCATTTCGGTTCCTTTTTATTGAAACTCTTGTGTTTCTGGGGCCGCAAACGGTACCTTTTTTTTGTTTTTCCAACCCTTCAGTGCTGCTCTTTTCTACGATGGCAAATCCTTTCCCCATCTCCCTATTTTTTCCTTTTTTTTTATGCCCCGTTCCCGCTTGCATCTAAGGTTGTCGCGTCCTTGACTGATTCGGCTGGGTTCTGCTCATGGCTGCTTTCCCTCCCCTCATCCCACATTTCCCTTTCTTTGGTCTGCCCCAGTGGCGGCGATTTCATGGTTTTTGATCCCCCGAGGTTCGACTGTCGAAGTAACAGACCCACCCTTTTTGCCCTAGATTTGTCGGTCTTCCCAACCAAGGCGAACGAGTCCCCCTACAGGCTACGTATCATTTACCTTCCTTTTTTCCCTCGAACCTTTCGTTTTCTTGTCCTTCGTGACGATTTCCGTAGACTTTTGCTTGCAAAGGCGCACTTCTTCCCAACTCCTGCTTTTTTTTGCTAACGGGGTGCAGATCGCCAGGAACCCCTACCTGACCCTCCAGGCTTTCCCCCTTAATGGTTTTTTTCATGAACAACCCGAGTACATTCCACCTGTGCCAAATCTCTCCCTTTTTTTCAAAGTTCCCTTCCCCCCCTCTCCCCTTGGGTTTTCTGAGTGGGCCCGCTCCGTTTTTCAGGAGCTCAGGTAATCTTCCCCCCCTATTTCTTCTTCTGTGCTTTTAGTTCCTCATCGATGTTGATCCGAGCTTGCCCCCCTGTTCTCATGATTTCCACTTTCCTTTCTCCTTCAATGTTTGTTTCCCTCGGTCCCTGTTGGAACTGCGAAACTGACCCCCCAAATTGTTTGCTGACCCCCACAAAGGCTAGGCCAGCTTCAACAGCCCACTTTCTCTTTTTTTTTTGGTCGGAACTACCTCTTCTTTTCGCCCCTCCTGCCCACACACCAAACCTTGAGGGGCCCCTCTTTTTTCTCTCGCAACTAAAAAGAATTCTGTCTTCGTTCTCTCATTTCGAACGCCCGCCTCCTATCTTGAGGCGTTCGTTATCAGTTCCTCCTTTTCCCCAGAACCCGAGGAGGTTTAGCCCTAGATATCTTCCCCACCCGTGGCGCATGTATAGCGGTAGCCTCGGATCTCTCTCTCTCCCCTTCTTGGTTGTTTTTTTTTTTTTGAGGAGAAGTCTACGCTTCTAGAGCCCCCTTGCGCCTTGGTTTATTGATTTGGGTCTCCAGTTAACCTGTTTTCTTCGTCGCATTTTAAATGGCTTACTCCCTTTTATTCGGCGTCCGTGACTTGAAATCGTCACCCTTTTTTAGCTTTTTTTCTTCTAGAGGTCGCAGACAATTCTTCCGCCCTTTCGGTGGGAGTTTCTCTAATGCAACAATTGAGGGCTCGTCCCTGAAGCGTGCGTTCCTTCTTCCCCGTTCGACCCCCTCTCCTTTCCTTCTTTTCTCAATTTTCCCGACAGCTGGCACCAACCTCTCCCCCTTTTGAGGTGTTTAAGTTTTTCCCTGACTCTGTGTCGCCCCATGGTGTTTCCCTTTTTTAGCCTTGTCATTCTGTCTGGTGGAGCTCCGTACACTTTTTTTTTTTTTCCTGTTCATCTTTTTTAGCTCGCATCCTGAGATTTGGGGGTTCCCTGATAACTTCTCTTTTAAACCCTTTTCCCCTGATGAATTTGAGTACCGTTTTTCTGACCGGGAATCTAATTTCGGTCTCTTTTCTATCAAAGAACTGATGTCTGGTTTTTCCGGCTTTTTTCGCCCCGAGGTGGAATGTGGGCCGTTTGGAAGCTTTTATGTTTTTCTTTCTCCGATTTTTCCCTTCCGTTCTTGTGAAGATCTTACCTTTTTTTTTTATTAACTTCCATTTTTTACACTTACTGATAACACCCCTCCTGGTGTGACTTTCCTCAATGGCGTCCCGGTAAGCCCAAGAACAACCCTGGCTCTAAAGTCTCCCCTCTGCTTTTTTTCTCGGTCGACGGTTCCCGATCCTCTTGTCCCTATTACTCCCGAGGTCATCCCGCTCCTCTTTCGGGTTGGTGCGGCCTGGGGCTCTTTTGGGCGAACATCTACCCTCTCCCCTCCCTTTTTTTATTTTCAGATCCTTCTCTCTCCAATTATTTTTTCATTTTTTCCTTGATCACACCTTGATCTCCCTCCAATGTGTCCTTTCGACACTGACTTTTCTCTTTGGTCTTCCTGCGCGGAGAAAAAGTTCGAGCGCCCTACCCAGCCGACCCTATCAGTTAACTCCCCTATGGCCCCTTCTTGGCCTTTGTTTTGCCTGTCGCCGGAATCTTTTTTTCCCCCCCCTAGTTCCTCCGATCGTCGGAATTGCCTTTCTACAACGTTTTTCCTTTTTAGAGATTTCCCCCCTTGGTTGAACGATCACCTTAGATTTTTTCCATGGGACCTTTGCCTTCCTCTCGGTGGGAAACTTGGCTTAAACAGGTTTTTCCACCTTATTTTTTTTTTGACCCCGATGCCCGAGAGCCCATCCCCCGATTCCCACGTGTATTCTTTGATCCACTGCTTTTTCACACTCAGTTTCTTCAGGATGTCCCACCCAATAAAGGCCCCACTCAATTCCTCTTGGGTGGAACCTTTCTTTTTGTTTGGTTTAGTCCAGAACCTGAAGGCTAGTTCCTGTCTTTTTCTTGTCCTGGGCTGGGACTCCCCCTGCTGGTTTCTCAGTTGGTTATATGGGAAAATTCTGACGCCCCACCCCCGCCCCCGATTTTCCCATTTAATCGCTCCCCCTGGATACTGACTCCTTTTTTGTGCCTTTCCTCCCGTTCAGGGGACTGAGTTCTTGTTGCCCTCAGGCGTTCTTGGCTCGATTCCGATGTTGTCCCCGCAACCTCTTCCCCTTCCTTAATTTTATTCCAAAGGTCGGCGTTTTTCCCCTTATTTGGTTGCCCCTTACCCCCCACCCTCCCTCACGCTCCATGGGTACCAGATCATTATTCCCCCCCTTCCGGAAAATTCCTTCCAACACTCATTCTGAATTTTCCAGGCTGGGCTCCCCTTTTCGGCTGCCGTGCCGAGCGGCTCCAGCTCGAGATGGACGTCTTCTTCTTTCTTGTCGGCCGCTTTTCGCACCCTTCCCTGTAGATCTTCAGTTCTAGGCCACTCAATTCTTTTAATTGTGACCTCCCCTCAGGGCTATGAGGACCGTCAGCCCCTTCACAAGTTTTGTGCGGCCCCTTTATACTTTTCTTTCCGCCCAGATCTATTCGGTTTTTGGATAGTTTGTTATCGTGGTGCCTTCCGCCATTCAAACCTCCCCCGCCTACTTTGGTGGCACCCTTTTGATGATCGACCCCTCTGTGACCATGCCCACCATTGTTTTTATTTTCTCCATTCTTACCAGTTTTTCGTGTCGTTTTTCTTTAGATTTCCCCGAGAAAGGGGCGATACTTTTTCCCTCTTCAACCCGAATCCTTTTTTTTGTCCCAACGGTCCCTTGTAGCCGAATTTTCTTCCCTCTCGGGCCCGCCCTCGTTTCCAGTCCCCCCCCCCACTCTCACCCCGGCGCTCCGAGTCCTTCATAGGGGACAGCTCTTATTTTTTTATTCTATCTCAGGTTTTGCTCGGTTAAGTGCCCATAGCGCCGTATCAGTGTTTCTTTGCGTTATTTGAAGCTGAGTCTCCTTTTTCCCCCCCCCGCTCGAGTTAGGGCCCCCAGTTCCTGTCTGTCCCTTTCCCCCCAAAGATCGCGGTTTCTTTGGCTGATCCCGGGCTCCTTATCCTCCGATTCGGGTACCTGAAACCCCAGTGGTGGCCCGTTTAACCTCTTTAGCAAGTTTTCGATCCCTTTCCCTAATGCGGCGTTGCTGTTTTTTCTTTTTTTTTGTTGTTCTCCGATCGAGAAGCGTGACCGATCCTGCCCGCACCCTACGGATCTTTTGCGTGCGGGTGAACCCCCCCCTTCATCTGTGCCGTAATGTGCCCGTTCCCTGGTTTCTGAAGAGCGCCCCAGAGGTTTTTCCTCCTGCTTGTTTTTTTTTTCTTTTCTCGGAAGGCTACATATTCCTTTTGCTGTTAGTGAAATCTTTATGGAATCCCCCCCCGGAATTTTTCCACTTCCTTTCCCTTCTTGGGACATCCGCTCGTTCCCGGCGTTCCCGCGAAACTTCCCCTATGCCTTCCGAACAATTGCCTTTTTCATAGACCATTAGTTTCGTAGTTGTTGGCTACAATGACCGTCTCTTCTTTGGACTTGTTTATTTTCTGTTTCCCTTTTTTTTTCAGAGTACTCGTATTTTCTCTTCACCCCTCGGACCTTTTACCCCGAGATGGAGAGTGGATTTAACTCCGTCGAGGCCCCACTTCGTCCTCGTGGCCAAGCACTACTCTTCCGGAATTTCGGCACTGTCCCAAACCCTCTATGCTCTTCCTCAGGGCCGATGTTCTTGACATCTTTTTGGTTGCCCTTGTTCGTGATCCATTCTCATACTGTACCACAGTCCCAAAGACCGGCTCATTGCTTTCTCCAGTAGGCCGAACCCAACCCCTTTTTCTTGCAGTATCTGTTTTGTAGTTCTTTTTTTCCCATCGGGCCTTTCCTTCTTTTTTAATCTTTGGGGCGCTGAACTCTCCCCATTGAGCTTTCTTGATGTAGGCTTCCCCGCCCCCTTACTGTTCCGATTTCCGATTCCTCTGTACCGCTTCTTCCCAATCCTCGTTTCCGGCCGGTCCCTGGTTTCTTATTACTATTCTGGGCCTCTCTCGCTCCAGTTTTCCCTCTGCACGTGACCAAATTACCTATCTCCTTCGTCAACCGATTTGTTCAAAAGGTCCATAGCCTTCCTCGTGACGGAAACTAGTGATCTCAGGCTTGCGGTTTTCCCCCCTGGTTGGAAATTTTTTTGTTCTCCTTTGTCAGGCTGTGTTCTTCCGACAAGACCCCACTCCAGTAGTGGGTCGCGTTTCTGTTTTTTTGTCATCAACCTGTTTGGTCCGGCGGAAGGCGTTTTGCTGAAACCGTTCCCTTTTTGAACGGGTTTTTCCCTCTGTTCGCGATCCCACCCCCCCCCAGGGTTGGCCCATTCAACGAAGATGATCATCAGACGTTTCTCATAGTTTCTTCTCTCCGTTTCTCGACTTTCTATCCCTCGGTGTCTCAACGGTTGCGTATCGACGCCTGACACCCCGTTGTTTTTGATCATAGGACCCGCGATCCCCTCCGATTTTTCTTACAAGATTTGTCACGTTAAGTTTTTCTAAGCCCCTAGTCCTTCCCCCACGGCCACCTCCTGGGCAAAGCTACCCTTCCACCCTTTCCTGGGTTATTCGGTAGCCTCCTGCCCGACCTCACTTTTTCTTCACTTGTTTACGCCTTCTCTTTGATGTAATGAGGTTACTGACGCGGTTGATCCTTTTCTTTTTTGTACCGTTGCGCCCTGATGCTCATTGTTCTGCCATTTTAGTCCCCCCCCCTGCCCTGCTTTGGACACCTGCGTCCAACGTGAAAAAACATTTGTTACTCCCCCCCCCCCCCCCCGAGGAGCAGGCTTTTTTTACCACCGCAAACGGGGTCTCTTTTTTGGTGCTTTTTAAGATGACCTCTTTGTTGGATCTCTTTCCCCCGACCCCCCCACTCGGGGCCTTTATTCCATGTTCTCTCTCTCAACCATCACCCGTTCATGATGGGGCTTTTGTCCTCCCTGAATTTAGCCCACTCTACCTCCTATAGTGAGTTCCTCACACTTGACCTCTTGCGCCCCGAAGGACACCGTTTGGATTTTCTGTTGCCCCCCTTTATCTACCACGGGGTGGTATCTCGAAGTTTTCGTGCAGAACCCTTTTCCTCCTCGTTTGTCGGTCTTGGGAGATCCTCTTTTCCACCTTCCGGCCGAGATTCGAAATTTGGTGATTTTATAGAGCCCTCCTCTGTTCGTTCTTACCTCTCCCTTATGTTCTCAAGGAGGGAATCCAACCCCCCCCCACATCGCGACGATTTTTCACCCCAATTTAGGACAAAGCTTCCCCGTCTAGTTCCAGTTCTGATTTCTATGACCCCTACCCTTTGATTCCCTTGTTGATTGTGCCTGATCTACATGGCCTCTTTCCACCTCCCCCCCCAATGTTGTCTGTTCATCGATCGTTGAAATTCGCTGAAATTTTCCCTGTCACGCCGGGCCACAAAAGAGACCTTTTTTCTTTCGTTGACTTGCTCGCTTTTTGGTCCCCCCTGGTGGCTTCAACGGTTCGGCCCCCTCGGTTTGGGTGGGGGTCCCCCCCCGGCGGCCCTCCCATGTTCTCGGTCTCCTTTTGCCTCATGCGATCCCCTTTTTTTGGTTTATGTTCTTCCTCACGCTGGCCTCCTGGCCTCTAATCGAATTGCTTTCCAATCTGGTCTTGATAAAGTGACTCTTCGTGGGTTTCCCTCCCCGACCCCTTTTTTCCCCGAGCGGTTGTGTTGAAGGGAGCTCCTCCCGGTCCTTTTTTCAGTGGACATTTCTCTTTTTCGCCAGTTTCCTAAGTGCGTCAAGATCGTCGGTTAGTACTAATCTCTTTTTCGATGAGCAACCCCCCCCCAATTCTTTTGATGCCGCATACCATCCTGAGCTGTTACAGAAAGTGATATCCCCCAGTTTTACTCTCTTTCCTTCAAAGACTTTACCGTGGTAGCTTTTTCGTGATCCTGCCGTTATTTAATGATATCGATTCTTGAGTTTGTTAGGCGACTGTTGGTTTTCTCTGCTGACCCCCCATTCTACCAAAACGGTGTGTACTTTGAGACTCCCTCGGCTGTTATTCCTTACCAAAAACCATTTAGACGCCACTGTTCCCCCCCCCCCCGAATGATTTTGGGATGACTTTTTTTGTCGATGACCTCAGTTTTCCTATCCCCGTCACCCAGCCCCTCCCCAGTGACCGGCCAAGCTTCTATTTAAAGGATTTTTCGCGCATGTCTCGGGCGTCTTTTTACCCTACCTCCTCTAGTATGTTTTCCTTTGTTGCTTTCCTATTACAACTCCTTTTAGTCCGAGATGGTTTTCATGCCTTTCAAGTAACCTACCTCGCCCTCCGTGTCCTCTAGTCTTGGGAAGACCTTTCACCCCCCTGTCAAGTCAAAAGGTTAACCCATCGGTGAACGGGTAGACTATCTACTTCCCAAATTCTCTTCCCCACGCTTTTTTCTAAATTTTTCGCCAAATTGGATTGAAACAAAGCCAGGCCCCCCCACCTTTTACCGCTTTCCCTGACCTTCTTTTTGTTCCTTCCGAGTTGCTCTTGTCAATGCCGCTTGCGTGGGCCTGCTTGGAGTCGCTTTTCTCGTTTTCTCTCTACAATTTCCTGGAACCCGGCTTCACCCTCTACGCGTGTGACAAGCCCTATCTGTTGACGACTCCTCCCGATTGTTGTGGCTGAAGCCCGTTTCCCTAGTTCTGGGAGCCCATATTCCTCTCTTCTCTTTGCCCCCGAACTTTGCCCGGGCTCAGATTACGGGACCGTCTCCTTTTCCCCTTTTTTTACCTGGTTGATATCAAGTCTCCGAGTTTGATCAACCTACGCGACTCTTGACCCACCCCCGCCTCTCCGTCCCCATCTTCTTTTTATTGCCCCCCACCGCAACACTTCTATGAACACCCACCATTTTGTAAAATTTTTAGTGGGATATTTTCCCGGGGCCTTCCCAGAGACTTCTTCCACCCTTCGGACATGGCCGTTTTAGCTGGAAGCCCTCTCTGCACACCTCCCTAGGATTTTCTTTACATCCCTTTTCGCGCGCGCCTTTTACCTGAAAAGAACCTAATTTACCTTAGGACGATTAGGATTTCTCCACGCCCGCTGCAAGGACTGCCTATACCGCTTCTGTTCCTTCGCGTATGCGGTGTTAGGTTATCTATTGTTTCTCTCGATCCTTCCGGGAACCCCGCAAAATTTCACCTGGCTCTTTTTCGGCCTGAGGTTTTCAGGTTATAGACGTTCTCAACTCTTGCTTTTTTCGACATTCCCCCCCTTCTTTAATGTCCCCCGTTTCCGTTCGGATCCCGAGTTGCCCGGCGTTTCATCCCAACATTGGCGGACTGGAACACCCCTCCTCTCCCTTTTTTCAAGGTCCGACTTTTGTTCCCCGACTCTTTGTTTCGCGGGGCATGTCCTTGGTGTCTTGAACCGTCCTGATCGGAACCTGTATTCTGTCCCTATTTCTTTTTAGCATCCTCCTTTTTTTTTTTTATGAGGATAGGCCACCTACAGCTTCCATCAGGGCTCCGAGGATTTTGTCTTTTTTTTTCGGTTCAGAGGTTTGGGTTTTCTGAATTCCCCGCGCAACTGTTTCGGTTCTCCAATTGCAACCCTTTTATTCGGTCTTTTCCCCCGTTTGATTGCACTTCCCCCTCATTCTTTCGCGGGTTTTACATGAACAACTAGTGGTGCTTTTTCGAAACCCCTTTTCGACCCCTTTTGCCGTCCCAATTTCTTCCTTCTTACTGGTTTCTGACCGGCCTCGTGACAAATCCGCCGACCCCGACGATTCTGGCTGTTCTCTGGCCCTTCGCGGGCCCCTGTCCTTTTGTCCCGTGCACCTTCCTCCCCTTTCCAAGAGGCGCTTCAGGCCCTTTGCTCGGCCCCCCCCGCGCACCGTCCTCCTGAAAGCGAGGTGGCGCCCCCCCTTCCCCCGGTCAAGAGAATCATTCGAATTTTTTGAAGCCTCGGTCCGGGCGCACACCCCCCCCCAGCTCCTTCCCTAACTCTTTTTTCCTTAGATGGCGTTTTAGTTCAGAAATGTTTATTTCTGGATCCCTTTGAGCTCCGGCGTTGGGTCCTGTTCTTTCTTCATTGATACACCTCCCCCGCTATTCCGTTCAAATCTCTGGGGAGGATGTGTCTCTCTTTGTCTTTAGGGGCCCTTCCGCTTCTTTGTAAGGACAAGTCAAAACAATTATTCCAATTCTCACCCTGGGTCCGGGCGTATTTGCTTCTCCTTTTTTTTTTTGGTGGGGTTTTTTTTTTTTTTTTTCTTTCGGTTTGCGGGAAGTTCCCACTCCTCTATAACGCCTGACGACCACCCTTTTGCCCGCCCTCCCCCCAGTAACGCTACCCCCCTTTCCCTATCAGGTCCCCCCCCCCCCCCCCCCAATTGCGTTCTTTCCTTGGTCCTTCCTGCCTTTGCCTCACCTTTTTTCTTTTTATCACGACCCCCCACACCTTTTCCCCCCTCCTTGGATGGGACTCTTATCAAGGTCTCCGAAGATATGGTCCCTGTACCTTGTGACCCCGCTTTTTCCCAGTTCCTCCCTCTAGGCTTCCCTATGTTTTTGAACTCTATTTTGCTACTCCTTCCCTCTTCCTATATATCAAAAAGTAATGCACGAACAAAATTCCCCCGCAACGCCTACGACTTTCCCCTTTCCTTTGACCCCTGAAACCCATCGTCGTCCCTTCTCAGGGGGGCCCCCCCTATCATGGGATTGGTAGTTCCCCCCCCCCCCCTGATCCCGTGGTCTGGTCTCTCCTGGTTGTTCCCTCTCACAAATCAGCGTGGGTATACCACTTGTGGCAGGCGCACTCCTACCCCTTCTTCACGTTTTTGAGGTTCCCGAAGGCTATAGACCCAGGTACCGATGGTTAGAGGTAGCCAATTCCTCCCCCCCCTTGGAGAAGCGGCACACCCACTCTGGGCCCTTTCTGCCTAGACTTTAAGCCAGCATGTTACCAGCCATCGACCCCCTCGACCTATCATGATGCTTAAAAAAGGTGAGGCTTTCTTTTTTTCCCTTCTTTTTTTCTTTGTTTTCTATCCCCGTGACGCCCACCTTTTTTGGAAAGTCTTCTGCTTGTTGGTGACCTCCGCTCCGCTACTTTTCCCTGTTCCTCCCCCCCCGGTTCCCTGGAAAGGTCACTCTTTGAGAAAAACTGATCCCCAGGGCCCCAACCCCACCCTACCCCAGCAGGTTGCAGTACCCTTCCCACCGGATCATGGTATTTATCGGTTGACTGTGCGGACCACTGAGTGACTCGATGATTTTCCTTCCCACTAATTCAACGTTTACTCAGTCTCTGTCTGTAGGACGACCCCGAGTTTTTCTATCCCTGATGCCCCCCCCCAATTTTCGCCCTTTAATTTTCTCCCTTGCATTCCTGTGACCTGGCGGGCGAGCACCGAGAGGGACAACGAACCTTCCCCCCCCATTTGGTGGCGGCACCCCAAATCTCTCCTTGCTGCCCCCCACTCCACGGTTTTTTTTTGACTTAGGACCCACGCTACCGGCGTTCTTTTCTATGTTTTTTCTGCCCACCGGACCCCCCCCCCTTTTTCTTAAGCTTCCCCTGTCGATCTCCACACATCACAACTCATTTCTTTTCTGCGCGCATGACACGTGGCTCTCGATTCGTAAATCCGTCACAGCGACAACCTATGTTCTCCTCCTCCCCCCGGGGGAGGAGGGCCTTTACGAAAATTGTATTTGCCCTCCCGAATTTTCCAAGCGTTGAAGATTATCTCTTCTCTCCCCGTTATCCCTTTGTTTGTATAGATTTCTTTCCTGCCCCTTTTGCCCGATTTGTGTTTATATTGATTTCTTTTTGTGCGAGGATTCCCCTGGGTCTTTATCCCCCCCTCGGTTAGCTTCTTGTCCCTTTATGTATTTCATTGTAGTTGTGATGCGTTTCTTTTTTTGTGCCCCTGCCTTTGTTTTTGAAATAGTGCTATGTTTGTTTTTTTTTCTTCTGCGTTTTTATGAGCTGTTCCTGACCAGTATGCATTTCTTTTTCCTTGTTCTTTTTCTCTTCTTTTGCTTTTTCTTGTGTTTTTTTTTTTCTCTTTTGTCCTCTTCTTTTCTTTTTTTTCTCACAATAGTGCTACGGCGTTTGCTGTATGGGGTCCCGCGGCCTTCTCTCCTTTGGGCTTTTTTCCTAAAGTTTACGCCGCCCAACAAAAGAGCCCCCCTTTTTCCTTTTTTGACCAGATTTTCCGCTTCGACCCTTTGTTGCTTTTCCGTCCCTCAAGTTCTCCCCCCCCCCCCCTTTCCCCTATTTGATTTTTTGTTCCTTTTTGAACGTTGCCCACGATTTCCGTTCAAGGGCCCTTATAAATGGGTCTCGGCCTTTGTTAGTTGATTTTTCTTCTTCTCTGATAGTAATCTAACCTCGGCGAATTGGCGTAACTTGATTCACATATCTCCCCTTTCTAGTTTTCTTTTCTTCTCCCGCCTTTACTACTGTCTGCCCCCTTTCTTTTTTTTTTTTAATCTAGTCTTGAACTCGCTTTTTTTTTTTTGCACCTGGGCCCCCTGTCTTTCCTTTTTTTATTAGCCAGTTTAACCTTCCTGTGTTTCTTGTCCCCTCAGTCTTTTTCTCGATCTTATTCTTTGTTTTTGATCACCCACCCAAGTGGTCTTTCGTTAGCATTTGCAGACTACTGTCCGTAGAAAGCCCCCCCCACTGTTCGAACGTAGATACTTTTCTCCTTTTCTCTTGCGATGGTCTATGGCCCGCAACGTCTGAATGATATATCTCCCAGGCGATCTTGTCCTGACGTCGATCTGGCCTTCCTTCTAACCATCTAACAATTAAGTCGTTTTGATCTTCTTCTTCTCCCCCCCTCGGGGGTTCCTTTATACACACCCCTTACTTAGACGCCCCCCCTTTTCTCCTGAACCCCCCCCCCAAGGAATCTTGGGTGTTCTTCTGTACCTAAACCCTCCCTTCTGTTCCGACCTGCCTAATTTCTCCCCATGTCATGTTTCCACTGAATGCGGCTCTCAATCCGCTCTTTGTTTTTTGCTTCACTTTCTCCCATCTTGGCTTTTATCTCCCGATTGATCCCTTCGCCTTTTACTCCCCAACAACTTTAGCCCTGAGGAGGACCCCCCTACGATTCACCCCACCTAGTTAAATACGGACGGCCCTACTGATTTTGTTCTTCACCTTGTTACGGTACACTCCCACTTACCATCGGTATCTTTCTTCACCCGTATGCTATTCTCAGCCAGTTTACGAATCTTGTAACCCCGTTTGTCTCATTCCTTTCCCAAGATTTGAACCCCCCAGTCATTCGATTTTCCACCTTCAACTCACTCCTTCTGGGTTTGTTTCTTCGGCCGAGGTTTTTTTCATGACTTGGCTTTCTGTCCCTGTGTCTTTCTCCGCTGGTTTTTTTTCATGTTTTATCTACTCTCTCAGGGACAAAGGATTCAACGACTTTTTTGCAACCCTTCCCTCGGCCTGGTTCGCACCCCCCCCTCCCGTTTTTTGCTTGCCGCTCTTTTTTCTGGTGACAAGCTACAGTTTCGTTTTCGCCCCACCCTGTTGTTTAGCCGGGGGGACGTGACCCCAATCTTTCTCAATATTTTCCCGTTGGACGTATCCCAATTGTCCCCTTCTCTGTTTCAAATCCGCAACGAAACCGGCCGTACATAATTTTCCCCCGACTTTTCCATCTCCCCCCCCCTAAGAAAGCACCACAAGTCTCCTTCCAATTCTGGATGGTAATGGGATCCTTCGGTCCTGTCAAGGACCGCTCTTCCCTTACCAAAGGCTCTTTTGACCGTTAGTCACCCTGTTTTCAAGTCGTTATATTTTTCCCCCCGCTCCTGCTTTCGACAGTAGTGGTACGTCTTTCGTGCGTGGCCTTTTCGGTGAGCCAATCAAAGGGAATTTACGACCCATTTCTTTTCTTGATATTTTCGATTCCGAGTTTCCTCGTACAACATTGATGTCGGCGATACTTTTTCTTACGACGGGACGATCGTCTCTTTAGTTTCGGATCACGGTCTCTTTGCCTTTCCCCGTCTCAAATTGTCGTTGACCATGATGTAGGCAAGGTTGAATTCCCTTCTGTGAATGTGTTAGCGAAACTTGGACCACGTTTAACTCCAATCTTCTTCTTTCTCGAGACTCCTCTCCCGCCGGTTGTCTGAATAACCTTGCATTGTTTCCCCGCGCTTCAGTTGGGCAGAAGGGTTTTTTTTTTTTTGCCATGGCATGAACATGACCTCCCGGGTGGGGCACCCTCTTCCCCGCTGTCATCTCAAATCCCGCTGAGGGTAATGTCCTTGGACAGCTTCTCCGGTTTGCCTCTT
>Ga0179593_1272636_pt1 | contig 16657 bp, 19 predicted proteins | sample CZODoug2_1_08_16_FD_185931 | JGI IMG/M metagenome (GOLD analysis project Ga0179593, IMG submission 185931) | Vadose zone soil fungal communities from Angelo Coast Range Reserve, California, USA - CZODoug2_1_08_16fungal (PacBio error correction) | ecosystem: Environmental > Terrestrial > Soil >... | reverse complement strand
TTTCTACCTTCCCTTGGCGCAGGGCCGTTCCGAGTGTAGAGTTTTACCTCTCTTGCAACCGCCGAAAAAGCGCGGTCGGTGATGTATCTCCCTTAAGGGACGAATCCAGTTGTCAGGCCCCGGTTTGCACTTCTCTTCTCCTGCCAAAGGCGAAGGCATCGGTTCGGTATACTCAAGATCCACTTGAGAACTCTGTCCTCCCTCACGTTCTTTGTCGGACACCATGTTTGGAAGCGGCCCTTGTTCTCCTGTCGATCTGAGCCAGACGGCCCTTTGTTTTTTTTTTGCCTTCTAGACCTTTTCCGTTGACATTTCGCTGCCGTCCGTAACGTTTAGCAGTCGACCCTCTTTATAAGGCCGGATCCTTGTCGTGTTCCCGGAGTCGGCCCCCGGGTTATTCTTCTGCGCGAACTTTTTCAACCCTCTTCGTTCGAGTCTTTCCCTTTTTTTAATCCTGAACGCGAAGTTTCTGCACCGACATTTTTTAAAAATGGTACTCCAGTGTCCCGATCTTCCCGCGCCGCCTCTTCCCCCCTACGCGGAAGTCGAAAAGTGGACCCTTTTTCGTCGGTACGCGCGTGATGAACAACTGCATTAGTGAGCTTCGCATGGTTTTTTTTGTGTCCCCTTTCAGCCGCCCACCTCGGCCCTTGAGAGTGGATGTTCAGAAATTTTTATGGTAAGTATTTCTTTTTTCTCCCATTCCTGCTCCTCGGGCGACATTGGTGGGTCTTCCTCGTGTAACCGCCCTTTTATCTCTCCCCTTTTTATGCAGGATCCGAACAGCCTCGTTTTTACCCACTTTTCCTTCCCCCACCCACAAACCAAACTCCCCCCCCTCCCTTTTCGTCTCCCGAACATGATATCGTCGTTTAAAGTCCGAATAATCGTCTGTGTTCCCCCCCTTGACGTGGACTTCCCGCGGTTTCCGGTCAGTTGGGCACTCCTTACTCCCACTGGCCTGCTTCTCGTAGCTTGTACTATACGAGTTTATAGGGCCATACAGCCGCCGTCATGAAAGATTCAGGCAGTTTCGAAATTAAAAGGTCCCTGTTTCCCACGCTAAGGTAACTTCATTTACAGACTCCAGCCTGCTCTCCTCTCGTCCAGACGATGCCTCTCGTCCCCTTTCTGCCTTCCCCGCTCCTCCCCTAACCGCACCTTCAGAACCCTTTGCGACGGGCTCCACCAACCCCACAGCCCCCCCTACGCGTTCGTTAAAAGGAGCCTCTTCCCCTCCCCCGCACTTCTCCCCCTAAACAGTGCGACAGGTACTTCGTTTCCTGGGAGGAAGTCGGTTTTCATGGTTTTTAAGTCAGTAAGCCCTCGTCCTATTCCTGTTCAGTTCGTAAATCGTCACTTCCTCCTTGTCCGGTAGATTGATGAAGTTTTGTGAGCCATAAAGCTTCAGGTCCTAGGTGATACTGCTCCTCCCCCCTCCCCCTCCGAACCTCCTGCGTGAGGGCCGGAGATTCCCGGCTGGCGTCACCGCCCCGTCTCCTTTGACCTCGACAGGGCGCAAATTTTTCTTATGTACTTGCCCCTCACGGTGCGAACTTTACCCTTTGCGACCGGCCGTGCCTCCCTTAGACCGAACATCGATGCTTTCAGGCTCGCCCCTTACACGCTCCTTTTCTTCATCGTAGAGACTAGATTGCTCCGTCACGGCGGATAGAGCTATCTTCTTTCGACCTCGGTAGCTTGCCTCGAAGCACAGCGCCCCCCTTTAAACGAAGACGCCGCTCGTCTTTCCCTCTCGCCTTTTTTCTTTCTGCCTTATCCCGTGCGCGATTATCTTGCCACCGTCATGGTCGCGTATTGCCTCTGGAGCATGGCCACGAAGTCCGTTTACCAGAAGACTCGTGGCTTTCCCCTAAGCCGGATCTCTGTTTCCTTCAGCTGTCCTCCATCTTCCAACTATTGGATCCCTTAAACCCCCCCCGTTTTTTGGCCGTGAACGCCTAGCGCTAATTGATTGGCGAAGGGAGATCGAGCGCGGCCCTTTTCTCACTAGGTAAGTTTTAATGCCAATCATTTATACTGTTTGGCCGAATTTGTCGCTTCTCAGTCTGGACAGAACCCGGCTACGTGGGCCGGTCTCCCCTCGTTTGTGGCGCACCCTAGAAGATTTCCGAATTCCCTTTTCTTGATTCTTGAAGGATTCTGGCACCCCCTTCGTCTTGGCTTGCTTCGTCGAGGGCCCACGCGGCCGGACGTTCCTTGCTCTCCCTCGAAATTGGATTGGTCCACGGATCCACGCCACCCGGGATGATAGATCTCCCAGATGGCAACACCCCCCCCCCCCCCCCCCCACCCCCCCCCCTGACCGATCCCAGCGAATATTTCCAGTCAGATTCTCCCCGGGTCCTTTATTTACTGGCTTTAAAACCCTCCCCATTTTTGCCTTTGAAGCTTATGGTTTCCTTTGATATCCTTGAGTACCATAAGTTCAAGGAAAACGAGCCGCCTCTACGATTTTGAGTAGATTTTGCTCTTTTATCCCTTTGTGCTCCAAATTTTGATCTTAAGAGTAATCTTACCAGCTTTATGCCCCTTTGTATCTCGTGCCCTACACCCACAAGAACCTTTTCACGACACCTATTGTGGCTTCCAGAGTCGTTAAAGCCGATTCCTTGCCCATCCCCAGCCTTATCCTTATTTTGTGGAGAAAACCCTCTTCCAGACGGTGACCACCAGGAATTCGGGGCCCCTTCCGATCTTCGGGAGTGATTTCCCGTTGCTTGACTTACTTGACAGCGATCCCTGTTTAATAGATTTCCTCTTGATGCTCTCGCCCCCGCGACTTTCCATCGGTCGGACTGACTCTTTGGTTTAGTTGACTCCTACAAGCATGAAGTCGCTCTTAGCAGGTCGCGTCGGACTTTTCAGGCTCGCCTGCTTCGGTTGGGGGCTGCCCCTTCTTAAGCACGCGGTCACCCCAAGAAAAGTCGTCTTCTGCGCTATGATGCTTCCGTTCCTGCACTGGACCTCCTGCATTCCTCCCCCTCCTGTCCGTTAATGTAGGCCGGTTTCCCCAAACTGGGACTTGACCCTTCCCCTGTTGTGTTGGGGAAGGAATTTTTTCTTTTTTCTTTGACATGCCCCGTAGGTCTTTTGCCGCTGCGCCTGCCTGCTAATCTTTGTCCCCATTAAGACCCCTATTTTCCCTGTTATACTCCGCTTTTTTTGACCGAAATCCCGTGGCGCCGCCACGGCCCAGCTGAGCTTCACCCCCGACCGCCTGTTAGAGCGTCGTTGCGCGCTCGGATTCACGCCCCCCAGTTTGCCTCATTTGGCCCCCCGGACCCTTTTGGAGAACCTTTTCTGGCAATGATCTCCGATGGATCTATGCGCTTCTTTAAGCTTGCACTGGCGCTCAGTGACATATGAAGTCTTTTGATAATTCCTTTTTTTGTCACCCGGCTGGAACCCATGTGCGACTCCTCACGATCCTCAGCAGTGGTGCGCTGACGAGCCGGTTGGAACAGCCGAGTCTCACCCTTGTTTTCCCTGCTTCTGTCTTCCCGATGACAGCAGGCCGATCTCTCACTCCGTTTACCGATCCTTAGGCCTGCCAAGGGATTTAGTCAGCGAGGACATATTGCGCTTCTTCTGTCCTTTCCAGCAACTACGTATCATTTCATCTCACTGATGTTTTCGCTCCACACCGTACTTTTCCCCTTGTTAAAAGCTCCCATTTCCATAGAGGAGGCAGCTGCCCGTCCTGTTACGCGCGACCCTTGGTTTGGTGGGCAAGAGGGGAGTCTCCTATCGAGCGGCTCTTATGGTACACCAGCTGGAGAAGCTTGAGAGGCATTTTTTTTGTTTTTTTTTTTTTTTTTCTTTTGTGTTTTTTTGTTTTTGTTTGATTTTTTTTTTGTTGGTTTTTGTTCCCTTTATTTTTTTTTTTTATTTTTTTTTTTTTATTTTTTTTTTTGTTGGCCTATTACTCATCCACGTTGAGGACCCACTCCCGGTCCCCGCCTTAATTTTTTAGTCGTCTTCGGTGGCTCCCCCCATTTCGCCAGGACCAGTAGGCAGCGTTCGGTCTTGAAGAAAGATTAATCCTTCTGAAATCAGATTCGTTTTTCTTCGGATGGAATTTTGGCAAGCAGTCAGCAAATTCTCCCCTCTCCTCATCCGGCGGTGGCCACTAAGGACCGCTAATGTTTCCGTCCCCTTGCTTTTTCTTTCCGATGGTTAGATGGTATGGGTCCCCGATGGCGTCTATCTTCCCCTAGTGGCTCCCCCGAGATTTGGTCATGTTTTTCACCTGATTAAGTTTCGTTTGGACGCCTGCGTCCTGTCCGGTCAGCTCGCCTGCCGTTATGGCCGCGCACTACAGTGCTTTTTTGTTTGACTATCGTGCCCTTTTGTGGTTTCGTTTCCCCAGTGCCTCTAATCGAGGAGATTCTTTCTGGCGTTCGCACAAGCGCGGCTGCCGTCCAGCTGCGACTTTCCCCCCACCCTTCGAACGGTTTTTTCTCTCCCCGATGGCGATGTAATCCATCAGATCTCCCGCTCCGTTCGCCCCCCATGCCCGGGGCCTGGCCGTGTTTGTATTTGCTGACGATCCCCATGTTTCCGAGTCGATACGATTTCTGCGGGTCTGTTCCATAGGCGCCCTCGCTCACTTTCCTGCGCGATTTTTTATACCCTTTAGTTTCACCGCCGTTTTTCTCACCTTCCCAAATTTCCGCCTTGCGCTCCGCATTCCCGCGCAGTTTATGGGTCTTTCGTAGACCCAACCGAGATTCAGCGTCCCTGCGGACTTCCCCGACATTGACCCCGGCATACGAACACGTTGACCCCAGAGAAAGTTTTTACGTGGTTGGCATTTTCATTACCCTGCACCTGAGTGCATGTGACGTCTGCTTGGGCGTGCGCCTTTTCCAACTGTGGGCGGCATCGACCTGTTTTGGTGCCCCACTCATAGATTTTGAGATATTTTGTGGGCACGCGCGCGTCATTGGCTGAGCCTTACCGTTAAATGCTTTTCGTGGATTTTTTAACCTGTTTGACGCATGAATTTAATTACTTTTTCTTTTCAGCACGGTTCGTTCTGGCCTTCTATCCCCGCGGACCAGATTACAGGAATTCGCTGTTTAATCTTCTTTGAGTGTTTAACTAGTCCCAGTCATTAACCTACTCGAATTTTCCCCCCCCCTTGATGAAGTATTTTTGACGGTTAAATGGTCTTCTTTAGCACCGTTGGGGAAACCGTGCTTTAGGATCTCAGAGCCAACCTCTCCGCTGCGTGCGTTATCGAGGTTGACGTTCCCCTGCGAGATTTTCTCCCCCCCCCCCTCCATGCATGCAACGTTTCTTTGCCCCGGCAAGAATCCTACCCGGTCCCTAACAATTTCCTTACAAAGTCCTCGACCAACTTCGTCCTCTGTTTTTTTGATGTTCCCACTCTCGCAGCCTGGAAATTCCCCGCCGCGTTTTCTACGATTCGACCGTCGAGGTAGCAGCCTTTTCTGAGAAACTTATCCCAGATACCTGTGCCCCGTCCCCCCTTTCGGATCGGGACCCTGTTCCTATTGTGGCTAATTGGGTGTACCTCAGTGATGACGAAGCTCCTCAACGCTCGTCTGACTTTTTTTCAGATTGATTCGCAAAATCAGGTTAAGACCCATGTATGTCCCTCTCGATGGATCTCTTATGAGAGGGCGTTTGTGCTTCCCTAGCCCCCACCCCCAATAACCGTGAGTGGATGAAGGCCCTTAAGAGTTGAGACCGGAGCATCCCTTTCCCGTCTCCCACTTTCCTCTCTTGTCCGGATGCAATTTCCTTTTCCCCCTGATGCTGCTTATTTATCCCGGTGATTTTACCCTCTTATACCCGATGCCGCGCTTATGGGCGAGTTTTTCTTTTGCCGATCCTTCGTGTGTGCCGCTCGGCCTTGATGCTAGGGCACTGGAATGCAGCATGATGACCCTAGTTTCTTTCTGGGTCTGGTCATCCTTATTTTAATCCCGACACGATCTCGACCCTGCCCTGCCCATTCGCGAACTCGCCCTCTTTTCCTAACTGTTTGGTTTTTGCTCTGATTTCTCCCTTCTCCGGAGAAGTTTTCGTTGTGAGGAAAAGACTTACTCAAGCCGCCGTGATGCCCGCACTCAAGGGCCTGTTCCCCTCTCAGCTCCCATCAGCGCGTCTGTTACAGGATCGGCCCCCTGAGCCCCTACGTCGGGTCCCTCGCTCCTCGACAAAGGGACTCTCAATCTTTTGCCTCCGCCGTTGCCGGTTGTCCATCCTACCCAGCGGAACGTTCTTCGTTCTATGAGTTACTCCGAGCGTCGTGGTGCCTCCTCCCCACTTTTTCGTTTTAGGAGCATGAGACCCTCTGGACTTTTACGTTTGAGATAAGGAACCCTTTATCATGTGGATGCCCATTTTTAGTCGGAGGGCATCTGGCCCCCTGGAACGCCCCTCTCGGGTTTTTTGGCGACCGTGACGGCCACCCTTCTGCAGAGTTCTTATTACCCAGTCTTTTTCCTGCCTCAGGGCCCGTTTTAGGGAGACCTCTCCCTGCGAGATCCCTCCACCGGCTCGTCTTTGCGGATGCACCCTCTCCTCGATGAACTTTTGTTTAATGGCGGAGTTTTCCCTCCCCCCATTCTCCCCCCCCGTACTTGCGATAGGGGGGATTCCTTGACCTTGTTTGCCATAGACCTCACCGTTTTTCCCGGGAATAGGCTACCTGGTTCTCAGCCGGACGATATTTGGAAAGAGGCACTCTGGCCTCTTCTCCTGCCTGAAAAATCTTTCCAGCTGTCGCTCCCCCTCCGATCGTCCCCCCCGTTTTCCGTAAGACTTACTTCCTGGGCACAGTTGAACCCATTGGTCAGCGGTGCCTTCTGTTTGCCACTTCTTCTTTCCGTACCAAGGTTAGATATAAGCCCTCTTTTTCTTGGTTGCCGTTTGATGTACCCCCAGCTTTTCCCCTGATTTCCCGGCCTGTTCTCCATCGCCCCTAAACTTTTTAAGGTCACGCACATTCCGATAGTAGCAGGTCCAGGTTCCATTTTCCCCCCGTTCGATCGATTCACATATCTCTGCCTTGATGAGAAGGAACCAGACTAACTTCGGACGCCCCCCTGAAGACGGCTTTGTGCAACGCCCAACTTCCCTTGAGAGTTCCCGAAGAAACCGTGCGAAAATTTCGCCGTTTTCCTTGTATCCGTCCCTGTCGCGAAATTGCCTCAAGTACGGCAGGAAGCCGTCGATCAGGTTTTCTTCGCCTTCTCCACACGTTTAGAGATAGTCTCTCCGGTGACGGGTATTTCTACTCCGGGCCCCGTCAAGTAGGTGCTTTTTCGAATCCGCGGTTTCCCTCACTGCGTGCATTTTTTATTGCTCCAGACCCCGACTTTCGGTTCCCGCATGGTGCGGCTTCTTTTCTAACGAACTCTTAGCATGCAGACAAACTACTGTATTACTCCAAAAGGTATTTATCTCCTCGCGTCCCTTTTTATTGCTCACCCCTTCCACCTTCAGTCTGATCTCAGAGGCCTCGAGAGTGCGCGTGCCCAGATTCGACAGCGAAGCCCGCATCTGCCCCCAACCCCACCTCGACGGACGCCCGGTCTCCAGATTATTTTCAGAACCCTGAGATTTCTTGGTCCTTGTCTTGGAGGTCCCTCAATGCGTCAAGCCGTCGACCGAACCAAGATGGCCCCTCCGCAGGACCCCCCTACGGATAAGCCCCCCTACGGGCCGTTTTAGTGTCCCCGCCCATCAGAATCTGCTAGTCTTTTTTGAGTTTTCACTGATAACTGGTCCTTCTTTGGCCTGCTGATTTATAGAGCTTTTTGAATCTCGGTGCTCCATTCATCGTCCGAATTGGCGGTGCATCCCCCCCCTCGGCACTCCGTGTCAGCCCAAGCAAAGATTCCTCCCCACTTCGAGGAGCCGCAGTTTGCCCTGACTTTTTAGGCGGGCCTTTCATCAAACAGTTTGCATCCCGATTGACGGCAACCTGTTCCAAGTTGACCCTCGGAATGACCCTTGTCCACCTCTTGCGCCGGCTGTCGTCCAAAGCGGAGCCCCCTGCCCGGCTCTTTTTCTTAATGCCCCCCCAGCCGAGCAGCTTCTTCGTCTCCCCCCCCTTAGCAGTTTTTCCGAGTGCCAGCGAGGATGTGATCTGGTGCTACACGTTCATTCTGTACATTACCCAATGGTGCCTGGATGGGCCCGACCCGCGCTTTATTCCGAGTCACTTTTTCATTCCAGGCCCACTGAGCAGAAGCGCATGCCATTTTTTGAGTAAGCTCCTTCCACCCCTTGGCCGTTTCTTCGCTGACCACACCTCTAGCTCCGGTCCCCTTTTCCTGAAATATGCACGTTCAGCACCGCTTTTCCAAATCGATGTCCAGATGTCGGCTAGACACTGGCCCTCTCTCATGTTCGTGGGAAGCCCGTAGGCAATCTGGTGAACACCCGCCCCACGGCGACGATATAGTGGAGATGTTTTTTAGCAGTCGCTCTTTCCCTCTTCCCGAGCAGACCTCAGATTCTTCCTTGATTGCAGCCCGAGCCTTTCCCCCAATTCACTTTAGGGCAGAAATGCCCCTTATTGGTGGGACTAACCCTTCAATTTTTCACCCTAAAGGCTACCGAAGAGGTTATAGGATTCCAGAATAGGAGGAGCACTCCCTCTGTTCACAAACGAAAATCTGCATAGGCTTCGAACTTGTAAGACTTTTGACTAGCTCGTGACCCCCCGGCCAAGAAGGACCCATCAGTCATGCTGGTAATTGGATCCTACGGTACCTCGGACCGCAAAAACGGTCGCAGGGTTCCTCTCTACCTGGTGTTTTGAGGAGATCAAGGGTAACGGTGTTGTCTTTTTTTTTTGTTTCCTTTGCTCCACGTACCGTCCCGGCTGCTGGCCGGCTGATGTTATCTTGAAGTCACTCCAAACCCGAAATGGGATTTCGTTCGTTGCTTTGCCGCGGCTGTCAGAACTGGGCTCCCGCACACCTGCTCCAGGAAGTCTTTCCCCCATCCGACTTCCCGGCCTGGCGCTCCCGTGTGTTGTGTCAAATCCCCTTCCCCCTGACAAGAACGTGAGGTAGAAGTTCGCCCCCCCTGCCCGCTCCGATCGACCCGGATTTTATTCGATGAGAGCATACTAGTGCCAGGACCATGCCGCATATTAAGTAGTAGGCCTTACTCTGACCGGCTTTCCTATGTGCGCCCAGAGCAAATGCGCTTGCGTCCTGTTTGGATTTCCGCACCGAGTGCCGCTTCGGGACCTCCATCTGAGGCTCTTGTGCTGACGTGTGTCGATGGTTCTACCTGATTCCTTTCAGCCGGGCCCCGTCCGCGTTCAAAGGAGTGTTCGGCTTTTCATCTCGACACGTTGTCAGCAGCGCGTTGCTTTGACGCAATTCTAGGATACGATCATATCCAGCTGGGCACCCCCAGAATTAGCGGTAGAACATCTCCAGGCCTCGGGATTTCTCGATATAAGACGCCATGGTTCGGATCGGGGGGCCCCACCCTCTTTTCCCTCACTTTGCCGCTGCGTGCCCGCTGTCAGCAAGCCTGCTCTGACTGTTGCCATGTCTCTCTCCCCCGAGTTATCTACGCCGAAATCCATTGATTAGAGTTGCCTATTGAAACGCTCCTTTTTTCCCTCTGTTTGAAAACCTGCCTTTTGCCGCTCATTTCAGACTGCACGGCTTTAAGAGTTTTTCTTCCGTTTTTTTACTTACACCCGTCTTCTTATTAGGTGTTGCTTTTTGCCCTTCATGCTGGAGAAACTGTTGTCGCTCGACCCTGGCGCCGAATGGACGGCTTGAATTGTTAAATCTTTATTGGTGATGCTACTAACTTTCGTCGATGAGGGAGAACCCCCCATCTGCAAATCGGATCCGGATCGGGATACAGGAGGTGTCCTGTGGTGTTGCCGCTCCCGAGGTGGGTCCTTCCGCTTTCCCTCGGTAGAAATCTCGCCCTGGTAAGTGTCCCAGGTATGACAATCCCCTTTTTTTGGAGTTCTCTCCCCCAGTCAGTAAATTTATGCTGTACTCCTATCGGTTTTCAGGGTCCTTGATAGATTTTTTACATAGATCTGCTACCCTAGGTCGTAATGCACTGCAGGTTCCCTTCTCCCTCGCCTAAGAGCTTCTCGCCTTTGCCTTTCGACCTTCTCGGGTGCAGCGATAAAGATGCCCGCCTTTTTTCACAACGACCCAGTGGACCCGACTTGCGTACCGGCCTGCTGTCCCATGCTTTCTTTAAGAGGTTTTTTTTTCCTTTTTCCGCTCGTTCAACCGGGTGACGGACCCCATTTAGAATTTCCCCTTGGTTTCCTTGCTTGCTGCCCCTCCGGACGGGCTTCTTCCCAGCTCCCCTATTTCAGACTCAATGGGCGCACCCTTCCCCACCAGAATGCGCGCCTTGATCGCTCACCGCCCTTTCTGAGTCGAACGGCAACACTTGTCGTCAGAGTTCCACTGTCGGACGTTTTGACCTTTCTTTCGCCCTGGAGCTTCCCGCCCCCCCCCTAACTTTAAGACAGTTTTCTCCTGGTGGACGGGCCTGACGGAGAGTCCTGTGCTTATGGTGACCTCGTATGTGGTCTGATCGGCTCTTTCTAGGCCTTCCCATGAGCCTCCCCTTCCCTATTCTTTCGATAGTCTGTGGACAGAGGCAGATGAGTGACCTGAGCTTGACATGTTTTCTTTTTGTGCGGGCCTTCCATTCGGCGATGTCGGAACCCCTTTTTCTCTTTTAAGCCCCCTTCTTTTTTTTCTGTCGCTTCGATTCCGAACTCTATAAGAGGAGATTCGCTGGCGGCGAGATTTTCCCCCAAACTTTGACTTCCCCCTCGTGATCGAACCCCCCTCCCCTTTTTCTTCAGGACCAGGTGACGGTATAAATAGCGGAGTTCGAACATGCTGGCGCTCTTTCTTACCTTCATTGAGAACTATCTTCCGGCGTGACTCCCCTCGGATCCCCCGATTGAGAGCTGGTCACCACCACAGTCCGAAGAGTTATGGCGCCAGATGGAGAACCCCCCCTAGGAAAGGTGTAACTCCCCCCTTTATCCCCCCCGCCCCAAATTTTTTTCCGATGGTGTTTCTTCTGATTTCCCCGATATCCCGCTCTTCGCCCCAATTCCTGAGGTTTCAGACGTAAGAATCAGCACCAGTCTCAGCCCAAAAGTTGATGAACTTACGTCGCCTTCGATCTTCCCGTTCAGGTTTTTGACTCTTCCGTTCATTTCTGGTTCTACTCATAGAAATGTGGTGTCCGCTTACGTACTTCCCAGCCGATTCTTTCTCTCATATCTGCCCTCTTTTTTTTTTCTTCACAAGCGCTTTTCCCTGATCCTCTTGTGCGATAGTGTGAGAGGGACGGGAACCCACGTTTGTCCCCACATCCCCGTGAGGGCTTCGGAAAAACGCGAGGTTGTTGGATGCTTCGATCGCCCCCCCTCCGACCCCCTTTTTTCATGAGTCCCCCCCCCTTGCCTCCCAGTACAGTCGCGGCTGAGACTCGGCCCAGGTGATTCTCGAATCACTACCGCCCTCTGTCGAGATTTTCTTGCGAGGCGGATGCTATTTGCAACCGGTGTTGCACCCTGTTTTTAACGGCTTGCTGTATGTCTAATATAGACAAGTCTCCCCCCCCCTTCTCTGCCCTATAGCCTCGTCTCTCTGGTCCGCGTAACGCTTCTTCTAAATTTCATCGGCAGTCCACTATCCCTTTTGCTTTATCTTCTGTCCTCCCTTTTCCCTCAGTTTTTTTCCTGGAGATGATGTTCGGCCTAATCCGAAGAGTCGAGCAGGTTCTCTTCCATCGATCCGCCAAGCGATCCAGGCTGACCTGCTTGTGCCCTGACTTTTTTTCTCCCTTCTCCGGAAAGGCTGAGAAGAACGACGTTTTGCGTGAGTAACAACCTTTTGCAAGTCTCGTAATAATGCCGCCAGGTTTTCCTTCTCGTTTCAGTGTATACCTAGAGATAAAAGGTGCGAGAAATCGCGCATCCTCTCTGAACTTTTCTAAGGTCCCCTAAGAAGAACTTTTGAGAAGCTCTTCAAATTCCCCTGGATTTGGTTTGAAGACGCATTTCGTTTTTGGTGACTTTCATGATAGCCCCTTCCCCGGGACGAGAGTTCCCCCTCCCTCTCTTTATCAGTGCCATTGTCTGGATTGCCCCGAGTAGTACGGGAAAGCTTTCTGATCTTTAAACCTCTCTGCCGTTTCTGCTGTGATGCGTAGTACTCGGCCTTCCGGCCCCTTCCCCCCTTTCGTTAAGGACTTCTTATACCCCCCCCCAGAGCATTGAACGGACAGTCCCCAGATAGTCAGCCCTACTCCTCTACCGGAGCGAAGAAGTCCTCGGCCCTTCCCCCCTCTTAATTCCCGCGCCCTATAGAAAACGAGTGACATCTCAGCTCCGGCTATGGAAAGCAGCACCACACTGGTGACTTTCTCTCTTACCGGGCTGTGTAGCAATTGTCAGTATTTTCTAGGATCCGGGTGCGCCCCTCTGACCCACTGAACCTCCTTTCCCTTTGTTTTGTCTCTTCCCGACAGAAGAGGAAACTTTTCATAGTGTGCTCCGTGATAAGCCCCTCTGCCCTTTCTCTTTTTTCGCTCCCCAACTCCTGCTCGCTTTATCCCCTCCCCCCCGAATTATTTCCCCCGCCGACCCCTTTCTGCTTGGTCCTTGGGACTTCCAGTTGTCCCTCTCTTTGACCAGCCCTTGCCCCCTTATCGCGTAGTCGGCATCTTGTCTGCTCTTCCTAGAGACCCCCTCTTAAAGATTCACGCAATACCCCCTAGCCCATCAATTGAAGAACGCCACCGAAGCCTTTTCTACGTTCCAGGTCCCCAATTCCAGTAAGCGCAGATCTTAATACGATCGCCCGCTCTTCGGCCCCTTTCCTTTGGTAGAATCTCCCCCCTATAAGCCTCTTACCTCCCCAAAGTTTAAGATTTTTTTCGCCCCTCCCCTCTGTCGGCTGTATAGCGGCATGGCCGGCGTTCCCCTCCCAAGTTTTTCCCCTTCTGCTCGTTTCTGGGTTTGTCAGGTAGCACCTTCTTGCCCCTTCCGGCAGGGACCCTCGTACTTATCCTGTGCCTTTAGAATACTCCTGAAGTGCCCGCGATTCCGCGTCTTCAGCTACGTTTTTTCGTGTCCCAGAGTTAGGGCCGGCAGTGGGTGGTGCCCTCGGTTTGATTTAGCATCATCGGAATCGCTGATTTCTTTTTGACTCGTCTAGTACCGCTGAGGAAACCACGAAAGTGTAATCGTATATTTTTTTCCCCGACCACTTTGTAGTGAGCCATTCAAGAAATTTTTATCCCGGCCCGGGCCCCTGAGCGCCCCAGGCCTCAACGTCGATCCCGTCCCTCTGCGGGAGGTCCTCTTGACCCCCGGGTCCCTCCTTGATAGAGAGACCCCCTTAACCCTTAGACCTTCTGTAAGCAGTCTTTGACTCCCGCCTGGTCTTGCGGCGATATGCCACTGCTCAGTTCCTTTTTCAGACTTTCTATTAGCTACCGGTTATAAGAACAGCCTCCAACCTGAACTGCAATCCGGCTCCCTATAGCTTCTCTAAGCCTTAACTTTTGGCGGGTCCTAACGGAGTTCTTACTTGGACGGTCCCGCTCTTTGCCCTCCTCTTACTCTGAAGCTCCGGTTCATTTCCCAGTCCTGCTACCCGCCGCTCGATCCGACCTCCTTCTCCCTTTTTTTGACTGCAGTCCCTCCCCAATCTTCCATACGATGATGTATACAGACAGTCCATCCTTTAGTTTCCCCCCACCCCCACCCATACTCCATAGCATACGCCAGAGAGTTCGCACACCGCCTTAGACTGGTCTTCATTTGTTAAGACAGGCCCAGTGTCCCCCGGCGCAGGAAATTTTCTTAACCCCTTGCCCCAATACTGAAGCCCCAGGCCCTCGAACTGATTCCTGTTCCCATTTTCCGAAGTTCACTCTGGCCCTCCCTTAGAATTAACGTCCTCCAGCCCCGTTCCCTTATGTTTTTTTTTTTTTTTTCGCTTTGAGGAGAAATTCCTCTGTTTTCCTCCCTCATTGCCCTGGAGTTCAAGATAGGAAAAACCCAATGGTCATTTCCCTTCTGTCTTTCGCTTTGAAAAACCCCAGGATATAGACGCGCCTGGACCTTAATGCGCCAGGATGTTTTGAACCCATGCTGCGAGACGTCTTTGAATCCCCTTGAACAAATCCCAGAGAACCGCCAAGTTTTCCCGTCTCCATTAATTTCATTCCCTCCCCCGAGGAATGGATATGCTACCACGGTTATTTTTATGTTTTCCGGGTTCACGCCCCCCCTCAGAGTTCCTCTCGAGTATCAGTCCATGCATCCTTCCCTCTCCGAAGAGAATGCCCGGTGTTTCTCCTCAGCTACCGCGCCCACGCCCAGAAATGAGATAGTCAGAGGGTGTACCGCGGAGCGCTTGTCTAGGCTCCGAGCACCCTCCCGGTTAGCACGCATGGTTTTTGTTTTTTTTTTTTTTTTTTTTTTTTCTTTTTTTTTTTTTTTTTTTTTTTTTTGTTTTTTTTTTTTTTTTTCCCTTTTTTACTCGATCGGTCCAGAAATGATGCCGCGCCACACTTTGGGGCGCCTGAATTTTACTGTTGATTCTGTAAAATTTCGGTCCCAGAAGGTTTTTTTTCCCCCACGTGCCTTCGGACGACGTTCAAGCGATTTAGTTTTTCGATTCCTTTCTCGCTCCGGTACTTACGCATCTCTCCAATTTCTGAGTTAATCCTACTTTCCCAATGTTTGGGCAGAAGTGAGGGTCTTGCATCCGCAGCCATAACGGTCTCTCTCTACTATCCTCTTTGGATTGAAGGCTCGCCAGGCCGGCGGTTTGGGCGTTTTCCGCCCTCTTTTTTAACCAGCACGCTTTCTGCCCCCATAGTTCGAACAGGTAGTTAACGGTTTTAGTTATCGAAGAGGACTCCAGTTCCCTCCGTTCTTCTACTGACGGTACCTTCCCCTCAACAAACCTTCCCTTTTCTTTCTCTTTTTTCCCATTCCTCCGTTGTTGATCGATATCCCTTTTGTTGTTGTGTGCGTCTCCACTTCCCGGCGGAGCCGGGAGGCTGCGCTTGCCTGTGAAGTTGTCACACCACTTCTTTTCATGCGGGACCGTTCCCCTAAGCCCGTTATCCGCTTGGCTTTTTCCAGAAAGGGAGGCGACGCCCCCGGCCGCCGGCTAATCCATAAATACACAGTAGGCTGTGAGCCTGCCGTTAGCGTTTTGGCATTGCCTTCCCCCAGACCCCTTACCGCTATTCGGCCTCTTTTTGAGAAGTCCGTTTACTCGTCGCTTTTTCAAATGATCTCCTCTTGTCGCGCGCGAGCGAGAAGTTTCCCGCAGCAATTCTCTTCCTCGCCGGACCTCGGCAGTTCTTCCGACAACCGACGCCCGCCCCCGGCTTATGGTTCACAGATGGCAGTAATGTGCGAATCGAACAAGGCCAGATGCTTGAGACGTCCTTTGTTAGCGGTACAAGCTTCCTTCTTCTTGCGCAGTTCTTCTGTGTCACCATGCTTGTGCTGAACCGGCTTAGATTCCCTTTTTTTTTTCCCCCCCCCTCTACCAGCGGGTTCCGCGGACCCCTCCCCGCATGGCGCCCCCTTCTTTGCGCTTCTCTGATCTTTTGCAAAAACGGTTGCGTCGCGCGCCTTTCAGTGCAATTCTGATTTCTCTCCAGATTCTCACTGTTGCCCCCGTACCCTACGGCCGGAGTTTGTCCCCCTCCCAGCCAGTCCTCTTTGATGGAAGCGGTACTGCTTTTCCGACTCATCTTTGAGCGGCTGTGGATCTTGGTGGTTTCGAAGCTGTTGGCGTTCTTTCCCTTGTTCAAGCTTTCGCCTGCTGGAAGACGCTGCAGTTCCGAGCTTCAGCCGTTGGTCCTCGACCTCACTCCATCGCGTCCCTTGGTCTCCTGCCCGCCCTCCGGCAGGTCGTCGTAAACTGCATGTGTCGTCTCATTTTCTCGGCCGGAGGTTAAGCGTCGGTTGGCCTGAGCAAAGAGGGTAAGGCTTGCCAAAATGATCCTGTTTGGTGTCCCCTTGCGTTCCCTTTTCCTGGTGTGGTCACTAAATGTTTCGCGCTCTTCGTTCCACTACGGCCCCTCCGCGTTCAACTTTGTTCTTTCTTCTCCGTTTTTCCAGAAGTTTTAGAGTTTTAGGGAGGAAAGCAGCGAAGACAAAGGATAAGTCTGAGGTCTAGCTCATGCGGGCTTCCTGGAACAGGTCCGGAGGACCAACTAGTAGCTTTATGTAGCGTCTCAGGTACCGTTCCCCCATGCGGCGCCCAGGACGTTGTGTCCCTCCCTCCCCAATTTTCCAAGCATTTGAGTCCGACTATGTTTCGCCCCGGTTTTTTCGATTGGGCCTTCCCAGTCGACCGGCTCTAGAATCTCCCCCGGGTCGACTCCAGATCAGGTGCCTGGACCTGTCAGACCTCCCGCAGTTGCGACCCCTAAGCCTGTACTGGTCGTCCCCCTTGACCGAAGGTTTAAGGTGTTATATTAACGTGTCATTTGCGCGTAGCTTACGAGATTCACCCTAGAATATGCCCGCTTCTGAATGTATTGAAATGGCTGGCCTTCATAGGTTTTAGTGCTTTACGATCCGAACCCATTT
>Ga0179593_1366582_pt1 | contig 16658 bp, 18 predicted proteins | sample CZODoug2_1_08_16_FD_185931 | JGI IMG/M metagenome (GOLD analysis project Ga0179593, IMG submission 185931) | Vadose zone soil fungal communities from Angelo Coast Range Reserve, California, USA - CZODoug2_1_08_16fungal (PacBio error correction) | ecosystem: Environmental > Terrestrial > Soil >... | reverse complement strand
CCGGGAAAGGTCGTCCGATTTTTCACCTCCCCTTTCTTTTTTTTTTTTTTTTAACCCTTCTTTCACCTCGATCAGGGTACCTGTTCCCCGCCCTTTTTTTCTTTTAATGGCAAGTTTTTTTTTTTTTTTTACCGTTCCCCTCTTCCCGAGCGGTTCAACGATATCGCCCTTTTTCCACGGGTCTGTCGTGGGCGCTTTTTTTGATCTTTACCTATTGCTTCCCTCTTTAACGGTCAAGGTCGCTTTTTTTTTCTGTGAATTTTTTGTCTTGTGTCGCGCCCCGGTATCTTCTTTTCTTATTCGTGGAAGGTCTCTGGGGGCCCTTGTTTCCTTTCCCTCAGGTCTTTTTGAGTTTTTTGGAATTTCCCCAACAGATCGCTTCCTGGGTTTTACTTGTGGCGAACTTTTTTCTGTGTTGCCGCCTGGCCGTGAGATTCCTTCCTTCCGGGAACCCTTTCCCCTTTTTTTCCCTTCTTTTCGTTTCAACCTATCCCCCCTTATTAGCGCATAATGGGCCACGATTCCTTTTTTTTTTAGAGGTGTCCCCTTTTTTCCTGCTCAAACGGACGGGCCTTCCCCTATATTTCCCTCTCTGGCGGGCTAAACTTGCAACTAAAATCCCGTCCTGCCTATCCCTGGTATTTTTCTCCTTTTGGGTTTGTTTTTCAACCTCCTTTCCTATAGGTTCTGTCTTTTCCCTTTTTGGAGACCCGCTTGCTTCTCTCTCTTCTTAATTTGTGACTTGGTGACCGGTTCCCTTGTCAACGGTGGTGCCTTCGGTTCTTTCTCTGGTGTGTTTTTAGTCTGGGGGGCCCTTCTCACAAAAGACTTCATGCAAAGAAATGATACATGGTTTGTTTCTCTTCATGGGGTGTCTCGCGGTCCTGTTTCTTCCTTGCAGTATTTTTTTTTTTTTTTTGGGTCGAGACCTTTTCTCCAATTTCCACATTTGTTTCGGGCCAAACTTTAGGAAAAACGCTCTGACGGCCGGGTGGAACAACACCCACAACCTAAACAAAACCAAACACCATCCCTGCCCCCCAACCCAACCAAGTTCACCCCGGCCGCCCACCCCCCCACCCCAACAACCACACACCAGCATACCTTTCCAACCCCACAAAAAACAAAACCCCCCCCCCCCCCCCCCCCCCAAACCACCCAAAACACAAAAAAAAACACCAAAAAAACAAAAACCCCCCCCCCCCCCCCCCCAACACCACCCACACCCCCCCAACCACCCCCCCCACCCACCAACCAACAACCCCCCCCCCCAAACCACCCCAAAAACACCCCCAACAACAAAGGTTTCTTTTGAAATCCCTGAATGGTACTTCTAATCCTTTACAACGCCTTCTTTGGGTTTGTTTCCCACTTTCGTTTTATTAGGGTCGCTTTTCCCCCTTTTTTTCCTGACTTGGTGGTCTCTTTTTTCCGTTTATTTTGGTAACCCTCGAACTTTCTAGGTCCTCTCTCCCCGGAGTTTTTTTCGGTTGGGCCTTTTCGGTCTGCAGATCCCCTTACTTTTAATTCCCTGACAAAAACTTTCATTTCTTTGTTTCCTTTGTGCTTTGAACGGTCCCCTTTCGTCCCCCACCGTCCTTTCCCTCTTCGGTACTAAACTTTTCTTTTCCTTTTCCCGATTAACCGGTTTCTTTTTTTTCGTTCCCTGTTGCCCTTTCCGTAGGTAGGTTGGCTGGTTCCAGCCGTTAAAAGGTTGTTGTTTCCTTTGGATCCTCCCTGTTAGTTGGCTTCTCCCTTATAATGTGGCTATTCCACCGCGCTGTTGATTATATCCCCACCTTTTTTTTTTTTGACTTTCTGGGGTTTTTGTTCTCGATTTCCCTTACCGGTTCTACTTATTTTTATCTCTTTTTGAGGGGTCCTGCTTTGGTGTTGGGAGGTACGCTTCTTTTCCGTTTTCCCCTGGTTCATCCATCCTTAGTTTTGTTGTGGTGTCTGATTTTTCAATAGAGGTCGCGATTTTAGGATTTTTTTTCCCTTTTCTTTTTTCTTATGAATCGAGGCTCTTTTTGGGGCCGAGCACCAAGTTCCCCATTTTATTGCTTTCTTGCCGAGCGGCTTGGTTTTCTCCCTATCTCGTGGATTTGGGGTATTTTAGTGTCTTTTTTTTGTTTCGGGTGTTTTAGTTTGTTTTTCTTTGCTACGTAGGGTTTTTTCTCCCTATACCCCAATTCTTTGATCTTCTTGCATAGGTCTCCTACTTCTCAGGGATTGTTTTTTTGGACGATCGAAAACTCTTCCACTTTACCAGCCCCATTTTTTAGGCCGCGCTCATTTTTTTTCCGACACCGTCGGTGCCCGTTTAGGAGGCGAGTTTATCATTCTTTTTTTTCACGAGCCCCCCCTTTGTTAGCGTCTTTTTTTGTCCTTTTGCGACTCTGCTCTCGCCACTCGGACTTTTCTGGATCCGTACCGCCGATTCTGGCCTTTAATAGGATGATTTCTTTCTCTCCCTCCTTTCTGGTTGTTGCTTCCTTCCATCATTGGTTAGGTTCCGGCCACATATCGGCGGGCTCCCCCCCTTCCCAGGGAACCAGGTCTCTTTCTCTTTTCTTTTCCCAAATCCTTTGACCTCCTTCTGTTCAAAACTCTAAAAAACCGGCTTTCTTACTCCCCCCCTCCTTTTCCTTCGCCCGGAAGACCCCTTATCCCTTCCACGGTTTTCGGCTTTTTCCTTTTTTTTTTCGACGGGCCTCTACCCCTGGGTGCTTTTTTTGTCCTCAGGGTTTGATAGTTTTTTTCCTTCGTGATGTTGACTTCTTTCTCTCGGTTCCTGTTCAAACCCACAAAGTCTTTGTGATCGGGTCCCCTTCCCCCTCCCCTTCGCTGCAGGAGTTTTCCTCTCCCCGTTGTCACCAAGCCTTTTTTCCCACTCCCCCTCCCGCGTCTCGGTCCTGTCCCCCCCGTTACAAGCTGGCGACCCTTGCTCCCCTCCCCCCTTGTGCGCTCCCCCCTTTTTTCATTTTTCGCCTGAGTCGTTTTTCATATTCGCCCAAGTCAGTTTTTCTTTCCATTGGCTCGTCAACCCTTTTTTCGATACTCCACCTCCGCCAGGGTCCCCAAACCTTGCCGGCCGGACAAGTTCCCCCCTCCCTTTTTCCAAACCAGGTCTTTCTCCCCCCCCACTCCTTTTTCGATTTCGACCTCCAAGTTTGTCTTCTTTTTTTTTTCAACAAGTTATTCCTCGTCCAAGTCTTCCCCCACCCTTGAACCCCTGTTCCTTAATGACTCTGATAGTTTTTTTTTGTTTTTTCTCTACGTCTGACGACTGTGACATTGGCTCCCACCCAACGTTTTAAGTATACCGGGCATTTTCCCCCCCTCCACCGTTCGCCTCTTGCCCCCCAAGCCCTGCCTACGGTCAAGGGTCCCTTCCGATTCTCGATCCCTTCTCCTTCGTATCACGTTTCTCCCCTTCTCGTAGTGCTCGGTCTTTGTTCCTGGAAGTGTTCCCCTTTCTTTCTTCGGGACACTCGTTCACAGTTTTTTACTTCCATGAAGCATCCCTCATCTTTCCACCCCTTGGTCACCTGGCATCGCAGTCTATCGGTCTGAGCTCAAGTTTTCCCTTTTTTTTTTTTTTCCCCCAATGAACACATGGTCTCTTTCCCCCCGCTCCCCATTCTCCCCGAGAAGAAAAACCCGATTTCCTTGCATTTTGACAATACCCTCGTCTTTGCTTCGGTTCTTAACCTTTGCAGAGTCTGTTTGATTCCCCCACCTAAGGTTTCAATTTTTTTTTCTCCTGTGAAATTGACTGCATTTTAATTTCAAGTTGCTATAGCGTTTCCCCCCTCCAGATATTCCCCCGTTTTTTGCTGCACTGAAGTAACATGCCCTTAAAGGCACCCCCCTGCCTTTTTGGGTTTGCCTTTCTTGATACTGGAGTTTTTCATTCTTTCTTCTTTTTTTTTTTTTGGGCCCCCCCCCCGACGACTTTCTCAGTTCTACAGGGTAGTCGGCACCACTTCCAAGGCCCTTTTTTCCACCCCTTTACCCCTGTATCCTTGCGGTCTCCCTTTCCCCCCCCCCTTCTTGCCAGACGATCGGGTTCTCTTTCTCTCTTGTTCCAAAGTCCTTTCGCCCTCAAGGGAATTTTAGAGAGTTTTTGATCCCTTTTATCGGTGCAATTTTCCTCCTTTTTTTTTTTTTTTCTCTTTTGACCGAATAGTTCCATTTTCCCTTGATCCCCCCATTTTTGCCACATCGTTCAACCGTTCCTGCGGTCGTTGTTGCCGTAGTCCCTTTTTTGAGATACTGGCCATTGTAATACTTTTCCCTTTTCTTCTTCGTTGATCTCTACTTTTCTGAACCCTATTGTGCATCTGCCTTTTCTTTTTTTTGCCGGTCCCGTTTTGTGACTCTTTTTCCCCCTTCCCATGAGCAAGCGGTTTTTTTTTTTGTTCCCCACTTAAGCCCCCCCCCAGTTTCTTCCAAGTTAACCAATTTTTTTTCTTTTTGGGTTCTTTTGCATTTATCGACGGTTCTGCGATGGCAGTTGTCCGTTTCGCTGTCCATTCACCCCGATCATAACCTCAGTCCAGCTTTGAGACCCTTTTCCCCCCCGCCCGCATTCGCTTTTCGGTTTAGCGGTTGGCTTCCCGCCTTTCTTCTATAGTGCCTTCCGGGTGGTTGCCGTCCGGTTTTCTTTTCTCTTTTTTTGGACCCCCCGCTCGTTTGTCCTGACCACCCCGGACCTTTATTGTCAGGACCTCATTTTCTTTTTGACGCCCCCTGTCGTTTTTTTCCCATTGGTTGAGCCCCCAGGTCCCTTTTTTTTTTACTCGTTACTCTTCATGATCTTTCTTTAATCCTCCTTTCTTTTGTGTTTTTTCTCTCCGAGGTAGTTTTTTTTTTCCCCGCCTTCCATTTTTCACGGGTTAACGGGCACCTTGTACCTTTCCCCTTTACTTTTTAGTTTCCTGATTGTTTTCTTTTTTGTCCGTTTTATTTCCCCCCACTCTTCCGGCGGTTCCCCCTATCGCCCCTATATCCTCCGGCGGTCGTCCTTTTTTTTTTTGATGATTTCCCCTTTCATTTTTTTTTTGTTTTTTTTACAGTTACTCCCATTTGGCACGGGCGTTGGTATGGGGTGACGACTTGGCCTTCGTGATAGTGGCCTTTCCCTTTTTGTTTTCACATTTTGTGAGACCGGTTCTCGTTTCAGGTCTCTTCCTGGACGATCGACGCACTGGGCTCTTTTTCCCATGGTCTTCCTGAATGTGCCGGCTGTCTGTTTGCCTTTCTCCGGTTGACGCGCTCCGGACAGTCTCTGTTATAATTCGAGAGTAAAATCTCCCCTTCCCTTTTGGGCTTACCTTTCACCCCCTCCAGAGTCCCTTATTGTTCTTGTAGTTTTTATCAGGTTTCTAACCCGACGGTCCTTCCGCTCTTTTGCCTAGTGAAGGGCCAGGGGCTTTTACCTTTTCCTCCTTTTCTGTTTCCGCGATTTTTTTTGCGACTGGCTGGGCGTTTTTCCCTTCTCCCTCCATAGTGTGCTGGCCCTTCTTCTTAGGTCCCTTTGGTTTGCATGTTTTTTACCCTCCGTGGCCTTGACGGGCCAGGGTTTTCCTTTTGCGCGTTTTCTATTTTTTGTCCCCCACCACCTTTTCTCCACCCGAGGCATTCCCATTCAAATGTCAGTCGTCCCTCTTTTTTGGATTTCTATGTCCTTTTCACTTTGATTCATTGTTACGTGGTCCTTCTCGTTTTTTTCCTGGGTCATGCGCTACTACTTTTACCTTTTTTTTTGAAACTTTGTCTTTTCCCTTTTGCCTTTCCCCAGGTTATGTTTGGAATCCCATCTGCGGTCTGAACGCCTGCCCTCGCGGGGTGCGGTCAGTTGTTTGATACCTTTTTGTTTTTTTTTTTTTTTTTTTTTTTTTTTTCTCCGCCGTTGTTCTCTTTTTTTTTCGTTATATGCCGTGCCGTGGTTGGTCCCCTTAGAAGCCCTTGGTGCTCGACCTGATATACCGCGCTGGGGATTTCCCACTTTTATCTTCTTTCACACTGTTTTTTTGTTTCCCAAGGTCCCACTTTGTCGTTTTTTTGCTGTTTTTTGGTGGTCCGCTTTAGGCTTTTCCTTGGTTTGACCCCTTTTTGTTTTTTGGAACCCCCCCATCTGGCCCCTCTTCTCCCCACTACCATCACTTTTTTTTGATTTCCCAATATCTCGGACCTTGCGGGGCTTGCCTTCCCTTTCGGTCTTTCGCTGGTGCCAGCCTCGCCCGTTTTTGTTGGTTTTATGTTTTTTCCCCTGTTTTTTGGGTGTATCAGGTCTCAGTCCTGGTTTGCCACCCCGGCTATAGTAGATTCATGAACTTTTTTTTTTGCCTTGTGGTGTTTTTCTTTATCCCTTTCACCCGGTGTGGTTGAGATAATACTTTCTTCTCCTTTTGCGGGTCTTTCTTGTTTGGGGGGGTCCTTTTTCTTTCGATTCCCGTTTTTGCGTTTTTTTTCTTATTGGTTTCCCGGTTTTATTATTGGTGTGATTTTGCTTGTCCTCTTTTCCTATACGCTGCCGTTTAATGCGCCATGATGTTTATTCCTAGAGGCGATTCACCATGTCTAGAACAAGGGAAACACTTTTTTTTTCGGTGGTTTTTTTTCCAGTTCCCCCTGTGCACGTTCTTGGGGTGGTTTTTTCCTCGGAGAGATCTCGCTGGGTGCCTGCGTTGGTGATGTTTTTTTTGAGGGTACTTTCTCCCTCTTCCGGACTTGGTTTTCGATTAAGTTTTTTTCCTTCCAAAGATCCCCCTGATTTTTTTCCCTCCGGCCGAGTCATTTTCTCGCCATTCTAAAAATCCACCCATGATGGGTTTCTTCTCCCCCTCCCCCCCGTCAATGGGTTTTCCTCCCCCCAACTTTTGTCCTTTGGCGCGATTCAATTCGGACAGACCTGTTATCTTTTTTTCTTTTTTCGTCCTCTCTTCTGCCTTTCTGTTTCGCCCTCTTCCCCCTGGGTCGTTTGTCTTTCGTTGAGATTTAGCCTTCTTCCTCTACCCCCTCTACTTACTCTGGACTTTTGGTTATGCCTCCGCTTTTGCCCTTTTGGTTCTTTCCCCTCTGCTCTTCCCTCCCTCAGTTGTTGTGTGCCTTATCTGTCTTTTTGCTTTTGGACACCTTTTTCCACCAGTTTCTGGGCCGGTGGAGCTCTGCCACTTGGACCGAGGATCTATCGTCCATTCTCCTTTCGTCTGCATTTTTTTTTGGCCCACCCACCAAGGCTCCCCTTGGTTTCGTCCCGACGTATTCTCATCCCTTGCCCCTGAATTCGCACCCCCCCCCCTTATCCTCGGGTATTGCCCCTTTCTTTCCTCACGCTTTTTTTTTCAGCCCCAAGGTTGGGGAGTCCCCATCCTATTTGGTAGAGTCGGGCATTTTTCCTTTTGATGTTCCTACTCCTTTTTTTTGATGAGTTTTTTCGGATTTTTAATAATTTTTCGGTTCTCCCCCCCTCACATTAGTGTGGTGCACGGCTGGAACGCCCTCCCTTCCTTCCCCTCCCCCCAACCCATCTGGGGCACCCCCATTCACCCACCAGTGGCCGGCCCAAGCCCTCGACTTTTTTTGTATTTCCTTTCTCCCCACAACGGGCCACTTCATTCTCTTTTTTTTTTTTTTCCCCACGCCCATGTTTTCCCCGTGATCGACGTTTTTTTTTTTTCCAATACGCGCTCGTTTTTTTTTCATTGGCAATTCATTTTGTTTCTTCTTTCTCCCATCGATTCGCTCGATTATTGGCCATCAACCCCCCCCGAACGCCTCCTTCCCTTGTAATTTCGGCCCCTACCCCGGTTTTTCCCTTCGTGAAAACTTCTTCCCCGTCCATTCTCCCTTGCGTCCAGGCTTTCCCCAACCTAAGTGTTTTTATCGTCCCCGGTCGCGATTTCCCCCCACCCCCCCCGTCCCATATTTTTACATAGCATCTTCCTTCTGCGGTGGTTTTTTTGTTATGACTCCTCTTTTTTCCATGACCTTTTCCCCACCCCCCCCCGTCTCCTCCAGGCTTTGCACCAAACCGTTGTTTTTTTTTTCTCGGTCCTTTTTGCCCCGCCCCTCAGTTTGGTACGCCCTTTTTCCCTTCCCTTAGCCAGGGGGAACTAGAGGGCGGTTTCTCCTTTATTTTTCTGATTCTTTTTTTTTTCATTTTTTTCTAGTGTTTTTTTCCCCGTTTCCAGGTTCTCCCGCCTGAACATTTTTCTCCTTGTTTTTTACCCCACGGCAGTGTTTTTCGGCGTTTGGGCGAGACCATTTTTTTTTCCCCGTGATCGGGCTCCCCTTTTTATTCACCACGCAATCCAGGTCCAGGCGATATGTGGTCCCCTATCTTTTCCTTCGATTTGTCACCAATCGCACGGGCAGACATCCCCAGTTCCCCCAAGCCCCATTTCTACCTCTCATCACCGATCGGTTTCCTTGACCGCCACATCTTCCTCTTTGGACGTGGCGGGTTTCCTCATTTCAGCGCCTTTTTGGCGTGTATTTCCAGGGCCTCCGTTTTCTGAATTCGTGTTCTTTTCTTGCCGGGCATTTTTCCCCAGACCTGGAGAATGAGGAGTTTTGCGCTTTTTTTTTTTGATGCAACACTGCTCTCATTTCCTCCCGTAAGGAAATTCCCAGCCCCAGCAGGTAACCTGGTTCCCCTTGATTTTCACTGGTCTTTTTTTTTTTACTTTCCTCGTGTGGTATTTTCCATCTACAACACCACCCGTGTTTTTCTCAGAGGAGCATTCCCACCCGTTCAAGGCCACTGTATTTCCCCCTTGTACTAGGCCTCTGACTTTCAAGGTCTTTCAGGTCTTCCATTTCCTTCCCGAACTCAGGACCCCTGATTTGTTTGTTTTTTCCCTCTTTTGCCCTTTTTCGCGGGTTCTCCCCCCATTCCACCTCTTATAGTCTTTTAGGCCTTTCCCCCTTAATTGGGTGGTCCCTGCATTTAGCCCTTCTTTGCTTCCGTCTAAAGCGGCTTTTTGTCTTTTGCTCACGGTCTTCCACCTCGAGGTCCCGGCAGGTTCTCTGTCTTTTCTTGTTTTTGTTTTTGGCTTTTAAAGTTTCTATCTGGTTAATTTTCTTGATCGTGAATTTTCCCCGCTCACTTTTCCTGGAAGGAGAGTCCGGTTACACCTTTCCCCTTGAGAAGTTTGTGCGGTGCGTCTCTGGTCCCCCTTGTTTTTCAGCCTCTTTGCGGTTCCCTCCCCCCCTGTACACAGGGGTCAGCCGCTTCTGTTTTTCCAGGTTGTATTTTTTTTTTTCTAGTTTCGGTGTCCTTTTTTTTCCCTACCGTTCTTTCCCCCGAGTGCCCCATTTTTTCCCCCCGATCACGAAGCGTGACCCTTGTCTCCTCGACATTAAGCACACACCTCTCCTCTCCCTGGACTGGTCTGATGCTTTTTTTTTCTCCCCGGGTCGTGAAGATCCTCCCCCTTTTACGACCGGCCCGTTGAGTTCTTTTGTTTTATTTTATTTTTCACATTTTTGTTTCCATCGTTTACGTCCCCCCCCTTACCCGTGTTTCGTTAACACATGGGAGTCTTCTTTTTTTCCCAAGATTAGTTGCCCTTTCTTTTCTCTTGTTGAACTGGGTTTTCCAGCCCTTCGTGGAGGGGTCCAGATTTACCGTTTCTCTCCTCTCTTTTCATATCACTGTTTTTCTGCGGAGTATCCTTTCCAGGTCTTTCTTTTTTGTGACCCCCTCATGGCCTGTCTTGGTTCTCCCCCTGATTTTCCCGATACAGGGCAAACGATTTTTCCTTTTTTTCCCTTTTCCATGTCTTGTCCCGGCTTGTCGTTTTCCTTACCTCTGTTTCCCCCGAGACCTCGACGCCGGCTTTCTTTTCGGTCCGTCCGTCTTGGGCTGGTCCCCTCCCTCCAAGTTGGGGGAGAGTCGTTTTTGTCGCCTTCCCCTTTCCCCTTGCGGTTTGCTTTTTGTTGTTGTGGGCTTTCTGGTTTTCGTCTGCTTTTCTGCTGTGATTTTTTTGTCCTTTCTTTTTGGGAGATTCCCAGTTTTTTTGGACCGTTTTTTGATTTCCCGGCCCCTTCAACCCCTGATTCCCCTTGTGTGTTTCCCCTCACCTCTTCGCCTTTTCCCGTTCTTTTTTCTGGCCTTCTTCTTCCCGGGAACATCTCTTTCCTTTCCAAGTCTCGATACCTGTTTTTCTTTTCCCTTACCGTTATCTTTTTTCACTGCACCTTTCTCTTATCTTCGGTGGAATCATTTTTCACCGAGCGGCCCCGAATCCCTTCTCCCAGTGTTGCTACTGTTGGCGCCTTAATTTCTCTTCTTTCGATTTGGGGTTTGGCGGTTTTTTTTTCACCCCCTTTCTACCCAACGTTTTTCTCTCCTAGGTCTGGTCCTGGAAGGGTTTTTACCTTACGGCGATCTACGTTCATTTTTTTTGGTGAAACATTTTTTCCGGGGTCTTTCTTGTTTCCTTGATTATTTTTTTTGCCTGTAGTCGTTTTGTTTTGTCTTCCCCCCCCTGAGGACTGTTTTACCCGTCGGTTTTCCCCCTTTCCCCTCTTTTTTGGGTGATTGAGATGTGAATGGCCTTTCTTCGGTGTCAGTGGGTTTTGCGCTTTTGGTCTTTTTTTTCCCCCCCTTTTTTTCGTTTTTCATTTCCTTCTGTTTTTTTCCCCTTTTCATGGGTCCCACTCCCACTGACCGGTCTTTTTTTTTTGGACCACCCAGCCCTCTGCCTTTTTCTTTTTTCGGACCGCCGGCACTAAGCCGTGACCTTTTGGGTCGGTCCCGTTGCGTTTATTTTTTCCCCTTTTTTTTCTCTCCTTGGTTGCTTTGGTGGCTGTGTCTTCGTCCGTGCAGGGTTGTCCCCGGACGAAGAACCTTTCCCTTTGTTTTCGATCTCGCGTTTTTTTTTTTTTTGACTGGGAGGATCATCTGGTTTTTTGTTCCCCCCCCCCTTGAACCCACTGGCCTAGGTTTCCTCAGTCCTTCTTTCCTTTGTCCTTTTTTACACCTGGGCCTCCCCTTGTTCACTACCCTTATTCACTCTCTGTCAACCAGCCTATTTTCTGTCTAGTTTTCCCTTGTTACCTTTCGTCTCTTGGTTGCTTTTTTTTGCCTCAGTCGCCTGTGGTTGGGCTCGCTTGAATCGGAAGTTTTTTTTTGGATAGGGTAGGCTTCTTTGCCTGGATAAAACCCGCGTCTTCCTTTTACCTTCTCACAACCTTGGGTGCCTTTGTGTGTTCTATGAGTTATGGCTGGAATAACTTATGGTCTTTTTGGTCGACGCTCTGGGTTGGGCTTTTTTTTTCAAAGGTTTGGGCCTGGTTTTTCTTGTCCGTCTTTTTAAGTTTTTGCCTTTGCTTTTCGTTCCTTTTTTAGTTCTGGTTTCATTCTCTTTTTTCTTTTTTTTTACTTTTTCCTCTATCGTGTCCCTTCTCGTCCCCGCACTTCTTTTTCCACTTTCGATCACAAGGTTTCCCCCATTTTTTTCTTCCGGGCTCTTTTTTTTCTGCATGGCCTTTGTTGGTTGCCCTTTTTTGTATCCCGCTGCGGTCTTTTTCCCTTGTGTTTTATGTGGTTCGGGTTAGAAAGTTATTTTCGGGACGTTGAGAATTCTTTGGATGACTTTTTCCGATACCCCCCCTTGCTTTTTTTTAATTGCCCCTTTGCTCATTCCCCCATAGACCCCCTTACGTTACACTTCCCTCCCCCCTCTTAATGTCCCCCCGCCCCACCTGGTTATTCTCGGTGTGTTCTTTTTTTTCCCATTTCCGACAGTAGTGATAATTATTCTTCGGCGCCCGGAGTCAATTCCTTCCTTCCCCGAGGCCGGTTTTTCTCCCTAGCTACCCTTTCGACTTCTTTCGTCTCTTCGAGATCACTGGTTTCCTTGAGCACCTCCTCCTTTTCTGTTTGCTTTTTCCTTTTCTCTTCTTTTTTTTTTTCCTTGTTTTTTTTTGAGTTTGTCCGGTTTTTCCTAAGGTTTTTGCCCCCTGGCGTGGAGGGATCCCTTTTTTGCCTGTAGTTATTCGAATCCCCAGCCCGTCGGGCGGTCGCCCCTCCCCCTTAGAAAAACCAGCTTTTTCCTTCTTCCCAGACTGGGCCCCCGCTCCGCCGTGTCTACCCCGCCACGTTAGTTTTTCCTTGATCAGCGGCTTTTCCAACTGGGGGGCTTGGTCCCTGTCCCTCTTGTTGGGTTTTCTCTCCGCTTTTTTTTTTTTCATCGTCCCCGATTTTCCTATTGCGTTTTATCATGTTTTTTTACGATACCCCCCTATTTGGGTATCTGTGGCCAGTACTCAACTTTCCCTTTCCGTTTCTCCTCCTTTTAGCCCGGAACCCCCTTCCCCCCTTTGTCGACACCTTACTTTTGATAGCTCGGTGTGCTGCCCAACCTGCTCCTAGATGGCAGAGTGCCGTTTTCTCCCAATGTTTTTTTCCTTGTTCCTCCTGTTCTTCGAGTTCCGTGTTTTTAGACGCATTAGACTCTCCCCCGGCGCCTCTTTTGACCGAGGACTTCTCTGAATCCCACCCCTTTTTCCTCCTCCCCTGGCCCCTGAGGGTCTTTTCGCCCCTTCCTCCCAGGCGGTCCGCCCCCAACAAATCCCCCACTTTAGGAGGAAAGCTTTTTTTCCATACCTGGTGCTATCCATTTCTTCCGTGCTCTCTGTGCCCCCCTTTCACCCTGTTTTCCCCTATCGACGGGATGTTTTGCTTTGATCTCCCCCGCATTCCTGACAGGTACCCCCCAACCACCAGGGACTCTTAGGAGGCCACCCAATTTCGCGTTTTGCTGGGGCCCCCCCCCCCCCACCCCCTTCCCCGCCTCGGCCCCGTTCCATTCAGACTCATTTTTCGCGTGAGCGTTATCTTTTCCTTTCATCTCGTGTCAGCCCTCTGGTAGTTAGGCTTTTTCCGTTTCCCCCCCCCAGTTCTTTCTGTTTCCCGTTCCCCAGTCCCCGCAAAAGTAATTTTTTCCCCAACCAGGTAGGTTTGGTATGTTTGATATTTTTTTCCCGGGGTTTAAGTCCTTCCTACCCCTTTAAGTATTTCCTCCCCGATGGGTATTCTTTCGACTGCAAGCTCCCCCGTGAGGTTCCACTGTCCTTCCCCCCCTCTTTTCCCCTCACCACAGGCTCCCCACACCCTTTCTTTTTTGGGGTTACCCCGTCTTCGGCCTTGTCCCTCAACCCTCGGCGATGATTTTTTTTTCGCTCCTCCCGAGGTCGTTTTGTTATTGGGCCCCTCCCGTTTCCCTGCTCTTTGTACCTGTCCATTCGGTTGAATGCCCCCCTCCCTGCAGAGCGGAGAGATCGATTCCCCCCCCTCGTTTTCCATGGTTTTCCCTTCTCAGTGCGCTTGCCAATCCCAGCCCCCAGACAGGGGCTTTTTTGTTTACGCTGATCAGGGGTTCGGTTTGGTAATGCTTGGGATCCTTGTTTGCCCCCAGGAAAAGTCCTTCTCCCCATCTGCTGCCCTGGCCCCCAATGGTTTGCCCGGTCGGCATTGTCGACGGAGCGATTCTTTTTTTTTTCCCCCGAAATTTGTTACCTTGGGACCTTTTTTCGATTTCCGTTTCTCTTTTGTCACGCACGACCTTCGACCTTCCCGGTTTAGTGGGTTCTTTCAAGGCGGTTTTCTTTCCGCCTGGCTCTCGGAGAGTTTCTTTTCCTTCTTTTGTTCCCCGTTCGGTTGCCCCCTCTGTCGAACCCTCTTTTTTCGTTGCTGGTTCAGTTTTCTTTTCCTTTTTTGAACTAACTTTTGCGATACGGGTAATTTATTCTTTTTTCTTTTTTTTTATCTTTAATTTAGAACCCACCTCGCTTCCCCCCCCTTTTTTTTAAGCTTCGTTCTTGTGAAAGAATTCCACCCAGAGAATTTAGTCACAGGACGGGCCCATCCCGGAAGGTCGGCCCCCTCCCCCCCCCCATGGCGTCTTTCTCCCTGTGGTCCCCCGGGCAGCCGTCTCTCCTGGTTTTTATGGGTTCTTTTCCCCTTGAGATTTCCCCCGATTTTTTGTTTTCATTTTCCCCCTTTTCCGACTCCCTTGCCTCCCGTTTTTTTCCTCCTCACCCTCCGCCAGCGCTGGACGCTTTGTTTTCCGTCCCCGCACCGGTCCTTTTGATCAGCCCACGAATGTTTGGTTTCCCTCGGGGAGGCTCCGGGCGACTATTTTTCCCCCCTTTTAGTTTTTGGGGGTGAACTTTCCCCCCCCCGTGTCCTTTTCCCCGTCCTTTAGGCTTCGGGGTAGGAGTCGTAGTTGCCATGTGCCGAGTTTTTCTTTTTTCCCCAACAGCCAGGGGGCCCGTGGGTCTTCCTCCCTTTGTCTATTCTCTTTCCCCTAGTTTGCTGTCTGGTTTTTTTGACTTTTCCTTCTAGTCCCCCACTCCTGGCCTTCTTGTGTGCTCACCCTGGCGTTCCCTCGTAAAGCCACAACCCCCTTTTACGTTTTCCGCATGTCGTTCCCTGACCCGGCTTTCCTGGTTCGTGGGTGTCTTCTCCCCATCTAACGCTCCCTTTTTTTTCCCCCGTTTTCTTTCTTCGTCGTCTCCACTTTCGTTGTTTTTTTCCTTTTTTTTTTTCTGATATTCGTCCCCTGTGTCGGTCGGCCTACTTATCCCTGGCCAGTTCTCTGGTTAGGTTGTGGTCGGGCGTTTTTTCCTTGGTCGGCCTGCTTCGTGATCTTTTCCTGGCTCTGGGACATCCCTGTTTTCTCCCTTTTTTTACCAGGCCGCCTTTTCCCTCTGCCCTTCCAGGGTGACCCCCGTATTTCACGCCCTTGGGACCTTGGGCCCCCTTTTTGCGATTTCCTCCTCTGGACCGTTCTTTATTGGCCTCTTTCTTCGGGCATTTCCCCCTTCTCTTCCTGGGGTACAAGTTCTTTTCTTTATTAACCAGATTTAACCGTATCCGGCGTCTCGTGGGACCCTAACCTTTTTTTCTTGTTCTCGCGGGGTGTATTACGTTGTTTTCCTTTACGGGCTTTGGCTATTCGCCGTGAGCATTTCCTTGCTACCGCACCCAACGTTCCCTTTCCCGTCCCTGTTCTGTTTTGGCGTGGCACTTTTCTTTTTTTCGTTTCAACTCCCTCCCCCTCTTTTCTTCCTCTGGCTTGCCCTTGCTGGTCTCCCCTTTTTTGCTTCGAAATTTTTCCCGACTTTTGTTACTTGACGGGGTTCCGCGTCTTTTTTCCTTACTTTTCGGTGAGGTCTTTTTGCCCACCTTTCCCACCCCTCTTTTATGTACCCACCTCCCTCTCCTTTTTTTTTCTTCCCCCTTGCCTTTCCTGGTTTTGATTGAGTCGTCCTTTTTTCCCCGGTTTTTTTGGCCGGCTCCGGGGGTTCTTTAGAGCTTTTTGGCTATCTCCTCTTTTTATTGGTCCCTTTTTTTACTTTTCCCTTCCCGGCGGTGCCTTTTTTATACAAAGATTCTTTTTTTTGGGCGGGGCGGAATTGCTGCCCCCTTTGGCCCCCGGGCGGGGGGGCGGTCATTTTCTTCTTTTTTGGTTTTCTTCCTGTGTGGCGTGGGTTTGGCATGCGTTACGTTTTGTGGGTCCCCTCAGAGTGAACTGTCCCCTTCCTTTTTCCCAAGATTTTCTTTTTGCGTTTTTTTGTCTGCTGTTTGAGCATTTGATCCCCTTTTTTTCTTTTTCCCCTTTGTTTTCCCCCCCCGACAAGTTTCTTTTTATTGTTTGTCCGCGTGAGACCTTTTTACCCGGTGCCCATTAAACCGTGGACCTTTGTCCACGTCCAGTCTACTACCTTTTACCCCACGTGAGTTGCCTCCCCTCTCTGCCTGTAGGTTTGCCCTGGCACGTCTTTTCCTGGGGACTTTTCCGTCCCAGTTTTGGTGGCCTCCTGGAATTCTTCCTGTGTTTTGTTTTTTGTTTTCTCTTTTTTTCATGGGGGCACTTTTTTTCCTTCAAACAGCGCATTTCTTTCTTTTCTTGAAACCCTGTGTAGTTTGTTTGTCAGCTGTCGGCGTCGCTTTCCTTACGGTTTTTTGCCCCTCCCTTCATGGGTCTCTCTGTTTTGCTTTTTCACGACTTGTTTGGCGGGGGGGGGGGGTCTTTTGTTAACCGCCTTTTCTATTCCTTTGTGATTAGTTCCGGTCTCGCGTGCCTTGCTCCCCTTTTTTGTTTGATGGTCTCTTCGGTTTTCGCTTTGTCTTTTTCCCAAGGATTTTCTTTTTTACCTGGCTTTATCAGAATACGTTTTCGATTACCCCCCCCTTTTCCTGAGCACAAAGGGAATTAAGAGTTGCTCTTGGGGCCTGTCTTGGCCCGTGGGGTTTGCCCGACCTGCTCTCAGATTTGGGCTTTTTTCTGTGTGGTTTTGCGTTGTGTTCGCCGTTCTTCTCCTGCTTTTTTCGCGGCCTTTTGTTAGGAGGGCCGCTTCCCCCTGCTTTTTGACTCCTCCCTGTTTACTTCATCTTTTTTTCTTTTCCTGCCGTGCCAAGTATGACCCCTTTCTTCCCGCACCGGTGCTTTTTTGCCTTTTGGGATCCCCCCCTTTCAGACCCTCTTTTCTTGGTTTATTTTTCTCCTCGGAGTAATGTTTTGCGATTGCCGGGGTTTGTTATTGAGTTTCCCTTTTTCGATTATTCGATTTAGAGTCCTCCTTCTCCCTTTCATGGGGCCTTCCTCAGAGTTATTGTGTTTGGACCTTTTCCT
>Ga0179593_1320196_pt1 | contig 16658 bp, 16 predicted proteins | sample CZODoug2_1_08_16_FD_185931 | JGI IMG/M metagenome (GOLD analysis project Ga0179593, IMG submission 185931) | Vadose zone soil fungal communities from Angelo Coast Range Reserve, California, USA - CZODoug2_1_08_16fungal (PacBio error correction) | ecosystem: Environmental > Terrestrial > Soil >... | reverse complement strand
GCGGTGTTTACAGTAGCCACTTTCCCCGCTGCTTCTAACCTTGTTCCCGTCACCTTGCCCTCCCCCGCTTTAGAGTAGAATAGCGTCTTTTTACACATTTTTTTTTCCCTGCCCTTGTCCTCCCCTTCGTGGCCGGTCCCCCCCAAGAGGTATGTCCTCTTTTATATGTGTTCTTCTTTTTTTGCGTTAAAATCGGGAGTCTAGTGTCGAAATGTTGCAGAGTGCCTTTTTCTTTTTCCCCAGACCGGGCGTGCTGGTAAATTTGGTTGTTGTGTTATCGTTCTGCCCCCCGTTCCCCAGCCTCAGGCGTCTGTCCTTTCTATTCGTGGAACTCCTGTGTCCCCAAACTCCCCGGCGCTCTTTTATGTTTTCTCGGTCTGGTTCTTTCGATTCCCTTCAATCCTCTCTTTCTTTCCTCCGTGTCTGGGTTTGGTGCATGCGTGTGGTTTCCCGTTGGTGATCCCAGCACACATTCGTCCATGTCTAACGGGGTATCAGCGGGTCACCTCCTGATCCTGCTGTTCATAAAGACTACAACAGGTTGAAGCGGGGTTTTTTGAGGCTCTTTCCCACCGGTCCTTCTTGGTCACCGTTTTGTATGTCCCAATTTTGTTTACTTCTTCGCAGGCGGGGGCCCCGCCCCAAACTGAGTAGCTTTCCTGATTTACACCCCCCAGACGCTTTCACCCCTGACCCCTCCGTTGTCCTCTCCCACTTTATTTTCCTCCATTGCCCTTTCCTTTCCCCTACGGCGGTGGCAACGAGGACCTCTCTCTCCCGCCCCCTCTAGCTTCGTTCACCTATTTCTTGATTCACCGGGAAAGATGACGGTTGGTTAACGTCCGCTATTTTTTTTTCGTGATCTTCCTTTTTTTTTTTTTTTTCTTTGAGCCCCCCGACCGAGACGGTTTATTTCATGCGCCCGGTAGGTGGCCACATGGCGTCATTCTTCCTTCTTGGGACGTTTGCGGTGGTAAAGGTGCGTTCAGTCCTTAACCACTCTCCTTAGGTTGCCGGCTGGAGAAGGGGTTGAGCGCGTCTCACCATTGTTAGATCCCCCAACGTCCTCCAGTTTTTCGGAGGGCGGCGCGTTGCATTTTGTCATTCCCTCATCTTGGATGCTACCCCCTCGGCCCGAGCGCCCACCTTTTATTTTGTATTGTGTGCCAGCTTTCTCCTTACTTATGATTTGTTGTTTCCTGGCTCCCTCCCCGGCTTTCCCTCACAGATTAGTGCTCTGCCCCTTTCTGACTTTCGTTCTTTGACTCTCCTCTTCTTCATTCCCCGCTGCCCTGGCTGAACCTTTCTTTTTCTTCCTCTCCTCCCCTCCTCTGCCGACCCCTGCAAGAAGCTCCCTTCACTCGACATAGCATTTTTTTGGTTTTCGGACAGTTTCCCACACACAATTCCCCTCGCCTTTCAATCCCTGTAGATGTTCCGTTTCTTTACCTTCATAAAAAAGATCTCTTGTAGGGTAGTTTTTTCCCCTTTTTTTGAACCCCTGTCCACCCCGGGTCGAATTTTTTCTTTCCAGTATTAATTCACTTAGGATTTCTTTTAGGTTCATCCCGGGATACCTTCCTTGGTGTTCTCCGTCTGGTGCCTCCAAGATCCTTCCTCTCTTTACGGTTCCTCTTAGCTTCTCTCCCTCTCAGTTGCCATAGTGAGAGGCTCGGCTTAATAGTGGTCGCATATCTTTACCCTAATTTTTTTTTTGTGTTTTTTTTTATGTGTCTGCTACGTGAAATCTGGCTTCGTCGCTGCTTTTATCTTTCCTCTTTTTTCCCCTTTTCCTGTGCTGGGCCTTTCCTTTTCTTCATTCTTTGTGATCTATCCCAAGAGCGAGACTGGCCTCATAGATTTATTCCCTTCCCCGTGTTGTTTTCTTTTCCAGCGCTTGTCAGCAACCACTCATCCTTTTCGTTTCTCCACTTCCAGCAGCTCCATGCGGCGTTCTCGGATGGTAGAACCTTTTCTGCTGTTTCCCTTAGCCGTCCGTCCTCAGCCGCTTGCTGAATCCTGTTGCCTGCTCCCCTCCAATTTGTTTTTTTCCTACTTATTCTTTGCCTTCTCCGGATGAAGGAAGGTCTCTGGCAGTTTACCTCAGAGTTTTTGGATCTGGTTGTTTCGGCATTGCCCCTGGACTCTGATGAACCCACCTCTTCTTATCCTTCACTTCTTCCTCCTCATGTCCCTCACTCTAGCGGTGGGCGTCTTCTTAGCAACAGTTCGACTTATGTTTGTGCTATCTTTGTTCGTCCCTTTTAAGACGAACCCGTCGTTGTTCCACCCTTTATCACTCTTCCTGCCTACTTGTACCGACGGTGGTTTGGAGGTTACGTTTTTACTGTCAATATTGGGGTGATTTTTTCGTAGCTCCTCTGTCGTCTCCATCAGGCTCCCGCACGTTTCTATTCTTCTTTCATACCTCCTCTTTTTTTTTCTCTGATACACGTTTTTTCTCTGATCGTACTCCCTATTCTTTCCTCGCTCGAGCTCGTTGGTAATGGAAGACGTCGACTACCCGCGCTCGCTTTTCTTCTCCATTTGACATCTTTTTGGATGAAGACTTCTTTCCTTTCTTCCTCATTACTTTTTCCTCGAGTTTCCCCCTTTCTCGGGCTTTAGGAAACCCGGTCAGGAGTGTGCTGCCCTTTAGTTAGATGCTAGGGTCCCCATTCTAATTTCCAATGGCCCTATTCCTCTCCCCCCCCACTTCTTCCCAAGACCACCTGCATTCTTTTCTCCTGTTCCGGTCAAGTCAGGTAGGGGACCCTTACCCGAAGTTTGCAGTTCTGGTTTAGCAGCCTCTCTCCTTAGGCATCTGCTTTGGACTATTGCGTACTCCTGCTCGTTCCCCCCCTCGGTTCGTGAAAAGTAGAGTGGTAATTTTTTTTTGTACAGATTTTTGTGGTTTTTGTCCCCTGAGAGGTGGTGACTTGGTGCAGTTTCTATTTGTTCCCCCCCTGTCCTGGAGTCTTGTTTTCCCCTCCTTAACCACCAGCCTTTCCACCGGTCCAGTTCGTCTAGCGGCCAGCCACTCCATCTCGCTCAGAGCAGACCGTCCCTCCGCTCCCCATTTCACGAAGCCCTTCCGCTTGTCTTCCTCCCTCTTGGAGAGTCAGCGTTGAAGATACTATGGACGCAGCGAGGCTACTTTCCTTCTACACCCTCTGTTCCATGCGTCTTCTGTTCTGTCTCTGCCCCTTGAACCCCCCCCCCCCGATGTCCCTTTAGTTGAACTAAGTAGAAGGGGTCAGCGTTTTTCGACCAGGTGGAGTTGTCCTTTTCCCCGAATCCCCAAGTCTCCCGGGTGGCCGATTCCCCCTCCTGTTAAACTCACCTCTGTCTTTTCTTCCCCCTCACGGTTTTTGGGGTTTTGCGGAAGAGGGGCTTGTGTCTAGTTTTTGATAACATCTCTTTTTTTTTCCACTTTCATACCTTTAGGCTTCTTCCCGCCCCAGGGAATCTTTGTGCCTCGTCGGTACCCTTTCGTCCGGTGTCTCCTCCTTGTTGTTACTCTTTCCTCCGGCCGCTTGATTTCTAACTTGAGCGCAGCCTTCGGGCGTCAGTCGGGCGAGGTAACGCATTTTTTCCAATAATCCCTATCCGCTCTGCAGTCTGCATTACCTCCTTTGACATGTAAGCGCTACCTTGTGGCCTGAGTTTGAGCAAGAGGAGTTTTACTATTTCATTCTGGCACCGCCGTCCTGGTCTTTCTGCCTGACGTCTTCTTTCTTATCGACCCTTTCCTTTCTTTCCCCCCCAACTATCAAGCGCCCCTGGGAAAGTCGCGTTCGTTCGCTGCTTTTGCGAGCCATGAGCAGTATGATTCGCACCGTTCGTTCCACATTGGTTCCTTTTTTTCCCTTTTTAAATGGTCCCGAGTTAACTTTTCTGCTTCGTTGGATTTCCTCTTCAACATCCTCATCCCAGCATGCGAAAGGTACCCACCCCCTTTCCGCGTGCTAATGCATTTCTTTTTCGTTTTTTTTTCCTCAGTAATTTGCATCTCGTCCTCGGTTGTCACAGGCGGTTCCTTTTTTTTTCCCGCATTCCCTCCTTTCGCCCCCCTTATGTATTTCCTGTTCTGTCATGACCACGGTCTTTTTGTTGTTTGGCGTTTTCTGTACCCATTTTATGCGTTTTTTGGGCTACGACTGGTATTTTGTCTATGAGTCGATCCGTAATTTTCCTTACCTGCACAGGCCCGCTGATTCCACTTTGATCGCCAACACGTTTTTCCTGTTTTCATTGTGCACCCCAGCAGGCCTTCCATATCCCGTTTTGACCTGGCTACAAATTTTCCTGATCTAGGTGTATGGGTTTCTTCTCCACCTTGACCCTCCGCCGTTAACCCCCCACAGGTCCGTCTCCACGGTCCTGCCAACGCCTGTCTTTTGACTTTTTTCTCTAGAAGGTCTCACGTCGGGTTTTTTTGTTTGTTGAGTCTCTCAGAATATGGCCAGTCGAGCTTCCTTGTACTCCTTGCCCGGTGGCTCCCCCCCGCTGCAAATTTCACTTCAGCATCGCGTTTCGTGGTTGACCATCCTTTGTGATCACTTTCTACGCCCCTGGCTTGACCGCAGATCCCCTGTTGAGCCCTCATCAATCACCACTCCATCGCAAAAGATGTCTGTTTTTTTTGACTTTAGTATTTAAGAATAGACTTGCTTTTGTCTACTGTTTACGTTTCTGTCTACTCAACACCGGCCCCCAGTGGTCCCCCCCTCCTTTTCCCTTTGTTAGCTTCTCACGCGATGTATACATTCTTTTCCTCCAGTTTGTTTTTCTACGAGGTGGACCTCCCATCCAACGGGAAGTTCTCAACTGGTCCTGTGCCACCGGCCGCCGCGCTTTGTAGTAGGCGCTAGTTCCCCCGCGCATCAGAAATCCAACCCCTTTCCCAGTTTTACTTGCGTTTCTGTCACAAACCAAGCCTTTTCTACAGACCTCGGTTTATGTCGTTTGATGCTTGCGTTCCCCTCCTCCCCCGATGCATGTCCCCGCCTTTCCCCTTCGTTAGCCCCGTTGTCCCCCCCCCTCTCCCGGAGTGCTTGGTACTTTCCATTTTCTTTTGTAACCGGAGTGTAACACTTTTTCGATTTTTTTCAGTTCGCCACTGCGGGGGGCGAGACCCCATCAACGGCTCCCTCTGCCGGCGTGACATGCTTCGTGCTCTAACTTCACGGGTTTTGCCGCCGTCGGGCCTTTGCCCGTTGGTTTTGGTGTTTTTTACCTTGGTTCCTTTTTTCGATCTTTTTTAAACATTTCTACACTCCTCTCCTTTGTGTTCGAAAGGGGATAAGATTCCCTCCTAGTCCCCTCTTGCCTAAAGGCCCCCACGTTCTTGACCTTCCACGAGAGATCTCCGTTTTCCCTGATTTTGTCCAATCGTGCCTTGTTTGCCTGGAACTTATTCCGCCCCGGGTTCCGCGACAATCCCCTTTATTTTTTATCGTCATTTAACCACCAACATCCTCTTCCCAAGAGCAACCTACGTGGTATGACCCTAATTCCTCTTACTCCTGGTTTCCTGTGGTCCGTCCTGACCTATTCGGGTGGTGGTGAACCGCGTAAGAGGTCATTCTGCTATCCTCTACTATAGCCCCCCTCTCTTTTCTCTGTACCCGGGTCACGCTTCCTTTTTTCTTTTCCCCGTCCCCTTCGCTATGTTTCCTTCACTTTGACGCCACCGTCTTCTTTTTTGTTAGATCCCCTTTGACCCCTTCCATTTCTTTACTTCTCTCTGGACGTCCTCTTTTTTGGTCCTCTTCCCCCGTCCCGCGCTCCTTTTTCCAGAGCAATGGCCTGGAAAGGTTAGCGTTGGTGTTGTGCGCGTTACGAATTCCATGTTTGATGTGGAGTAACGCCCATCGTACAGCCTTCCTTCATCCCTACTGAGGGGCTTTTGCCTTACCCCTGTGCTCAATCCCCAGCTAAAGGATGCCTCTTCCGGTTTTTCCCCCGTAAATACGAACTTGAAGAGCGCGGGCTTTCTCGTTTTTTTAGTTGGCCGTTTTTCGCGGTCTGATTGATGACTTGTACGTTTCGTGCATCGCAATCTGGCCGCCACCTCCTGTCCACGATCTTCAAGACCTCTTTCCGCCTTTCGGCATTTTCGCGGACAACCACGCGTGCGATCGTAACGTTCTCCTTCTGACCTGTTTTTTTCACTTCATTTTTTTATTCCCAAAGCCTCTCTTTTCGTTTGTCTCTCTCTTTTCCCACACCTAACCTCAAGACGCTTTTCCGACGTACAACCGCAGACACAAAGACTGCGGCTTGTAGGTTAATTTTCCCCCGTCCCTTTTTTCCCTTTGGTTGTTAGCCGGTCCTTGCCCATTCCCCCCATCAACGTCGACGGTCCTGCTTTTTTCTTTTTTGGGAACTGAAAAGGCGATCACGTATGTTTCCGGTTTCTTGCCTCCGCTCTCTCTTACTCGTTTTTTAGACCGTCGTTCGGACCTTCGGTCTCCCGAGGTTTTTATGTGTTTCACTCCCGCGAGTGAATGGGCGGCTTCTTGGAAATTGAGCTGGCTTGGTAGCATTACGCGGTGGGTTACCTGTTCGCTTTTTTTGGTTCCGAAGGATACCACGCATCCTGACCTGGGTGATCGCGTACTGCTGGTTTTCGTATTTTAAACCCAAAACGCGCTGTCATCCCAGCGCTCTGCTGTTGCTTCTCCAGCGCTAAGTGTACGCTTGATGTTTTTCGACCCCTGCTTTTGGAGTCCTCCCGCGTCCTTACTTCCCTTAATGCAGCTGTGCCGCCGAGATCTTTCTCGCCAATTTTTCTTTTTGGACTACTGCCTGGTCCCCTTTTACCCCCATCCCCCTCCTTCGGCAGTTGACCGTTTTTCTCAGTAACCCCTGATTTGCTTTTCGGATGGTCTTGTTTGTGAGCCAGGGGCTATTGGCCTCCGTCCTGCCCCTTTTCACCCTGCCACGTGACTAGAAGGTAGTACAGTCACCGGCGATCGCTTCGCGGTTTCCGCCCCTTTTCACCAACTCCGGTTCCGGCCCCTGATCATGTGTGCCTTTTCTCTTTTTAGCATTAAGAAGACCTTAGTTTCAAAACCTTCTTTCCAGCAAGACTACCATTCCTTCTCCCTGATACGTGGTCCCAGGGTTTGACGTCTCCTTTTTTGTTGAATCCGGTGACCCCGCACGCCGCGCGCGCCCTTTGTGTGCGTCTTTTACTCTCTGGATCATCTCTTCTTTTCCTCTCCATCATTTTTGTGATATCCACCGTGCTTTTATTTTCGAGAGCGCGCGGGCCTGCCTTTTTGTGAGCCAGGATCCCTTACGAGTCACCGACCCCTCGCGAAGTTTGGTTTTAGAGTGTTCCCCTCTTGGCACTCCGTTTTCCTTTTTCTCTGCAGCCCCTGTAACAGGGCGGCAATACTCCTAGGTGTAACCTTTATTTTCCCCCCCCTTTGGCTTTTTGAAGGCCGACGACGGTTGCCCTCGTTGAGGGGATCGACCTTATGTTCAGGTCTTTTTCTTTTACCGCAGGTTGTTAATAGTTTGAGTTCCCTTTTCCTTCTCCAAATGCTCAAATCCACCTCACAGGCATTTAGTTATTACTGGGTCTTCCGGAATCCTCCGGCCTTTTCTCCGTTCCATTAGTATAAAGTTTTTTGTGTTCAAGCCGCTTTGTTTCACTGATGTAGTGGGATCCTTAGCGTAGAAGTCGACGCCGTTAAAATTTACACTTTTTCTGTTGACCCTCCCTCTTCCTTTTGGGCTACAGTGACATCCGGATTGCCTTTCGTAGTTGCTGGCCCCTGACTGGACTGGTCCCCCTCTCCCCCAACCAGATGCCCTTTCCCAGCCTCCTTATCCCGCTCACTCCTTTACAGGATCTGAGATGAGGCCCTTGCCCTTCGCCTCTCTTAGATTCCCATAAACTTTTCTGCTGTTCTGAAGCGGATCTTTTCTATCACCCCCCTCGGTTCCGTCGCTTTTTATTAACCCATTCAGTTAGTTGGTGACGCTTGATGAGCGGGCTCACCCACCGTTTCCTCAGGTCCCTCCTTGACTAGGAACGCCGTCTAGTTTGGTTTCATGGCCCCTTTCAACTTAGCCAAATGTTACGTTTTTTGTCTTTTCACTTAACCTGACCCTGCCCCAACGTCCGCTTTTTGGTACCAGTACCCTTCTTCTGCGGCACTCGGTTCGGTGTTGTTAACCTCTTTCGAACACCCTCTCTATTTTTCTCTTTAAGAGCGGTTTCGTTCCCCTCGCATTTTTTTACGTGTGTCCGGTACGGTGTCGGCTCTTTTTTTTCTCGGTCAATGGGAAGACCTTCTTTCATTTCTCTCCAGTCTTCCTGTGGCGGCAGCCCGGTCGAGTCCTCACGCGATCGCTTTCTTTTTCCCCCCAAATTAATCTTTCCTTTTTTTTTTCGGCTGTAGTTTTTTTTTTTCTCCTCCGATTGTGACCCTGCATTCCTTTCCTCTCATCAGTAGTGGGCTGTTCGGTGACAGGTCGGATCGCACCCCGAAGTCTCCTAGCCTTCAACCCTTTCCCACGCCCTTTTTCACTTTTCTGTGATGGAGATCTTCTTGGAGCCAGCCGGTTTTAGCTACCCCTTCCTGGCTTCCTCTCCTAAGTAACTTGACTGCCTGTTCATGTGGTCCTGCAATTTCCCCAATGCGACGTGTCCCCCCTTTTGTTTGTGCGGGCAGGCAACCATCCGGGCTTAGCGACCTTTAACCGAATTTCCAACCCCCCCCCATCGGATATCGAAGCGCCTCGCTTGAGAATGAAGGATCGGTACGCTGCGCTTATAACGAGTTCCCCCCCTTAACCCGTTTTCTCTGGGCAACTGGCTGTCACTTGGATTCTTTCTTTTCGGCATTTCTTTCATTGACACTGTCTTGTTTACGCTTTTTATGCTTTGTGTGTGCCCAGTTTTCCGCACTTTGGTTTTGTCGTTAGCGAGTTGGATCGTTTTTTTTTTTGACTTTGCCCTGAACTGCCTTTTTACTTGGAAAGTTGAACCCCGATTCCCCCCCCCCCACGGGTGGTTCGTATGTCTCCCGGGTGTTCCTGCGTTACCATCCCGTTTCCTAGTTTTTTTTGCCCCGATGATCAATTTTGTTACATTATCTCGTTTGTTTCTCTATATCCGCCGAAACAAGATCCACCCCCAGTCCCCCCCCATCCCTATTTTTTCATTTTTCAGATGTATTCGGTTATATTCCGGATCGAGCCACCCCCTGTTTTTCCACTGTTGTAGTTTGGCAATGCGAGCCCCGCATCGTCCCAGTTATCTCTTGATGCGAGCTTTTACTGTGCGAGATGCCCCCCTTAAGTTCCCGCCCCCGATTAGGTGTAAATCAGCCAGGCACGGTTCCCCCTTTCGTCCGCAGGTCACCCTTATTTTTCAAGGAATAGACCGACATATAACACTTTTTATTGGTTACGTAACGTTCGTGTTAGGGTCTCAGCTATCTCCTACGGTTCCTAGTTCTAATCTCTGGCTTTTTTTGAACAAGTGGGCGATCTTTTACATTGGTTTCTTTTTCTTACGGCTCTTCTTTCATCACTTCCCCCCCCCCCTTTTGGTGGTTTTTTCTGTGGTTTTTTTTTTTTTTTGGTTGCTTGACCATCCCGTTTTTTCCGTCTCACACCCCTTTGGTTCCCATCTCTCCCAATGTTTCCCGCAAGCTAGCCTTTTCTTTCTCCGATAGGACCTGCAGTTTGCCCAGTGCCTTAGAACCTTCTCATCACCTTGGTTTCGTTGCCTTGCATTCATTTTTCTTTCCCTGTTTGATCTTTCCGTTTTTATGTCTTCGTTCTACAATCGGTTCCCTTGCGGTTCCCCATCCCCTCAGCAATTTCTCCCTTTCTTGTTAGTTCACCCGACGCGGTTTTCTGGTGCCCATTGTGATCTTCGCGTACCTTTCATCTTCTACAGTCAAGAGCGGTTCCCAGGGGTGGGCCTCTCTCCCCCATCCTTGTCCAACTCGGCTCCGGAGTCCCTCCCGGTTCCCTGTCTCAATACGCTAGATTCGTGCGCTTTTTTGACCTGGTGGGTTGTATGAGGCCTTTTTCTCGGGTGAGTAGCTCCGCCCCTTCCCCCGATCTCGCTGTTGGGTAAACCCCCCCACACGGTGATCATCTTTCCAGGCTCCTGCTGTTCCCCTCCCGTGTGGCAACCCGGATGACGACCGGGGGGTTATCTCTCCTTTAAACGTTGCCAGCCAGCGGTCCTTTTTTTCCGGCCCCCTCCCCTTATTGTAAAGGGGTGCTGACCCCCCCCAACATCTTTAGTCTGGATCGGATTGGCAAAACCAAACCTCCTTCAAACCAGTTCCACCGGACCTGGTGAAGGGACCTCCCTGTCCGCCCCAATGCGCCAACGTTCGGTTCCGCCTTTCCCCAGACTACCTTTCCTTGTTTCAACCGTCAGAGCTCGCCTCTCCCTCTCTCTCATCCCCAGCTATTTCCCTCTTTCTTATGTATCCCGGTCACCGCTGCCGTTTTACAACTTCTTTACTTTGCCGCGGAGTTGACCGGCGTGTTTTCCTTTGCCAATTTTCTCATCTTCCTTTTCCATCGCTTTTCCGGTCTTGTGCCGGACCAGGTCTTCCTTCGGTTCCTGCCCTGGGGCCGTCCTGCTGCCGTGGTTTTCCCGGTGCTTCCCCTCCCGATGTCACTCCTGGATTTCCCTGTTTTTTAGACTTGTGTGAGCCTTGGACTTCTTCTTTTTATGATCACTCCCTTTCAGGTCCTTCCATGAAGATGGCGTCGCGCTTCCCTCTTTGACTCTGTCTCGTTACGGTCTCACTTCCTGAAGACCTGGCCGAGATTTTTTTTTTTTTTTAGTACCTCTGCGCGGATCGTTGGAAGACTCCTAACGTCTCTCCCCAGAACCGCTTCCCCATCTCCATCCAGACTTCAGATGCTCTATGACCATTTTTCGACAGAGATACCGACGCCTTTCTCGATAGCCCATGCGTCTTTTTGCAACGTAGCGTTACTTCCCCCAGTTCATATCAAGTTATTTTCCCCCTTGTCGGCCAGTCTTTTCCCACACCTCAGCCCAACGCAATTTCTTGCCGCCATTCACTTAGCAAAGCGGTTGTTTTTTGCAGTTTTTACCTTCTGTAAAGAGACAGTTGCTACTTTACTGTGACCAGTGCCTTCCACCATTTGGTATTTTCCGTCGACGGCGTTTCGTTATACCCTGGGTTCTCCGTAGTTTTTGATCTTTCCTAGATTATCCTTCCGCGTTTATGGTTTTTTCAGCGGTCCCCTTCTCGTTGAGGTGTGATCGGCCCCGCTCTTTTCTTTTGACGCACCCTTTTTTGTGGATCCATCGTTCGTCTGGTTTGAACGTTTTCCGCTGTGTCTTTCGACCCCTCAGAGCGGAGCTGGCCGTGGGAGCTGTTCCCTGCTCGATTGGACGGTCATTTCTTTTTTCTTACCGCCCGGCACCCTTCTGCCCCCTTTGTTTGAATCTGGTGTCGATGAACACCGCGGTCCCTCCCCCCCCTCTTAGGGGGCTTTCAATCCCTTTTCCCACTTTCCGCGTGTAATGCGTTTTCGTAGTTAGGGCTTTTTCCCCCGTCCAGTCCCAGTTCTCTTTATCTCCGATTTCTTTTTCTAGAACCTTTTTTTCCTCATGATAGTGGCTGCCCTTTCACGCATGCTTTCCCTTTTTTTTTTTCAACCGGAAACAGGCCACCCTCCACGTATCTGGGGGTTGTGGCTCCTTGTTGTGCGAGCGCGCATTCCTCTTACACTCTGAGGTCCATGTCCAAGTAAGGTTACCTCCCCTCTCGTCACCGTTTCTTCTTCGCGGTCGGAGGTTAACTTCAATCTCCCTTTTTCCCCGGCTGGTGAAGAAGGGATTGCAGTGCTCCGTAGCCGTTGCTCCTCACCCCTTTTTTTTCCTCCCTTCGTCTCAACCCAGGCCGGCAGCTAGAATTTTGCTGCTTTCCGTAGTAGTACTGGAATTGGGAACCCCACTAGCTTTTTCTTTGGTCCGATCAGCTTACGTCAACTTGTTCTTCACCAGTTTTTTTGCTTTTTTTTTTTTTGTGTTCTTCCTTTCCCTTTTAGTGAGTGAAGCCCGAGTCGGCGCCCTCCCTGGCGGGTTGGTCCCGGATTTCAGTCAATGCCCCCCCAGCCACTTAGCACTTTTTTTAGTCTTGTGCTGCAACCTTCTGGTCGGTTACTTCGAATCGGAACCCTCCCCTTCTTTTTCCCTAGTCCCCTGAGTTGTCTCGTTTGCCCTCCCTGGACGTATCTCTCACTTGATGTCCCTTTCGTCCGGTCGGGCCCCTTCCCCTTCTTTCTCTCAGCCCGGCATGTTACCCACTCGACCAACAGGTCCTTCCCTTTTCCCCTTCCGTGGTCTTCCGGCCTGCCGCAGGGGTCTCCCTCAGTAGTCCCTTTTTTGATTTGACAGAACGATTTTTTTGTTTTTTGAATAGGCGTAAGCCTGTCCCTAGGTGTCCCCCCTCCTTCCTACAGTGTGCTTCCTTTTTTCAAGCCAGTCAGTAGGGGTGGACCTGTTACTGCGGTTTTTGTCATTTCTGACCAACGTCAGGTCTTCTTAGAGTGCGCTGGTTTCGACAACAAGCCAGCTCATTTCCCAGAAGTATGGAAAGTCTCCCCCTCTCTAGCCAGACCGCTGCGGCATTCTTTCCGAACCGTACGATTCAGTTATTTTTCCCCGTTTCTGAAGTGCAGCGGATAGGGTATCCCCTTGTACCTCCCATCCCTTTGCAGCCTCCTAAACCCTCCGTCATCCTTTCTGGAGTCATGTATTTTTTTTGAGTTCAACAATCGTCCCTTTGGGGTTGCCTTTACGTTGGCAGAGCCCCTTTTCCCTTTTCGGACTGGCCACGCTACTAAACTCGGGTGCCCATCCTGTTCCCCTACCTTCACTTCGCTTTTTGATGCAGAAAAGTCTTTCCTGTCCCTTCTTTTGACTTCTATTTCGGTGTTCTTTTTTTGCCTGATCACAACACCTCCCTCCTGTTTTCTTGAAGTAAGCTTTTCTTTTTCCGATATGGTCTCTTGTTCGTTTGCGTGTTCGGCAGCCCCAGATGGTGGTATCGCATTCCTTTCCTTCGTTTCGATTCTTGACATGCGCGAAGCTTAGTTGGTTATTTCTTTTTCCAGGCACTCACACTCATATTCGTCCGTCGTAAACGACCTACTCCTGGCTTTCTCTTCGGTTCTAGGGTGAGCCCTTTCTCCTCCTTCTGGTTCTTCGACACCGCGCGCCGCCCTTCGCCCCCCCGTTGGTTGTTTGATGCGTTCTTCCCGGAAGGGAATTTGCCCTCCGTTTTAACCCAACCCATTCTCCCTCTTTCCCTGTCGGTCGGGAGAGTCGTCTGTTTCTCGACATTCCGTTTCTCTGGGATTGCATTTTCTCAGCGAAAGGTCAATGCCGCCTGGTTTCATGTTTTAGGTACTGCGAAACCGTCTCGGTCACTGTTTCGTTTCATTTCCTGCCACCTCTTCCCGCCCCTATCTGTCACCCTATCCACACCTGCTTAAACTTCATCCTTTCTCCCCTTTCGAAGGCCCATCTCGGAGCGGCGCTCTATCCCCCCCCTTTTTTCCACCGTCTTTTTTTTTTGCCATAATGGCGGACGAATTGGCGTCCAGTAGTTTCGGTCCATTTTTTCAGACCACTTGGGTTCCCCCCTCTGCGTTCTTGTGTGTCCTTTCGAGCGCGTTGTCATCTTTCGCCTTCTTTTCCCTACTTTTTAAATTTTGTCATCCTTTCTTTTGACTGGTCCACCGTGGATCCATACACCCTCGTGCAGCATATAGTTTCCTTGGTAGTGACCAGCAGGTTACTCCAGTCCCTTTCCCCCTTGTCGTCATTTTTTTTCCTCTGGTGTCTTGGCGTCGCTATTCCAGCGTAAACCTTTTCGTTCACCCACCCCCGTCCCCTGCCGACAACTTTTGCCTTCTCTTGTTTTCGTGATCGACCTGAAAAACTGCTCCCCCCCGTATCTAGCTGGTTTTTTTGTTTTCCTTTTTTTTTTTGCCGTTAGACATTCGCTTGACTTTCTTTGCGTCACGTCCCCGTCTCACCTTTTCCACGTGAAATCCCGCGTCGGGTTTTTTGCCATCACCATCTTTTCACTTTCGACCTTTTTTTCATAAGAGCGTTTTTTCCTAACCCTCTATCCCCCGATCATGTTTTTTTTGCCCAGACCGACGATGTTCCCTTGTCTGACTTTCCTGTTTTTTCGCGTTCCTAGTCTTTTTTACTTAACAGCGCGTATTGCTAGCCCCAAGTTTCGGTCCGCGCTGGGAGGGTTTTTCTATCAAGAGCGTCATATTCTTTTTTCTTCCCCCTCGTTGTTTTGTTGCTTCCTCGTTTACCCCGCGCATTTTTAGAGATCCTAGACCCTGCCCCTCCCGCCGATAGTAGACTCTGGACACCGTCCCCCTCCCTCTTCACCCCCTTTTTAGACCCTTACTCACAGTGCGTTCCCCTGTACCAGGCGGGTTACGGTGACTTTTTGTTGATTTTTTCACCATCGTCCATACTCATGATTTCGCCACGTTGAGTGGTAGGTGATTTCCCCCCTCTCGGCTAATTCTGGTCACGTTTGGCCGTAAGGTTCTGGCACTTTTTTGCCTCCAGCATTTTGAATGGCTGAGGTTGGGCGAGGTTTCCCCAATCTGTGCCTTTCCCTTCCGGGTTTCTTTCTCTCATTCCCTTGATTCGTTTTGTCTTGCATGGTATTTTTGTTTTTCCCTCGGCCTTTTCTGGGGACGCCCCCCTCGACGTTTTTGTTTGACAGGATCAGCCGTTCCGCTAGGAAGATTTTGTCATACTAAGGGACACCCTGGCTTGACGCCAGGTGTGGGTTTTTCTCTTGATTTGTCAACTTTGTCCGCTTTATGGTGCATAGCCCCACACTTCGCCGTAGGACTCTAGAAACCACCCAACCTGCTAGCCTCGCGACACCCCCCATAGCTCCACAGCGTCCCAACCGAACTTTTTCCCGACAGGTCCTATGTTTACGAGATGTCTTTCCTTTCCCACTCTGCCCCTGGGCAGGGGGAAAAGATTGGCAGGCGCTCGCAGAGAAGATTGTCTCTCTCTTCCCTCCTTCGATGATTTTCACGCTTGCCGGTTTTCTTTACTATCTTCGGCCGGAGACTTTTGGGTGGGGGTTTGAACCACCTCTGACCCTCTTCTTTTTCCTGAGGTCGCCTTCCCCCAATTGACCAGGCAATAAGGTCCTTCCCCTCTGGTATCCGAGTGGCGTTCAGGTCTTCCTTCGATTCCTTTTTTTTCGTTTAATGAAAGTTCTCCGGTTTGTTGATCTTTCATCTGCGTTTTGGAGATTAAGACAGTCTAGTCCTTCCCTTCGCCCCCCCGAGGATTTCGGCGTTCCATGTGCAAGCCTGCGGACGTCTTTCCCCCGACCCGGATCTCGCTTTCCAGTCGAGCGCGGAGATTTTTTTTCCGCCGGTGATACCCCCCGGTTGGAGTGGCCCTACCCCCCTCCCCCTGCTGGCCGCTACCTCTGTTCTCCCATGATTTTTGTTCGCTTGCCCGGCCTTTTGATTCCTTTTCCCCCCCTAACCGAGCAATGGTCTTCTCTCTCCCCCTTGAGTCGTTGGCAACATTTTCTTCTCAGCGCACTTTTGAAAACTACCCTGTCCGTCTGCGTTTGTTTTTCTTCATCGGCCCCCCCCCGAACCTTCATAAGAAGACTCCTCCTCCTCTTTCTGCCCTCAAACTCCTTTCTTTCCTTTTAGTGTTCAAGGGGTGAACCTTCTTTCCTTGCTGTAGCTTGGTTTCCCCCCCTTGACTTACATGTACCGTCGCCCTTGCTTTCCCCGTTGCACTAGCTGGAGGGACGAGGATCCTATTTTTTTTTTGCGTGCCGCCGCATCCCCGATTTTTGTTGTTTTTTTGGGTTAACTCGTATGTAGCATTTTTACATCCTGATGTGCTGAACGCCCCCCCCCCATCCGGTTTGGTCGCCCATCCCTCCCTCGAGGTGCATTTTTTTTTTTTCTTGTCAGGTTCTCATCGGATTTCAGATGGTTTTAGCTTTCCGCAGAGGCTGACCAGGTTCCTCGTGTGGTTAATCGGCCCCCCCCCCCCCTTTTTCTAAGATGATTTTTTCTCCCTCGACTCTCCTTGCAAAGTTTCTGAAACACCTTGAAACAACGCTTTTTCTGTCTCATGGCCCGCCTTCTTCCTGTAAGTGCTTTCCGGTGTTAATTTTTTGCCTGCGTTGATTCCACTCCCTCTGGCCGCGATTGCTCTCCTATTGACTGCGGCGCGTGGGAGTTTTCTTTGCTTGCAGGCTTGGGAAAGGGAAGTCCACTCGCATGTGATTTTTTTTTATTTTGTGCGACGACAGTTTCGCTTTTGCCACTTATCGGTCCCCTCGAAAGCTAATTTTCTTTCTTCCCCACGGTCTTTCCGATCGAGTTCGCTCCGTCGCCCCCCCCTTCAGCACAAATTTTGACCCGGCAGTGACATTCTTTCCCCCCTTTCTCAGTGACGCCCTTCACCCTTGAGATTTTCTTGTATAGCACCGTCGTCGAACGATCCCCGTTAGGCTCCCCGGTGACGTTTACGGATCCGGGTCATCACTTTTTACTTTCTCCCCCTTTGCCGAATATGGGATCCATTTCAGTCCTCA
>Ga0179593_1260333_pt1 | contig 16658 bp, 12 predicted proteins | sample CZODoug2_1_08_16_FD_185931 | JGI IMG/M metagenome (GOLD analysis project Ga0179593, IMG submission 185931) | Vadose zone soil fungal communities from Angelo Coast Range Reserve, California, USA - CZODoug2_1_08_16fungal (PacBio error correction) | ecosystem: Environmental > Terrestrial > Soil >... | reverse complement strand
AGATGATTGTTTTTCTTTTGGGATAGGCAGACAAGCCTGCATCTCTTTGACTTTCAAGTTACATGCGAGTGTTTTTTCACATAACTCCCCTTTCTTATCCGGGCCTTACTCCTCAAACCATTCAAGCTTCCCCATCCCTCGTTTCCCAAAAAACGGGTTTGAGCCGTCTCGTTCGTCATGAAACTTTCGTCTCCCTTTCACGCGTCCTACGTCTACACCCAAGATTCCCATTCTTCCCCCCCGACCTTGGATATGGTTTTTGAGTAGGGCGACCTCTTCCCGGTCACAACGACGCTCAGGCTTGGCGAGCCCCTGTTCAAAGTTGCCAACCCACGTAGTCCGGCCGCCCGTGCTTCCACAAGTCATGGGAAAAGCGCGTCCGGTGCATGAAGAGCTGAAATATGACGACGATTGATAACTAAGTAAGCCCTGGCCCCGCCCACGCGATTTTTGCACCCTCCCCCGTCCCAATTTGCAAGAGGAGGCATGGGGGATTTGCGAAATTTTCAGAGGCGAGGACGCGCCTCATCCTGTGTTCGGAATTCCTTGGCCTTCGATCCCGCGTCCCCCTACTAGCCCCGGCCCCGATCGGGGCTTTCTTTGGCTCTTTTTCCCTTCCGAGGAAGTTGGCACGTGCGTAGGTAGTCTTTCCGACCCCACAACAACGATGGTCCCGCCGGCCCAACGTTCTTGCTACCATGGTACGGAATACAGGACGACATAAGCGAGACCACTATAGCTCAACTAAACGTGCTAGCTTTGTATGGGTTTCCCTCCTTAGAGATCCTCCGAAGGTGGCGGGCGCTTCGTGTGAGGTTTCTCGTTCTTTTTTTTTTCGTCGGCTCCAGACCTGCCACGATCAGTCCGCCTGACAAGCTGACTGCACCTCCCCATCCGTTGTACCACGTTTCACGCCGTTGGCAAGCATTGTTCGTGCCCGGCGGTGGAGTGTTTCTCCCCACAAGCGTGTGGTGCTCCCCCCCAGGTGCTCTGCTCGATCCTGCTTTCTGGAGGAGAGTCTTCGGTTCCTCGGTTTTTCCTCCCTGTAGTCCGGCCGACCATCAACTTCGTTATGTTCTATCCCGGCCTGCCCAGCCTCTTGCATGTTGCCGATCGTTTTATTTTTGAAAGTTGCTAGAGTGATTTATCCAGCCTATGAGCACCGAATGTTTGCTCTCAAGGGCTTTCCGGGCCTTACGTCGGTCCTCCTACGCCATCCCCCAGCCCGAGCTAGGTTCTGAAACCAGACGTGCTGGGGTGTCGCGCGTTCCCAGGGTTTTTTTCTGAAGTCTGCTTTTTGCAACTCCAGTATGCCGGTTATTGCTTTGCTCGCCTTCCCCGGATGAGAAATTTTGTCAGCCGTCGAGAAGACAAAAGATACGCCGAACTCTCAGGTGCGCACATAAGCATTTTAGTAGCTGGCAGCTAAACAACTCACGGTTACCCCCCTTCGACCGGCCACCTCAGACAACGGAAAGATCAGATTGCGGCCTTCCTGGCCGCGTACAACCTTAAGTATATTATCACCCCTAGCTGTCTTTCCGTGAGGGGGCGTTTAAACCCATACGTCCTGCCAGCACTCTACGAAGGCCTCCCTTCTCGGCATTAGACAGGCGCCGATCGGCTCTCCATTTAGATCAGATAGTTTCATGCAGTTTCCACTTGGTTAATAATGTCGTGCCCTTCTTCTTCTTTGCAGGATTCCTATTTTCCTTCCTCCTCGGATTCTACCTCCTTGCTGTACGACGGCGGAATCGTGCCTTGGCAACCCCGATGTACAGGTTTTTGTGACCACGTTCCTCGCGGTTGTTTTGGGGTGTCCAGGCCAGATTCGAGGCAGTATGACACTCGCCGTACCAGCCCTCTTAATCCATTTTCTGTTTTATTGTGTCGTTCAGTTAGGCAGGCCGGCAGGCTCACGAGGAGCTCGTCGTAAGGTACCGCCGGACTTCTGCGTTGTCGATTCCCCTCGTGTTCGATTTCTTCGGTGCGGTATCTTTCCGTTTTTGGGCGAATTTCCCCCTCCGATGTGATAAATTTTTGCCCATGAGCTGCGTAGTCTGGTCTGAACCCCTACCTCTTCTTCTCCGTTTGTTGTTTATATCTTCTGTCTTCTTTTAATTTCCCACGTCACCGTTTCACCTATGATCCGCTCAAATGATCCTTACGAATTCCCCTCCTTTACATTTCGCCCGATGCCTAATCGCCGCCGCCTTTTCCGACCCCGTCTCCGCCCCCCCCGCGTTTCCTCGGCCTTTTCCATAAGGAACACACGCTTCTCCCTTCGTGTTGAGCCTTAAGTCTACGTTAGCTGCGCTAAATCGCCTCTAGGAGTTGGACATCTGTATCTTTCCGGATTTTCATTGCCCTCTATCAGGGGTGCGTGACACCGTCCCCTCCCCAGCTCTTTATGCGTGAGTCAAAAAGTCATTTCGTGCCGAGATTTAACTCCTTCGCGTCCCTCTAAGCGTCGCGTTTCGAACAAACCCAAAGGATCTGCATTCCCAAGCTTGCATTTTTTAACCATTTTTCGTTTTCTCCACCATGGAAGCGACACAATGTCAGGCACGCTGCTCATCTTAGCTTTCACTTCCCATCATATCTGATCTCCCCGGTAGCCGAGCCACGATAGGAACTTATTTTTGAGATAGAGCGTGGCGGCAGTCTGCCTCCCTTGCCCTAGATGGTAGTTGACCTCAAATCCTCCTTTCTTTTAGCGATCTTGAGAAAAACCATATTTCGGCTTTCGTACTTATCTCGAGCGTAAGTTCCTCGGACTGACGTCCTCGTCGCAGCATTGACTCTGATGACGGTTTTTTTTATCGCGTGACAAGGTGTCTAGGCCAATACTGCTATCCCACGCGTTGTTTCACCTATCGTCGCGGTCTTTGATCCGTTTTCCGACTTGAGATTTTCTCCTTCGTACGTCGGTCAAACTCCGATACCCCCTTGCCTTATTTAAACTCCTTTCCAATCTCCTCATGGAGCCGCCTTACCTGCACCATCCTTATGTTTCACCCTCGATCCTTCTCGTTCTTTTTTTTGTTTCGGCGTGGGAAGTGAGGTAATTTAAAGCGTGTGGCGCACACGGCAGTTTCGACTGTCTTCCACCATTTGACCTCCTCTTCCGCTTTCGGATTCTTGAGCCGCACTCTCTTTGACACAGCATAGCGCCGTCTCGATGCTTTAGTCCTCCACGTCTCTCCCCCCGACTCACCCTCAGAACTCTCGCCGGTTTTTTTTTTTCTCGACGAAGCACCTGGACTCCCCCCCGTTGACCCCCTCCACTCCCTTCCGACCTCTTCTTTGTCTCCGGCCGTCGTTTTCGTGTTTCCACGTTATTGGGTGTGCCTCGCGGTTCCGTGGCGTGTCTTCGTTGTTCCCGTCTGTGAATTTTCATTTTGCCTCCTCCTCAGAGAATCCACGCTTCCCGCTTGCCCGCGATCTTCTCCCCCCTCACACAGGCGAAGCGTCTGGTCGCATATCGATTGGTTTTTTCTCTGCTTATTCACTTAATGTCTCTCTTTTCCATGCCGTCCTATTCGCTTAAGTTTGCGCGCTCTCCAGTGTTCTTTTTTTCTCAATCATCCGCAGTCGCGGTTAAGCCGATTGAGGTGATCTTCAAGTAATCGACTCTTTCGTATTTTTTCGATTTCAACGGCATCGTCTCCCGCCTTCAATCGGTCTCTTCTCTGACGCGTTATGCCTTTCCCGGAACCCGGACTGATAGGGGAGTGCGGAGTTGCCGATCTCTGGTGCGGGCATGTGCTCTTTTCTCGCTCTCGATTAATAGTGATCGAACATCATTGGCAACGTTCCTTTTTTTCCCTTTCTTGGGTCTTCCACGGCTTCTGATCTTGAGCTTGAACCCGGCTCGACGCACCTTGCCAATGTAGTGTCCCTTCCTCGATGTCTGGTTCTCCTCACTCAACCCCTCCTCCCCTGGTCTGGACGAAGGGCGAGGGTGTTTTTTTTAGTTTTTCGAATTCAGGCGAGAATGTGATTTTCCCCCCCTTTGTTTTTTCTACGTCTGATTCTCCCTTTATGGTACCTACCTTTCTGCGGGAGCCGCAGTTGGAGCCGGCCCGGTATGTTTCCCTGCATCTTTCCTTTCTAAGAGTGTGCTTCGAGATGAGTTGTTCATTTTTGCATATCCCCCAACTTTATCCCCTAAGCTGCGACGCGTTCCCTTCATCTTTTCACAGTGTGTTGGGGCTTGCAGAGATACCTCCTTCTTCTGTGGCGCCCGGTCCCCTTGCCCTGGGACGTCACTAAAAGTCAGCCGAAAAATAGAATACTCAACGCCTGTTCCTCGGGCTTTCACCACATCAGTCCGGAACGATTCCCCGAAATCACCATTCTGCACTCGCTCCCCTAGAGAGACCCCCCCCCAATTTTTTTATCCCGAGCTGAATTAGAGACCTTTTTTCTACCACCCGCGCCCTTTGGACTCCCTGGGAGGTTTGGAGGGTTATTTGATTGTCGGGCTCCCCTTCCCGTCCCCCTGCACCCTCCTCTCATCAAGGTCGGCGAGAAGTCACGTCCCCACATCTGCCGTTTCCATTCCCTCCTTTCGTCCCCCCCCGGACACTTCCACGAGACCGGGTCTGCTTTTCGCGATGCCACGATTCCCTGCGCGGAGCGCTTCCTCTACCCCGTCAGGTCGATTCGAGGACCCCGCCCCCTAGCGACTTCCCCGCATCCACAGCACTGGAAATGCGCAACCTCCTAGCTTGCAGGGGCAAGGAACTCTCTCATGACCGTCCGCTCTGATTTGGTGAGCTATTTTCAGTCTTCTTGAGGCTGGTTCAGAGGGATTTTCCGCGCTCTTCGGACGCCTCCGGACCCACTTGTGCTTGCTGAGTGAATCCTCCCCCCCGCTTCCGGCCCTTCATTCGTTCGGCTTCTCCCCACGCTTGAGTCGCTTGCACTCCTCTTTTCTTTCCCGTATCGATGCATGGCCTCGGCATGACGACTTCCCCTTCCCGATGACCATGATTTCTTCCCGCCCCATTCCATCACGGCTCTCCCCAGGGGGGTTTATTGGCGGGTTGCGCACTTCATTCCGGCGCGCTAAGCCATCTTGTCGCGTTGGCCGGCGTGTTTGACGTTTCAAGGCTCCGTGATCTTCCACAGACGTGACCCACACGAATTTTTTTCCCCGCCCCCTCCCATGAACCTGCTCCGAAAGAGTAGGGGACACCAGGAGACGAACTCCCGTCCTTCTCCTCCTCGGTTTTCTGACGCCCGTGGTGGGCCCGACCTCCTTTTGGTTCCTCTGAAACCCCATTGTGGATCCATGCCCCGGACGAGCGAGATTCTTGCGTTTGCTTCTCTTTTTAACTCCTTCCTGCGTTCGCATCATCAATAGATTACCGTTTGGAATCTTCTCCTGAATTTCCCTAGCCGATGTTCTTTAGATCAGACTCACTTTTGTCTGCGCTCTTTTCCTGTTTCTCCTACTACCCTCTGCCCTCCCAACGTCCTTTTTGCTATCCCTGGGGCTTTCCGGCCTTTAAGGTCCGGCGTACGCCCTCACAGTCCCCAACATCCGTCCTCCTTCTCCCGTCTTGACAACTTCCGCTCGGTCTGTAGCTGCCTTCTTTTAGCAGTCTTGGTTTTAAAGTAGATGTTGCCACCAGCTTCCCTGTCTGCCTATCGTTTTGAACTTCCGCATTTTAATGAGTCTTTCTGATTTTTTCCCATTCTCCGCGTAGAGTCACCGCGATTCCACTTCGCCCATCCCTCCCTGGATACCCCCTAAACTCCTTTTCAGTTTACTTTCTGATGGAAGCGAACCCCACCCAAAGACACTGAAAGAACTGCTTATCGCCCCCCTTTTTCCCTGAAGCCCATTGAGTATTGCTCGGCGAATTTATTCATGACCGATCCGCGCAATCCGAGCCTACTAATAGAAATCTCGGTGCTGCCTCCCGAGGTAAGGAGGCGGGCCCAGTTTCTCCTTCTTTCCCCGCACCCTTCCCTGCCTTCCGGGTTCATCAAATCAGGCTCCAGTCGCCCGGACACCATGTACTTCTGACTTCTCCCCCTTTCGACGACCTCCCTTCAGAGCTCTTCTACTGCATTTTCGGTTTTTCAAGTTATCCCTCTCTGTGCAGGGCTGAAATTCCTTTGGCCCCCTCGTTTTTTTCCAACTTTTTATTTCTTTCTCTTTCTCTGACGTTCGTGTCCCTCTCTTGACCAGCTTCCGGTGTCCCCCTTTTTGCATCAAATAAGAGTTTTTTTTCTTTGCTTTTAACTTTGCCAACATCGAGGATTCCTTCCCTCCCTTAACGATTTCAACATCCGCTTTTACTTATTGCTGCTCGCAGCGTTTAGGTTCTCAGTCTGAGTTTTGGGTCAACGTCGACGTGGGCAGTGTTCCTTTTCGCCCCCCTCCATTTCCTTCGAATTCCCGTCGGGTGATTAGGGCTTCTCGGGACTCGGCTTGGCACTATGGAGGGAGTTTCCTTTGTGCCCCTTTCCAGTTGTCTGTTTATGTTGACCCCAGCCCTATCTCTCCTCATGCACTTTTTGTTTCTAGAGGGTCTTTTTCATGACCCAGCCCCCCATTCACTTCCCTTTTGCAACAGGGCTTACTCCTCAATCGGGTCCGGCCAAATGCGTCCCTCTACTGAAAGCCCGCGCCTTTCTTTCAGCGCATATTTTCTTCCCTTTCGGACCCTCACACGTTTCAGCTCCACTTCTGACGTTTTTCCCTCTTTCCTGAAGGCGTTGCAGCATCGCAGGAAAATAGTCGGGAAATATCGTGTACGGCCGAGTCCTTCCTCCCGCTCGGGGTTTCTTTCTTTCCCCATCCCAGCCCTTTTGACACCTCCGTCTGCCGTCACGTTCTTTTTCGTGCCAGCACGCTTGTTCCGCGTCCCGCGACTCGAAGTGTGCTGCCGCACACCCCTTTCTCGTTGAAACCGAGTTATCGAAGTCCATCTGCTCGGCCCATCCCTGTCGCTATTTCCCGTCACAATAACCCGTTCATCGAGATTGCACGCGAATCTCCCGCCCCTTTCTCCGATTCCCTCTACCGGCGCAGCAGAATTATACTCTTGATGCCTTCGTCTAAAATTGCCCAGGAGTATGGTAGACAGCCTCCCCTAAGTTCTCCGACGATATGAGGCCGCTCTTTCTTCCGAGTCAGGAATCCCGGCATGGCTTCCGCGTTTCGAGCATTTGCACCTTGTTTTTGCCGTCCCCTCGAGTTTCCCCTGTTAGGTTTTGATCGGACCTGCCTCCTTCCTGGATTGTCGGACTCGTTCGCTTAGATTTTTTCCCGGTTTTAAGTGAAATAATTTAATGATCCTTCCCTTACAGTGACCTCTTTGCAACTTTTTCTCCTTCCCAGCGCCTCCTTGTCTTCCGCCTTCCCTCTTCAAGTCCCAGCCCAGGTTTCACCTACTCCTCTTTTCTTATGTGGTCGCGTCGATTCACCCCCCTCCGAGGCTTGAAAGCCCGGATCGCCCCCCCTTCGGCCTCTTATTTTCTGGCCCTGCGCATCTGGAAAGCTTTTGGGCGATATGTAAATGAACGCTCTGTCCCCGTCTCCTTCGGATGAATCCTCTCTTTTTCTTGGGCCGTCCTTATGATTGACCCCCTAACCCAGCAGACTTCGAAGGCCTCAGGATACGATTCCAGCACCTGGTTCCGAGCCCCCCCCCTTCTGTTTCGCCCCCCCCTAACCCAGTCTCCGACTCCCGAATTTAAGGGCTTTGAGAGCAATTTTTTCTCCCAACTTGCGTTGTTTTTTGCCGCTCGGTATCTTGGTCCTCTTTCCTTTTGATTTATTGAATTTGCCTCTTTCCACCCATCCATACGAGAGCCGCCACTCGCGTTAGGGAGCTCCCGATGATCACCACCCCTTCCCCCAACAAAGATTGGTGCATAATCTTGGTACGATTGATGTCATTCTGCCCCTCTCTTGCCATTCTTCTCTCTCTGACCAGAGTTTTTCCCTCTCTCCAGGGTCGACTAACCAGTCCGCCAGGCGGGCCTTCCGCGATGTTGTCGATTTCCCCCGACAGCCCCGATCGCCGTTTTCTTATCGCGAGGTTTTGGTTCTCCCGTGCTCATACCTTCCCGCGGCGAGTCCTTGTCCCCCTTAATCGTCACCTTAATCTAGGTCTTCATTGCAGTCGTTGCCGCTTTCTTTTGTCCTTGGTTCTTAAGCTCCCTTCGTATCTTTCCCCCCCGAAACACGATTCTTTGTGAATGTTTTTTTCGTCCCTTGCTTTTTGGCCGAGCCGCATATTTTTTTTTCGCTGTTCCACCTTCTCCGCATCTTTACCTTCTTCCCTTCTTCCGAGAGGTAGCCCCTCATCGATCCACCCTAACCCTTCTTGCCGAATTTTTCTTTTCTGTAGACGCCGGGCTTTCGTCAGGTCTCCCTTCGTTTTTTTCCCCCCTTTTTCTTTCTCGATCTCTTGCCATTTATTCTTTGCAGCAGTCTTAGCAGGCCGGTATCGCTTTCCGTCGTCTTTTTTCCTTATTGATTTGTTAATTTTTTCCCTCCCCACACCCCAATCTTAATCCTTACTTTGTTGTTGTTCTTGGATCGTGATTGGGCTTTTTGCCTTTCCCCACCTGAACACTTTCCCTCTCGTACTTTTCCCCGACGGGCTGGTGAACCTACCTTCCGGCTATTCCCGTGGCATCAAGCCTGAACATTCTTTCCCAGCTCTCTCCCTCTTCCAAACACCCTTTGCTTTGCTCGCCTATTCCCCCCTCGCTTTTTCCACCAACTCGACTTATCCCCCCCCTACCATTTGGGCTTCGTGTTTTTTATCTTTTGTAGGTGCTAACCATCTCTAACGACTTAGCAGACTTTCCGTTAAAGAAGCCCACCTAGACCGGCCGCGGGTCGTCCCCCTTCCCCCTGTTCAACTCCTATCTGTTTTGGCTTTTGTTTCTCTACCTTTTTCAGAGAAGCGACCTAAAAGAGCAACGGGCCCTGTCCCCCCAATCTTTTTTCCCCCGGTTCCGGGAATGAATAAGCACGTGATTATTCGCCGGGTTTTTTTCTGGAGCTGATGCATTTTCCCTCTTCCCGATACCTGCTGAATTCCTATTGGCTTTCTGACTCTCCCCACTCTATTCTTCCCCAAGCATTTTGGCTGTGATTTTTGAACCCAAGTCTGCGCGAAGGATCCTCTTTCAGAGATCTCACTCACTGCAGCTTCCTTCTTCCCTTCCCATAATTCTCTCTCCCCTTTATGAAACAAAGAACTGTAGCCGTTGTTGAGGGGTTTAGCATTTATAAGAGACCTAATCCCTCTATCTTCGGTACTTTTTCTGCTGAGTGGCGCGAGACGGATTTCGGAAAGACGTGTACCCCAAAAAATCGCCCCCCTGCACTCGGAAATTTCATCCTTTGACCCTTAGCGCAACGCCCTTAATGATCAGTCCCGCTTCTTCTCGGAGGTTTTGCTGTTTGCTGCAATCCACTTGGGGTTGAAACCCCGGTTTTTCTTCATGAGGGAGAGTTTCTGTCGGGAGTAGGGTTCCCTCGACGGTAGGTAGCACCTTCATAGAGTACTTTCCTAGTGTCTCTTGTCTCCCTGTTCCCCCTTCCGCCTTTATGCCCAGATCTTTCCTCGTCGCATAGAAATTAGCCAGCCCCTCGCGGGTGCTTCCTTTTTGCTCCGGGCCTCCGGCAGATTTTGGTGGGCGTTTCCGCCGCCAGCCCCCCAACCCTCCCTTCCCCCTCTCCGCTTTTTCTTGTACCCTCCTTCTTTCTTTCCGCGGATCAGGTTGGGCGGGAAGTAGCTGTTTGCAAAGCCTAACGTTCTGCCTGATCGGGATTCCCCTCCTTCTTGTAGTATCGCCCGCCTCCCCTCGACCCTCTCACGGCCCGAGACTCTCGGTCCATCAACGACTGGGATTGTCTCTCTTCTCTCCCCCTCCGGGCACGCTCGGCCTCCGCTCCCATCCCGTTCGCTCTCTTTCGCGCGGGACTTCCTCAGACCTCTCCTCTTTAGCGCTATCCGCCATGCAGGCGGTTGCCTTTTCTACCCCATGCAAGTTCGACGCCTGCCATCACGCTCTCGGTCAGCTCGGCCTCATCTTCCTTTCTGCTCCCGGTCGATCCTTATACCCGCCCGTTCCCGGCCTGATGGGTTGTTTCGATCCCAGTGTCGACGATGGCTTGCTGCGCTTGGCCCCCCCCTTAGCTTCTCTTTCGCGCCACGAGGCGTCTCTTTTCTGCGACAGGACGGACCCTTTTTTTTCAACATGGGCCCCTTTTCCCTAAAATCTGGTGCGTGGTCGGGTCTTGTTCCCCCGTTCCCGACCCGTCTCTGATTTTATAACCCATTCTACCCATGTTCCCCCTCTATTTTGTCTGATGTGACGTTCGCTCGGCTTCTTCAGGCGTCTGGGGTCAATTGTTCTTTTCTCTCGTGTTTCTGCGTTCCCATTTGCCTCTGCTGCTCTGCGCGTCCGCGCCGGTCTCGATCGGTCCATTTTCTTGGGATTCCGAATGGCAGTTGGCGTTGCAGCTCCTCTTTTGCACAGGCCGCACGGCCTTTGGTGGCACAAAGACTATCTCTTTTCCCCCTCCTCGTGAGAGTTTAGTTTTCTTTGTTCATACGCCCCAGCCCTTCTTTGTTCGCCTGTGCCCAGTTTACGCACTTCTTCGTTGTTCTCCGCAACTTCGTATGCCCTCTCCTCTACTTCGAGCTGTGAAGCGTGCTTCATCTGCCTTGTCGACCTTACCCGAGTCCTCCCTTCGACGTGTTTGATCCATTTTGCCGATTTCCCAGTTCTCCCCATCGCTTCCTAGGAGTGGTGGAAATCATGGGTCCTTCTGTTCCATGACGCCTCTCTCGTTTTGTGGTTGACAAGCCACCCTCCCCCTCGGGCTAACTTTTTTCACCCCCCCTTTTTCATGTTCCAGAACGATCCCCTCCGTAGCTCAACCGTCCGAAGCTTTGGTTTCGCGTAAAAACCGAGTTTCTTTCCGGCCCCGCCTTGCAGCTGCCCTACTCCTCAGAACTGTCGCGACTACACGAATCAGTTCCCGTCGAATATAGGCTCGCCTTTTTGCGAGGCCTCTCTGAGCCTGTAATGGCCGAAGCTTCGCTCTGCAGAATACTTTCCCGAGGAATTATTTGTTAGACCTCACGACGTACGGTGTCCTCTAAGCGCTTCTTTGAGGCGTTCTTATATCTGTCCCTTTTTCCAATGCAAGTATCCCGATCGAGTCCCCTCTGCCCTTTTTTTTGAGCTTGTTGCGGCATCCCCTGACCTTCTGAGGTGTTGCAGGCGCTCGCTCAAGGGCGTTGAGGCGACTTGCGAGTTCGCGTGGCTCCGGGAGCGGTTCCGCCTTTGCGAAGTTTTGCTTTCTAAGACGGCGGCGAAATACTCCTATTAAGACCCGGGAGATTCAAACACCGGAGTACCGCCTGGCTTCCGTTTCCTCCCCTCGATCCCGACCTCGGATTTTCCCAGATACTATTTCGAGGATTTTGGGGTCTGGCGTTCCGTCTCTTCCCTTCTCTTACTTCGCTTTTCATGAAACACCTTCGTCGATTTTCGATTTCCCTTCCACGCCTCTGCATTCCGTCTATATGCCCCTTCCTATGTGCCCGGCCTTCCTAGAGATTTATGATGCTCCCGTCGTTTCTTTCCCTCAGCCAATCCCTTGAAGCCTTTTGACCTGCCTTCTAGACAGCCATGGGTCCGCTAACCACGCTGATGGCTCCCAAGGCCACCGTCCCTGACTACCCGTGCAGCGATTTAGGTGTCCTTTACTTGTACACAGGACGTGAGCTCAAGTTTGCGTAGAATTCCGTTGTCCGTTTTCTTTTTTCCGAACGCTCACGGTTTTGCCTGCATCGCCTCCCCGCCTGAGTCAAGATCGTTTCCCCCCTAAACCCCCCTTCCCAAAAACCATGTTGCCGTTTTTTGGTCGGCATTCGAGGTACGATTCTGTCCTTCCTGTTTCCGACCTGGAATTTCTTCCCCCCGTCTGCGGCTCATCGTGGTAGACTATCCCCTTCCAGTCTTCCGCGCCTTTTTTTCTAGAAGAATCCGTGGATGCCTGACTCATTCCCCGTCCCGAGCCTCCCTACAGGCTTGTCTAGAATATGTTGATTTCTCGCATTCCCCCTTGAAGATCGGTGCTAATTTCCGTTCTTGCCGAAGGGTTCGTTTTCGGCTGACTTTCTAGTAATATTGCCTCTCGAAACTTTCATGCCACCGTCTCTCCTTGTGAAGGGAGTGTTGTTGTCAGACCTGAGGCAGCAATGAATAGGTTGGTACCCCCCTAGTCCCGCCTAGACTCCTTTGAACCTAGTAGTTGCCACGTTCCCATGACGGTAGACAGACCCCTCTAAAAACATGAGCACCCAAATTGGAGTGACCTTTAGTGCTTAGTTTTTGTTGTAGCGTTGTTTTTGAAGTAATTCCCGAAGAGAGACCTTTTTTCCACAATTTTGAGTATCCTAGATAGTTTCCATTAATTTTATTCTTTTCTGAGAGAGTATCTTCCTGGAGATGTAAAGAACCTATTATATGGGGTAAAATTCTGATCGGTTTTTCTTTTTTCTGTCTCTTACACCCCCCATCATATTTTTGGGAAGCCTACTCCTTTTGTTTTTGAGATCTCGTTTTGTGTGGTGTGTACTCTGCTAGGGAAACAGTCTCCCCCCTTCTAACTTCGAAGATTGACTCGTTTTCCCATACCTGCCTTCTCTTCCGCGCCTTCAATCATTTTTTTTTGAAAATCTGGCAATCGTCATATCTTTTTCCCCAACCAAATTTGGATGGCCTCCTTAGTGATCGAGCCGGATTCTCCCCCACGGCACTTCTCCCGCCCCTGTAGTATTTTCTATGCCGGGATTATATCATTATGGAACTGATTCTTTCATTTCACGGCGGGCTCTGTCCTTTTCATAGACACATCTTCTTGCTCCCGACGGCCCTAAAACCCCCCCGGTGGGTTCCCCCCCCCCCCCCCCCCCCCCTTCAAATCGAGACGTTTCTCTTCTCTTACTTCCTCCCGATGAGCAAGACTAACCTGTACAAGAACCGATTTCTCCACTGAATTCAAGGTTCACTCGGGGAGGCGAAAATTCCACTAAGGGCTAGTCCTCGCCGATTCATTGATTTTCCTTTGCGGATTATATCTTGCCTCCGAGCGATATGGAGTTAGTTCACCCTTCCCCACTCGCGTTGCTTGTCGGCTTGGCTGTGTACCCTCCCAAGCTTTCTCGCCCTGAAAGAGAATTTTCCGAAGGCATCTTTGACGTCTTCCTGAAATTCCTAGCAGACCCTCTATCGCCCCCGCAAGGCTCGCGTTGAGGTTTTCGCAGCTAGCTGTTTTGCCCGAGCAGCTAGCGGCTTCCGAGAGGGCTTTTCCCCTACGCGTCCCCGTGACCCCCGAATTCGCACGCAACCCCCCTCTCGGCACCCGGTAATCCCTTTCATTTATTTTGAGTCCAGGATTAAGAAAGAAGCTGGAGTGCGCCCCTTTTAGGACGTTGAACGAAGTGGGTTCATAGGCACATATTTTGCTCTATCAGCGTCGGCGAGCTTTCTTTTCATGTTCAACTCCTCCTTCGACCTCAAATCTTCGGACCTCTCTTCCATTCTTTTCGTCCAGCTTTTTGTGATTTTTTTTCCCTTCCCGAAGGATCGTTGTCTTCTTTGACTACGAAAACCATCGCGCCACTCGCCGGGGTCCCTCTAACGGATTTTCCCCCTGCCGGAGTACCCCGCCGCATCCCCACCCTCTCGGCCATTCGCGAGTGCGGGAAAACGCGTTCCCTGTGCTCCGTCATCGGCTTTCGATTTTTGAAGAGATGCTGTTTCCAATCTAAATTCTCCCGGTATAGGGAGTGTCATCTCAGGTGGCCACGGGCTCAACGCGTCGGACCGCGATCCACTTCGCAAGCCCTCCCTCCTTCCGCCTTAGTGAGAGAGTTAATATTCCCCCCCGTGCACGCCCCGTTGACTTCCCCACTCTCAGAAGGCTTCGATCCTGCCGTAAGGGCCTCTTTTATGAATCCTTCTCAATCGGAAATAATCCTTGGAACGTAGGGGCGAGGAGTTTTCCATACATTGCCAGTTGACCTGCTCTTACGACCGCTAGATCCTTTTCTCTTCCCGCCGGACGACGACTTCGATTCTCCACGGGCGATCCTCTATTCGACCGTCTTCCCCGGCCGATGGGAGTGATTTCTGTTCCTTTCCCGGTTAGGATTAGCTTGCCTTAAATCTAATCCCCCCCGGTTTCGCGCATTTATGCTTCGCTGTTCGCGACTTCGGAATTTTTTTTGCAGCTTTCAATTTACGTGAATAGCTTTTTAGGGTATTTTTTTCCCTCCACCACGACCCGCCTTCTCTCCATATCCAACTTCACGCCGACGATTAACCTCTCTTGCGTAGCTCGTCCCCTCTTCTTTGCCTCCCCAACTTCCCTCCTTTCTCTTTCCCTTTCTACATGCAGACTTTGGCGTTTTGAGGCTCCCCCCGTGTCTTTAGGTCTTCTTTTCTTCGGATTTGCTCACGACTGTCGCGCAGCTCGGTGTGCCAGGTCTCCTTCATTTACTTTTTTTCTGGTCTGCACACAGACCTATCTCTCTTTTTTCCCTCTTTTTTTTGTTGTTTTTTTTGTATCAACGTTGCACACCCTTCTTTCCTTCCACTCTTGAACTGCCTGGCAAAAGACTAATTTGCCTTCTCCGACGAATCGCCTTTGTCCGTCTTCCTTTTCGTTTTCGTCCTTTATCAGTTGTACAATTCTGTTTTCCCCTGAATACGCTCGTTACCCTTCGCAGGACCCCTATGATTTTTAAATTTATGTCTTCCCCTGCGTAGTGTCCGACGTGGTCGTGTCCTTTCCCTCCCAGCCACCCGCTTCCAGCTTATGTTTACTTAAGAACCTTTTCCCCTTTGCCCCATCCCCGTTTTCCTCCGGTCCGCGACATTCGAAGCGTTCGTTTGGACACCTTTCTAGGAAAGTCGCTCCTCATCTAGACTGACACTCCCCCATGGCACTTGTCACTGGACATTTTTTGGGGAACCGGCGCCCTTTACGCTTTTGTCTCGGATTTTCCTCGGTTCGCTAATGACGAGAAGCCGAGTCTTCGCTGGAATCCTGCCCTCTCGTATGGTAGTGACCGCCGCAGACTTTTTGCTCTCATTTGGCGGATTCTTCTTGTGATCCTTGACTCCCCGCTGACGTCCCGCCCCTACCCTCTTGAACTGGATTTTCTGTGCAGGAATTCTCGTGAATCTTTGTGACCTGCCTCTCGGACTCACGGCGTGTTTTTTCACGTTCTCCTGTCGTCCTGGACCCTGGTAGCGATACGTGCTCATCCCCGCCCTTCTAAAATCCCCTATCCCGGACTACTCCTTTCTTGCCACCTTTCTTCGCCTTTCCTTTTTGCTGTTTCCGCCCGTCGCGAAACCGGCGTTTTTCCAATCCCCGCCTTATCTTTCTGGCTGTGGGGGCTGGCGTCTTTGTCTCCGTTTTTAGATTCTGGACCTCACGACTCTCCCCGCGCGTTCCTCGATTTCTTGGCTCCCCCCCTCCCCTTGGCGCTGCCTCTCGTTTTCCACCGTTTTTCCAGGCCGTTTCATGTCTGCACCAAGCACCATCTCATTCCCTGCCGGGTACCTCTCTTCTTTGCCCGTGTGCCCCGACCTTTCTTGAACTCCCGTGAGCCCCCCTCAGCGGGAACACTCAGACCAGTCTCCCTCCAAGTTTCCCTGAGGGCAAATTTCCGAGAGACGAAAGGACTCCACATGAGCAAGTTCGGAGACTTTCTTGTGGCCTGCTGATGGCGCCCTCCCCCCCCACTGACCCGACACGCTTCTTGAGCCTTCTTTTTGCGCGCTTGACGTGATTAGTTTTTTTGGGCTCCCTAGGTCAGTGGCGTCTATTTTTTTCTTTGAGTGCCCTACCGCTCCCGGCGACCTTCCACGCTTCCCGCCCCGTGATTTTCTTATTCTCTCGACCCCTCCACACAAACTTCCTTTTCTGTTGTTTTCGTCCATCTATTGGTCTCGTTTTCTGTCCTTAATCCGATCGGCATGCTTACTTCCTTGACCAGCTATTGAAGGCATTCATCTTGCGACTCCCTCCTGCCATTCGGGCCCTCCCCGAGGTTAGAGTCAACTTCAGTACCGATCTCCCCGGATATGAGGCATCGAGCTCTTCAAGTTCGTTTCCCGCCGCCCCCTCCGCGCGAGTCCTTCTTTGAGGCGCTTTCTCCGTCAGGACCTATAGGGGCTGACGTGCATGATTGGATTTCTTCCCTCCTGGTCGTCCTTTTTTGCCTCCGATTTCTCTCTTCGCCCTAGGAATCTCTGAACGAACACCCCCGTCTAGTCTTTTAACGGTTCCCGTGTGGAAGCCCCTTTCGGCACCGGGGGGCCTATTTTTTTCAACATTTTGTCTTGACTGGCGTCTTTACGCATTAGTAGACCCTTTCATACTTTACACTCCTACCCAATGGTTTTTTTTTGACGAGGCGGGTTTTGTAGGTCTTAATGATCGTTACTGCAGGCAGACAATTTTTTTCTCGGCTCTTCGGTTTGCAGAATTTTTCTGATTTTGTGGCGACTTCAGGAGTTCTTAAGTTTCCTTCTTTCTCTTTTTTTAACGAGTGTCTTCCTTTTAACCTTCACCCCCACCACTC
>Ga0179593_1594988_pt1 | contig 16659 bp, 26 predicted proteins | sample CZODoug2_1_08_16_FD_185931 | JGI IMG/M metagenome (GOLD analysis project Ga0179593, IMG submission 185931) | Vadose zone soil fungal communities from Angelo Coast Range Reserve, California, USA - CZODoug2_1_08_16fungal (PacBio error correction) | ecosystem: Environmental > Terrestrial > Soil >... | reverse complement strand
TGGATCCTCCAACTTGCCTCTTTTCCTGGGACATCTTTTCTCTCAATCTCAGGCTTTTCCGACCGCTGCCTTTCATTTTCCCCCTTGAGTTTAGTTTTTACGTGTTCCCATCGAGCCGTAAGTTCTGGAACTGCCGTTTTCCCCCATTGATTAAGTTTTCCCTTCCTCTTTGATATATTTTTCCTCTCACCCCCTTTCCCAAGAAGGTTCCTTCCTTGCTGGACCTTTTCTGTTGCGATGGCTAGGGTGACGGCTTTTCTACGTTATGAGTTTGCGGACCTCCACGCATTCAGAGGTTTCCCCGTTACCCTTTCCCTTCCAGGGAGTTCCCTTGCGGTGCCCCTTCGAGCCAAGCCCGGATTCTCCGGCGGTTTTTTTAAAACTTTTCTTCTCCCTTCTGGTAGAGAGTCTTTGCCCACCCCTCTGGCCTGTTTCTTCCCCCCCCGTACAGCTTTCTGAACCTTGAACTTCTTCTTGCCTCGCGGAAACTCCATCTCAAAGGTGTTGGATCCCCCCTCGTTTCCTTTACGAAGTTGCCAATCCCCTCTCTCTCCCCAGGCGATCCCTTTTTCCCCCGCCCCCACTTCCTGATCCCACGTCCAACTACTTCTCTTTTCCCTTTTTTTTTTACGGGTACCCCTCTAAACGGCCCTCCTACTCCCTCCTTTCCCCGGAAGACCTTTACACCCATCTGCTCGCTCTCCCCTTTTGGTTCATTTCGTTTTCTATAGTTTCTCCTTCCTTGAGCCTCTTTCCCGATTGGTTTTGTTCGATGACCCGGTAGACTTTTTTTCCGCAGTCAGTCCCTCCTCCTTCTTCGACTATCCCCAATTTTTTCTTTTGCTTTTCACTGCGGCTAGAAGTTTCTTTTGCTTGAATTTTTCGAAACATACCTTTCTTTCAACGAAGCCTTTTATTACCCTTCCTTCAGAGCCCCTTTTCCCAGGGTTGTACTACTGTCTACAGGCCGTAAGATTTGAACCCCCCCCCCCCCCACACCCACTCTCCTTTTTTTTGACCATTGGCCTCTCTTCCCTGCCTGTGAACCTTCCTCGGGAAGCACTCTTTTCACTTCTTCCCTCCCGCCCGCCGATCTCCGCCAACTGCTCCCCCCGTTTCCTCCGCCCGCTCTCTTGCTGATCACGATCAAGTCCCTATACATTTTTTCTCCTCCTTTCCGACCTAGATCGCAGGTTCCAGTGGCGTTCCCCAACATACGAACTGTTTCTCATTGGATCGGATGTTTTTCCTTCCTGAGGAAATCAATATCGGTATTCGCTACCGGAAGGGTCACCTTTGTTCTTCTTTCCGTGTGACCCCCCCCGGTTTCCTAGTAATCTAACCACCTCGTCTCCACATGGACTCCCCTACCGGCTTCTTTTAAGTAAACTCCCTTTCTTCGAATACCTTCTGCTTCGCTTTCTCTTCTGATCTCCCCTCATGCTCAGCGTCCCCTTGTTCCTTGTTTGCTGGCTTCTACCCCCCGTAATCATTCTCTTCTTCTCGGGTCCCCTTCGACCTGCCCCTCATTCTTCCTTTTTATACTTGCCCCAACTTTCTCTTTGCTTGGTCGGGTTCCCCTCGGTTGTTGGACATGAATTTGACCTTAAACTATTCCCCATCTCACTCCATTGTCCCTCTCCTTGACCCGTTGCTAGTTGCTTCTTTCCGTCTTCCCAGCTCCTTTTCTTTTCTCTACCAGTCACTCGGCGCTCCCCCCTCCTTGTTTTTAACGCCGCTCTTTCTACCAAACGAAATCCTCGCTGATTCCGCTTACCCCCCTACTCCCCTTCCTCAACCGAGAGTTTCTTCTCGGCTTAGGTATGATCTTCGGGCCCCTTTCCCCTGTCTTTTCTTTTATACCCAACCGTAGACCCCTTTTCCGTTTTTTTTTGAAAATGGTATTTTCCTTTTTTGGTCCTCCTTGCCTTGGCAGGATCCTTCCCTAGCGTTATCAATCTTTTTCTCGATGTGTATTCGAGAGCTTCGAGAACCCTCTCTCTTCGCTTTTTTTTTTTTTTGAGAGATTTCTTTCGCTGCTTTTCCTTTTCCTACGGGACACGTGAGGTTTGCCCCTTCCCCCCAAAATTCCCCCCGCGCTCTCCCTTTTTTCCTAAACCTCAAATTGGTTCATCAAGATTGCTTAGGCATCAGCGGTGTATTTTCCCTCCCAGCAGAGAGCGTTTACGGCAGCTTTTCGATGGTGCACCTTTTTTAAACCCTTTTCTTGCTATGCGCCTCCTTGAAAACCCCCTCCGTCCTCCCCAGAGTTGCCTTTCGATCTCTGGATGTACAAGCCTTGGAATTCGGTAACGCCCCCCATTTGATCCCCTCTCTGCCTACACTTTCCTTTCCTTCAAGTTCCTAGACCATTCAATTTTTTCAAATGATCGTTTTTTTCCCCCCAAAGTCCCCTCCTCCATTTCCCATTCAGTCGCCAGTTCCCCCGTTTAAGATTCCCTTCGACCTTCACCGACCCCCGAAGCTGCCTCCCGGCGAGGGTTTGGTTTTTTCTTGAGACCGCGTTTTTCCAGCTTTTTCCACTCCCCGCCGCCATTTGCCTCGGTTTAAGGTTCTACAACTTTTGGGTTACTCTCCTCACTTCTTTTTGAATTCTCTTGTTCGGTCTATTTGCGACGTTACGCTCTCTCGGTCCCCACTTCTGTTTCGTCTTTCCGTTCCTGCGTTTTTTTACTCGTGTTTATTGCCCCCGGATTAGCACTTCCAACTCCCATCGGAATACCTTTTCTCTTGTTTCGACCCTCTTTCAAGCATTACTAATATCTTGTCGCTTTTCCGGCCCAAGCAGTCAGATAAATCCTTTCCAGGATGATTTGGATTTTCGTCATATTTTCTATTCTTTTCCAGTGACCTTTCTTTCCGTCTCCTGTAATTTTTTTTTTTGGAATACGCCTGCTTAGCGGCGCGTCTTAGATAGATCTCCTGTTTTTTCCTTTCCCCAACGGTTTCCATTCTCTTTCCATTCGCTTCGCTCTTTTTTACCCATTCTTTTTCTCCTTTCAGGGCGGAATAATCCACTCCACCACATCCGGATGTTCTTTTGTTGAAGTCTTCACATTTTTTTCTCCCTGTTGACCTCCTCCCCTTGAGAATGTTTTTTAATTCTAGTATGATCTTCTAGACTCTGCCTTTATTCCCAATTATACGACCTTCCCTATCTTATTTCGAATTGATAATTTTCGGTAAACGGCCGTGAATCTTTATGATATTTTGGGTTTTAACGTGTACCCGTCCCCCTTAACTTGGGTTTTCCCCCCGGCTTCTGCGTCCCTCGGTCTCTCGCTCCCCGGGCGCAAAAACTCCGAGTTTAGGCCTCATACTCTCCCCCCTGCAACCCGAGCCTCTTCCCCAGTTTCTTCCTTCCCCCCTCTTTGTCGTGAGGAGAGTCGTCTGGCATCTATGCTGTCTTTCTACGGATTCATTCCTCCGTATCTTTCTATCGCGTTTTCTTGCCCCTTCTTACTCGTCCTTGAATTTTTCGGGATTCTTATGCCTTACCTACCTGTTTTCTGCCGCTCGTGAGTTTTTGCAGTAATGTGCCATGCACGGACCTTTCTCTGTAGGTCTTGAGGTGGACTTGCCGACTCCGGTTACTTCCCCTTCAAACACCACCTCCTTCGCACCTGGTTTAACTTTTCTATTCACGCTCTCCCTTGAGTACTTTTTATCATCCCTCCCCCAGTTCCTTTTGCCTGCATGAGTTCCCTCCTGAAAGGTTTCCGGAGATTCCCGCAGATTCCTCTCCGGGACTGTTCCCTCCTCGGTATCCGCACGGCCCATGGAATTTTTGTTTCTCTCCACCATTTTCTATTCAGAAGAGTTGGTTTCGGTTTGTTTCTTCCCTGCTCCCTCTTCCCATCGAAGCCGAGTGCCCCCGTCGCTTTCCTTGTCCCTTTCCTCCTTCCTGTGCCGACCTCGCTCCTTTTTTATCGGATCAGTGCAAGGCTTTCCTTGCACCTCCCCTTTTATTGCCGGTCTCAAACTTTGCAATTTCTTAGAATTTTTAGATTTTTTTTCATTGCCCCTTTTTCCTTTTTTTCTTTTTGAGGAGCCCCTCTCCTTAAGCCCCCACGGCGGCCCTCTCCCCCCTACAAAACATTTTTCCCTTTTCTTTCGTTGTTGTTTTCTCCCCCCGGAGGTTCTCCTTTTACGGCTAGTGCCCCTTCAGTTATGCTTATCTTTTTAGTGTCCCTCAACCTTTTGATAACAACATTTCCCTTGGTATCCCCCTTCTTTCTATCCCACCTACCTTGCGACTTTCCTCCTCTTACAACCCTTCGACAGGATTACTCCACGGGTTTTCTTTATCCCTCGACTCCTCCGTCTTCTTTCGAAGCCTCCCCTTGTCCCATGCACTGGCTTAGTGGAAACTAGCGTCGACTTTTCCCACTTATTACCTTTCCCCGTTATCTGGTTTCCTTGGCTGTGAGCCTTTTATTAGGTAATTCCACGGTCACTGCGGTTTTTCTTATCTTTCGCGGACATTCTCCCCCTCCTCCTTAAATACTTGGTAACCTCTGAGACTTTTAGGCCTTGATCCCGTCCCCCTAATTTTTTATTTATGGCTCTGCTGGACCCTCTCCTCGGGGAAATTCCCTGGGCTCAACCCTTCATTCATTTTCTCTTTTCCACTTAGTTTTTTCTAGATAAGTCCTTTGATTGCCCGGTATCTCAAAAGTACAATTTTCGTTTGTGCTTTTTCCACGGAAGTCTTTTCTTGCCAGGCATCTCCCTTTCCTTGCCTACTTTTTCTCGCATACAGCGATTAGTCCTCTCTTACCCAGTTTCCGGACCCTTTAGGTCCAGCCAAATCATCTTTCAGGGACTCCCGGACAATCCCTTGATCGAATTTCGCACATCGCGAGTAAAGTTATTGAGTCCCTCGCACGGCCCTGCCTTAAGTAGTTTCCTGTCCGCTTATTTCATCAGCTAGAGCATTGACCTCCTGATGCTCCCTTTTAGCCTGATTCTTCCACTTTTTCTTTTCCCGGTCTTTGCTTTTAGGAGGAGTCTCAATCGTGTGAGCTCCTTCCCCCCGAGGAGCGGGCTATTTGTGAATGGCCTAGTTGCCCTTAGTGATGTCTTTTTCCCGCTTTTCAAGGGATCTTCCGGGTCTTTTAGCAACCTCCCCACTCTGGGGGACGGGTTTGCTTCCTTGTCTGGCCTTTCCATTTCTCTCTGTGTCCCCCCTATCCCCTTAGCATTCTCCCCCCCTTGTCATCTTGCTGATCCATCAGACCCCGGGCCCGCCTTATTCTTTTCCTTGTGCCTTTTTTTGAGTGACTCTTAACATTTTGATCCGTCCAGGATCTCCTTCTACAGCACGGATCCTTTCCTGTCTCTCAGATTTTTATAACCCTTTTGACCCATTTGGTGCGATCGTCCCGTCTTTGCGCTCTTTTCACTTTCCCCAAGCCTCTCCCTGTGACGCGCGCAACGCTTCCCGCTATCTGCTTTTTGTGCGTTCCCCCTTGTAATGTTTTCTCCCTTATTCGTGTTTCAAAGAGGAGATTTTTTCTTCATCAATACTGGTCGTTTTTTTTTGGCTTTTTCCTGAGCTTAATTTACCTTTTCCATTGAGACCCTTCCTCCCCTGAGATATTCTCCCGTTACCTGTCTTGAAACCGCCGGTTGGGATGACTTTTCCCCTTCTCATTTTTACCGCGAGCTTTGTGTGATTTTGGCTGAAGTCCCCCTTTATAACCTCCCTGCACATGCTCCTTCTTCCGTTCTACTCGACCCCCCTCTTTCTTCGGCAGTTCTTTTCTTTTTTCTTGATATTTGTTCCGAGTTTCCCTCCTTTCACTTTTTTCTTTGCTCCTGTGCCCTAAAACTATTACTCCCTTTCCTTCTTGACATGTTCTTCTCATCTCTCCCTGAGTATTTTTTTTCCCGATTTTTGAAGCCTTTCTTACCCACGGCGATTACGCTGCTTCCCCTCCCGTCTCCACTTTTTTTTTGGATTTTCTTCTCGCTTTTCTCCACATTTCCTCTACAATTCAAGTCACAACGAGATCTCCTCTGACCCGGCAAGGGCTATTCGGAAGTCGGAGTGTTCCAGTCACTCCCCCCTATTCCTTTTTCCCGTACATACCCCCGCGCCAGATCCTCCCCTTTTTTTTTTTGGATGTAGGATCCGTTTTCTTTTTCTTCCTTTTTCTCGATTTTTGTCAAGAGTTGCAGCAGACAGGCCGCTCACTAATTTTTTTGAGCCTCCCTATAAATAACGTCCCGATTACTCCTTTCTTTTCCCTCACTCCTTAGTGAAGTCAAGGACGTCCTGGCCCTGCCCAATTACCCAGAGGTTTTCCCTTGGGATTCGACACGCCAAATATTGATAGACTTCCTTTTCTGCATCGTGTTCCCTAGATCCAAGCCTACCTCCTACCATCGCTTCTCCCTTTTTCATCGAGGGATTTTTGAAGTTCGCTCCTTCTGAGTTTCTTTTCCCCTCCACTTTTAGTCAGCACCCCCCTTCTGGGGGCTCCGTCGCGCCGTGTTTCCAGATTTTTTCGACCCCTCCTGCATGACCCCTCTTCCTCCTGGCATTTTTCTTTTTGCTCAACTTATCCCAGTGTACTCTATGGTACCCTTTCTTTTTTCCGACTCGCTTTTTTTTTTCTCTTTGAGAATTTTTTTACTGCGTCTTCCGGTCCCCTTTCTCCAACCCAGCCACACTCCTTCTATTTGTTCCTTCCGAACGGCGATCTCCTTTTGAAGAAGTTTTTTCTGCTTGTTTTCCCCCACGCAGCAGCACTTTTCGATTTACGGCATCTAACCTCTTTCAATCCCTCTCTCGAATTTCCCTTTTATCTTTTTTTGTTAAGGAATTCCCTTTATATTTTCTTAGTAGCAGGTTTTTGATGTGGCGGAATGGTCCGCCCTAGTTTTCACTGGCCTTCCCCGGCCTGCTCTTTTCCTCTCCCCCAATAATCTCCTTTTTTCACGAATATCTCAGAGAATTTATGGGAATCCCCCCTCTCCCTGAGTTTTCCAATTTGTCCTTTCTTTCTGCCGTTTTTTTCCTGAGAAGCCCCTTGGTATTCTCCCCACAGCAGCGAGAGCGTACATACGGCGGTCTCCTTTTTAATTCCTTTCGCGGAGCGATTTTTCCCGCCTCTGTTTTTTTCCCCAGTCACTTTCTTCCCTTGCTCCTGGCAGCAGTCGCCTTTAGTCCTTTACTCCTTTTTTCGCCTGCGCTTTTTGGTTGTTTTTTTTGACGGAAACCCAGGAGGGCCTTCTCTGTCTCCGAGAAAGCTGGCTGGGGATTTCCCCCTCTGTCCCGGTTTGATACTCTCCATATTCTAGAAATCCCCGATATGTGGTTTTTTTCCCCAGTGGCTTTTGGCCGTAGAATTCTATGGGGGCGTACATCTCCCCCGGGTGTCTACCTGTCTAACGGGTTTACCATCTGATATCAATCTTTTTCCGGTTTAGATCAACTGTCCTAGACCTCCTCTCTCTTCTAAGCAAATTTTTTTTTTAGTTTTCTTCCAGATTGTTTTCGTAGGAGATGGCGTTCTGGATTCGCGTAGTTTTCCTGTTTTTCCTCCCCCTTCCTTTTCCTACCTTCTTTCCTCGCGAATTCGACCCTAGCCTGTTTCACTTTTCTTTTCGGTTAGTAACCGTACTCGAACCCTGCGCCACTTTCCGTCACCCTTTTTTCGTTTTCCTGGTTTTTGCCGCGTATTGCCGCGTGCTGTGCTCCGACCGACCTCGTAAGTCTCATTGTTTTTTTTTTTCGACGCTTTTTTTTGCAATTCAGATTCTTTTCGTCGTTTTGAAAGTCAACCCTTTTTTCCCTCTTTTTTTCACTGGTCTCCGGCCATTGCTCCTTCGTGCCCTGACTTACCTGCTAATGCCCCTCTTTACTCTCTTTTTTCTTGATTTTCCCTCCCCTGACTTCCCTCGTTCTTCCAGATGATCCATCAGGTTTTTCTTGTTCCGTTTCCTCTCCCCCCCACTTCTCACCTCCTCTCGGTTAGAACTTATTACTTCAGGTTTCTTATCAACCCTTCCCTTAGAGGCCCCTGTAGGGTCCTTTTCGTTCCCCCTCTCCCCTGTGCCTTCCCCCAGTTCCAAGTTCCCCACCCTTAGCTCCTTCTCGTTCACTCGCTCATGACAATGATTGGCTTTACTTCTCTTTGTTTAGCATGCCCCCTTAGTCTGCACTTTCCTCAACTTTTAATTATATTCGCTCGGTTTTAGAAGGTGTTACTCCTGGTCATGCCCCCTATGTTTTTTTCTCTTTTTTCCTAACCTTTAGGCCCTCACACTTTCCCCTCCTCCTCCTTTGAGAGAGATCTTTTCTTCCTATTGGTAAGTCTCTAACAGCTTTCTGCTTTAGTTTTTCTTTCTCCCCGATGCTACCATTCTCGGTTTCTCCTTTCAAGCTAAATCCCAAAGAATCTTCCCCCCGGAGTTATGAAACGTGAACGATTGTGGACCAGCGAACTTTCCCTATGCCGTTATGCCCCCCCCCCAGGTACTTGCTTGCCACCAAGACTTCTCTCTTCCAGATTTTTCACCCCTTTTCCAACTGTCTCGGGTTGTCCAGGTGATCCTTGCCCTCCTAAGGCACCACCTTGAATTCTTCAGGGATCCTACGTTGTTCCCTTTTTTTCCCCCCCCAGCAAGTGGTACGGCTTTTTCTCTAAGCTTCTCCCCCCCCCGGTTGTGGTAACCCCTACATTTACCGGATTTGGTATTTTTCCCTCCTTTACCCCCCTTACTTTTTCTCCCCTTTTATAGATTCTCCCAGTAAGTTTTTCTTCCGATTCTTTTGTCCAACGTTCCCGAGGCAAAGCACGTCCCTTCGGATTTTTTTCATGTTTTTTTTCTTCTATCTCCTTATAGTGTTCTTTCTCACTTTCTTTTTAGTTCGATATAAGCGGAAACCATTTTTGCCCCCTCTTGTCTTTTTACATTTTTTTCATGACTTTTCAAAGCTCGGTTCTCGGAACCTCTTATTATTTACCGTCCTCAGACACGAGCCACCAGCTCCTTTCGATTATTCCCCCCCTTCTAGATCTAATCACTGCACGCCCTTCTTTACCCTACCCTCATGTTCTGTACCTTTCCCGACCTCAGATTGGCAGAAGTCACTCGCCTCACCCATTCTTGTTTCCCCTCTCGTTGCTTGTCTTTTTCCTTTAGGGTGATAGTGAGGATAACCAATCGTATTTTTTTTTTTCGTCTTTTTACAGATAGAAGATTAGAATCCTTCTTCCCCAAAGTTCGCCTCTTGCCCCCCCTTCCATATCCATTCCCCTTCCCGTCTTTTTTTCCACATTAAGAAGCGACGGCGTTTCCCCACGTATTCGCGCAGGAAGTGCGATCTCCATATCCATCGTGTCCTATTAAATCCCCTTTAGAAGTAAAACATGTTCAAGAATACCCCCGATCAGCCCTTGCATGCAGGGATTTCCCTGTTCCACCCCCAACAACCAAATCTGCATGTTTTATCGTGCACCCTCAGTCTTTCCTTGTAGATTTCTCCTTTGAGAAAAACTCATGTCTTATGACAGAGTGCAACATACTCTGGCGCTCATTTGCCCTCGCTCGCAGGCCTTTTGACGCTTTGTCGTCTGGTAAACGTTTTCCATTCCTCGTTTTTCGCCCCCCTTCCTTTTTACATTTTGCTTTTATGTATGCGAGTTTTTCCAACTATGAGACCTTGTACATACGTCCTTTCGGCCCTTATTCCTTGGTTGACTAGAAGGATCCGGGACCTGAAGGTAGTAATTCTCCTTTCGGGAAACCCGGCTCGAGCTTTTCCGCCGAGCCAACGATCCGCGACTCCCCCTTCCCGTAGAAAACTTAACGCGGGCGTTTGGCTTCTTCTCAAGTTTTTTTTTTTCACTTCCATTTCCCGACCCCCCGTCCTTTTTTTTCTAGGGCAGGCTTGCGTGAACCCTATTGCGCAGCCCGCAGAAGGATTCCCAACGAATTCCCCTGCTTACGTTCTCTGACCATCTCGTGAGTTATTTTTTGTCAGAGGGGACGTCCCCGAGGTTGGGCGTTATCACTCCTCCTCTTTCATACCTTTGTTGACAGTGTCACGCCTTTCCTCCCCGTTGATAGACTGAAAGGAGCCCCTTTTTTTAATGCTTACAGAGTTTTCGGTATGGTAATCGCACTTTCCCCCCAACTCTTTTTTTCATTATTTTTTAAGCGATGATCTGAGTTTTCCTCCTGGTGAGACAACCAATGCCACCTCACTAGTACTCCAACTCCTCCTCCCCAAGTTTTTCTATATATAGGGTTTTTCTGAGTTCCCTGGCTGATTTCTTCTGACCTTTATTTAGTTCCTTTCCCTCCCGCGAGTTTCCTTCCTTTCAGTTTTCTTTTTCGTCTCCTTCTTCTCACTTCTTTTATCTTGTTATGAGCGTGCTCTCCTCCAGGACTTTCACTCCTACGTGTTGTGAGAGCTTTCCTGTCGCTGTACCCTCTAGCCCCCAGTGTTTTTTTTCGGCCTGCCCTCAATCTTAAACCCTCTAATACAGAGAGGTGACCCTTTGTAACTCCTTTGAGCCTTCTTTCGGTGCCCCCTTTTGTCTAAGTCCCCCCAGTTTTTCGTCAGAATCTTCCCTCCCTGACAGCGGCTGCGTGTCTCATTGTGTGCTTGAAGTGGGAGTACTGGAATTGGTTACCCCCCCCCCGTGCTACTTTTTCTCCCAGCGCCCTCCCTAAAATTTCCATTACTTCCCCGCCGGATTCCTCAATTTCGTTCTGGTACCGACCATCTGACGTAGCTGACTTCTCCCTGTCATCTTTTTTTTCTTTTTTTTGTAAGTCTCCTCTTAGACCCTTGACATTCCCCCTTTGTCTTCTTATAAACAGGTCTTCTTCCCCGTCAAGTGGCACTGCGTCCACCGTTTCCCCCCGGACCCCCTTTCCTCTTAACTCGGCTTTTTCCCCGAACCTCTTTTTCCTGGCGAGCTTGTTTCTAAGTGTTTCCTCTTCTTTCAGAGTTTTTAGTAGAGACTTTCCCTTTCCCAGCCTCCTTTGTACGGTTCCTTCATTGAAGAGCCTTTCCCCCCCAAATGAGAGATACTGCTTTCCGGGTTTCCCTCCCCCCTTTGTGCACCGTATCTCCGTCGGACTTCTTCTTTTTTTCTCCGGAGACAGTTTTGTGTTTTTTTGTCTGACACCTTGTGTTCTAGGCGACTCCTTCGTTCCCCCTTATATTGAGTGCATGCCCTCCTCTTTCAGCACTGGCACGGCTCGGGTTTTTCTTCGTGGATTGACCCCATTTCTAAGGGCCTCCTGTGTTGGATCTTAGCGTTCGAGGTGGATTTTGACACCATCTCGATTCTTGAACCTTTTTTTTTTTCCTCGAGTCTCGTGCGATCTTCTGCCATTTTTCAGGACGCTTTAGCACCTTTTGCTAGAAGGTGTAGCTTTTTCTTTTTCCTCATAGTACTCTTACTACCCCCTTTCTGTCTTCATATTCTTATAATTCGGTTGCCCGGCGTCTGTCTTCCCCTTATCAATTAATTCCCCCCCCCGATACTCCACGTCTATTTGCATTAAATATTTTCTGTTGCAGAGCACCCCTTCGCTTATTCTTTTTTCTTCAAGGTGTTTTTTTCCTCTTCCTACTTTATTCTTCCTAAAAGAAACCCTTTTCAATGGGGTTCCTTACTCACGGCGGTAATCTTCCTTCCCCTCATGCCCTCTTTTCAATGTTTTCTCAACCCCTAGCCCCCTCTAACCCTCCCCTGACCGACCTCCCCTCTTTTTCCTTTTTTGAGACCGTTTCGATTTCGGCGTTTTTTCCCCTTATGTTGCGTTTTTAGCTGATTGACGCCAAGTTCTCCCCAAAGCCTCTTCCTTTTTGTTTCGCAAGGATTCTCTATTGATTTTTTTTTTTCGTAGCCCCCTCCTTCCAACTCCACTTTCATCTGTCTCTTCCACCTGAGTCTTTTTTTTAGTTTTGGAATTCTGCTCCCATTGCCTCCCCCATAGTGCATCTTGAGAGAACTGGAGTTGAAGCGTCTCCTCTCTAACCTCCCTCCATACGCTCCAGTAGGAGTGACCCCACTTTTCCAAGCACTCCTTTGGCACTTGGTCGAACTTTGCATTCTCTTCCTTCTATGTCGACTTCTCTCTCCTGAGTTTCTCCCTTCCCTCCTATCATAATCCTTTTCTCTTTTCCCAGTTCCTGTGTCTCCCGGTAGCATTACCGCTACATATGTATCCCAATCTTCCCCCTTTTTGACTATTTTTTCCTTCTTGGAAGAAGGTTTTCGCTGCCCCCCTTTTCCAACTCCCCTCCGGCAGTTCCAGTGCGCCCTGATTGTTCTCCCTTTCCTCTTTCTCCTGGTCTGGCTTGGATCTTCTTTCCTTCTCGGAACCTTTTCTTGCTTGCGGCTAAAAGAGTCCGTCCCTCCGTTGCACTTTCCCTTCCCAAATTCTATTCGGTTTTGGGTTTATTGTATCACACTTTCCTCTTTTTATCACCCTTTTTTCTCCTACCCTCTCACCTTTTTACGATCATTTCTCTCTCTTCCCCCGTTGTTGTTGTTTCTTTTGGATGTGATGATTATGGTACGGCTCGTTGCCCCCCTCCCCTTTTTTAGGCCGCTTTTTTTTTTGTCAAACCTCTTCCCCTTTGAATTGGTGACACATTCCCCTTCGGCTTCCCTCTAACCGGCTAGCTTTTCTCAGAGTTATGCTCCGGAGCACTTTTCAGGGTTTAATGACCTTCAACGTCCTCTTCCCCCATCTTTTCCCCGCCAAGCATACTTGTCATTGCCCCAACCTGAGGTTCTCTTCCCCCTTCCTCAGTTTTTTTCTATCTTTTTTTACGTCTGCCGGCTTTTTTTTCTCCCTGTGAACGGGCAGGAGGCCCCTACTTTCCTGACGCTCATATAGCTTCCTCAAAAACCTCATTCAACACTCTGTCTTTTTTCATGATTCTACAAGGGAAACTTTCTTCTGTTTCCTTCTTCTTTTGGACGTTTTGAACTTCCAATATAGTGATCATATATCCCAGGGAAGTACTTTTTCTAATTAGCTGATTCCAGTTCTCTACCCCACTTTGGACTTTTACGTTTTGCTCCTTCTAGGGATTAGGCTGTGCAAGTCCATTCTCCGCTCCCTTCGACTCTCTTCATCCCCACGAAGCTTAGAATGCACCCGCGCGTCACTTAAGACTTCCTGGACTTTTTTTCTTTCCTTAGATGTAGGATACTACCCCCCCCCCGATTTTATTAACTTCTTGATTCGTGCAGCCCCCCCATATCCCTTTTGACACTTCGCGTTAACATTGAACGTTACAGCACTTCTTTCCTCACCCCCTTGTTTTTCAATCTACCTGCCATAAATCTACGGCCTTTTTACAAAAAATTTCATGATCGCTCCTGTCATTTTCTCTGGAGGCTTTTCTAGTTAGTTCCAGTCTCTCGACGGGCCCCGATTAGGCCTGCAGATTTATGGCCCCCCCACGCCTTTTTTTTTGCAGATTGCACACTCAAGTTCAAAGTTCGGCGGTCCACCTTCTCCTTTGCCCTTTTTCTTTAAGTAGGGAACTTTCACTCGCTAGTCTTCATCCGTGTTAACCTAGATCCCCCCTCTCTTGAGTTTACACCTTTTTTCTCTTTCAATAGCATCTGCGTTTTTCAGTCCCTTGACCCCCACCAAACCACCACTCCATTTCACCGGATCCCTCCGTTATTCAAGACAGCCCCCTTTCAGGTCCTGTCCTGCTCTCGGCTGCCCCATACTCCTCTCCTCCTTCCAAGCTTTTTTGCCCGGCTTTCCCTACTTTCCTCTGGATAGATCCCCAGCGTCCTTTAGCACCCTTCCACAAGCATCGTCCTCCCGTCTCTTCGTTTCCTATGCTTTCCTCGATGCTTTTCTCTCGGACTTTATGATTGGTCTTAAGTAACTCAATCGTATTCATCTTCGTCCTTTGCCTTTTCTATTGGCCCCTTGAGTTGGTCTTTCCCCACGTTTGAGTCTTTCCGATCACCCTGATCCTTTCTACACGACCCTCCTCCGCCCCTACACTTTTCACCGCACTGTGCGCGCGTCCATGATATAACTTTTCGTATTCTCTTCAATCCTTTCGCTGCCTCTCCCGCCGTTTTTCCCCTTTTTGTTGTGACTTGGAAGGCTGCTGACCACTCTTTCCATTCTCGCCCGTGCGTTTCCCAAAAACCTCGTCGGCCCCAGTCTTTATTCCGTTGGGTGCTAGTGTACGTGTTACTTCGGTTGGCCTCCCCCCCCAGTTTGGACTGACCCAGTACCCTTCTCATTACACGTCCCTCTGAATTTCATGGATGAAAGTAGATTCTCCCATTTTTGCTTTTAACGAATCTTTATCCCCCCCCCCTCCTTAGCGCTCCCCGCTTGTCTACCTAAGAGCTGTTTTTTTCATCTTTCTCCTGCTTTTTCTCCCCCAGACCTCCCCTACGCACACTATCTCCTAGATTGCAGGCGAAGGTTTCTCTTTTCTCCCGTGACCAGCCCTCACTCCCCCTATGAGATTGACCCCCTTTCGGCTTCTTTTAAATCCTTCTCTATTGCCTTCAATTTTTGGTATGCTTGGTACCCAGTTTCACTTAGGCCCGAGACCCCCTGGTATTAAGTCGGGGCAGCGAAGACAGGATCGTCTACATTTTGTTGTTTTTTTCTTATCTGGAATTTGAACCCATCAGATAAAAATCTACTGGAAGCCGATAACTTAGTTATTTTACTTCTGCTCTCACATGGAACCGATCGACCTCAAACAGGTGATCAGGATTGATTTCATTCTTCTTTTTTGTCTTTACCCCTCGCTCCCGCGGTCGTAACCGACAGTTCATCTAGTTTTCAGTGAGAGTAGGCATGGGTTTTTTTCAACCCTCTCGTGCTTACTCTCCTCCCCCGTCCTCCACCTTAGACTTGGCGTTGACGACTTCGTTTTTGATGGGGACTTGCGCATGAACGCCACCCTCCTTGCCCTTCCCCCTTGACGTTTTCCCTCTGCAATCGAGTTGTCAAGTACTTTTCTACTGACTCGGACGGAGAAAGCCTCCTTTTCCCCCTACTGACGTCCCTCCGGTGACCCTCAATGACCACTATCCTCTTCAACAAATTTCTTACCTTAAGACTTTTTGTTTTTTCTTCCCCCTTCTTTTCTGGTTTTCGCGTGTTCACTCGCTGCCCAGATCAATCACCCCCCCCAAATTGGTTACGGGAATTCCCCTTTCTGCCAGAGCAGCCCCCACTCACAACTTGAGAGCCGAGCGTCTCCCCGTCGTTTCGAAGACCCTTTTAGTCGCCCTATTCTCCCTTTTTTAGTTTTGTATTGGCCGTTCTACGCTTTTCATTTCCCTTTTTTCAATGGCCAATGTCCGACCCGACGACTCTCTTCTCCTTTCTTTCCTCCGACAACCCCCACTTCTGCCCTTTTGTGATTCTAGTTGTGGAACCCACCTTTTGAGGTCCCGGCCTCTTTTGAGTTGTCTTTTGGCGCATTCCGGTCTTTTTTTTTTCTTATCAGCCAGCGAGGCGTCGTCATCCGTGGGGTTATTCTCTTTAGGGCCTCTTTTTTTTCCTGTCTCCAGTCCCCCTTTTGCTTCTCTGCAGAGATTTTCCGTACGGTCCTGCGCCATGGCAACCTTCTCGTTTTTTGGTTCCCGTAAGTTCTAACGTTCTCCTGAACGATGACTATGGTGGGTCCAAATCCCCTTTCTTTACGACTATTTTTTCCTTACTTCGCACAGTTGCCGACGCACCCTGCTTTTTCCTCATTTTTTTTTTTTCCGGATAAGGGGCTGCAAAATCCGGAGTACTTTTTCCTCCTAAAGGATTCACCCCCCAACCCTTTTCCCCCCTCTCAAGTGGCTTTTCTGAAGCCTCCCAAGGAATTCTTTTGAGAAGTTCGTCTAGCACCCTTTTTTGTTAGTGAACGTGTTCGGGGGCGTCTGGCCCCTATGCTCTTTTTTTTGGTTTTCCGAAGTTCAATCCCGACGAGGTTCCCTTTCGGAATTTGGTTCAAAGACTAATACTCTCTCTTGGAGCGGGCCGAACGATTTGAGTACACTTTTCTCGCGTGACGAATAACCTGTAAGGTCCGAAGTTTTTATTGTTCATCGCTACTCCCAACTCTTTCACGCGTAGTATCGACTCATACGCCATTTCTCCCCTACGTCCCCGTCTTTACAGGAAATCTTCCGGTGCTTTCCTCCGCAACTGATTTTCGTCTTGTGTGCTATGCTTCCCCCCGCTTTTCTCTATGATCTCCGCGACGACCTTTTAAAGCCCCCGGATCACTTTTTTCCTTCTCCATTACGGTGAACATTGTTGTCCCCTGCTGTCTCCCCTCCGCCCAGTTACTCGGATATTGACACAGTTTTGAACACAATATCTTCTTTAAGCCTAAGTAGGGCTGCTTTCCAGCTTCCACTTCTGCCCTGACGTCCTCGATTTTACCTTAGTATAGCTTTTCCCCCTCGAATCCTTCTTGTGCATGAAAGGGCGGCTTTTTTCTTTCCTGACCCCTTCCCTTTGTCTCTTCCCAGGACTTCCACGTCTTCCCTTTCCAATCTTTCCCTTATTCTTCTTAGCTCGGTTATGGTTCCAGAGCCTGCCCCTTATCACAATATGTTTCTTTTCCCTATACTTCCACTCCGATCCCCCTCAACC
>Ga0179593_1815334_pt1 | contig 16660 bp, 35 predicted proteins | sample CZODoug2_1_08_16_FD_185931 | JGI IMG/M metagenome (GOLD analysis project Ga0179593, IMG submission 185931) | Vadose zone soil fungal communities from Angelo Coast Range Reserve, California, USA - CZODoug2_1_08_16fungal (PacBio error correction) | ecosystem: Environmental > Terrestrial > Soil >... | reverse complement strand
TCCTTTTGTTGATGTTGTTTACGCCCCCCCCCCTGGATTTTTTCCCCCTCTGAAGGACGGACGAAGAAACCCCCCCTTTATTCTTTTTGACGACAAATCTTTTCCCCCTTCCTCTACCTACTTTGGCACCATGGTTTTTACCCCCCCCTCTTTTTTTCCACAGGAAACCCTTAAGACGGCTATCCCCTCCTTCCTTCCTCTTAACCAGGTCGTTGGTTCGTTCTTTCCCCCACTTTCCTCGTTTCCCCCCCCGGCGAGATTCCATCCCCCACGTTTGAAGCCTCTTTTCCGAAATCAACCGTCCCCTTTCCTTTCACCTGTTTTTTTTCCTTAGGGAGGGACCCCCCCGAGTACACTCGGTCGCGCCCTTTTTTCCTCTCTTTTGAAAGGAAAATTCTCTCCCTCCTTCCCCTTCCCCCACGGCCCACGTTTTTCCCTTATCTTCCCCGCATCGATCCCTCCTTGGGGGAGCACCTTGTTTAAAGTCCGCGACCGTTTTTTCATCCTCCCTCGCAGTACACCCTTCGGCCAATGACGGTTTTTTTTTTCCTTTTAAAAGTTATACAAATGGTTCCTTGTTTCTCCACGATCCCCCTCAATAGTAATCTCCGTCGATCTTCCCACCAAGATACCGGTAGTACCTTTTGTAATTATTCCAGTACCAAAGACCTCTCATGTCCCCCCCTTTTTTCTCTTTTTTTCAATGGTGAATTTCTTTCTTCCGGCGCCCTTTCACCTCCCTTTTTTTTGGCCCACCCCTTCCCTTTCACAAATCACCATTTTTTTTTCCCCGCGATTGGCGTGCCCATTTTTTTCCCCCCTTTCAAGTTTCGGAGCTGCGATAGTTGCCCCCCCCATTCGGGAAAATCAAGGCTTTTTTTTCTGAAAAGTCCCCTCTTCCCCTGCGGATTTTTTTTTTTTTTTTCCGTTTCTTCAAGGACCGAGAGGGTCATGCCTTTCCTTCCCCCTTGAGCGTCTTTTTTTTCCACAAGCTTCACGAGAGGCTTTTCCCTTTTTTTCCCCTTTTTTTCACTTCCCTCTCCCCACCCCCCTTTTTTAATTCGCGGTTTATGTCTTTTTGCCGAAACCTCCCCCCCTCCACCTCCCTTGTTTTTTGATTCTTTTGTTCCTTCCAAAAAAGGGGACCCTTTGATTTCGTTTTTTGCTCTTCTTTCTCTCGAAAAAACCCCTTCCGGTTATCCCCCCTTTTTTTGGTTTTTTTCACGAAGGTCAGTGTCTTTTTTTTTTTTCCCCCCCGTGCGGCCCCTTTTGTCTTTCCTCGGCCGCGGCCCTTTTTCCTCCACCCGCCTTTCTTCGCTTACGTCGGTTTTTTTCCCCCCCCCCCGTTTCTTGTTTTGGACTCCGCTCAGATTCGCCTTCACATTCTTTTTTTGCAAAAATCGGTTGGCCCTTTTTTTGAAACGTCGGTTCTTCCTTTGGTTTTTTCCCCGACTTCCTTCCTTTTGTAGAAATTTTTTTCCTGCGTCTCCCCCGTTCGGGAAGTTTTTTTCTTCTCCCTTTTTTCACAGGTGTTTCAACTGTTTAAGCTTTTCCTTTCCGTTACACGGGTCTATACCTCCCCGCCCTGGTTTGCCTCTTTTTTTCCCCCCCCGGAAAGCCCATTCTTCCCCGGCCTTCTCCATCTGCGTCCCTTTTTGCGGCTATACCATTACACATCGTAACTCCCAAAGGACCTAATGGTTCTTCTTTCCCCCTTGGCTCCCCGATGCTAAATGGTTGAGCACTCTTTCCCTTTCTTTTCGATTGCAACAGCCAGGAACCTTTCCTTTCCTCCCATAAAAGCCTTTTTTTCTTTTCCAACCCTTTGCAATTTACTTTTTGCTGATGTTTTTTTTTTTTATTCACATTTTCCTCTTTTCCTAATACTTCCGTTTTTTCTGTTTTTGGCAGCTCACCCCTTGAAAACTCTTTTCATCCAATTTGCCGAAGAGGTAAACCAGTTTTTGATTGAACTTTTTCCCCTTTATTGAAGCGGAGGTTTTCCCCTTTCCCAATTTTCCCGTCTTGCCTCCCCCTTTTTCAAGGAGTGGCTCAACCCCTCTTTTTTCCCCCGGCAGGTTTTTTTTCTCTTTTTTTTCAACGCGCTCCCTCCTTTTCGCGGTACTTGGTCCTCTTCGTTTTGCCCCCAAGTTTTTCCTCCTTTTCTAGGAGAACGGTCTTCTTTTCACGACGCTTCTTTTTACTTCCCCTTTTATCTTTTTTTTCCCGACTTCCGCTTTTTCCCCTTCCACCGGAGATGGAATTGCTTCTATCCTCGTATTTACGGCGCGACCACTTTTTTCCTCCCTTTTCCCCTAGACGTCGTTCCCTTCTCCCCAATACTCCTGCCTCCCTTTTTGCCCGGGTGTCGAGGACACCACCGTCCGGAAATGTGTCTTTCTGAGCTTCCCCCCCCCCCGAGAGCATTTTTTCCCTCCCTTTACATTTAAGCGTCCCCCCTCCCAAAATACGGTGGCAATGCAAATCCTTTCCTCTGCCCTTTCTGGAGCCGACGGGAACTGATTTCCCCCCCCCCCTTCCTGCTTGCTCCCCTTTTTGTGAGGACTTGTCAAAAAACCCCTCTGTAGATTCTACACTCCCTTGGCGAAAATTCTCCCCTTTCCCCTCCCCTGATTTTCCATTTTTTTTCCCCCCTCACTTTCGGGATTCGTTTCTTTTTTCGGCAGCGCGACTTCCTTCCCAGGTGCTTTCGGAAAACCCACCTTTCATCCTTCGCTTTTTTTTTTTTCCCCATCAAAACAGGACGCTCCCCCAAGCAGAATGGCCCCCCCCCTTTTGGGGCACGGCCGCCCGGGTGCTTCTCTCTTCTTCGGATTCCCCCCTCTTCTTTTTGAACTGGTCCTTTCCCTTCCCTGAGCCATACCGGTCCTCCGCCCCTTTCCTTAAAGGGACCCTTTTTTTCTTATTCGACCCCCCTTCCCCCCCCCAAATTTTTTTCGCGGCGGGTACTTTTTTTTTGCGGGAGCGCCAGCATTACCATGGAGGACTTTTTTCCCAATTGTGGACATTTCCCCTCTTTCTTTTTTTGGGACCTTACTTTTTTTTGCACCGAGCGAGATGTTTTTTGAGAGTGCTTTTTTTTTTCTTTCTGGATGAGGCTTTTCCCTGTTGCATGTTTGAGATCCCCCTTTCCCCACTTTGGGAGACGTTCCCTCTCTTTTCTATGCCTGACCCCTAAGTCTTTCTACACCCTTTTGCTAGACGTTTTCCCTCCCCTTTTCTCATTCTATAGAGAATGCTTTTTTCTTAGTGCACGGTCTTTTTTTTTTTGCTTCATATGTTCTTGCATTCCTGCGTTTTCTTTTTTATCTGCGTGGGACGGATCTTTTCCCTTTTGTTTTTTTTTCGCCCGCTCTTCCTCGGCGCTTTAATTCCTTTTTAGTGTTGTAGCCTCCTTTCCCCCCCCCTCCCCAGCCCCCTTTTAGGGGTTTTTCCCTTTCTTTTTCGGACGACGTCGTTTTTTTCGTTGGAGTGTCTTTCGGTTGTTCCACATTGGTCAACTCTTCTTCTTCCTTCCGTCTTTTTTTCCCAAACGACGGAGGCGCCCCATTCCTCCCGAAAACGGTTTTCCCTTTTTCTGTGCCGTTTTTTACCCTTTCCTTCGAGATTATCTTCCCCTTCCCTGCGTGATCTTTCCAACGAGTTGTGTCACTCCTTTTCCTTGGGAGGTCCTCTTTCTGAAAGCCCATGGAATCCCCCTTTTTCCCCCACCAAACCTCCTCCCCCCCTCATTTCAATTCGAATTTCCTTTCCTAACGTGGTTGTTGTTGTCTCCTCTCTCGAATTCTTTCTTCTTAGTTCCCCACACAAAGCGAGGCTGTCCTCCCTCTTTTGATGGGAGGCTCTTCTAGACACTCCTCAAATCTTTTTTTCGTGTGACTCCCCCTTTTTCCAGAAGCTTTTCCCCTACCGACTCTTCCTTCCTGAATCTCAACACAATTTTTAAAGCCCACTGTCCACTTTCCCCACGGATATCTCAGACCCTTCTCAACGTAGTTTTCCTAGCAGATCGAGGAATGTTCTTTTTTCCACTAATAACTACCAACCCGGCGTTCCAACCTTGCTCCGGAAACAATGAGAATATTCGTCTTTTTTTTTTTTTTCTTTTTTTTTTTTGTGTTTTTTTATTTTTTTTTTTTTTTGTGTTTTTTTTTTAGTAGAAACCCCCATCCCGGGGCTTTCACCCTTCAAATTGATTTTTTTTTGCCGAAGTCTTCCCAAGTGATTAAACCCCCCCTTGGCGCTCCCTTCCGCTTTTTCTTTTTTCTTTTTTTTTCACGGAATCCTCCTTCCCCCCCTCCTTCCCTGGGGACCCAAGCCTTCCCTGGAATTTTCCCATCCTCGCCCCCCCCGACAGAAGCCGTGCCTCCCTTCTATATCCTCCGGGCGCAACCGTTCTTTTTCCGTCGACCTAGCCCCCTTTCTTTTGAAGCGCCTTTCTCCCCATAAGTGCCCATACATTTCCTCGGGCTCCCCCCGGAATCCTTTTTTTTTTCCCTTCCCAAATTTTTCCGAAAGATCCCCTTCCTGCTTTCCCCCCCCCGAACGCCATCCCCTTTTCCCCCCCCCCCCCTTTTCATCTCCTTCCTTTCTTTGGGTCCTTTCCGTTCGGTCTCCCCCCCTCAAAATCCCCCTTTTCCCCAATTGACGCTTCTTTTCCCTGGATTTTCCCTTTTTCGTTTTTCCCCGCGCGCACTTTCCTCCCCGCTTTTATAAAATCCTGTTTTTCAACTTTGTCGAATTCCCCCCCCTTTGAAGTGCAGCTCTTTCCACCTTTTAGATTTCCCCCCCCTTCTGTGCGCTTGCAAGCTCTGTTTGTCCCTTACCTTTCCCCTGCGGCGGGATACGGAATTTCTTTTTTTTTTTTTTTTTTCCCCCCTGATCTTTTCCCCCTTCTCCCCCGGGTCGAGGAGGGTTTTTTCATCCTTTTTTCCCCACATTGAGGCTTCTTTCGGGCTCCAGCTCACTATTTCTTTTTTTTTTTCTCACCAACATTTTTTCCGACTAACCTACCTCCCCTTAATCAGCGGTCTCATTCCCTTCTGCCGACCCCCGATGACCCCCCATCCATCGGGCTTTTTTCCCCCAAGCCTGGTTCCCCCTTTCACTTTCCTGATTGTTCCATGGGCGCCCTTTTTCTTCTTTTCCTTCGAAGTTCCCCCCCCCCTTTCCCCCCACTTGCCCTCCCCTTTGACGGTGGCGTTTCGCGGTTCCCCCCTTTTTTCCGGTGTGGCTTTTCCTCTTTCGATGGAAGGTACCCAATTCCTGCGGGCTTTAGTGATTTGTTTTCCCCCTGCTGTTTTTCCCCTGGCTTTGGCCGTCCCCTCCTTCTTTTCGAATCTTGTTTTCTTGGTCGTTGATTTCTTTCGGCCGACAAAAACTCCCCCCTTTTCCCTCGTTTACGCACCCCCTTTTCTTTTTTTTTTTTAAAAAAAAAAATGTCGAGCGTGTCCCCCCCCCCCGTGATTTTCTATGGTAGGAGGGAACCTCCCCTGTCCTTCCTGTACTTAAGGTCTGCCGTTCTCGGGCACGGGTTCCTTTTTCTCACATCACTTCCATCCCCTTTCTAGTTTCGCGTTTTCATAACCAAGGCCTTTCTTTGTTTCCGGACATCCCCACTCCTTTCTCCGCGCCGCTTCCATCCCCCCTTTTCTGCAAACCTTTTTCTCTCGCTTACAGCGCATTTCCTCAAAGCCCTCTTCTTTCATCGGTTCTTTAAGATTCTCATGACGTTACCTTTTTTTTTTGAGCCCTTTCTTCAAAACTGCAGCCTTTTTGATCCCCTTAGATCCCTTCCCGGACCTTCCCCTTTTTTGTTCTGTGCCCCCCCCTTAACTTCTTTTTTCCTTTTGCAATTTTGGCCCCGGATTCTCCCCCCTCCCCTATATTTAATTCCTCCTTTCTTTTTACACGGGATGTGAAGAAAAAAAACCCTCCCTCCAATTGCGCCCCCCTTTTTCCAATCACTTGTGCCCCCCCTTTTCCCGGGAGGTGCGGAAGCAAGTCTTTTTTTTCAATTCGTCCCTCCCCCCTTTTCCAGTTTTTCGAAAGAAAGTTTCCCCCCCCTTAGTCCTGTTAAAGCATTTTTTTGACCTTCGCCCGTTTTTTAGGCCTTTAACGGGGGCGGGCCTGTAAGGCTCTCCCCCCCCTTTTGCGCAGATTCTTTTTTGCGAAGAGAGAATGGAACCTTTTTTCCCTTCTCACGTCCATTCTGCTATAGTTACGTTTCTCCTCTTCCCCCGGGGATTGGAGTGATTTCCTCCCCCTTTCCCTAGTGAAACTTTTTGTGACAGGTTGCCCTCATAGTTTTGACTCCTTCCCCGCCCCGACACAGGTTTTCCATTCCAGTTTCTTTACCTCCCCTTTTGATTGCCCGACGCGGGGCGCACCTTCCCCTTCTCGAGGGCCCCCCCCCCCCCCACGAGGATCCCTTACCTCGACTTTACTATTCCTCCCTTTGGTGGAATGCAAAAATTTCCTTCTCTTTTTCCCCTGCGGATGCTGGAGCCGCCTTTTTCCCCTCCTTTTAAGCCCTCCGCACCCGGATAGCCTTTTTTTTCCCCCCTTGGGTGTTTCCCTCCTTCATATCAGCCTTCTCCCTTTTCGAAAGCCCCCTTTTTTTTTTCCGGCGTCCCAGACGGATTTTTTCTTGCATCGGTCCCTTTGGCGAATTTTCTCCTCCTCCGTTTTTTTCCTTCCCTAACCGGAAATGTTTCTCCTTTCATGATGCCTTACGCTCAATTTGCGAACCTCTTTCCCCCCCCCTCTCGACTGGCACTTTCTCCTTTTTTTGGCTCGAGCCTGCCTTCTTTTTCTTTCCGCCTTGGGCGGTCTTTCCCCTTCCTCTTTTTTTCTCCAGGCCCATTTCGCCATTCCTCAACTTTAATGTTTTTCTTTCCAGTCAATTCCCCCCTTTTTCTCCTGCGGCGGTGAATCTTCCTTCGCGAAAATTCACCCTGGAGGTTTTCCCCTTCAATTGTGACTTCTTTTTTTGCTACTGCTTCTATGAACGCCGGCGGCCACCTTTGCGACCTCTTTTGTTTCTGCACGATCTTCCCCCCCTTTCCGGGGACAGCGTTGATCTCCCCCCCTTTGGGGGTCCTTCTTGATTGCAAGACAAAACCCCCCCCTGCTTAGGGGCGTCCTTCCCCTTTTTTCCCCTCGCCCCGACTGGTTTCCCTCCTATAAGAAAAATGATGGGCCTTTGTCCGATTAGGTGTTTTCCTTTCCCCTTTCTTGGAGGGTTTTCCTTACTGAATTTCAGTTCCTCCCTCCTCTATCGGAGGAGAGAGTGCCTTTTGTGAAGTTTTTCTTTGAGCCCGCAGCCACCCCCTCCCCCAGCAAGGCCCCCCTTTTCGATTAAGATTCTTGTTCGCTTCTTCCGCGGTTGTTCCACACCCCTGATGAAGTCTCTTCCTTCCCGCCTGAGGACCCCCCCCCCCTCCCCTTTCTCGCCGGTTTCTTCTCTCCCCGTCCACACCGTTCCCGTTGCTGTGACGTTTTCCAAACTATATCAATAACATGGCCGTTTCTCCCCCCCCGAGTTGTTTCCTTTCCCGCCCTGATTCATACCTCAGTCTTTCTCTTGTTGAGTAAAAAAACCCCCTCCCAAACTTGATTCATCCCCCCCCCTCTTTTTTTAATACTCATAAGTTGTTTTTTTCTCGACTCCCCCTCCACTATGACCCCAGGTTACCCCCAAGCGATCTGTCTTTTTCTCCGATGAGGCTCCTTTCTTCCCTCCCCCCCCCCTTTCGTGACATCTTCTTCTTTTCACCCTTTAAGATAAAATTCGGTGCAAGTTTTTTCCCCACCCCCCATTTTCCCAGCAATTGGTCACCCGTTTCCTCCGGCTCTCTCCTTCTGTCTTTCCGTCCTCCCCCTTTCCTCATCGGGACTTCCTCCCCTTTTGTGAGCTCGGAGGCGCCCCGCTCCCTTGACTTTGAAGCATCTTTAATCCCTTTTTAATTTTCTTCCTTGCCCCGCCGTGTCGCGTTCGTCTCTCCCCCCAGTGATTTACACTCGCTTTTCGAGGTTTCCCTAGGTTGTCTCTATTCTCCGTCACGCACGTTCCCCCCCCCCTCCCCACCACGGCCTTTCCCTCCTCTTCCACCCACTTCCCCTTCCTTTCCCTCCTTTTTGGCTCGTCCTCTTTGGCGTGGAGGGGTGGCGGTCTTTCTTCTTTTCCTTTTCCCGACGTGTTTCCCCAGCGCTCGCCCCTTTTTTTTTCCCCCCCTCACAAAATTTCCTGTAAAAAGTATCACAAATCTCTTTTTTCCCTTCCAACGCGGTCAGGACCCTTTTCCTCGCGCGCCCGCACGCTTCCCTTCTTGGCTTGGCAGCAGCTTTTCCTTCCAATCCCCGCACACTACACCCCTTTCTCCCATCCAGTTTTCTTTCTTTGGCGCGCTTCCCCCTCCCTCCGTCATTTCCAGCTTCTGTCGATAATACAACCCCCCCCTTTTTAATGCCGGACTTTACAAGGTTACCCTTTTTTTCCTTTTCTTTTTGTGCTTTTTCCCTCCCCCAAGGGCGGAAAATCAGTCTGTACAGTTCCTCCCTCTGGCTTCGTCAGCGCCCCTTCTTCCGGCCCACTTCCCCCCCTCCTTCATGAAAGTGGCTTTTTCTTTTTTTCCTGAAGCTCTCCCGCCTCCGTTTTGAACACCCTTTAGCGATTTCAAAGGTTTAATTCGGCGTTTTTTCCTTTCTTTCCAACCTCCCCCCTCCACGTCTTTTTTGTCGCTTCTGTTCCAACCCTTTCCTTTCGAATGGGGCTCCTCGCTGATCTTTCACGCTTCGAAAAAAAAAACCTTCCCTTACCTTCTCCCCCTTTCGCATTTTTTCCCTCTTCCTACAGGTCTTGTCCCGCTCGCTCGTTTTGCCAGGATTTCCTCAAAGATATTGTTTTTTCCAAGGGACATTCCTTTCTTCGCGTTCGTTGTGACTTTTAGTGATTTTGCATTCTTTTTCCTCCCCCCTCCTTTGGGAACGTCGGCCCTTGTTAACTGCACGATTCTCCTCACTTGTGTCTTCTCCTTGGGCAGAAAATCTCCCGCCCTCCGGTGTGTCCTCGAAAATCCTTTTCCTGTTGCCCCTTTTTAATAGTCCTTTTTCATTGAGGGCGGCCGTTTTTGAACAGTCTTTACGTTTGTAGAGGCAGTCTAGCTTTTCAATCACCCCCCCCCTTTTTATCTCGTTGAGACCACCTTTAAAGGCAACAGATGCCTTTTGTCATACGTGAATTCCCCCCTCGTTCACAGTCCCCTCCCTTCTGCAGTATCTTCCTCCCCTTCCCAAGGGGATCCGCACCCCTCCAGTAATCGTCCTTCCCCCTTACCTTCACTCTGGGCGCGATTCCGAAGTTCATTTTCCTGTCCCCCTTTTTCTTGTGTGGAGCACCCGTAGATTTCCCCCCCCGGCGGATTCATTCGCTTTCCCTTTTTCACATTGCCTGGCTTCCCCCTCCCCCCCCTTCTCCCCCCATAAACTTGGTAACGCCCCCCCCCCTTCCAATTGGCTTCTTCCCTTTGGCTTTTTTCTTCACATTCGTGTCGGACCCCTCCCCATACGTCTTTTCCCGTGACCTTTTTTCCCCCTGCGGTGGTTGGCGGCTCAGCAATTGCCCCTTCTTCCCTTTTTCCTTACCCCCCCCTCTTCTTAACAGACAAACGGAACCTTTTCCTTTTTTCCCATCAGGTCCCCTCCTTTTTCATGTCCCGTTGCTTTTAAAAGAAGTGCTTCCCCCCCTTTTTTCAAACGTTTCTCTTCCCTCCGAGCGCATTCCGTCTTTTTTTTTTTTTTCCCCGTGACCTTCCTTTTTCCCCCCTTTTTTTTTTCCTCCTCCGGCGGCGAGAGCCTGGTCCCTTTCTTCTTTCCTTCATTCCCGGCGCCCGGGGCACCTTTTTTTTTCTTAGACCTTTTTTCTTTCTTCAAACCCCCTTTTAGTTGATGAGTAATCCCCTCAGACCCTTTTTTTTTTTTTTTCCCCCCCGGGGACTTTCTAGACGCCGCAATCCCGTCCTCCTTCGTTATCCCTCCCACCTTTTCCGCTACAGACAGTTCGAGTCCCCCTTTTCCGAACGCCTTCTTCCCGTCCTCCTCTCGCACCCTGAGAAGGGCATGCGACTCCGTTTTGGCCTTCACCTTTTTTTCCTTAAAGAGCCGGACGTTCCCCCCCTTTTGGCATGCACCTTTTTTCCCTTCCCTTCAACCTTCCTTCTTTTTCCCTCCTGGGACGAATCTGGTCTGGTCTTTCCCCCTTTTCCCCCGCACGCCACCGGATTTCCCTGTTCAACCCCCCAATCCCGATTTCAGACCTACTCCTCCTTCTCCCCATTCGACAAGCCCTTTTGATTACCCCCTCCCCTTCGTTAACGGCTTGTTAATTTTCTTTCTTTCCCTTTGTGCTTGTTGCTTTATTTTCGCCTTTTTCCCCCTTCAAATTCTTTTTCCAATAGACGGACCCCCAAAACCCTGTGCTGTCGTGAATTTCTCCTTTTTCAAACGACGCTCAATTTTCTCCTGTTTTCCTGCAGGACCCTTTTCTTCTTCCTCCGGGGCGCAGCAGGGCGGATGTACTTTTTTTTTTTTTTCTCCTTCGAGCACTTTTCCTTGTTGCTGATTTTCCTCCTTTTCCCACCCGAGCGGCAAGCGCCCAATCTTTTTCCCATTCCCATTTCCCCCCTCCCCTAAAGGGAATGGGAGTGGATCGACACCCCCCCTAGGCGTTTTTGCCTGCCCCTGTTGTGTTGCTCCCTAACCCTTGAGGGGGCGAGCCTTTCCTTTCCCATTTCAGCATTTTCCCCTGTTTCCCACGGAGGATGGAACCCTTTTTTTTTCCCCACCGATCCTCTCTGTTTTTCGTCGAGGACCTCATTTTTTCTTTCAAGAGTTGAAGAATCAGCAGCCATCCTCGTTTCCTTCTTCTTCCCCCCCTGACTGCGGCGATTTCCCTTACTCCACGCAAGATATAGCTTCCCTTTCTGGGCAGTACTTTTGTTCTTCGGCGATGGCTCATCGAAGATTTTTCTTGCTTAATCAACTTTTTTCTTGCCCCCCCCCCCCCCTCCCCCCCCGACCCCAATTCCCCCGTTTCGCGCTCTTTCTGGCTTCTCCGTTTATCAGTGAGTTTTAGCTCTCCCGGGACCTTCCTTAAGCACTTTTTCCTCCTTTTCCAGAAGCTCTATCGATTTTTTGGGCTCTCGCCGTTGTCCCCCCCCGTCCCCTGCTTTCTGTGCTTGAATTTCTCTTGAGGACACCTTTTTCCATCGAGCCGGTTTCGCGGAGAGCTTTTGAAAGACCCCCCTTTTTCCCATTTCTGTGCAGGTGCGGTCTTTTCTCCCCCGAGATTTTCCTCCCCTCTCACAAGATGTCGTTCACCCTCCCCTTTCTCCGCAGGATCCCATCATCGGGATCTCTTTACTGCTCAAGCTTTTTTTTTCCCCACTCCGAACCGTGCTCATCCGCTCTCCCTTTTCCCTTTCCCTTCCTCCTTTTCGTCCTCGAAATTTTATTCCCCGGTTTCGGAAGGTTGTTTTACCCTTTTCCCTTTTTTTTTCTCCGATGAGGGAAATCCCCACGACCCCCCCTCAACTTCCTTTCTTTTTGCCCTCACTGCAATCCCCTTCCGTCAATATTCGGAAGGATCGCGTGTGAGATTTGCACCCTTTCCTTTCCCTTAAGAAAATTTTTTTCCTTGTTTTCCCTACGTCTTGCCTTTCTTTTTTCCCGGGCGTCTTTTTCTGGGCAGATCGAGGGTTTTTTTTCTCGTTTCACCCTTTTGAACCCCCTCATCTTTTCCCTCACGCCCTACCGTTCTTCTGTCGCAAAACGACAAACTGGTCTTCTCTAAGTGGAAAAGGTGTCCCCCATGATTTATTTTCGACCGATCACCCCCCCTCGGGTGCTACCCGTTTTCTTTCTCCCGGGAGGTGTTCCTCGTCTGCTTTTCTTTCCTACTTAATTCTATTACGTAAAGGCACGTATTTTACCCCACCCCCTTTTTTGCATCGGGTGCTTGGTGCCTCTTAAAACATGCCCTTTTGCACAATTGTCTGCCCCCCTCCGCCGGCCTATGCCCCTTTCTCTAGGGTGCTATTGCCGCACACACCGCCCCGGTTTTTGAACGTCAGACGCGAGCCCCCCCCCCCCCTTTTTTGTTTCCCCCTAGCCTTCGCAAGGAAATTTCCATTTGCACAATTCCGCTCCTTTTTTTCTCCCCTCATAACTTTTTCCCCACCCAATGTTACCGTTTCTTTTCCCCCATCGTAATCCCTCCCCACCTCTCCCCCGCCATTTTACAAGCTTTTCCTCCCGGTTTTTTCGTCCTCCCCCTTTTTCCCCCAGATCCTTTCCCTCCCCCGGCCCCTTCACCCCCCCCTCTTTCCCCCCCTCGTGGCGCTTGTTGCATTTCTTTGAGCTCGCGGCGGAGCTTAACCTTTCCCCTCATCCCCTTCCATCCTTTTTTACGAGAACTTTTTCTCCCACCCCCCCCCCGCATTCCCGTGAATGGACACCCCTGTGCCTGCGGAGGCATTCCTGACCTCGCCGCTGTCTTTCTCCTTTGCTGCCGCCCAAGGGCCAATCAGTTTTTTTGCTTTCCCGGACAGTTGTGCTTGGGCATGCCCTGGCTCCTTTTTTCCCTCACTTGTGGGCCTTATCCCCCAACGTTTCGGGTTTTTTCATTTTTTTTTTTCGGCCAAATTGAGCGTTTCCCTATCCCCCGTCCCTCTTTCATTTCTTTTTCCCGGCTGCAAAAGCCTCCCCCCTTTCCTTTCTAAAAATTCTCCTCCGTTGATTTCTGATGCTTGCCTCACGGAACGTTCGGCTGGTTTTCTCCCACGCCTTTGTGTGTGAAAAAAGGGGCCGGTTTCTTTCTATTATTCTTTGTCCTTTTCCCCCCCTCCAGGTCATCGCCTCCTTTTTATTTGATCAACCCCCACACATTTTGCTTTTTTCCCAAAGTCTCCTATAGGCCCTTTCGTTCCCTCCCCTTTGTGAGCATAGTTTCCCTCTGCTCTTTCCTTGGCTCGGACCATTGAGTTTTGGTTGTGCACGCTTTTTTTTCGTCGGCCGATTACGGTTTTTTTCAGCTTTTTGAAACGATTAATTTTGCCTTCCCTCCGTTTCTTTTTCGTGCTCTGAATGGGTCCCCCCCCTCCCCCTGTAACATTTACAGCCCCGGATCTCTGTTTTCCCGTCGGCAAATCTGAGTTTTGATGGCGGTACTTTTTGACTGTGCCCCCTATTTTCATTTTTCCCCCACGGAAGTCCTGGTCGGCTAAGGGACCTTGCCCTATGAGGTGGGAAACCTTTTAGATTTTCGTCGACGGTTTTTCTCCCCCGTTTAAGGAATTGACACGCGCACTCAAATACATCGTTTTACTTTCTCGTTTTCCCACCACACAACCCCGTCCCTATGACCCCTCCTGGGTGATTCCTGACCCTCTCCTTCGTATTTTTTTTTTTGGGAGTATGGAGGATGTTTCTTCCTTCCTCGGCGCCAAAAATATTTCCCACAGGCCTTCCCCCCTTCAGCCCACACGAGAGACGCACTGGACTAGGGCAGCGTTGGACCTCAAGGATCTCATGCGGGTTAACCAGTTGATGCACCTTTCTTCCCACCAGCTTCGCCTTTTAATGACCTTCGATGCACCAGCGTTTCCCACTGCACCTCCCCTCTGTTGTTTCTGTGCAACTTCAAATCCTCTCTTTCGCATTTGTCTGTCGGGTTTGCGTCCATAACACCACCGGTCCTTCCCCATTCCGTTTCCGGATAATCTATTCTTTTACGTTGTTTTTTCTTCTATTGATCCGGACACGGATGTGCCCCCCCAAGGCGTTTTTTTTGCGCTCTCCCCCCCCCCCCATCCCGCCGAGTTCCTTCCTTCCCCCTTTTGACTGACAGTGGAAAAGAAAACCTCTGGAGAAGGCCGGTCAATTTTGTGTTTGGTGGCAATAGAATTTTGCGCTGCGTTTTGTTATCTTCTTCCACAGACTAACGGCTTCATCTTTTGATTTTTCACGTCGTTTCCGTACGCCGTCATGCGATGACGGTCTTCTTGTTGAGTACCCATTTTTCCCTCCTAGTTTGTAGAAAGGACGGCGCGTCCCAGCTCTGGGACCTCCCCTTTCCGGCGATGGGACCAGGACGGCCCGGTCCCGTGTCTCGTCCCTTTTCTGACTCGAACCGTTCTTTTTGATTGAGCATCGTACAAGTACCTTTTCTCACCCCCACACCTTTCCCCCCTTTTCTTCCTCATAGGACCTGCCCTTTCCCGGCAGACCATCCGATCATTAAACGCTTCTCCTTCCCTGTTCTATCCCAACCGATTTGCGAAGCGGTACTCCAGTTGGCGGGCCTGACTTCTCCCAACATTTTTCCCCAAAACGATCCCCTTCTCATCGTGCATTCCCCCCCCTTCCTTTCCCGCGAACTCCAATAAACTTTCAGTTTGCCCCCTCTTCCCGGGCCGATGTACACTCCCCTCGGATGCTGGAGGCCGCCCCTCCTTTTGCACACCGTCGTACCTCCTTCTAACCGCACGCACCTTTTCTGTAGGGCATTGTTCCTTTTTTTCGAAAAGTCTTCTCTTTTTCCTTTCCTAATCAGAGACCTTCCCCCCAATACAAGTCATGATTTTTCCCCTTTTTTTCCAGGTTAAGGCCAGCCTTTTGATTGAATCTTTTCCGACTTCTCTCCTTTTCAGTGCGGATTGTGATTTAAGAAAAAGGCCCGTCAATCTTCTCGTCGTGAGAGCGTCCTTGACGGGTGGTTTTTTTTTTTTTTTGTGGCTCAATTTGCCACCTTTTCCCACTTCCCCCCTTTATCTGCCTGTTGCCCTTTGCCTTCCGAAGCTCTGCTTACGGCCACCATTCCCCCGATCCATGGTTCCGGAAACCCGCGGGGCCCTGATTTTTTCCATTGGACCCCTGGGGCACACGAGGTTTTTTTTTCCATACCGTTTTTTTTTTAAGCAGGTGTTGCCCATAACGGTTGCAAGGAAATGGGACTTTTATCCCAGTTCTTCCATAATGCTTGATTTCCCTTCCTGTGGACCCTTTGCGCGCCATCCCTGAATTCCACACTGTTATATGATTTTTTCGTTTTACAAATTGTTTGTACCCTGCTTGTTTTGTGGAGACGACTGTGATACTCTCCTCCTTCCAACCGAGACTGATTTTTCTTTTGAGAGTTATTTTTTTCCCGTCGTCCCAGGATTCCTCTTCCGGAAAACGCTTTGTTGTTTTCCGCAGTCCATTGGTAGGGTACTTTCCCTCCTTCTGCGCAAAATACCCTACGAGGCTTTCACGGTTTCGGCGATCCCGCCTTTTTCGCCGGTGTGCGCCCCACTCCTCATAGACTGTTCCCTGAGGGCACGGCTTTGCTGGGATGGCTGCTTGATTAGTGTTTTGGCCTCCATGAGTGTTCCTCTCCCCTTCTTGAAGTTCCAATTCTCTCCGGCGCCGAGATTTTATTGATCGTTTTGGGTGCTCTCTACAGTGGTCCAACCTTTTCAAACGTGTGTGTCCGCGCTACATGCAACGGACATTTTCCCTTAGCAACTTTTCCTTTTTATTTCGGACGACTCTTACCGTGACCCGCGTGGGGCGGTGTTTGTCCACAGGGAATTCCTTATTTGCCTGCCTCGGATCTTTTTTACAAACGAGAGTTTCCCGTCGATAGAAAGTTTTTTAATACGGGTTCTCCAGTGCTTGTGGGCAAGGGATTCAAATCCTCTTTTTCCCCCCCACACGCGGATAACTACCTTTCTGGGAACGAGCCCCCCCCCGTTTTCACATCCTAGTTTTCTCGTCCATGAATACACCTTCACACATGACAGCTTAGAGTTGTTGCAGTACCTAACAAACGTGCTGTCAAGTCAGTTCAATTCTCATCTCTCTCTGCTCCCGTTGTTTAGTTTTTTTGTTTTTTGATCTGATTTTGAGCCACTTTCGGGGAATTTTTTTTCCGCAAACTTGTTTCTCTTGCTGTCCATTCTTCCATTCCTATGGAGGACGTTTTTTCAAAACTTAGTCTCCCACTTTTTACGACAATCGTTTTTTTCTCCTTTTTCCCCCCCCCCCGGCATGGGTGAGATAAATCTCGTGAATCGTCCCTTCCACCATTGTACCCCTACCCGCCAGCACTTGTCACCCTTCCCGCCGGATTCTTTCCTCTCCCACCGTCTCCTTCGTCGTTGCCTCAGGCAGATCGCTTTTGTCCATCGAATTCCTTTGAAACAAACCTTTTTTTGCGGGCCCTGTCTCACTTTCTCGGAGCATCTTTCGCGTCCTTTCCAACGTCCACCCGGTCCTTTTGCTTTAAGAGGACCTGGCCCGTGCTTTCGGGGGCCTCTTTTCCCTTTGGCACCCCGCCCACTTCACGACTTGATTTGTGCCTGAGATACTTCGCGTCCTACGGGCAAAGCAGGCACCTTCCGCGTTTTGCAATTCTCTCCTTTCCATCTTTTTACCCCCGGGCCTTTTCACTTTTGTTATGAATGTCCCCTTTCTTCTTACCTTTATTCGCGCCTCGCCTTCCCTCCGGAATTTGCGACCATCATTATCACAAGGCGCCCGGGGCGCACACCTTTTTTGTTTTTTGAACCAATAGCCCCCCTCGACCCGTGATTCACCA
>Ga0179593_1508073_pt1 | contig 16660 bp, 19 predicted proteins | sample CZODoug2_1_08_16_FD_185931 | JGI IMG/M metagenome (GOLD analysis project Ga0179593, IMG submission 185931) | Vadose zone soil fungal communities from Angelo Coast Range Reserve, California, USA - CZODoug2_1_08_16fungal (PacBio error correction) | ecosystem: Environmental > Terrestrial > Soil >... | reverse complement strand
GTTTTTTCTCCCCGCACGGCCCGCGCCGACCCACACCCCGCCCCCCAGCCGTCCTACATGAGAAGACTGTCCCGTTCCTTGAAGGACCATGCCGTTAACTCCTTCTGATCCAGCACGCCTTCCTATTCATTACGTCTTCTTGAGCCAGATCGGCGTGAGTTCAGCATGAGTTGGCTCGCCCTTCCACACCCTCGCAAATAGTCCTTCCGATTGCCCCTCGCGATTGCCCGTCAAGGGGCGTTTCTTTTCAATTCCCTTTGCTCTTTTTTCATCTCCCTTCCCACCACGAGAGCTGGAGAAAAACCTGGCCTTTTTCGTCGGACACTGATCGCGCAGTCAGGCTGCCTGTCCTAACCTCAGAATTAGAGTCCCTTTCTTTCCCGCCCTTTTCCCTCTTCGCCGTTGCACTTTTCCCACAGAGTCAGGTCCTTGGACCCGTTGGAGTCGAAACCTTTACCCTTGTCTTTCCCCCCGCTACTTCCCTATCCGGTTACGCGCCGGGCACATTGACCATTGTTGCCCCTCGGTGTAGAATCAGACCTTCCACCCTCCTCTGCACCGAGAGGGGGGGTGGCCCCCCCTTCTTTAGGGCAAGCCCTTTTTTGTAAATCGGAAAGGAAGGACGTCTCGCCGGTCTCCACCATTACCGCTCAAATGCGCCCGTATCCCACTTTTAGACCCTCCTAACCCACCCCCCAACGACCGAAGATCCATTCTATCACCCCGAATAACTATGTATGGATTGACACATATGATTGTCGATTCCCCTGACGCCTCGCTTGCTAAGTTCTACGTCCCCCCCCCCCCCATGCAGTGGATCTTAGTCCTACTCAATGTTGTTCTGCGAACTTTTTTAGACTCGAATTCTCTTTTCCGCCTCAGGCCCCTATTTCTCTCCCTCAATTTCCCCCGATCGGAAATGGCCCCCCCGATGATAAGGCCATTTTTTGCTGTAGCAATCCGATGAGAGCTTTCCCGTCCTCCCCCTCAACCACACCCCAGACGACGATGGTGTGAACCTCGCACGCCTGCCAGGGAAGCGTTTAACCTTTACATTTTGGCCTTTTAATCCCCAGTCCAGCTCGGCCTTTTCTTTTCCCAAAATTTAACCGTCTACACCGCTTCCCGCCCGCTCTTCCACACGGTGTAGTCTACTTTCCTTTTTCATTTGGTCGTGGCCAAATGGTGCCAGGCTCACAGATAACCAGGCTCCTCGGGTCTGCATGTGGTAACGACGCGGGTCACAGGTCGTTCCCTGTCTCTTCTAGTGCAGGGCTGATGTCGAACTTTCAATACTGATCCGCACACGTCCGCCGAGCCTCGCGCGTTCCCAATGCGAGGGCTAGTCCGCTCTCACGTGTATCGAGAACAAAGCCCCCGCGGGACCCGGATTTCTAGGAAGTAGTCTTGCGCCGGGCACGTCCTTGCTCCTTCGCCGCCGCTGACATTTTTGCTGGCCGATCGCAGGGACCGGCCTCCAACTTTTATCGTTTCTCCCCTGGGATCTCCTGCAACAAGAACTCCCCATGAGGAACACCCTTCTAGATCCTTGCCTTTTTTTTTTTTTTTTTTACGTTCCGTGGTACCGGCCTGGTTTTGCTTTCCTATTTTGGCTTCCTGGCCGGCCCCCCCAGTTTTTTGGAGGACTTTGGCTTTGATTGTTTTTTCTCTTCCACGCTGCGAGTCTTCCATCCTACCAGCAATTCCCCATCACTCTTATTCTGCCCTCCTTTAGGCCTACCCCTCACTCGGGCTCAAGTAGCAGCTATTACTGTCCTAAATTTCAATAGTGCGAGTTTTGAACCTTTGGCTGCACCCCCGCTCCCCCTCATGACCTCGATCCACTCAGTCGGCGGCCTACCGAGGTTCCCCGCGTCCCCCGCTTCCTGCGGCTTTCGCTAATTCCCTCTTGGCGCCGCGGTTCTCTTTTTTTTTCCAAGTCTTCTTTTTCTGCTTTCGTGTCCCCGGGCCACCTATGATGTACCAGATGAGCCGCGACTTGTGTCGCTTGCCATCTTTCCGCAGCCCCTCTCTGCTCTTTCTTGCGTTTTCGAGTCACGAGACGGTGAGAATCCATTGCCTTTTTTTTATCTCTCTCTTCTCCTTCCCCGGTGTGTTTTTTGCTCTCTTCCCCTCCCTCTAAATGATGTGGCCTTATCGTGCTCGCCCGGTCGTGATTCTGGCTGCCATCGCCCTTTATGCGCCATCTTTTTTCGTTTTTCTACTGTCCCTCCTTTTTCCTTTTCGCCTTTTCATACATGCGACGTTCTCGATCATCCCCTTCCTCCCTGCAGGCGGCCTTCAGCTCAATTATGCTAAAGCCTCTCCAGCAGAATCTTTCCTTTCCGCCTTGGTCTCTCTTTTCCTTGCGTGCTGTCCCCAACCCGACATCATCGTTCTAAGAGGATTCTCTTCCCTAGCTACTTCCCCGAGTTCGTCATTCAGAGCGGATAGACATCTGGCTCATTGTGTTATGTCTGAGGAGCCTTCGTTTGAGCTCCTCCTTTTCCCCCCCACCAGTCCCCTCCGCCCTGCGTGTCCGTCATACACCAACACTTTACGAAAAGATCTCGGGACTCCCCCCTTCCGTTTTGACCCGCAACTCAAGGAAGGATAGTTTCTCAGTTTTCGTTGTTTTTTTTTTTCACGAGCCATCCGCTCTGGGTGCTCAGATCTTGACCTGCGCGGTCCTACGCCTTGCTTGCTTTTTAACTAAAATTTTTTACGCCATGCCGTCTATTCTTGTATGGTGACCTATCCGTTTTTTTTTTTTTGCTTTTTTTTCCTAACCTGGATTACATGTTCGCTGGGCGCCGCGGAAGGCGCTTTGCTCCCAGTAGAGTAGGGGATCGAGTTGGGCAGAGGAGCAGTCTCAATTTCCTCATTTATGCCCACCCCCGGACCACTCTGTTTCCGTCGACCGGCCAGCCGGCCATATTTCTTCTGACCTTGCAGTTCATAGAAACGTGCCTCTTTTTCCCCCGCTTTTGTTTCTGTCTTCGATCGTTTGCCCTTTCGCATTTCCTGTCAGACCGTGACGAGCTTTGCTCCTACGTACCCTGCGTTTTCGGGCCATTTTGCTTTTTGGTTTTTCGTGCCCCGACCTTGCGGCGTTTCCTGTTTCTTGGCCCTCGGAGCATCTCCCATTGTTTTGAGATGGGCGGCCTCGTTTACCAATGTGCAGGCATCACCCCCCATCACTTTGCGAGAAGATGCTATCTAGCTTCCCGTCCCCCATTTCGCGGTGCCGATACTATGGGAGACTATAACTTTTGCAGAGACTTAACTGTCGCCACTTCCTTTTTTGTGGATCTCTTCCTCGCAGCGAGGCCGTTGCACGAATGATCATCTTGTTCTTCTGAGTTGGTTGGATTTGTGGTCGACCCTTCTATACTGTTTTTTTAGCCTGTTCTTCGGGATGGTGTCGTCCTTCTAACGAAGATCCATGAGTACCCCTATTTACGATCATAGCTTTTTCCCTGGCAAAGGAAGACCCCGCTTTTTCGCTCGGTTTCAAGGTCGATGGAGTCCTTCTTTGTTTCTCGCGTATGCAGTGTGACTCAGGACAGTTTTCCCTCGTAGATTTCTCTCTTATAGGGTACTCTACCATTTATTTTGTTAAGACCCCCCTCAGGTGTTTTCGTGCCCCTTCCCCCCCCCCCGCTTTAATGATACGAATCTTCCCGACCTCGTGACGTCGCCCCCGTTGGGTTGGGAAATTCCGAGGACTTTACAACTCTCATTGGCCTTCCCCCCCCTCTGGCCATTGCTTGGCGCCGATCCCGAGGTGGGTCCTTTTTCCCTATGAACTCGGCGCTCCTTTGTTTTGGCCAGCGTGAAGTTACTCCCCTTTGATTTCCCCCGGCATATTCCAATCGACCGGAATCCTTTCTGGGTTGGCCCGTCGTCTACCGGCCGCCATGATCCTAACGTGCCCACTTTTTCGTGGTTTCTCCTTTGATTACTTACATTTCCCCGAAGACGTGACTGTCTATGTCGATTGGTACCAATGAACTTCCCAGTTGACGTGCGGCTTTGCCCTATGAAGACGTGATTTGCTTGGGGTGATCCTTTTTCTAGATTACCTTTTTAAGATTTTTTTCCTTTCCTATATTTTAATCACTCCTTTTTCGTTTTTTTATTTTTTTTTTCTTTCGGGTGGTTTTGTGAGTAGATCTTCACCTGCCCCTCACTTTCCGCCCCCTCCACATCTTCACCCCGCGCCTCGGCCCCGAGGACCTCCCCCTATCCTTTTCCCATGGACCATTGGACAAAATCCGACCTCGAACCTGCGCTTCAGTCGATTTTTTTTCTAGTCCCCCGCCCCCTCGTGTTTGTTCCCTTCGCGCAATGTGCCCTGCCCGCCGGACCTTTTTCCCCAACTTCCTCCAGCCTGACCAGCGGCATGGCGAGCCCCTTGACCGCTCATTCCGCTTTTGGCATAGCTGAAATCTTTCAGTGACAGGGTTTTTCTTCTCCCGTCTTACTTCCCCAACCCCCTCGGGATCCTGGCGCCCAAGAGACATTGCCTTAGGGTACAGGACCTCGATTTGTTGAGCGGCCGTTCTTCGACCTTTTCCTCCTTCCCGAACTCGCTGTTTGATGCGGCGATTGGCGCTTTGACGTTCCCACTTGCCTGCTGCAGCGTTCCCAAGGACCCTTTTGTTATTCTTTCCGACGCAAACCTTGACTAGGGTGTTCGTTTTTTAATTTTTACCAGCATCGCGCGATTCCGGAAGTACAGGTGCAATTGGTCACTTTACACGCGACCCAATCAAGCCCCCCCCTGCTGACGCCCTCCCCCCCCCTCTCGCCCAATGGTGCGGCCCGGTGCCTTGCCTGACTTAGGGATCGGAATATGTGAGCTCATTCCTTGCCGATTTTTCCACCCGAGAACCCCCCTTTACCGACGGAACGGAACTCTTTCAGTCCCACGCTGGCCACCCTAGCAGCGTCGCGCTCAGTCCTCTCCCCGTAACATCTTTCGCGGATCTAGGATCCACGCCCCCTGAATTGGCTTCCTTCCGCGCGCTTGACGGATGTTCTCCAGACCAGGATCGACATTCCTGCTTAGAACTAGCCGCTTTCATCGACTTCCCCCCGGCCCCTTTCTTCCGCTACTTTTTACGACTCGGCCTTAGCCAACTGTTTCGAACTTCCCTGCACCGTCCTCAGCCCACACAAGTGCGCGGAGTGTCCCTCCTCCCCGGACCCCTGCATTCCTCTTCGATGGCCTCATCTTTTGTAAGTTTTTTCCTCCCCCCCGTCTCCCAGTCGTGAGTCCGTCTTCACTTCCCTTTCTACCTGTTGAAAAATTTCTCCGACCATTTTCCACACGGAGGCGTTCACCTTGGGACCCCTCCATTCTTGGCACTGGCTTGCAGTGCAGTTTTGGAAGCCCTTTTTCCTTGTGGGTAAAGTGGCCTTTGACTTTTGATGTTGACTGGTTCTTCCCTTTTGCTGAATGATGCTCTTTCACCTAGCTGGGACGACCACACACTGGCCTGCGATCCTCCCTCGACGGTCGGCACCAGCGTCCTTTATCTTGAGACCTTTTCTTATTCGTCCTCCTTTCGAGCACCCCAACGCATGGCCCCCCGTCAGAAATATCTTTTTCTCTGCATTTCGGTCTGATCTGTTCCCCCTCCCGCTCGTGCCTTGGTCCTGTTTAGGGTTCGTTTCCCCCAGTTATTTTCCATAGCTCCCCTGCTCGCGTCCGACCAACAAGCCAATACCATGACCACCATCGTTTGCACTACCCGCCGGATATCGTTAGTGGGGTTTTTTACCCCCATTTGGGGTGCGCTCTTCGTCTGGCTTTAAAATTTTTTGTTTTCCTCGCGCAAAGCCCTGTTTTGAGGCTTTGTGTCGCTTCGATTTTACTGTTCCTCACGGGCTTCCTTCACGCACCAGAAATCAGAGCCCCCTCTTCCTTGGCCGATGTTCTTGAAACCTTTTCCAATTTCCTCTCTCTTTGAACCCATTTTTTTCCCCCTCGAGCCTTCTTTCCGGTTGTTGAATTTGTCCCTTTTTCCTTTTACTTTAGAGTCTTGCTAAGATATCCCTCCGTTTTCTGCCCCCCCTCTTTGCCTGATTTTCTGCATGCGAGACTGGCTTCGTGATCGCAAACTTACTCCGACCCCTTTCCTCTGTGGCTGCCCCCCCCATGCCCAGTTCGACCAGAGCATGTTAGCGATTTTTTTGTTGATTCTCCCTTCTTCCCTCCTTCGAGCACTTTTTCTGAATTCTGCCCTTTTGCGCGCGTGACTTCTTTCCTCCTCCGTGGTTCTGTTGTTGGAGCCCTCGGACAAAGTATGACGCCCCGTTATCTTTCCCCTTTCAGTTTGTGATTGGATGATCTTCCCTCTTCCCTAGAGACCCTTTCTCTCCTGTCTGTGGGTCCCCCTCCCCGCTTGGCGAATCGAAGTTGCGAAGCTTGCAGCGCGGCGGCTTGCACAGCGCCATTTTTCCCCGAAAAGCTTCCGTCCCGCTTACGATTGAGCGGCCGCAGCCCTCTATTTGTTTCTGAAGTTTTGATCGTGCGAACTTCCCAACACACATCGGCACTTCCGGGTCTGTAAGTTCTTCCCCCCTTAGATTTGGCTCCCTCTTTCCTTTTCTCCCCTAAGCGGATTTTCCTTCCTTCAGATGGGCTATGGAGTGCTGTCTTTCCCAGGTTTAGCAGGAGATTGGATCAGTCCCCCTCCTCCCGCAGAACAGGCGGTTCTTTTATTTTTCTTTTTGTTTCTTTTTTTTTTCCCTTTTTTTTGTAATGTGGGTTTTTTTTTTTTGTGTGTTCTTTGTGTGGTTGGTTTTTCTTTGTTTTTTTTTGTCGTTTTTTTGGCTTTGAGTTTTTTTTTTTTTTTGTTTTTTTTTTTTTTTTGCTTCTTTTTTTTTTTTTTTTTTTTTTCTTTTTTTTTTTTGTCCCCCAAACTTTCGGCCGCCGCCATCCGCGGACATCCCAGAGTTTCCGGCACTATCCCCCCCCGGAGTTGTCTCTTTTTGAGTGCTTGTCCCCGCGGATCCGCCCGAGCTAGTTATGGTCCGAAATGAAAATGCTTTCGCTTATGTCCCCCTGCGAGATCCGGCCCATCCCTTCACGTTTTCGACGAGCCGAAGGGCAATGACTCTCCCCTGGTCCTTCCCGCTTTTTGCTCTCTCCTTGATCGATGCTTCAGATTCCTTGCGCTGCTTTTTATTTGTTTCCGTACTCGTTCGGGTTTGGTTTTTTTGCCGTGGGGGTTGATCCTTTTCATGAGATTTTCTCAATTTACACGTTTCGGCCACGCTTTTGCCGTTCCCCCTCCCCCGAGGGGTGCTGGTTTCTTTTTGGCAGCGCCCTGCACAATTTTTTTTTTCTGATTAAATCCATTGGCAGGCGATTTCTGCACTTGTTTGCCCGTCGCTGTTAAGCTTGACCCTCTTTTTGTGCTTTTTTTTCTTTTGCGGGCTGTACCCCTTCCCGGCGTCCGGCCATAAGTGGACCTGAGTTTGTTTCGCTTTCCAACGACCGCCGGATGGGTGGTGCTGTTCCGTCTATCCCCCTTGCTTATCCCTTTCACATTCACCAGTGGACCCCCCACACCCGGCCCCCCTTTTACACATCCCCCTGATGCACCTGCCTGCCTATAGTAGTTCGACAGCACGTTCCATTTTTCTTGGACGATACTCTGCTGGCGTTCCCCTTAGCTTTTTCCGTCCGCGACACTGTCCCCGTTGCGTGTGGATCTCGACTTGCTTGAGGCGTGGCTGCTAGACTTGTGAGGCTGCGGCTGACGGGGGTTTTCGTCCGATTGCCCTCCTGCGTGTGGCGTCTTGTTTGTAGGGTGGTCTCGGGCTTCTCCGGCCACATGAGCTCCTTACCTGATTGGTCGGCCATGGCAAATGCAGAATGCGCTTGTTCGAGGGGTCCCTTTCTGCTGCCCTCTGCGGATGTTTGCGAATGGGTAGGTACTTCGCGGCTTTTTCGCGCAGTTCTCGGCGCCTTTCCCCTCGTTCCCTGTGTTTATTAGCCTCTACCTCGGGCTTGCGCTTCCCGGCGATTCCCCTTTCTATAGCCCCATCTGAGGACCGCCGGCCTCGTACGTCTCTTTGTTCTTTCTGAGTGAATTCTCCCGGGCCGCACCCCCACCCAAAAAACCCTCGCGATCCTCCTCCGCATTCCATTCGTTTTGTGAGAATCTCTCGAGGGTTGTTTTTTTCAGGTACACTTCCCCGATTCGTTCTGGTGCCGACGGTTTATTCTCCACCCATCTTTGGCGGCCTTTGCTCGAAGACCCTCGAGGTCGTCTTTAGCTTGGGTGTGAAGGCCCCCCCCTTGTTTCTCTCCGTCCTCATGATCGACCTTTTTACGTGGCGGGTGCCTTTTAGCGTCGACCAGGAAAATATTACGCGGTGTATCGCAGTCTCCATCGGATTTTGCCCCACAATGCACCGTCCTTTCAAAGGACGTGCAGGCCTGCCCTCGCCTCCCTCCTTCCCTATTTTTTTGTAGACGTCCGTGCGGCAGGATTTTTTAAATACTCTATTTCCCTCCGTTTTTGTTGTTCGATGATATGTGCCCCCCACCCTTTTCCGCACCCCGGACTCCCCGACTTTTTGTCCACCACCCCATCGGCTCGGTATTCAGTTCCCAACCGAACGTAATGACTGCCCACTTGACTTGGCCAACAATCCGAAATCTAACCTGCTATTGCTGTCTTCGGGGGACTGTTCCGTTTTTCTTTTTCGGCCCCTTTAGCTGCGGTTTTTGATTCAGAGTTTAGGCGGTATTTTTTTTTTACTCCCGGCTTCACCCCCAGAGCGCAGATTTTCTTTGGACCTTTTCTTCCCCTGATGCCGCCGACATTTCCCTTATGTGTGCTAGCTAACCTCTGTCCCCCCGTTTTTCTTGAGTTCTCGGTGAAATTTACCCCTTCTTGCCGGTAAAAGCCTCCAGTGGGCCCTTGCGTCCATGATCTCTTTTTGGCGGATTGAGCCCCTTCCCTACCACCACCTCCCTGCTCTTCGATTATGATTCCTCCTCCGGCGATCGCAGTTCCCACGCAACGATGCCGAGCGACCAGAGGTGTGCTCGGTCGATGTCCCACAGGTCGGGCTTTCCCGTACTTTTTCCTCAGTTCGAGCGTGAATCGGAAGGTTTTTGGTCCCACTTACCCTTAACTCGTTCCCCCTCCTGCATTTTCGTTCCGCCGCCATGAGCGCTGCTCGGTTCCATGGCACGACGGCTACTGGTCTTCGCTAAAGAGTGTCCCGGGCCGGATACCTACCCATACCACTCTCTCACCCTTCTGACCACAAGCAGCTTGTCTTCTATTCCCTTCTTTTTTAGTCCCAACAACCACGAATAGTCAAGTCTAGGCAGCCGCAAGCTTGCGAGACGCTTCCACACGCCCTTCATTCCCCGATTCCTATAGCCCCTTTCTAGTAATTTGAAATATTTGTCCCCGCAATGACTTGTGTAGATCGGATTTCTTTTTTCCCTCTTTTTCCACAGCCTCGAGGTAGGCCCTCTCCTTTTTTTCCATTTTCCTTCCCGCATAAAGCGTAGACCTTTCGCTTCCTAAGAAAGCACCACCCCCCCGCCCACGTTTTTTCCAAGCGTCCCCCCTCCTGGCAGGTCCCGCTGCCTTTTCCTCCCCTCCCCCCTTTGACATTACGCCCAGCTCTTCAGTGCCGCTTCCCATCCATGCAGGACCACACTTTGTGCCCGACCATCCTCCTTTTGCACATCGTTCTTGCCTCTAGGGGTATGTCAGCTTGCTGTGTGGCCGGCCGCGCCATTTCGGAAAGAATTTACTCCTTCTCCTGGTGTTACGGGTCCCCCTTAAAGCTCCTGGTGTCCTCGCGTGATCGCGCACCCTTTCTTTAACTGTTTTTTTAGTTGCAAAAGTCAGCCCTGTCGCCACACTTGCTCTCTCAAAGACTCGACTGTTCAGAAACAAAGTGAATTCGCCTGTCTCCTTTCTGCCCCTCCTCCCCTTATCCGAGTCCCCCTAAACCTCTGACCAGGCTCGTCCCTCCCTAGTGTCCTCTGCGTTTCCAGCTTTCTGCCCGCTTCTTTCCCTTGTGCTTCCTGGATCTGGCAAGGTTGGTTGAGAGTCGCGCATACCTTCGGAGCCCTAGCGGCTTCTGCTCGTTTCTCCGCTTCCCCCGTTCTACAACCCCATCTCCCTTCACGCGGATTTCTTTTCCCGTGTTTTTAGGGACACCTGCCGTTCCTTTTCAGTCCTAATCTGGCTATGGCTTGCCCAACCGGTGTTGGTTTGCTCCGAGCGCCACGTGTTCTTCTTCGGTGTCTTGGCTATCTGCCGGGTTGTTCCTTCACGACAGACTAAATGAGCCCCTCTTCAATCCCGCATCCCCCGTTTCTCAGGCCCTCTCGGGCTCAAAGTTCCTCTTTGACTCTAATATCCTTCCCTTCAAGTTGCCCTATGATTTCGGTGTTTTGAATCGCTCAACTCCCCTCTCTCCCGCTCTAATTCTGCCCTTTCTGATCTCGCGCTTCTGAAGTTGACTTGTCACTCTTTTTTTGTTCTGATGCCTTCTCTGCTGGCTGTCCTGCATTCTGTATAGCAGCTGCTCTCCCTCCATTCTCCATCTTGCCTCCGGTCCGCGTGTGGTCTTCATCAGGAAGGAGCAGCTGATTGCTCTCGGGTGACCCCCTTCCGTTAGCAATAAGGTGGTCATCCTTTGCGGCGCGTGCTTTTCTTTTCCCCTTCCTCCTCCTTCCCCTTTGTTTTTTGAGTTTTGAAGATGAAAGCCAAAAATTTAGCGACTAACAGGTCCAGCGTCCCCTCTTTTTTTTTCTTTCTGCATTTCTCCCACCCTTTTCTCGTTCCTTCGTTCGGGTTTTTCTGGAGGTTTTTGTTGGTTTTTGGTGAACGGTGCACGGAGGCATAGCGCAGTCCCCCTACCGGCCCTTCCTTTTCCCCAGCGATCTCCCCCTTCCCCTCTCGGCCTCCTCTCCTCTTCCCTTAATATCTTCTTATTTTCTTTCCGGTCTCGATGACTTTTGAGCGTGCCCTGCTCTCCACACGCTTTCCTTCGGGTCAAGATGTATTTTTTGTCCCACGCGCGTCCTTTTTCCCGAGGGCGTAATTCCTCTCCGCGTTTGGCTGAATGCTATTTGCTCCTTGATTGACTTTTGCCGCCGGAGAAACCTCAGCAGGCGTTTCTTCTCCCCAACACCCATTCCTGTTTTTTCCCTTTGGTGTCCCTGCCGTGTGACCCAGACACACCCAGTAGATATCCTCCCCGGTCTTTGCGATTTTTTTTTTTTTTAACCCGTTCTTTGTTTGTGATTCCTAGCCATTTTTCCTCCATTCTGAATCTAGACTGTAGACTATTTCCCCCCCTTTTATCTGAAGGAAAAATTTCATCGGCGCTGGACGCGCAGCCTTTCCCATTTCCTCCTACTAAGTTTATGTTACCGAGGCTTTCTCCCGGTCTCTCTTCTCTATAGGGATCCGGAGCGCGGTCCCCGGAAAGAGTGATGCGTCGAGGCGGGGCCTCTCGTTGTGTCTGACCTTCATGGGGTTTAATAATAAGTTTCCTCTTCCCCCCCTTCAACATGGCTTTTTACGAGTGACGTTACCACGTGCAATGAAAGAGGAGCTGGAATTTTACTGGCAGCGCAATGTTACCACGCATCATGTCGTTAAAAGTGTCCTCACTTATTCGAAGGTTTTTCCCTTCTTTTTCCCCCTTCCCCACCCCCAATTGTACTACGCTGCAGGCGCTGGTGCGTCCGTGATACACACGCGCTCGGAACTCTTTCTGCCTGTAGGGGTTCAGTTCACTTCAGCCTGGTTGTTGGGTTCTTTCCGTGAGACTCTACGCTTTCCGCTGTAGAGTCTTGGACCCCCTTTGTCCGAGATGCCCCCAGAGCTTCATCGATGCCCTGGCTGAGACTATGCCTTGATAGATGAGGGAGCACCGGGGTTGAACCCCCCCCTCTCCTCTGTTGCTTTGGCAGAGATCTCCGGACCGTCTAGCTTTCTTTCCAACCTTTAGTGCTTGTGGATCTTCCCCCGATCGATCACTGTCGTCGGTGGTCTGCAGATGTTTCTGGATTTTTTTGCGCTTTGCGACACTCTTGCTTCTCCCTTTCTTTTTGTCTCATGGGCTCGTTGGGATTGTGGTCATCCTATCTGATCCATTTTTTTTAGTCGGGTTCATGGTCCCGCCGCAGCGCTTTTTGCTCTTTGGCCAAGGTATAGTCTGTCCTTTGGAGTGGCCCCTTGATGGTCATGGTACCCGGCTCCCACGCGGCCTGGAGGTAGCATCCTTTTCCTTCCCATTTATCCTTGCAGACTTTCCGCGGTCCCAAGTGGTCGGCCAGCCACCTCGGTTTCCTCCGCTGCACAGTATTGCGGCCCTGTCCGCGCGCCCCCTTCATGCCGCCCAAGTCCTGCCTTTTGATTCGTGACTCGAAGAAGGAAAAACCTATCATTGCCTCCGGCCCCCTCTGGCCAAGTTGCGCTCATCTAAGGTGTTGGTCCTCTTTCAACCGGCCGGAAGTGGTTATGGCCATCTGTTTCCTTTCCAACAATTATGATGTCGGTACTAGAAAGTGTATTCTTGTGTGTGCAGTCCGTTCGCATATCCCAGAATTGCTCTTTAAGTTCTCCCCACTCCCCCTCGTTTGCTCACTATTGACGTCCATCTTCGAAGCTTTTTTAACCTTTACGTGCGGTTTTCCACTTTCCCCTGCATTCAAGGAGTGAGCTTGCGATTACTCCCTCTGCGTTTGGTTGCCGCTTTGTAGGTCTGCCGTGGAAGGTCCCCTTTCACACCCTTGTGTGTTTGTTTGAGACTCGGATGGCCCAACATTGCGACCCTCGCCTCCCAACCCATCTGCACGCCTCGGATTAGTAACTCCCTCCCTTCGAATGACCGTTCTTCAAACCCCCGAATAGTCCCGCTAAATTTCCCTGGATGTCATCGGTTGCGATAGAGCAACTTCTTCTTTGAGCCCTTCTTTCCATTGCCCTGAAAGACTACCCCAAATTCCCCTCTCTGTACAATGTGTTGCCGTTTTTCATGATTTTTGGCCTCTCTTCCCAGTGAGGCCTTAGAAGCGCATATGTACTTCCCCCCAACAACTCTCTGACGCGAGAACCCCTGCGAATTTCCATTAGTGGGTTTGACGGACGTCCTTCTTTCGCGTTTTTTTTGGCCTCGATTTCACGACTCCCCGCCCGTGCGCGTCGATGCGGCGATTTCTTCTTCTTTTTTACCCTCCCATCTCTTATTGTTTCACTCGGCAGGAAACGATTGTGCTCTTCTACTCCCCCTTTACGCGGGATGGACGAGCTGCAGGACCCACGCTGGCATTCAGGGACCTGTCCCCTTTTCCCACAGCGCAACCCTTCCGCGTTCCAGCCGTTTCCACTTGCGTTTTCCCATATCGATTCCGTGCCCTTTTTCGACTTCCCCTATGGATTTACCCCGTCAGCTCCTTCGGAAGAGCGAGCCATTAACGCACATTTGACCCACTTTCCAGATTTCTTCATTTGCCCCCTACCTCCCCCATTCAGCCCTTTCCCCTCTCAGCCGCACACTTTCTTGATCGTCCCACTCACTTCCTTTTTTCTTCGGTCCTCTCGGCACCCCGTTGTGTTTGTTTGGTGACTTTTTTTCCAGAACCCCTGGCTGGACACCTCCTTACGTGTTTGAGTGCGGGTAACTCCCTTAGAGATCTATTTGCCCCCGGTTATTTTGGAATCCTGGTAAGATCTGAATGGTCCCCCCCGCTAGAAATTGAGAATAGCGACGCTGTCACGCTCCGCCAACTCTGTGTTTGACCGCGACTCACTATTCAGGTCTGATCCTAGATGCCTTTGTACGAACCCGGTCCCCAAGATCGTTTTCCTTTTTACGTCTATCCTGGTCGAAAAGTAGCCACCTAGCCTGAACACCCATATCCTACGTTGAGAATTTCTTTGGAAATTCGCTTCCGTTCCCTCCCTGGCCATATCACCATCCCTGTACCCAACCGTCAGCCGAGAGCTTGCCGTTGCCTTTTCTTAGTGATTGATGATGACTGACCACCCGAGTCTTCTAAGGATCTCCCGGCCTTTTAGTCTCTCCTCTTACGGGCGCACCAGTCTTTTCTTTTGTTTTTTCAAGCGGTCTCTAAGCAACTCTTGCGGCTCTACCAACAAGTAGTCGAGCGGCATGGGCTTTTGCTTTCTCTCTGAGCCTTTCCGCCGTCCTCGCGCCCCCTTTTTTGATCTTTTTTCTCGAATTTTTCCTAGAGCCCTGCTCTCCGCCCTTCCCCCCCCCCCTCATCCTGAATGCCCACCATTTTTCCTTATATCGTTGCCTCTTTTTGGTTTTCCCCCAGTTTTTCCCGCGCATTTGGCTTTGCCAAGTTGTTGGTGCGATTTTTTTTTTTTTTGGCACTTTTTTCGGCGGCTTTTTTTTTCGAGACTCTTGCCGGGTTTTCTCCCAGTCAACCATGCTCCTCCTGCACCTTTTTTCTCTTAATCGGGCTCAATGTTGCGCTCCTTTTGACTCGCTCTTCCTTCCGTGCCGTCTCTTCCCCCGGTTTGTGAATCTTCTTTCACCTTTTCCCTCTCCGGTCTGGTCTTTTTTTTTGGCCCCGGTTCCCCTGATCGCGCCAGTCTGCAGGATTCCGAGGATATCATGACCCAGTTCCCCCCTCCGCCTTCTCAGCTTCTTTCCTCTGATGGTTCGGATCAACCTGTTAGACAGCTTTTTCGAAGGATGTTTTGCATTGCAGATGCAAACTATGCTATTTCGACCTGTTAGCACTCTTTTTTTCCCCATTTTTTTCCGCGTCTTTTCTTTCTTCCCTCTTTTTTCCTCCCTTTCCGTTTTTTTTCAGATCCGCTTTCCAAAAGTGCCCCACTCTCTTTTTTTGAACTTTTTGATAATCTTGGTCTTTTTTCATCTTTGATGTATGTCTCAATTTTCTCCCCCTTCCCCTTCTTTCTGTAGCGACTCGGGGCTTGACGACCCCGGGTCTCAGAGTCTACAGCCTACTTTTTCCGATCCGGCGAATCCAGTGGATGCTGCCATTTCTGTTTTGACCTTCATTCCGGCCTTTCTTCTGAGTTCTTCCGAATTCCCGTATGGTGTGCCCGTGAAGTTTTGATTGTTGCCCATTAACCTGACCCCCACTTTCCGTAGATTCCACCTCGCCTTTGGGGTTGTGTGGGATGTTCGCATCACTAAATCCTTTCGCCTTTCCTCTTGGTCTCATGTTATTTTTCTTCTGAAACGGCATTTAGACACCACCCCCTCCGCCGCCCACGTTACTCCCTCTCTTCACCCACCCCTTTTTTTCCTCGGAGTCGGTTCCTCATTCTGTTTTCCCGGGACAAGCCGAGTTTTTTCGATTGTGTTCATTCCCGGGAAGTTGATTTGCAGCGTCTTTGCTAATATGTCTCTGACATTTCTGACCCTATGACAAGGCCTCTATGACAAACCTTGAGCCTAGGTCCCTCCCCCCAATTTATCTTTTCGGCCCTCCTTCCCCCTTGCTCGCAAAAATATTTCTGGTGATGGGTAACGGCGTTTTTTTTGGCTCTACCGCTTGAGTTGGTGGGCTACCGACGGTTTTAACTTCTTTCGGTTGGTGGGGGTCTCATCAACGGCGCCCGGGACCGACCTTCATAGCCTTGACCGTTCCAAGAGGCCCCCAATTCCCCCCTGTTTTCCTACCAGGTTACCAACTGCAGTTTTCCCACGACGGGATGTGTTCTTATGATGGTCCTCCTCCCATTTTCATCGGCGTGCCCTTTGACGCCTCTTCATTGCCCTGCGAGGAACGCCTTTTTGCGGCGGCCGTTTGGCACGACTTCATTTAGCTGTTTTGAAGGAGCATTCACCGCGTGTTATGAATAAGCCGCGGTGCCCCGTTGTCTGTACGCCACGAGGTGGGCTTTCTCGCTCTTGGCCTTTCCATTTTGTGAGAGGAGGCCTTTTCTTGGCCCCCCCCCCCCTGTGTATCCTCTCTCCCTTTTCACGATGCCCCCACGCAGTTAGCCGACGTCCATTCATCTGTTGCTCATGTTAGACTATCCTTTCCCCGTGCGCGACTGCCTCGCCAATTGAAGTGCGTGTGTACCTCTTTCCTGCTTCCCTCTAGTTTGCCTAGACTTTTGAGACTGATCGGGCTGATATAGGGGTTTTGTCTGTCTTGGTACCCAGCCTTACCCTGCGTGGTGAATGGGCTCTATGTTTTCCCCGGATCTCTGAACCTGGACTTTTAGCTCACTCTTTACGATTTCCCGGAGTCGCATTGGACCCGTCCTGCTCTGGGGCGTCTGTTTTTTAAGGTTGCTGCGGTGCGTTTGCTTTTTCGCTGTTTTTTTTCAGTTTGCCGTGGCAGATGCCCTCTTCCTTTTCTCCGTTCGTGGATTCTCTCATGGGTCGGTTTTTTTTCGTCCTCAAATAGGGGGCCTGACAGAGCCCACAGGCTGATTCCCGGCTACGCGCTCTTCATCTGCGCCCCTTCCTCCCCCCCCAGAAGGTTTGGGCGTGGAACGTTTCTCGGCCCCGTCCACAGATCATTTTTTCCACTAATAACACACTGGACATGGCGGGTGCGCGTACTCATCTAGGTTTTGGGCCCGGTATGCCACGCCGGCCCTCTTTTGATCCCCTTTACTTGGTATGACCTCGATGA